>Ga0156782_111_pt1 | contig 1103 bp, 2 predicted proteins | sample RifOxyD3_FD_110732 | JGI IMG/M metagenome (GOLD analysis project Ga0156782, IMG submission 110732) | Gammaproteobacteria bacterium RIFOXYD12_FULL_61_37 | reverse complement strand
GGTTGCGGTTGCGGTTGCGGTTGCGGTTGCGGTTGCGGTTGCGGTTGCGGTTGCGGTTGCGCCAAGGTTTCTTGCTTCCCGCTCAGAAGCAACTCGGGTTTGGCAAGAACGATGAGGAAGGCCAGTGCCAGGCCGACGACAACCGACTTGAGCAAAAACGGGATGAGGAATTTTATGTTCATGGGGGGAAGCCGCGATGGCGGATCTGTTTGAGATTGAGGCCTATTGTAACAGCTTGCTCTGTGTCGATCGTTTTCGCGACTACTGCCCCAATGGCCTTCAGGTGGATGCCGGCAGGGCTGAAGTTAGGCGTCTGGCCACCGCCGTCACCGCCTCCCTGGCCGTGATCGAGGAAGCAGCCGCCTGGGGCGCGGATCTGCTACTGACCCATCATGGCTATTTCTGGAAGGGGGAGGCCGAGCCCCTGAGGGGCGTGAAGGGAACGCGCGTCAGAACCCTGATGCAGAAAGGCCTCAGCCTGATGGCCTACCACCTGCCCCTGGATGCCCACCCGGAGCTGGGCAACAACCGGGGGCTCGGCGAGGCCCTCTGCCTGCATGGCGCTCCGCTGGACGAGGAGGGCCTTCTCTGGTCGGCGGATCTGCCCGAGCCCATGGATGGCGAGGCCGTCGCCGCACTCATCGAACATGCGCTCGGCCGGGCGCCACTCCATCTTGCAGTCCCCGGCGGGATCGAACGGTTGTTCTGGTGTACCGGCGCGGCCCAAGGCTATATGGAACGGGTCGCCGGCAAGGGGGGGCAAGCCTACCTCAGCGGCGAGGTCTCAGAACAGAGCTACCATCTGGCGCGCGAACTGGGCATCCACTACTTCGCCGCCGGACACCATGCCACCGAGCGCTCCGGTGTCCGCGCACTAGGCGCTCACCTGGCAGAGCGGTTTGGGATCGAGCATCGCTTCATCGATGAAGAAAATCCGGTGTGATGCAGAAGATCAGAAGCCAGAATTCTGTCTTCATGACCTCTGTCACCCAATCCCTTGCCTCCGGCCATTGATCTGGCAAGCCTATTCCGGACACAAAATCACGCGGCATGTTGAACACTTTGCTCGAATCTTGCGGGTGACTGATAACCGATGGTGGAAT
>Ga0156782_122_pt1 | contig 6237 bp, 4 predicted proteins | sample RifOxyD3_FD_110732 | JGI IMG/M metagenome (GOLD analysis project Ga0156782, IMG submission 110732) | Gammaproteobacteria bacterium RIFOXYD12_FULL_61_37 | reverse complement strand
CGGCTATTCCTCCCTCGTCGAACTGCACCGCATGCCCTTCTCCGAGCTGAAGATCGACCGCTCCTTCGTCATGAACGCGGACAGGGACAAGGACGCCCGGATCATCGTCGAGGCCATCATCGGCCTCGCCCATACCCTGGGACTCAAAGTGGTGGCGGAGGGCATCGAATCCCGCGCCCACTGGGAATTCCTCAAAGGGCTGGGATGCGATCTGGGACAGGGGCATTTCATCTCGGAACCGCTGCCTTCCCTGGAGTTCCGTTCCTGGCTGAAGGATTGGCGCCCGCCGGGGTGAGACTGGAGTGCGGGCTGCTTGAGAATGCTTCTTTGCATTCTGCGTTACGGCGTCTACTGCGCCGCAGCCGGCCTGAAGGCCGGTCTACCCAACAACGTCCGATTCGCTATTTTCATTAAATCCTCCCACTCATCACCTCGCGGGTCCGCCGGGCGGTTTCGGTCAATAGGGCCTGGCGGGCCTTGGCGGCATCCCGGTCTTGCGCGCGCGCGGCCTGATCCAGTTCGGCGGCGACCCTGTACAAGGCTTTAAGCCCCAGGGTCCCGGCCACCCCTTTCAGTCCGTGAGCGACTTTGGCGACATCCGCGAGACGCCCTTCGGCCAAGCCGCGTTCGATATCGTCCTGACGCTTGCCCAGGTCTTGCATGAACTGACCCAGCATCTCCTTCAGATTTCCTTCGCCCAGATCCTCGATGAGTCCCTGAAGGTAATCCTCATCCACCAGGGGTTCCGCCGGTCCGGGCGGCGACTCGGGTTCCGCCGGGGCTTCGGCAGTTTGCGGCTTGTTCGATGTCACGGCGATGATGGCCTGGAACAACCGGGCCTTGTTGATCGGTTTGGGGATGAAGGCGTCGCCGCCGGCCTTGAGGCTGGCCAGCCGGTCCTCTTCCATGGCGTTGGCGGAATCGACCACGATGGGAACGCGCCCCTTTTCGCCCCCCAGGGCGCGGATTCTCCGGATCGCCTCCAGCCCGTCCATCTCCGGCATCTGGATATCCATCAGGACCAGATCGAAGTGGAACGCCTCGACCGCCTCGACCGCCTCCCGCCCGTTGCCGGCGATACGGACCTCGGCCCCGGCCCGGCTCAACAGAACGCGCAGCATCTCTTGATTGATGTCGTGGTCCTCGGCCACCAGCACTCGCAAAGGGCGCCCCTCCGGCCCCAAGGGCAGGGTGGGGACCTGTTCCTCGCCGTAGTGCTGGGCGCTGTGCCGCTTCTTCCGCAAGGCGATCGCTTGCAGGCAGTTCAACAGGGAGGAGGTGACGATGGGCGCCATGAGCACCGCGATGAACCCCGCCTTGCGGGCCTCTTCGCGCTGCGCCAGCATGGGGTTGCGGCTGACCAGGATGAAATCCGTGTCGGCCAAAAGACCGGACATGTTCTGCCCCAGTTCGATGGGATCACCGTTGGTGAGATCCGCGCTGATGATGCAGAAATGGGGCGGGTTGTTCCGCCGTTCGCCCGCCCGTTGCAGGGCCAGGGCATGGGACTGCGACACCTCGCTCCTGAGCCCCCAGCTTTCCAGGCTTGCGGACACCCCTTTGCCCATGACCACATCGTCGCTGATGAAGAGCACATCCTTGTCTTTCAGCGGATTGCCCGAATCCTCCCCCTCGCCCTCTTCTTCTTTCGCAACCGGCAACCGGACGGTGAACCAGAAGGTACTGCCCTGCCCTTCGGCGCTCTCGACCCCGATATCGCCGCCCATCATCTGACACAGACGCTTGCTGATGACGAGGCCCAGCCCGGTGCCGCCGTAGCGGCTCTGGATCGAGCGGTCCGCCTGGAAGAACTGATGGAACAGGCCCTTGCGCGCCTCTTCGGCGATGCCGATCCCCGTATCGACCACCTCGAACTTGATCTCCGCCCCGCCCGTCTCGCTTGACGCGCCGTTTACATGGACGGTGATCCCGCCCTGTTTGGTGAATTTGATGGCGTTGCCGATCAGGTTGAACAGGATCTGGCGCAAGCGGCCCGAATCCCCGATCAGGCGGCTGGGGGTATTGATCTCCACATAGCTGCCGAGGCTGATGCCCTTCTCCTCGGCGCGGGGGGTGTAGAGGGCGACAACGCTCTCCAGCACCTCTTTCAGCTCGAATTCGGCCTCGTCCAGTTCGAGCCGGCCCGCCTCCAGCTTGGAGAAGTCGAGGATGTCGTTGATGATCCGCAACAGGGCATCGCTGGAGTCGTTGATCGACTTGGCGAAACGGCGCTGCTCGGGCGACAGGGGCGTATCCATCAGGAGGCTCGCCATCCCCATGACGCCGTTCATGGGGGTGCGTATCTCGTGGCTCATGATGGCCAGGAATTCGGACTTGGCCACATTGGCCGCCTCGGCGGCATCCTTGGCCTCGGCCAGCTCCTTGGTCATATAGATGAGTTCCAGGGACTGCTCCTCCAGCTTCGCCCGGCTCTCCTCCGACTCCCGGATGCGCCGCTCCAGCTCGCTCTGCTGGCGCAACAGCTTCTCCGCCGTCTCCACCTCGCCGGTGATGTCGGACCCGGTGCCGCGATAGCCGAGAAACCGGCCTGCCTCGTCGAACAGGGGCTTGCCGTTGATGCGTACCCAGCTCTCGCGGCCCTCCGGCCCCGACACCTTGAATTCGAGGTTCCGCACGATTTCGTGCCGCTCCAGGGCGAACAGGTGATCCTCGATGAACTCGGCGGAATTCTTCTCCAGCATCAGATCGCTGGGCGTCAGGCCGACCAGTTGCCCGGCCGTCCGGCCGAAGACAGGCTCCACCGCGCCGTGAAACTCCGAATAAATGAGGCTGGCATCCAGCTCCCAAAACCAGTCGGACGAGGCCTCGGCGAAATCCTGAAAGCGCGCCCGGCTCTCCCGCATGGCCCGCTCAGCCTCGGTCCAATGGCTGATGTCCTTGATGCTGGCGACAAAAAAATCCTCGTCGCCGAAGGCCAGGTGCTCGATGGCGATATCGGCGGGGAAAAGGCTGCCGTCCTTCCGCAAGGCCTCCACCGTGCGGATGGTCCCGACGATCCGCTTCTCCCCGCTGCGAATGTAGCGTTCGATGAAACCATCGTGTTGACGGGCAATGGATTCCGGCATCAGCAGCGAGACATTCCGGTCCAGCACCTCCTCCGGGGAATAGCCGAAGATCTTCTGCGCGGCCGTGTTGAACACCCGCATGCGCCCCCGGTCGTCGCTGATGATGATGGCATCTCCCACCGTCTCCAGCAGGGCGCGCTGCCGGGCCTCATCGTGCTCCAGGTGGCGCTTCGCCTCCGCCAGCAGGATGCTCTTCTCCTTCTCCGCCTCCGCCATGGACGCCAGCCGCAGATAGGCCCGGCCATACCCTCGCGACAGCAGCCAGAGGGAACCGATAGCCGCCGCCAGGGAAAGCGTCAGAAAAAGGGTCGTGGCGAAAAAATGGAGCTGGGCATCGGCAGGGTTCGAAGCAGCTGCTTCCAAGTGCATCGCATCGTAGCGATGGTTCAGAAAGGTCAGCACCAGGCCGACAATCAACACGAAGGCCACCAGATTCAACAGGGGATGTTGAATCAGGTTCCGCACCAGCCCGTTCTCGTCAGAGAAGGGATCGCCCCCTTCACCCCTCACTCGCCTTGTCCACAACATTGGAATAAGCACCTATGTCCACGGGGAAAAGCTTGGCCGCCGCTTGACGCGGCGCACATGGTCTCCGAATCCTACGGGATTTTCACGCCGGCCAAAAGAATGCGATCTTGCCTCCCCCCTTTTCAAAAGGGGAAGCGGGGGGATTTATCCGGCTCAGATAATGCAATCGGCCCTGCCAATGGTTATCCTGTACGGGTCAGCGATGCACCAGATGCCCAAGGGACAACCCAGATGAACAACAATCGTCGCAGGTTTCACCGTGTTGAATTCAATCTCCCCGCCCAGCTCTTCCTGGACAGCGGCGAACTCAGCTCCGAGGTGATCGACCTCTCGCTCAGGGGCGCCTTGATCCGCCGAAAGCCGGAGTGGAGCCCCGTGGTGGGCTCCGAAGTCACCCTGGAATGCGACCTCGTCGGCAACCGCGAAGAGATCATCCGCATGGACGCCGTGGTCAGACACCTGGGCGAAGAGACCATCGGCCTCGGCTGCCGCAACATCGACGTGGACAGCATCATGCGCCTGCGCCGTCTGGTGGAGCTGAACCTGGGCAGCCCGGCCCTGCTGGAACGGGAACTGGAAAACCTGATCCTCGACCAGACGGACGATTCCAACCCGCAATAGCGCCTTTGATCGTTTGATCGTTCCCACGGGGAGCGTGGGAATGATCAAAATCATCAGACCTAAAGTCTCAAGCCCCAGGTCTATAAGCGCCACCGCAGTGGTAAAATCCTCCTCCCTCCCCTGCGATAGAGACCAACCATGGAACTCTCGACCCTCACCGCCATCTCCCCCGTCGATGGCCGCTACGGCGACAAGCTCACCGATTACCGGACCATATTCAGCGAATACGGCCTGATCCGCCACCGGGTGCTGGTGGAGGTGCGCTGGTTGCAGGCCCTCTCCCGCCACGGGGCCATCAAAGAGGTGCCGCCCTTCGGCGAGCATGCCTGCAACATCCTCGACAATATCGTCGAGCGCTTCTCCGAGGAGGATGCCCGGCGGATCAAGAACATCGAGCGCACCACCAACCACGACGTGAAGGCCGTGGAGTATTTCCTCAAGGAAAAGATCGCCGGCAACCATGAGCTGGAGGCGGTAAGCGAGTTTATCCATTTCGCCTGCACCTCGGAGGACATCAACAACCTCTCCCACGCCCTGATGCTGCGTGAGGGACGCGGCCAGGTGCTGCTGGAGCAGATGGACGGGGTCATCGAGTCGATCCGCCGCCTGGCCCACGCACACGCCGAACGGCCCATGCTGTCGCGCACCCACGGTCAGCCCGCTTCCCCCACCACCCTGGGCAAGGAGATGGCCAATACCGTCCATCGCCTGCACCGCCAGCGGGAACAGGTCGCCGCCGTGGAACTGCTGGGCAAGATCAACGGCGCCGTCGGCAACTACAATGCCCACATCACCGCCTATCCCGAGGTGGACTGGCCCGCTTTCGCCAAGGAGTTTGTCGAATCCCTGGGCATCACCTGGAATCCCTACACCATCCAGATCGAGCCCCATGACTACATGGCCGAGCTGTTCGACGCCATCGCCCGCTTCAATACCATCCTGATCGACTTCTGCCGCGATGCCTGGGGCTACATCTCCCTGGGCTACTTCAAGCAGCGGACCATCGCGGGCGAGATCGGTTCCTCCACAATGCCCCACAAGGTCAACCCCATCGACTTCGAAAACGCCGAGGGCAACCTGGGCATCGCCAATGCAATCTTCGGCCACCTGGCGCAGAAGCTGCCCATCTCCCGCTGGCAGCGCGACCTCACCGACTCCACCGTGCTGCGCAACGTGGGCGTCGGTTTCGCCTATACCAGCATCGCCCTGCAATCCGCTTTACGCGGCATCAGCAAGCTGGAGGCGGACGACGATCGTCTGTTGTCAGACCTGGACGCCAACTGGGAAGTGCTGGCGGAACCCATCCAGACCGTCATGCGCCGCTACGGCATCGAGAAGCCCTACGAAAAACTCAAGGAACTGACCCGTGGCCGTCGCATCGACCAAGCCGGAATGCTGGCCTTCATCGACGGATTGGACCTGCCCGCCGAGGCCAAGGCCACCCTCAAGGCACTGACCCCCGACTCCTACACCGGCAACGCGGCGGAGCAAGCGAGGAAAATCTAGGCCATCGGCTAACAATCATGGGGTGAGGCGAGCCACGCCGGAAGATGAAAAAGTGCGGAGTGCGTTAGGAATTTCCCGCACTTCGCACTCCGCGCCACGCAGTATTCCAGGCCAAGAACAACGAGCAGAAGAAGCTGGCGGCGGTGGCGTATCTTAAGGGTTGCCGCCATTGCGAAAAATTCACTGCCTCTCAGTCCTGAAAGACCTCGTCAAGGCTCTTGGCGTCAAGGATATTGTCGGCCCAGTGCTCCAATTCCGCTTCGCTGGCTGTTTCCAGCCGCTCCCGGCACCAGAGCGGTAAGAGACCAAAGCGCCGCGCAAGCTGACGTTGCAGCACCCTCGATTCGCCTTCCTGCCGTCCCTCTTGCCGCCCCTCCTGCCGGCCCTCCTGCCGCCCCTCCTGCCGGCCTTGCCTGAGCCACTGCTGGGTCCAGCTTTCCACACGTTCGGCGATCATGCTGTTTACCTCCGATAGGTCTTGTAGTTCGGGGAGCTC
>Ga0156782_123_pt1 | contig 7234 bp, 7 predicted proteins | sample RifOxyD3_FD_110732 | JGI IMG/M metagenome (GOLD analysis project Ga0156782, IMG submission 110732) | Gammaproteobacteria bacterium RIFOXYD12_FULL_61_37 | reverse complement strand
CCTCCAACTTCTCGGTGGATACAATCTCAAGTCAAGCACTTGGGCTCCGAACTACGAGGGTCCCCTTCTTTTTTTCCTTTTTATAACTGACTACATATTTGATTGAGGTAACCCATGGCCACGAGAGAAGGCAATTTAGAGGCCCCCACCCGCCATCCGCTGGACTGGCGGAACCCCGATTTCCACAGCGAAGCCTCGCTGCTGGAGGAGATGGAACGGGTCTTCGACATCTGCCACGGTTGTCGCCGTTGCATCAGTCTCTGCCACGCCTTCCCAACCCTGTTTGACCTAGTGGACGGGTCCGAGTCAATGGAGGTGGATGGCGTCGCCAAGGCCGATTATTGGCGGGTGGTGGATCACTGCTATCTCTGTGACCTCTGCTTCATGACCAAGTGCCCCTACGTGCCGCCCCACGAGTGGAATCTGGACTTTCCGCACCTGATGTTGCGGGCCAAGGCAGTCAAATACCAACAAGGGGACGTGAAGACCCGCGACCGCATCCTGACCAGCACCGACAGGGTCGGCAGCTTTGCCGGCATCCCGGTGGTGGCGGGCATCGTCAACGCCGCCAACAAGGTCAGATCGGCGCGCAAGATCCTGGAATCGGTGCTGGGCGTCCATGCCGATGCGCGGGTGCCGGAGTTTCACTCCCATACCCTGCGCAAACGCGCCGCCGACAGGATCGGCACCCAGGCCCAAGGTGAGCCGGCCGGTCCGACGAAAGGTAAGGTCGCCCTCTTCGCCACCTGTTACGGCAACCGCAACGAGCCGGTCATCGGCGAGGACCTGATCGCGGTCTTCGAGCACAACGGCATCCCCCTCACCCTGGCCGAAAAGGAGCAGTGCTGCGGCATGCCCAAGCTGGAGCTGGGCAACCTGGCTGCGGTGGAGCAGGCCAAGAACGCCAACATCCCGGTCCTGGCCCGGCTGGTGGACGAGGGCTGGGACATCGTCGCCCCGGTACCCTCCTGCGCCCTGATGTTCAAACAGGAACTGCCGCTCATGTTCCCGGACGAGGCCGATGTGCAAAAGGTGGCCAAGGCGATCTTCGACCCCTTCGAATATCTGATGCACCGCCACAAGGCCGGCAAGCTGCGGCTCGATTTCAAGCAGCCCCTGGGCCGGGTGGCCTATCACGCCGCCTGCCACCAGCGGGTGCAGAACATCGGCGCCAAGACCCGCGAGGTTTTGGCCCTGATCCCCGGCACTACGGTCACCGCCATCGAACGCTGTTCCGGGCACGACGGCACCTACGCCGTGAAGAAGGAGTTCCATGAGTTCGCCATGAAGATCGTCAAGCCCGTGGTCAACCAAGTGAAGAAGCTGGAAGCGGACCACTATGGCAGCGATTGCCCCATGGCTGGCCACCACATCGAGCACGGCATGGCCGACGGCAGCCGGACCGAACACCCCATGAGCCTGCTGCGCAAGGCGTATGGCATCTAAACACTGTAGGTCGGGTTAGGTGCGCAACCCGCCTGCTGTCCTGATCCTGTGAGGGCAAAGCGCGCCGTAACCCGACGATCGGCGTCGAGTGTCGGGTTACGGCGGGAATACCGCCTAACCCGACCTACAAGAAATTAATCGGAGAACGCCCATGCCCCATTTGACCCCCAGCGACCTTTACAGCCTCGAACAGTACGCCCGCGTCCGCAACGACTTCCGCGCCAAGGTGATGGAGCACAAGAAGCACCGCCGCGTGGCCATCGGCGACCACGCCGCCCTCTATTTCGAGGATGCCCTGACCATGCAGTACCAGATCCAGGAGATGCTGCGCATCGAGCGCATCTTCGAGCCCGAGGGCATCCAGGAAGAGCTGGATGTCTACAATCCCCTGATCCCGGACGGCTGCAACTGGAAAGCGACCTTCATGATCGAGTATTCCGATGTAGAAGAACGCAGGGCCGCCCTGGCCCGGCTGATTGGTGTCGAAAAGGCGGTCTACGTCCAGGTGGACGGCTTCGAGCGCGTCCACCCCATTGCCAACGAGGATCTGGAGCGCGAGACCGAGGGCAAGACCGCCTCGGTCCACTTCCTCCGCTTCGAGCTGACCTCGGTGATGGCCACTGCCGTCAAGCAGGGAGCCAAGGTCCTGGCCGGGATCGATCATCCCCAATACTGGGCAGAGGTGGTGGTGGCAGGAAAGGTGCGCGATTCACTGGCAGCTGATCTCGATTGAAGGCCTCAATTGAAGGCGGGTTGGCAGTCCCGGCCCCCTGTTGTATAGTCGATAACAACTGAATCAAGTCAAAAACCATGCACTTCGAACGCCACGCACATATCTCGATGGAACAGGCCCCGAACGGGGTGGCTGTCCGTGCGCTTGCGCCTTTCTCCTATCTCTCCCTTGATCTGCTGCGACTGCTGCCCTGAGGGGCAATCAAACACAGTGACCCCGGCGGGGGCTACAATACGCGACAAGCGATAGAGATTTCAGATACAGCAAGCCATGCGGTGATCGGCCTTGCCGCGATGCGAATACCTGTGACGGCATGGCAGGAGAGAGACCATGAAAGAAGATAAATTAATCATTTTCGACACCACCTTGCGTGACGGGGAGCAGAGTCCCGGCGCCTCCATGACCAAGGAGGAGAAGGTCCGCATCGCCAAGGCACTGGAAAAGATGCGGGTGGATGTGATCGAGGCGGGCTTCCCCATCGCCAGCATTGGCGATTTCGAAGCGGTGCAGGCGGTAGCGCGCGCCGTCCGCGATTCCACCATTTGCGGCCTGGCCCGCGCCCTGGACAAGGATATCGACCGGGCCGGCGAGGCCCTGAGGGGAGCCAATGCGTCCCGCATCCACACCTTCATCGCCACCTCGCCCATCCACATGGAGCGCAAGTTGCGCATGACCCCGGATCAGGTGGTGGAGCAGGCGGTGCATGCGGTCAAGCGTGCCCGTCAGTATACCGGTGACGTGGAGTTCTCGGCCGAGGACGCGGGCCGTTCCGAACTGGACTTCCTCTGCCGGGTCTTCGAGGCGGTGATCGAGGCCGGGGCGACGACCCTGAACGTGCCGGATACGGTCGGCTATGCCATGCCGCACCAGTACGGCGAGTTGATCCGCCAGTTGCGTGAGCGCATCCCCAATTCGGACAAGGCGATCTTCTCCGTCCATTGCCACAATGACCTGGGGCTTGCGGTAGCCAACTCCCTGAGCGCGGTGATCAACGGGGCGCGGCAGGTGGAATGCACCATCAACGGCCTGGGCGAGCGGGCGGGCAACGCCTCCCTGGAGGAGGTGGTCATGGCGGTGCGCACCCGCGCCGATGTCTTCTCCTGCGTGACCGGGCTGGATACCACCCAGATCGTCACCTGCTCCAAGCTGGTCTCCAACATCACCGGCTTCCCGGTGCAGCCCAACAAGGCCATCGTCGGCGCCAACGCCTTCGCCCACGAGTCGGGCATCCACCAGGACGGGGTGCTCAAGCACCGCGAGACCTACGAGATCATGCGCGCCGAGGATGTGGGCTGGATCCAGAACCGCATGGTCTTGGGCAAGCACTCGGGCCGTAATGCCTTCCGCTCCCGGCTGGAGGAGTTGGGCATCAACTTCGAGACCGAGGAGGAACTCAACGCCGCCTTCGCCAGCTTCAAGGCGTTGGCCGACAAGAAGCACGAGATCTTCGACGAGGACTTGCAGGCCCTGGTGACCAATCAGGGCATGGCGGCGGAGAACGAGCGCATCAAGCTGGTCTCCCTCCGGGTCTGCTCCGAAACCGGCGAGATCCCTTGCGCCAGCGTCGTGTTGAGCTTCGACGGCGAGGAGCGTTCCGTCTCCGCCGAGGGTGGCGGGCCAGTGGATGCCTCCTTCAGGGCCATCGACAGTATCGTGGGGAGCGGGACCGAGCTGTTGCTCTACTCGGTCAACAACATCACCACCGGGACCGATTCCCAGGGCGAGGTCACGGTGCGCCTGGAGCGGGGCGGGCATATCGTCAACGGCCAGGGTTCCGATACGGACATCGTCATCGCCTCGGCCAAGTCCTACATCAACGCCCTCAACAAGATCCTGATGCCCTCGGACCGGGAGCATCCCCAGGGTGAGGTCTGAGATGGAGCAGGCCCGGCGTATGCAATATCTGGATGCCCTGGGCATCCCGGTCTATGTGCGCCGGGAGGGGGCGGGCACTGAGGTAGAGTGGATAAGCGAAGCGCATCCACCAGAAGAAGAAAAAAGGGGTCAGACCCCTTTGATCCGGGGGGAGGGGGTGACCGCCTCCGCTGCCAACCCTCTCCCCGTGGGGGAGGGGGTTCGAAGTGCCTGGGACGAACTGCAACAACAGGTCGCCGCCTGCACCGCCTGCCCGGAGCTGGTAGCCAACCGCACCCAGACCGTCTTTGGCGTCGGTAACCGCCTGGCCGACTGGCTCATCGTCGGCGAGGCGCCGGGGGCCGACGAAGACCGCCAGGGCGAGCCCTTCGTCGGCCGGGCTGGGCAATTGCTGAACGCCATGCTGGCGGCCATCGGCCTGAAACGGGAGTCGGTCTACATCGCCAACGTCCTCAAGTGCCGCCCCCCCGGCAACCGCGACCCCAAGCCGGAAGAGGCGGCCAACTGCGAAAGATTTCTGCTAAGGCAGATCGAATTGATCCAACCCAAGGTCATGCTCTCCGTCGGCCGCATCTCCGCCCAGAGCCTGCTCCAGACCGACGCCCCCGTCGGCCGACTGCGCGGCAGGGTCCACCCCTTCGGTGAGGGACAGATCCCCCTCGTGGTCACCTACCACCCCGCCTACCTCTTGCGCTCTCCGGACCAGAAGGGCAAGGCCTGGGATGATTTGCAACTGGCGTTGAAGACCTTTAGAAGCCTGTCTTGAACAGCTTGCGTCAAACTATCGCCATGATTCGTAGTTCCGTCATGCCGGGTTATCTTCTCGCCGTTTTACTGCTGACCGCACTGACTCAAGTGGGCGGGCTGGTATTGCTGTCGGGCCTGCCGCTGATGCATTTGATCCGCGCCACGTCGGTCTGGCAGCAACGCCTGTGGCGTGGTCTGGCATTCCTGCTGGTTTACCTGCTGAGTGCCATTGCCATTGTGCCAGCGTTGGCGCAGTTAGGCGGCAGGGTTCCATTGCCTTGTGTTGCCAACAAGGCCAGCCCGTTGCAACCAGCCAACTTCGGCTATTGCCTGCTGATGCGCAATTACGTCACCCCGGAAACCCATGCCCATCTGCTCAGGATTGCGCAACAATTCCGCCAAGCCCACCCGGACAGCACTGTGCGCTACTTGGATGCCAACTTCCCATTTTGGAATGGCTTTCCCTTGCTGCCACACCTGAGTCACAAGGATGGCCGCAAGGTAGATCTGGCGTTTTTTTACCAGCGTAAGGATACGCAAACTCCGGTAGATTTTTCCCCCGCGTGGCTGGGTTACTGGTTTTACGAACAGCCCCCCAGCCACAAAGAGGCTACCTGCCAGGACAAGCAAAGCTGGTTGCGCTGGGACTTCGCCTGGTTACAACCGCGCTATGCCGCGTATGAAATCGATGCCACACGCACTCGCTCCTTGTTGCAATTGCTGGCAAACGATGCCCAGAAAATCCTGCTGGAACCCCATTTGCAAGCGCGGTTGGGTGTCCAAGCCACCAACCTCAAGTTTCAGGGGTGCCGGGCAGCGCGGCACGATGACCATATCCACGCACAGTGGTAGCGTGGATTGGCTGATGTAGGAGCCGTAGGATGTGGTGTGATTCCTGCTAAGGCAGATCGAATTGCTGCAACCCAAGATCATGCTCTCCGTCGGCCGCATCTCCGCCCAAAGCCTGCTCCAGACCGACACCCCCGTCGGCCGACTGCGTGGCAGGGTCCACCGCTTCGGCGAAGGGCAGATCCCTTTGGTGGTGACCTACCACCCGGCCTACCTGCTCCGTTCCCCCGATCAAAAGGCAAAGGCCTGGGACGACCTGCAACTGGCAGTGAAGACCTTCAGTAATCTCACCTAAAGTCTCTTCGCCAGCCGAAACTTTTAGGGCAATCGCATTAAAAACACCTGGCTTTACAGCGTCTTATATTTTGGTCTTAACTCCACCGGTCTGCCCGTCACCACTTTTAGCAGGTAGCCCTCATCCCAGCCCGCATTGAGCCGTTTGTTCTTTACCCCCACCTTGAGCGTTTTCTCGGTTTTGATCAGGTTCAGGGCGATATGCCGGACGACTGCCATATTGGCATCACTGTTGCCCATCCTCGTCCGCTGGTCATCTTCCCTGAAGGCATAGTCCAAGACCCAATGCAGATTGTTTTCGATCCCCCAATGCGCCCGGATGACCTGCCCCAGCCGCTTGGGGTCGGAGGCGTCCATGCTGCTGATGAAGTAACGGGTCTCTTCCGTGATCTTGCCCTTACATTCGCGGATGGCGGTGACGGACGCGATGCTGGTCAGTTTGGGCCAGTGGGGGTGGCGCTGGCGCAACCACTCAATGTCCGCAGTGGCACACACTGTGCGGGTCTCAATGCGCCCGTGCCCGCCGTCGTAGCTTTCATGCCCGATCGGCGGACAGGTGCTGGGCGATTCAAAGAACAGCTTCACGTCCTCGTGCAATGTGCCTTGGTTGCCTTTGAGGCTGAGCATGTAGTCCGCGCCTTGTTGGACAATTTGTTCCGCCACTTTGGTTTGGCAGCCCATCGCATCCAGGGTCACGACGGCACCCATAATGTTAAGTTGCATCAACAACTGGGGGATGGCGGTGATTTCGTTGGACTTGCTGTCTACCTTCTGTTGTCCCAGCACCAACTGGTTTTGTGTCGCCCAAGCGCTAACCATATAGATCGCCGCCTTGCCAGAGGCTGTGTCCAGGCTGCGGCGCAGGCACTTGCCGTCAATGGCGATGATTTCACCCCCGCTGAGGTCTGCCAGGTCGGCCACCCAACGGCTGAAGGATTCGCTGAACTGCTGCGTATCGATTACCGCAAACACGTTGCCAAAGGTGTCGTGTGACGGGATGCCGTGTTTCAGGCCCAGTACCTCGGTGAACCACGCCTCCTTGGACTTGCCGAACCGTTCGATGGATACCCAGTCATCCGCCCCACAAACCGCCGCGCACAGGGCGATGAAGAAGATGTCACTGAGCTTGTGCAGCTTCCGGCGGTTGATGCGCGGATCAGGAATGGAGGCGAAATGCTCAGGGAGGGAGGCGGTGGGGCGTAGCTTCACGTTCATGGGCTGGCAAAAAACTTATCCTAAAACCTCTCCTTTGCTCCTGTTGTCAACCTGTTTTTTAATGCGATCGCCCTA
>Ga0156782_150_pt1 | contig 16920 bp, 12 predicted proteins | sample RifOxyD3_FD_110732 | JGI IMG/M metagenome (GOLD analysis project Ga0156782, IMG submission 110732) | Gammaproteobacteria bacterium RIFOXYD12_FULL_61_37 | reverse complement strand
GACGGCATGGGTCTCGGGTTCGAGTTCCTGCCCGTGCGGAACAAGAACGGGCGGCACCTTGAAGCGGTTGCCGTAGTCGGCAACGTGGTTCATCGCATCGGTCAGGAAGCCGCCCGTGCCGCAGGCCGGATCATACAGGGTGCGAATCAGTCCCGGATTAGACTCGAACAGGGCGTCGTCGGGATCGAGCAGGAGGGCAGTCGCCAGATGCACAACGTCGCGGGGCGTCATAAAGTCTTCGGCGCCCTCGTTCACTTCTGCGCCAAAGCGGCGAATGAGGTGTTCGTACAGGTTGCTCATGACCCGATCCGGTACTACTTCGGGATGAAGATCGATACCCGCGAAGTTCTTGCAGATCTTGTACAGAACTCCAGCCTTGTCGAGCCGGATGAGGGTATTGGAGAAATCGAACTGCTCGAAGATGATCCGAGCGTTGTCGGAGAAATGGGCGATGTAGTCCTGGAGGTTCTGACGGGTCTTCGTGCTACCCAGGTTGCCTAGCGCGTATTTAGACGTGTTGTAGAAGGGATAGCGCGTGGCTTGGCGGAGGATCAGGTCGATGTCGATCCCGGTATCCTTGAAGGTAGCATTCGCTTCGCAGACCTCTTCTCGCGTCGGCTCCAGAACGCACTCAAGGCGGCGAAGCAACGTGAACGGCAAGATGATCTTGCCGAAGTCGGTGTGCTTGAAGTCGCCCCAAAGGTCTTCAGCGTTTTTCCATATGAAATCCGCTAGTGATGCACCCGAGCCAGCCTGTTCTGCCATTCCGTCCTCCAACCATGACTTGCACAAAACAGACTAGCAGTATCATGGAGCATGTCAACCATGTTTTGCACGAAACGGAGAAATTGCAAACTGTTTAAGCGAAGACCGATCCAACCTCGGAATGCACATGGCCCTTATTCCTTGTTTAACCGCAAAGAACGCCAAGGAACGCAAAGGGTAACTATCAGCTCAATTCGGAAATTGCCCCCTCCCTCTTCCAGGGGGAGGGTTGGGGAGGGGGAGCTGAATAATCACCGCAAAGGAATTCATTGGCTTGTCTAAGTTTCGCCCCTGACCAGGAAGGTAGGAACAAAGATAAAGGCATCGGGTTGTTTTCCTTAGTGTTTTTTGCATCCTTTGCGGTTGAAAAGAGGTTTCTAGGTTGATTCCTTCGTAGGCCAAGCCTGGCCTCACGGCGGACATTCTCCCCATCAACTGCGTAGTTCTACGCGCCTGGCTAGGTGGAGGTACGGGTTGTCCATGCGCCCGCAGCGGCTACCTTTCCTATACCCCCCCATGGAGTTTTAGGAGTTCGTCATGGCAGAGATTCAGAACACTTCTTCCGGCTTCATCGACCCTCGCCTCCTACTGACCGTCCTCGACGCCTACAAGAAGGGCGACTTCAGCCAGAGGCTGCCCGCCGACTGGACCGGCTTGCCCGGCAAGGTGGCCGATACGTTGAACGACATCATCGAACAGGCCAATGACATGGTCGGCGAATTCGGCCGTGTCTCGCAGGCGGTCGGCAAGCAGGGCAAGGTCGGCGAGCGCATCGACCGGCAGAATCTCAAGGGCGGCTGGGGTGCCCTGGTGGATTCCAGCAACGCACTGGCCAACGACCTGGTCAGTCCGATGAACGAAATGATCCGCGTCGTCGGCGCGGTCGCCGAGGGCGATCTCGGCCAGGCGGTGCCGATGGAAATCGACGGTCTCAAGCTCCAGGGCCAGTTCCTCAAGTCGGCGGAGATCGTCAACACCATGGTAGTGCGTCTCGCCACCTTTTCCTCCGAGGTGACGCGGGTGGCGCGCGAGGTCGGCACCGAGGGCAAGCTCGGCGGTCAGGCCGAGGTCAAGGGCGTCTCCGGCACCTGGAAGGATCTGACCGACAGCGTCAACGGCATGGCCACCAACCTCACCACCCAGGTGCGCAACATCGCCCAGGTGACCACCGCCGTCGCCAACGGCGACCTGACCAAGAAGATCACCGTCGAGGCCAAGGGCGAAATCCTCGAACTGAAGAGCACGGTCAACATCATGGTGGATCAGCTCTCCACCTTCGCCTCGGAAGTGACGCGGGTGGCGCGCGAGGTCGGCACCGAGGGCAAGCTGGGCGGCCAGGCCGAGGTGGCCGGCGTCGGCGGCACCTGGCGCGACCTGACCGAGAGTGTCAACGGCATGGCCTCCAATCTCACCACCCAGGTGCGCAACATCGCCTATGTGACCACGTCTGTGGCCAATGGCGACCTCGGCAACAAGATCACGGCCGAGGCCAAGGGCGAAATCCTACAGCTCAAGGAAACCATCAACATCATGGTCGATCAGCTCGGCAGCTTCGCCTCGGAAGTGACGCGGGTGGCGCGCGAGGTCGGCACCGAGGGCAAGCTCGGCGGCCAGGCCGAGGTGCGCGGCGTCTCCGGCACCTGGAAGGATTTGACCGAGGGCGTGAACGGCATGGCCGCCAACCTGACCAGCCAGGTACGCAATATCGCCCAGGTGACCACCGCCGTGGCCAACGGCGAGCTGACCAAGAAGATCACCGTCGATGCGCGCGGTGAAATCCTGGAACTGAAGGACACCATCAACACCATGGTCGACCAGCTCTCCAGCTTCGGCGCCGAGGTGACGCGGGTGGCGCGCGAGGTCGGCACCGAGGGCAAGCTCGGCGGCCAGGCCGCCGTGGCGGGCGTGTCCGGCACCTGGAAGGACTTGACCGACAGCGTCAACGGCATGGCCTCCAACCTCACCGGCCAGGTACGCAACATCGCCGACGTCACCACCGCCGTGGCCCGGGGCGATCTGTCGAAGAAGATCACGGCCGAAGCCAAGGGCGAAATCCTGGAACTGAAGAACACCATCAACATCATGGTCGACCAGCTTTCCAGCTTCGGCGCCGAGGTGACCCGCGTCGCCCGCGAGGTCGGCACCGAGGGCAAGCTGGGCGGCCAGGCCGCCGTGGAAGGCGTCTCCGGCACCTGGAAAGACCTGACCGACAGCGTGAACTTCATGGCATCGAACTTGACCGGCCAGGTGCGCAACATCGCCGACGTGTCGACCGCCATTGCCAACGGCGATCTCTCGCGCAAGATCACGGCGGAGGCCAAGGGCGAAATCCTCCAGCTCAAGGAAACCATCAACATCATGGTCGACCAGCTCTCGACCTTCGCCGACGAGGTGACCCGCGTCGCCCGCGAGGTGGGCTCGGAGGGCAAGTTGGGCGGCCAGGCCGAGGTGGCCGGGGTGGGCGGCACCTGGAAGGATCTGACCGACAGCGTCAACGGCATGGCGGCCAACCTCACCAGCCAGGTGCGCAACATCGCCGATGTGACCACCGCCGTGGCCAAGGGCGACCTGACCCGCAGCATCACGGTGGAGGCCAAGGGCGAAATCTTCGAACTGAAGAACACCATCAACATCATGGTCGACCAGCTCTCCACCTTCGCCGATGAAGTGACGCGGGTGGCTCGCGAGGTGGGCACCGAAGGCAAGCTGGGCGGCCAGGGTCAGGTGCCCGGCGTGGCGGGCACCTGGAAGGACTTGACCGACAGCGTCAACGGCATGGCGGCCAACCTCACCAGCCAGGTGCGCAACATCGCCGATGTGACCACCGCCGTGGCCAATGGCGATCTGACCAAGAAGATCACCGTCGATGCGCGCGGCGAAATCCTCGAACTCAAGAGCACCATCAACGTCATGGTGGATCAGCTACAGACCTTCGGCGCCGAGGTGACGCGGGTGGCGCGCGAGGTCGGCACCGAGGGCAAGCTGGGCGGCCAGGCCACGGTGGCGGGCGTCTCAGGCACCTGGAAGGATCTGACCGACAGCGTCAACGGCATGGCCTCCAACCTTACCGGCCAGGTGCGCAACATCGCCGAAGTGACCATCGCCGTGGCCAACGGCGACCTCTCGCGCAAGATCACGGTCGATGTGCGCGGCGAGTTCCTGCAACTCAAGGAAACCATCAACGGCATGGTGGACCAGTTGCGTTCCTTCGCCTCCGAAGTCACCCGCGTGGCGCGCGAAGTGGGCGTCGACGGCAAGCTCGGCGGCCAAGCCTACGTCTCCGGCGTGGCCGGTACCTGGAAGGATCTGACCGACAGTGTCAACGGCATGGCCTCCAACCTCACCAGCCAGGTGCGCAACATCGCCCAGGTGACGACGGCGGTGGCCAGCGGCGACCTGTCGAAGAAGATCACGGTGGACGTGAAGGGCGAAATCCTCGAACTCAAAAACACCGTGAACGTGATGGTCGACCAGCTCAACAGCTTCGCGGCGGAAGTCACCCGCGTCGCGCGCGAGGTCGGCACCGAGGGCAAGTTGGGCGGACAGGGCGCGGTGCGCGGCGTCTCCGGCACCTGGAAGGACCTGACCGACAACGTGAACTTCATGGCCGCCAACCTCACCCAACAGGTGCGCGGCATCGCCAAGGTGGTGACGGCGGTGGCCAACGGCGACCTGAAGAAGCTCACCGTGGAGGCCAAGGGCGAGATCGCCGAACTGGCCGACACCATCAACAACATGACCGACACCCTGGCGCTGTTCGCCGACCAGGTGACCAGCGTGGCGCGCGAGGTCGGCGTCGAAGGCAAGTTGGGCGGCCAGGCCAGCGTGCCGGGCGCAGCCGGTACCTGGAAGGATCTCACCGACAACGTCAACGGGCTGGCCGCCAACCTCACCAACCAGGTGCGCGCCATCGCCGATGTCGCCACCGCCGTGACCAAGGGCGATCTCACCCGCAACGTCCAGGTCGAGGCCAAGGGCGAAGTGGCGGACCTCAAGGACAACGTCAACGAGATGATCCGCAACCTGCGCGAGACCACGCGGCAGAACTCGGAACAGGACTGGCTGAAAAGCAACCTGGCGAAGTTCACCCGCCTGTTGCAGGGGCAGCGCGACCTCGCCGCCGTCTCCAAGATGGTGCTGTCCGAACTGGCGCCGCTCATCAACGGCCAGCACGGCATTTTCTACATCATGGACGAGACCCAGCCCGACAACCCGCGCCTGCGCCTGACCTCAGCCTATGCCTTCCACGAGCGCAAGAACCTGGCCAACGAGTGGCGCCTGGGCGAGGGCCTGGTCGGCCAGGCGGCGGTCGAGAAGCAGCGCATCCTGCTGACCAACGTGCCCTCCGACTACATCGAGATCACCTCCGGCCTGGGCGAATCGCGGCCGCAGAACATCATCGTCCTGCCCATCGTCTTCGAGGGCAAGGTCAAGGCGGTGATCGAGATGGCCTCCTTCACGCTGTTCAGCCCGATCCATCAGAACTTCCTCGACCAGTTGGGCGAGAGCATCGGCATCGTGCTCAACACCATCGAAGCCAACATGCGCACCGAGGAACTGCTCAAGCAATCGCAGTCGCTGGCCGAGGAACTGGGCAGCCAGCAGGAAGAGCTGCGCCAGACCAACGAGGAGCTGGAAGACAAGGCGCGCCTGCTGGAAGAGCAGAAGGTCGAGGTGGAGCGCAAGAACCGCGAGGTCGAGTCGGCCAAGTACGCGCTGGAAGAAAAGGCCGAGCAGCTTTCCCTCACCTCGAAGTACAAATCCGAGTTCCTCTCCAACATGAGCCACGAGCTGCGCACGCCGCTCAACAGCCTCTTGATCCTCGCCCAGCAGCTCGCCGAGAACCCGAAGGGCAACCTTGACGACAAGCAGGTGGAATTCGCGCGCACTATCCAGGGCTCCGGCAAGGATCTGCTCGGCCTCATCAACGAGATCCTCGATCTCTCGAAGATCGAGTCCGGCACCGTCACCCTCGACATCGAGGATGTCACCTTCGCCGGCGTGCGCGAGCAGATCGAACGCACCTTCCGTCATGTCGCCGAGAATCGCGGCCTGGTCTTCGACGCCTTTATCGCGCCGGCCCTGCCGCCCAGCCTCTTCACCGACGAGAAGCGCTTGCAGCAGGTGCTCAAGAATCTGCTCTCCAATGCCCTCAAGTTCACCGAGAAGGGCAGCGTCACGGTGCGCATGGATCTCGCCGGCGCCGGCTGGAGCGTCGATCATGCCGGGCTCAACAGCGCCGGCAAGGTGGTTGCCTTCTATGTCACCGACACCGGCGTCGGCGTGGCGGCCGACAAGCAGAAGATCATCTTCGAGGCCTTCCAGCAGGCCGACAGCGGCACCGCGCGTAAATACGGCGGCACCGGCCTGGGGCTGTCGATCAGCCGCGAGATCGCCCGTCTGCTGGGCGGCGAGCTACGCCTGATCGAAAGCGTGCCGGGCAAGGGCAGCACCTTCGCCCTGTTCCTGCCATTACAGGCGCCGTCGGGCGCCGGCCGCCAGCGCAGCGAACGCGGCACCCTATCCACCGCCGCGCAGGAACCACCGCCCCGGCAGGCGGCGGCGACGCAGGAAACGCCCTTCGAGCGGCGGGCGGGGAAGTTGCCCCAGGACGACCGCGCCGAACTGCGGCCCGGCGACCGTAGCCTGCTGATCGTCGAGGACGATCCACGTTTTGCCGCCATCCTGCTCCAGGCGGCGCGCGACCGCGGTTTCAAGGGGATCTGCGCGGATCGTGGCGGTGACGCCCTGCGCCTGGCCGCCGAATTGAAACCGACCGCCATCACGCTCGATATCCACCTGCCCGACATCGATGGCTGGGTGGTGCTCGAACGCCTCAAGAACGATGCGGCGACACGCCACATCCCGGTCGAGATCATTTCCGTGGACGACAACCGGCCGCGCGGCCTGCGTTTCGGCGCCTTCGAATACTTGGTCAAGCCGGTCACCGCCGAGGCGGTGGCCAAGGCGCTGAACGATGTGAAGAAATTCGCCGAACAGGAGGTCAAGGACCTGCTGGTCGTCGATGGCGACGAGGCGCACCGGAAGACCGTCCTCGGTCTGATCGGCAATGGCGATGTGCGCATCAAGGCCGTGACCAGCGCCAGGGAGGCCCTCGCCGCCCTGCGCAGGAAGCGCTTCGACTGCGTGGTGGTAGACCGCCAGTTGCCCGACATGAGCGCCATTGAACTGCTGCAAACCCTTCAGGGCAACGAGCTGACGCGCGACATTCCGATCATCGTCTATGGTGCCGGGCAACTGGCGCCCGCCGACCAGGAGAAGCTCAAGGTCCTGGCCGCCAAGGGCATTGTCAAGGATGTGCAGACGCCCGAGCGGCTGCTCGACGAGACGGCGCTGTTCCTGCACCGGCTGATATCGCGCCTGCCGCCCGACCGCCGCAAGATGCTGGAAAAACTCCATGCCGGCGGCGACCCGCTGGCCGGCAAGAAGGTACTGGTGGTCGACGACGACGTGCGCAACATCTTCGCCCTTACCGCAGCGCTGGAGCGCCAGAAGATGGACGTGATCTCGGCCGAGAACGGCAAGACGGCCATCGAGATCCTGAAGAAGAATCCCGATACCCACGTCGTGCTGATGGACATCATGATGCCGGAGATGGACGGCTTCGAGACCATGCGCCGCATCCGCGCCCTGAAAAAATTCGAGTCGCTGCCGATGATCGCGCTGACCGCCAAGGCCATGAAGGGTGACCGCGAGAAGTGCATCGAGGCCGGGGCCTCCGACTACGTCTCCAAACCGGTCGATATCGACCAGTTGCTGACCCTGCTGCGGGTCTGGCTGTCGAGGTGATGCATGCGCGCTTCCGAACCGTCCGCCGTTGCCGCGAACCTCGTCCTAAGCGCTCTTTCGATACGGAACCAGCACTGTCTCCAGCATCGGAAAATGCTTTTTGTTGAGCGTGGCGAGGGTGCAGCCGCTCATCTCGGCGCTGGCGGCGATCAGCGCGTCCATGAGACCCGTGCCATGGCTCCTGCCGTAATCACGTCGCCACAGGCCGCCCTGACTGGCGATGTCGGGCGTAATGGCCACGACCTCGAACAGCCCGAAAAAACGGCTCAGCACCTGGCGCTCCGGGCCTTCGCGCACGCCGACATGAAGTTCGGCCACCGTGACCGCCGATACATGCAGGGAACGCCGGGTCTTCTTGAGGAAGGCGATGGCGTCGGGCTGGCCGCGCAGATAGTCAATCAGGATATCCGTGTCCAGCAACAGGGGGCTCGCCATCGGCGTCAGCGCGGCTCGATGCGGTCGGCTTCCCGGCGCACGGCGACGAGATCATCGCGCCCGGCGCCGTCGGCCCACAATCCCGCCGCTGCGCTAAGCACCTGTCCCCGATCATTCGACGCGGCTTGCTCGATCAGGCGATCAACGGCAATACGGATCAATTCGCTTTGGCTGCGCCCGGTGTTGCCGGCCATCTTTCGCAGCGCGAACTGCTCTTGTTCGGTGAGGTATATCTGGGTTCTAACCATGGCGGTTTCCTTTCTGATGTATCCGAATGATGTATATGGCACCAAAATCTGTCAATAACGGTTTTCAACGGGGTAACCCATGCTGACCGCACCCGTCACCCCGGCCATCGAGGCCATCGAGGCCATCGAACTGCCGCTGTTGCTCGAAGCCGTATGGCGGCGCTACGGCTACGACTTCCGCGATTACGCCCCGGCCTCGCTCCGGCGGCGCATCCGCCACGCCATGGAGTTGCAGGGCCTCTCGACGCTCTCGGCGTTGCAGGACGACCTGCTCCACGATGAACGGGCCATGGCGGATTTCCTCGACGCCCTCACCGTCGAAGTTACCGCCATGTTCCGCGACCCTTCCTTCTACCGTGCGTTCCGCGACAGGGTGGTGCCCCTCCTGCGCCCCTTGCCGCTGATCCGTGTCTGGCACGCCGCCTGCGCCAGCGGTGAGGAGGTCTACTCCATGGCCATCCTGCTGCACGAGGCGGGTCTGCTCGACAAGACCCGCATCTACGCCACCGACATGAGCGAACGGGCGCTGGAAACCGGCCGCCTGGCCATCTATCCCTTGCGCCGGATGCGCGACCACACCGCCAACTACCAGCGGGCAGGCGGCACGGCGAGCTTTTCCGATTACTACACCGCCAAGCACGAAGGCGTCATCCTGCACGGATTCCTGCGCGGCAATATCGTCTGGGCCAGCCACAACCTGGTGTCCGACGGCTCCTTCAACGAGTTCCACGTCATCCTCTGCCGCAACGCGATGATCTATTTCAACCGCGACTTGCAGGGGCGGGTGCATAGACTGCTCTACGACAGCCTGGCCCAGGGCGGGGTGTTGGGTCTGGGGCGCGGCGAGTCGCTGCAATTCACTCCCTATGAGGATCGCTACGAAGCGCTCGATGCGGCCGAGCGGCTTTACCGGAGGGCGCGATGAACCCCCGGCTGATCGTCATCGGCGCATCGCTCGGCGGTCTCAAGGCCCTGCGCGCCCTGCTCGGCGCGCTGCCGGCGGCCATGGCGCGCGGGCCGGCGGCGCTGGCCGTGGCACAGCACCGCGATGCCAGCGGCGGCGATGCGCTGGCGCTGTTGCTGGGCGAGGTCTGCGTCCTGCCGGTGCGCGAGGCGCAGGACAAGACGCCGATCAGGCCCGGCACCGTCACGCTGGCGCCGGCCGATTACCATCTGCTGGTCGAGGGCGAGCACTTCGCCCTGATGGCGAGCGAGGCGACGGACAGTATCTGTCCCTCCATCGACGCCCTGTTCGAGTCGGCCGCCGAGGAGCGGGGCGCGGCCGTGATCGGCGTGGTGCTGACGGGCACCGGCAGCGACGGCGCGCGCGGTCTGGCTGCCATCGCCCGTGCCGGCGGCGGCACTGGCTGCCACGGGCCTGGCCGCCGAATCGCTGCCGCTGGAGCGTATCGCGCCGCGGCTGGCGGAACTGGCGGGGGAGGAACGAAGATGATCGGCGCAATGCGGCTGCGCGAGGCGAAGGATCAACCGTGCAAATCAATACTTCGATGGAAGAAATGCACGGTTGGCGGCGAGCCGGCCGGGACAACATTCAACGCGCATCGGCCCTCAGGCACGATGCTCGCGGCTTCCCAAGCCTTCCGCGATGAGAGTCAGCACCAGCGTATTGAGGGACACCCCTTCGGCCTTGGCGCGGGAGGTCAGTTTGGCGTGAATGGACTTCGGCACGCGGGCAACGAATCTGCCGGAGGCGTTGGGCAGGGTCGCGTCATCCGGTCTGAAAGACGGCGCCGGAATCTCCCGTCCCATGTCGTGCAGCGCCGACACCACCGCCACGAACGCATCGCGTCCGTTCTCCACCGCCTCGGCCTCGGTTTCGCCATCCGACATGCATCCCGGCAGATCGGGAAAGGTGATCAGAAACCCGCCGCCTTCCGCTGGGGGCAGCGGACTGATGATGTGCGCATAAGCCTCAAACGGCCAGGGCGGAACGATGCGGGGAATCATTCTGACTTCATCACTCATGCTTGCGACTCCTTGACCTTGTCGACCAGCGCCACGAACTGGCGCACATACACCGGCTTGATGGGCCGGTGCGCGGGCACGCTCACCACATCCGGCACCGCGGAATGCGAGAACACATGATGACTGCCACCTTCACATCGGACAGACATGCCGAACTGCCGCGCCACCGTCTGGAGCTGCTCGATACGCCAATCCAGCGGATTGCGGTGCATGGCTTCAAACAATTTGGCGGCGGCGTTCATTGGGCGAATGGTACTGCCCATAACACTACCCATCAAGACGAAACGTTGTTGCCAGCGCCAGCTGATGCGCCGCGACATCGCCACAATCGAACCCACAAGGAGACTCCTCCATGGAGCTGCCAAAAGACGAGATCCCCGCCCTCACACACTGGGCGGCCCCGGCCGGCGTCGAGATTGCGCCGGAAGACCGCGCCAGCGTGCTGGTGGTGGACGACAATCCGGCCATGCTCGAATCGGTCGCCGGGGTGATCCGCGCCATGGGTGTCGAGACGCTTACCGCCGGCTCCGGCCGCGCGGCGCTACGCCTGCTGTTGCAGCGGGACTTCGCCCTGATCCTGCTCGACGTGCGCATGCCGGTGATGGACGGCTTCGAGACCGCGCAGTTGATCCGCAGCCGGCCGCGCACGATGCAGACGCCGATTATTTTCATCACGGCGGCGCAGGCCAACGACGAGGATATGCTCAAGGGTTACGCGGTCGGCGCCGTCGACTTCATCCACTCGCCGATCGCCACCGATATCCTGCGCGCCAAGGTGCGCGTTTTCGTCGAGCTGCATCAGCTCAACCGCCTGCTGCATCGTCAGGCGGCGGCCCTTGAGGCCCGTGCCGAGGAAATCGTCAGCAAGAACCGGCAACTGGAGGAGGTCTCGCGCCTCAAAAGCGACTTCTTGACCAACATGAGCCATGAACTGCGCACCCCCCTCAACGCCATCATCGGCTTTTCCGAGGTGCTCAAGGACGGCCTGGCCGGCGACCTGACCGCCCAGCAGAAAGACCACGTCAATGACATCTATGGCGCCGGCCTGCATCTGCTGTCGCTCATCAACGACATCCTCGACCTGTCCAAGATCGAGTCGGGGCGGATGGACCTGGACCTAGCGCCGGTCAGCCCCGCGACGTTGCTGGCCGGCAGCCTGTCGATGATCAAGGAGAAGGCGATCAAGCACCACATCGCCCTCAAGCTCGACGCCGACGCGGCGCCGGGCGAGCTGCTCGCCGACGGCCGCAAGCTCAAGCAGATCGTCTACAACCTGCTCTCCAATGCCCTGAAGTTCACCGCCGACGGCTGCGAGATCGGGCTGACCGCGCGGCGGGCGGGGCGCGCCGAGATCGGCGCCGGGTCGCCCGCCGGTTACGCGACGCGGCTGCTGCCGCCGCCGGAGAGCACGTTCGCCGACTTCCTCGCCATCGCCGTCTGCGACAACGGCATCGGCATCGGGGAGGCCGATCTGGGCCGTCTGTTCCAGACCTTCGTCCAGCTCGACGGCAGCCTGGAGCGCAAGTACGAGGGCACGGGGCTGGGCCTGGCCTTGGTGCGCCGTCTGGTCGCCCTGCACGGCGGCGCCCTGGGCGTGGCCAGCGCGCCGGGCAAGGGGAGCTGTTTCCAGGTCTGGCTGCCCTGGCGCGAGGTGACGGCCGAGGCCCCCGCCGAAGTCGCCAAATCCGCCAAATCCGCGCCGGCCAATCCCCTGGTGCTGGTCACTGAGGACGACCCCCAGGCTGCCGCCATCTTCCGCCACTTTCTCGAAGACGCCGGCTTTCGCACCCTGCATGCCGCCGACGGCGATGACTGCCTTCGACTGGCGAAAGAGGCGCGGCCCGATCTCATCAGCCTCGACATCCTGATGCCCCGGTTGGGCGGCTGGGAGACGCTGGAGCGTCTCAAGGCCGATCCGGCGCTGGCGAACATCCCCGTGGTGATCGTCTCCGTTTTGGATGACCTCAAGCACGGCATCGCCCTCGGCGCCACCCGTGTCCTGCAAAAGCCGTTGCGCCGCGACGATCTGCTCGACGCACTGGCCAGGCTCGGTTTTCCAGGCAAGGGGCGCAGGAAGCACAGCCTGCTGGTGGTGGACGACGACCCGAGAATTCACGAAATCCTCGCCCGGCACCTGGGCGGCCCGCGCTTCCGGCTGCTCGACGCGATGGGCGGGCAGGAGGGCATCGACCTGGCTCGGCGGGCGGTGCCCGACTTGATCATCCTCGACATGATGATGCCCGGCGTGAATGGCTTCGACGTGGTCGAGACCCTGCGTGCCAACCCGAAGACGGCGCGCATCCCCATCCTGGTGCTGACGGCCCTGCAACTGAACCCCCAGGAACGCCGGCGTCTCAACGGCGATGTGGAGGCCGTCGTGGAGAAGAGCACCTTCTCGCCCACGGACTTCCTCGCCGAGGTCGAACGGGCGCTGGGGCGCGGCAAGGTGAAAGGAGAATGAGATGGCAAGAATACTGATCATCGAGGACAACCCGGCCAACCTCAAGCTGGCCCTGGCCATCCTGCATTACGCCGGACACGAGACGCTCGCCGCCATCGACGGCGAGGAAGGCGTCGCCGCCGCCCGCCGCGAACGGCCCGATCTGATCCTGATGGATGTGCAGATGCCCGGCATGAACGGACTGGAGGCAACGCGCCTGCTCAAGCAGGACACCGCCACCGCAGCCATCCCGGTCCTCGGCCTGACCGCCTTCGCCATGAAGGGCGACGCCGAACGCATCCTTGCCGCCGGCTGCGACGCCTATCTTCCCAAGCCTTACAGCCACGCCCAGTTGACCGGTGCGGTAACGGCCCTGCTTGCCACACCCTGCCAACCCCGATGGGGTCCGCTCCCATGAACGATAAGACCGTCTCCATCCTTGTCGTCGCCGCCGAGGGCTACGCGATTCGCGCCGCCCCTACCGCGCCGCGCTGGGGATCGAGGCGGCCATGAAGGAACTGGAACGGGGACGCGGCAGGCTGTTCGAAACTGCGGCGGTGGATGCCTGCCTGCGGTTGTGCCGGGAAAATGTCTTGTCGTTCGCCAAGGCGTGACGCGCTTGGCGGGCGGGTTGTTGGACAGACGACAAAGTCAAAATAGGAGGAGATCATGGAACAATCCAAGCAAACCACCCTCCTGGTGGTGGATGACGACGAACGCAACCGCAAGTTGCTGGGGGCGCTGCTTGTCGCCGAGGGCTACGCGGCACGTTTTTCGGCCAGCGGGGAGGAGGCCCTGGCCTCAGTGGCGGAACGGCTGCCCGACCTGATTCTGCTCGATGTCATGATGCCGGGGCTGGACGGCTTCGAGGTGGCGCGCCGGCTCAAGGCCGATGCCAAGAGCAGCGCCATTCCCATCGTCATGGTCACGGCGCTGGCGGACCGTGACTCGCGCCTCAAGGGGCTGGAGGCGGGGGTCGAAGAATTCCTGACCAAGCCGGTAGACCGGGCGGAGTTGCGGGCGCGGGTGAAGAATCTGCTCCGGATCAAGGAGTACAACGACTTCCTCGCCGACCACAACCGTCTGCTGGAGGAGCAGGTCCGGGCGCGTACCCTTCAGCTTACCGAAAGCTACCGCGACACCATCTTCGCCCTGGCGCGGGCGGCGGAGTTTCACGACGAGGACACCGGCCTGCACGTCAAGCGCGTCAGCCACTACAGCGCGATGCTGGCCGAGCGGCTGGGGATGGACGCAGGCTTCCGCGACGCGATCTTTTACGCCAGCCCCATGCACGACCTGGGCAAGATCGGCATCCCGGACGCGGTCATGCTCAAGCCCAGCGGGCTCGACGACGAGGAGTGGCGGGTGATGAAGCGGCACCCCGAGCTGGGCGCGCAGATCCTCGGCACCATTTCGGAATCTCCTTACATGCTGATGGGCATCGACATCGCCTTGGGTCATCACGAGCGCTGGGACGGCAGCGGCTACCCTAGCGGACGGTGCGGCGGGGAGATCCCGCTCGCGGCCCGCATCATGGCGCTGGGCGACGTCTACGACGCCCTGCGTGCCAAACGCCCCTACAAGCCGCCCTTTACCCACGAACGCGCGGTGGAGACCATCACTCAGGGCGACGGGCGGACTGTGCCGGCGCATTTCGACCCGGCGGTGCTGGCGGCGTTCCGGGATTGCGCCGGCGGCTTCCGTGAAATCTTTTCTACCCACGCGGATTGACCGCCCATGATCACGCGCGCCCACTTCAGCCTGCGCACCCGCATGATGCTGCTGGTGACGGTGGCGCTGTTGCCGGCCCTGGGCTTCATCGTCTGGCAGTCGCTGGACGCGCGCGAGCAGGCGGTGGGCGAGGTCCGGCGCGACGCGCAGCGGTTGGCCTGGTTCACGGCAAGCCGATACCTGGACGCAGCGAACACTGCACGGGAGATGGCCGCCTCCCTGGCCGCGATACCGGCGGCACGGGAGGCGCCGCCGGACGTCTGTGGCCGTCTGCTCGCCGGCATCCTGGCCCAGCACCCCCACTACGCCAATCTCGGCGTCACCGATGCGGCAGGCAGGCTGGTGTGCAGCGCCATGCCCCTCAATCAGGCCATTGATTTCTCTGACCGGCCCTGGTTCCAGGAAACGAGGCGCAACCGCCGCTTCACCGCCAGCGACTTTCTGATCGGACGGGCCGCCGGCAAGGCACTGATCGTGTTCGCCGTGCCGCTGTTGGACGAGGAGGGCGAGTTTCGCGGCGCGGCCTACGCTTCCCTCGATCTGGCGGCCTTCGCCGCCTCGTTCGCTGACATCCCCTGGCCTGCGGGAACGGCCATCGCCATCCTGGACCGCAAGGACAACATCATTGCCCGTCATCCCGATCACGAGAAATGGGTGGGCAAGCCCTTTCCCGCCGCCCTGGCCGCCGCCGCGCGCGCGGCGGGCACGAGTGCCACCCTGGAGGGAAAGGGCGCGGACGCTGTCCACCGCACTTACGTCCATCAGGCGATCATCTTCAACGGCGGGACGCAGGGCCTCCTGCTGGCGGGGATTTCCGGCCGGAGCTATCTGGCCCCTATCGACGCGGCCTTGTACCGCAACCTGCTATGGCTGGCGCTGATCGCTACGGTCTGCCTGGCCGTTGCCGCCTCGGGCAGCAACCTGTTGTTGCGGCGCTTGCGCCGGCTCACCGAGACCACCCGGCGCTTCGGCGAGGGCGATCTTTCCGCGCGCAGCGGCCTGCCCGGCAACCGCGACGAGGTGGGGCGTCTTGCCGCCGCCTTCGACGCCATGGCGGGTACGCTGGAGGAACGGGAAAATCGCCTGGACCAGTCGATGCGGGAGATCCACCGCCTCAACCGGGCCTTGCGCACCCTCTCCGCCGGCAATCGCGTCCTGACGCGCGGCGGTGACGAGGCCGAACTGCTGGAGCAAATGTGCCGCGCCGTGGTGGAGGCAGGCGGCTACCGCATCGCCTGGGTGGGCTACGGGGAACATGACGAGAACAAGACCCTGCGTCCCATGGCCAGCGCCGGCCTGGCGCTGGAAAGCTTCTCGAAGGGGCTTACCTGGGCGGACGGCGAACGCGGCAGCAGCCCAACGCCCGCCGCCATCCGCACCGGCAAGGCCGTCGTCGTCAACGATCTGCTCGAAAATCCCGAATTCGCCTTCTGGCGCGAGCATTCCCGCGAACAGGGTCTCGGTTCCGGCGTGGCGCTGCCGCTCAAGGTCGGCAACGAAACCATTGGCGCGCTGTCGATCTTCGCCGTCGAGGCCGACGCCTTCAGTGTGGAAGAGGTGGAACTGCTGGCGGAAACCGCTGACGACCTCGCCTACGGCATCGCCAGCCGCCGGGGCATGGTGCGGGCCGAACAGGCGGAGGCGGCGAACCGGATGAAGTCGGAATTCCTCGCCAGCATGTCCCACGAGCTGCGCACCCCCCTCAATGCCATCGTCGGCTTCTCGGAACTGATGAAAGACGGCCTGACGGGGGAGCTGACGCCCAAGCAGCGGGAGTACATGGAGGACATCTTTTACAGCGGCGAACATCTGCTGTCGCTGATCAACGACATCCTCGATCTCTCCAAGGTGGAGGCCGGCAAGATGGAGTTGCAGTTGGAGCCGGTTTCGCTGCCTTCCCTGCTGGAAGCCTGCCTGACGGTGGTGAAGGAAAAGGCGGTGGCGCACCGCATTCAGTTGTCGCTGGAGATCAGCCCGGAGATCGGCGAGGCGCTGACCGACGTGCGCAAGCTCAAGCAGATCGTCTACAACTACCTCTCCAACGCGGTGAAATTCACCCCCGACGGCGGACGGGTGACGCTGGCGGCCCGCCTCGTGCCGGCGGCGGCGTTACAGGCCACGGCGGCACCCGGCGTCAGGACGGAGCGTTATCTGGAAGTGGCCGTGACAGACAGTGGCATCGGCATTGCTCCACAGGACTTGCAGCGCCTGTTCCAGACCTTCGTCCAGCTCGACAGCGGCCTTGACCGCAAGTACGAGGGCACCGGACTGGGGCTCTCCCTGGTAAAGAAACTGGCCGGTCTCTTCGGCGGTGCCGTGGGGGTGGAAAGCGAACCGGGCAAGGGGGCGAGGTTTTGTGTCTGGCTGCCTTGGCAGGGTCAGCCCTAACGGCTCGATGCTGGAACAAATGGTCGCGGTAGGGACAGAGGTTACCCCCTGCCCCCCGCACAGATCCCTGCGAGCGGCATTCCCGCACAAGGCTCCTGCCTCGGGTGAGTGACGCCA
>Ga0156782_146_pt1 | contig 18045 bp, 17 predicted proteins | sample RifOxyD3_FD_110732 | JGI IMG/M metagenome (GOLD analysis project Ga0156782, IMG submission 110732) | Gammaproteobacteria bacterium RIFOXYD12_FULL_61_37 | reverse complement strand
ATTTAATCGAATAAATTCAATTGGTTGGTGTTTATCATCGTCTGTGTCATATTTTCGGTATCTCCAACTAATTGACACAAAGAGTTTTTCTCAAACAGGGTAAGGCTCAAGACCTGCAAGATTGTGTAAAGGGAAGCCTCGGTGTGGAGCCGTTTCTTGACGATGGCGACCAGGACGTAGGCCGATATGGCGATCCAGACCTGGGTTTTGACCGCGTTCTCGGAGGTGCCAAAGAAAGCCTTGATGCGCAGGTGCTGCTTGATCCACTTGAAGAACAGTTCTACCTGCCAGCGGCAGCGGTACAGTTGGGCGATGGTCAGGGCCGGCAGATCGAAGTTGTTGGTGAGAAAGACGAGGAGCTTGTCGTGCTCGGCATCGTAGAACTTCACGCGCCGCAACGGGGCCGGATAGTCCTTGGCGGCCTTGATGCTGGTGAGCATGATCGTCTGGTCGCAGCGCAAGCCGGTTGCCTTGTCCACCGGGCGCGAGTAGACGCGCCGGTATTGCAGATTGGACTTGGCCCGAGTGACGAAGAAGGCCTGGGCCTGATGCAGGGCATGAAGCCGGCCGAAGTCGATGTAGCCTCGATCCATGACGTAGAAGCTGCCGGCCTCGAACGCGATCTGGTCGAGGATGTTTACGTCGTGCAGCTTGCCGTCCGAGATGTGAATGAAGGTCGGGATGCTGCCGCGCAGGTCGAGCAGGGTATGGAGCTTGACGGCCCCCTTCCGTTTTCGGAAGCGCGCCCAGGGAAACAATGCCAAGCACAGATCTATGGTGGTGGAATCGAGGGCATAGACGGTCTGCTGCAACTCCAATCCGAAGCTGTCCTCGGCGTAGAGCCGACGCGCCACCTGGATCAGAGCCAAGGCAAAATCCTGGTAGATGCGCCAGTCGCGCTTCTCGTTGGCATCGGCCAAAGTGCTCCGGGCGATGCCGCCACGGATGCCCAAGTGGTACAGCTTGCTCGAATGCGCCCGCAGACAAGTCTCGATGTCGCGCAGGCTCTCCCGGTAGGTTAACTGGGCGAACACCATGCACAGATACTGGTCGAGGTGCGAGAAGGTGAGCGTCGGGTACTTCCCCGGATACCTCGCCACGCAGCGCCGCAACGTGACCAGCGGTAGATGCTCCATTAGTTGGGCGAACACCAGCTTCGCCAGAATGCATCGGACCACCCCCGGAAAAATCCGGCAGTCTCCAACACATTGAAATCGGTGACACCCATGAATAGCATTTTCTTTCTGTCTATCAGTTAGTTACAACGCCATCGCCCGGAAATCTCCGGACAGTAGTGATCTACCACCCATTTTCATCGACCGGGGTGGGTCGCCTCGCCCCAAGACTGGTTGCCCGAGAAAAGCGGACGGGTGATATAAGGCCTGGGTACAGGTATCATAGGGCGCCCTTTTGGCCGGTTCCTTATTCCAATGTCCGAGAAAAAACTGAGCGATTACAGCCTTTCGATCGTGATCCCCATGTATCACGAGGAAGAGAGTGTGGCCCCCCTGCTGGCCCGCGTCCACGAGGGACTGGCGGCCTATCTGGGGCCTTGGGAGCTGATCTGTGTCGATGACGGCAGTAACGACGCCACCGTCGAAAAGTTGCTGGAGGGGGCGGGGCAATACGGCTCCCATGTGCGGGTGATCCGCCTGCAACGCAATTACGGCCAGACCGCCGCCATGCAGGCCGGTATCGACGCGGCGCGCGGCGATCTGATTGCTACCCTGGACGGAGATCTGCAAAACGATCCAGGTGATATTCCCCGGATGCTGGAGGAGCTGCTGGACCGTGACCTGGATCTATTGCAGGGCTGGCGCAGGAAGCGGCATGACGAACCGGTGCGTAAATTCTTCTCGCGCCAGGCCAATCGCCTGATCGCCAAGGCCACGGGGGTCAATCTGCACGACTACGGTTGCAGCCTGAAGGTCTATCGCGCCTCCATCATCAAGCAGGTGCGCCTCTTCGGTGAAATGCACAGGTTCATTCCCGTTTGGGTGGCAGGCGTCACCTCACCCCGCCGGATCGGGGAGACAGTCGTCAGCCACAAGCCGCGCGAGTTCGGCAGTTCGAAATATGGCCTCTCACGGACCTTCCGGGTGATTCAGGATCTGCTGTCGGTCTTTTTCTTTTTGAACTTCAGGGCACGGCCGGGCCACTTCTTCGGCTCCATCGGCCTGTTGTTTGGGGCGATTGGCGGCCTCATGCTGACCTATCTCACCCTGATTAAGGTCTTTTTCGGCGAGGACATCGGCAACAGGCCGTTGTTGTTCCTGGGGGTATTGTTGATCGTGGTCTCGATTCAATTCATGACCACGGGCGTCCTGGCGGAACTGATGGCGCGGACCTATTTCGAATCCAATCAGGGCCGCGCCTATATCCTCGCCAAGGACATCCCCGACTCCTCCGGCGCCGGTTGGCATAAGCCGGGCACAGCGTCGTGACGCGGCATCTGGAGCGGCTGCTGGGGTCTCCCTGGCTGCTGGCCGGGCTCATCCTGCTTTCTTTCAGTTGGGGAGCGGCATCGTTGCCGCTTTACGATCTGGATGAAGGGGCCTTTTCCGAGGCGACGCGGGAGATGCTGGCGAGCGGCGACTATCTTGCCACCTACATGGACGGCCGCCCCCGTTACGATAAGCCGATCATGATCTATTGGCTGCAAGCGGCCTCGGTCAGTCTGTTCGGTGTTACGGAACTCGCCTTCCGGTTGCCCTCGATGCTGGCGGCAACGGGCTGGGTGTTTGCCATCTTTTTCTTCGTGCGGGAGCGTTTCGACCGGCCCACAGCTGTCGCCGCCGCACTGATGACTGCCTTGGCGTTGAATGTCTCCATCATCGCCAGGGCGGCGACCGCCGATGGCCTGCTCAATCTGCTGCTGGCCCTCATCCTTCTCGATGTCTATCGCTATCAGGAGAGGCCCGGCCAGGGAACGCTTTTTCGTATCTACTTCCTGATGGCGTTGGGATTTCTGACCAAGGGGCCGGTGTCGGTCTTTTTCCCTCTGGTCGTGGGCGGTATTTTTTTCTTTAGTCTGGGCCGAATCCGCGACGGGTTGCGGGCGGCCTTTTTCCTGCCGGGGTGGGGGCTGTTCCTGCTTCTGACGCTGCCCTGGTATATCGCGGTCTATTTCGAGCAGGGGGCTGCCTTCTTCGAGCAGTTTTTCCTCCACCATAATCTGGGCCGCTTTTCTGGGGTAATTCACGGCCATAAGGGCTTTCCCGGCTACTATTTCGTCATGCTGCCCCTGGTGGTCATGCCCTTCGCGGGGCTGCTGATGCGCCTGCTGCCAGGGGTTCGCGAGGGCTGGGCCGATCCCTTGCAACGGTTCCTCTGGCTCTGGCTGGGAGTGGTGTTTCTCGTCTTCTCCTTCTCCAACACCCAGCTTCCGCATTACATCCTCTATGGCTGCACCCCGCTGTTCATTCTCATGGCCCTCCACCGTGAGAGGCTGCAAAGCCGGGCGCTGGCCTATCTGCCCGTGCTTTTCCTGTTTGCGCTGTTCCTGTTCCTGCCCGAGATCCTGGCCTATGCCCGGCAGAATGCAACCAGGCTCTACGAACTGAGTCTCTTCGATGAAGGGCTCCGCATACTGGACCTGAATTACCGTTTGCCGGTTGCCCTGGCGATACTGTCCCTGGCCGCCCTTTGGTTGTGGCCGGGATTGAGGCCCTGGCAAGGGCTGGTTATGGCTGGCGTCGTTCAGTCTCTCGTCCTTTCCAGCATCTTCGTCCCCGCGCTGTTTCAGGTGATGCAGGCCCCGGTCAAGGAGGCTGGCCTGCTCGCCAGGGAGAACAACTGGCCGGTAGTGTCCTATCAGACCAACATGCCCAGCTTCAGTGTCTACCGGCAGGCGATTACGCCCCATCGGGCGCCGGAACCGGGCGAGGTTGCCTTTGTCCGGGTGGACAAGTTGGAAGGCCTGCGTAGCGAAAGGCCAGGATTGGAGTTTGACACCCTTTACCAGAAAGGGGCGGTGATGCTGGTCAGGGCGCGTGAAAGACAGTAGTCCGATGGGTTTCTTTGCGTACTGGCGAGCTGATTTGACGGCCGTTCTCGACCGGGGCCGCGAGCGGTCATTCCCCGCCATGGAGCAAGCGCAGCTCTGGATGATGGGCTGGGCGGCGTCGGCGGTGCTGCTTTTGCTCCTGTTGCTGCTGGCTGGCGGTTATCACGCGGGTTTTCAGTCCATCAACGGGATCGCGCCCAGCCTCCCTTCGGTATTTTGGGAATGGTTGACGCTACTCGGGGATGAGCGCCTTGCCTTTGCTGTTGCCCTGCTCTTTGCCCGGCGGCGCCCGGAGGTTTTTTGGGCTTTGGTCTTGGCGGGGATTTGCGGCTTGTTGTACACCCATTCCCTCAAGCCCTGGTTCGGCATGTTGCGCCCGCCCGCCGTGCTGGGGCCGGGAGCCTTCGAACTCATCGGACCCGCCCATCAATTTCGCAGCTTCCCCTCCGGCCACAGCCTCACGGCGGCCTTTTTCCTCGGGGTCTGGGTCTGGTTCGTCAAGGACTGGCGGCTGCGGCTCGCGTTGATCCTGTTCGCTTACGGGATCGGCCTGAGCCGCGTGGTGGTTGGCGTCCATTGGCCGGTCGATGTGGCCGGGGGAATCTTGGGTGGCTGTCTGGCCGCCTGGGCGGGTGTCAGACTGAGTTTCCTTTGGCGCGGCGGGCTCGGCCTGACCGGCCATCTCATCTGTCTGGCGTTGAGCATGGGTTATGCGTTTTCGCTGTTTTATGACGACGGCGGCTATCATCAGGCGGCCCTTTTCCAAATCCTGGCGGCCCTGGCGGGCTATCTCCAGGTGGCTTACGACTATTACCTGGCCCCTTGCTGCCGCTGGATGGCATCGGGGCGCGAGGGTGTCGCGATGAATAAATCTAGCCCACCAGCTCCTGCAAGCCCCGCGTCAAATGGCGCCTCGCTTCTCGGGGTGCTGTCGCTTTGTCTCTTGATGCAGTGGTTGTTTCTGACATGGCCGGAGATCGATCTGGCGGTGAGCGGATGGTTCTACCGCGAGGGGGCAGGGTTTTACCTTGGGGGCAACAGCCTGGTTCAATTCAGCTACCAGCTCTTTGCCCGCCTCCATTTCTTTGTCACGTTCCTTCTGGTGCTGCTTCTTGTCCGGGCGCGCTTCTGCCGGGGGAATTCCAAGCCGCTGGCCTTTCTGCTGATAGTCTTGATCCTGGGTCCCGGCCTGCTGGTCAATGAGGTGCTCAAGGCAGATTCCGGCCGCGCCCGTCCGGCTCATACGGAACTGTTCGGCGGTGATAAGGCTTTCTCGCCAGCGTTCGCCCAATCAAGCCAATGCAAAGGGAATTGCTCCTTTGTCAGCGGCCACGCCGCCATGGGTTTTTATCTGATGACGCTGGCCTGGGTCTTCAGGCGCAGGCGTTGGCTGGTGGCGGGTGTGATCCTCGGTGGCTTGGTGGGGTTCGGAAGGGTCATCCAGGGGGCTCATTTCCTGAGCGATGTTGTGTTCGCCTTTTGGGCCGTCTACTTGACGACCCTGGTGATGGCCTGGCTTTTCTTTGGTACGACGCGGATCACGTCATCCCATGACTGAATGTCATTCATTGACATGTCTGGCAGTTGCTGTCGCTGATTTCACAGGCGTCAAATAGAGCTTTCCGGGCTCTAAAGCCTGTCTGATGGCTGTGGGCATGGTTGTTGCAATATATCCTCCGTTCGCACTCCCCGAGGACCCGATAGAAGGTCCGAAGGGCCTTATAACACTAGGAGGAAATCAATGGCCCATATCGTCGTTTTAGGCGCCGGAACCGGCGGCATGCCCTGTGCTTACGAATTGCGTGATGCATTGGGAAAAGAGCACGAAATCACCGTCATCAACGAGCGGGATTACTTTCAGTTCACTCCCTCCAACCCCTGGGTCGCGGTCGACTGGCGCAAGCGCGAAGACATCACCTTCGACATCAAGCCCCATCTGGAACGTCGCGGCATCGCCTTCATCCCCTCCCGTTGCGAGATCATTAACGCCACCGACAACACCCTGGTGCTGGAAAACGGCGACAACATCCAGTACGACTATCTGGTGATCGCCACCGGTCCCCGTCTGGTGTTCGAGGAAGTCGAGGGCGCGGGTCCCGAGGGCGGCAACACCCACTCCATTTGCACCGTCGATCACGCTGAGAATTTCCGCAACGACTACTTCAAGTTCCTGGAAGACCCCGGCCAGATGATCATAGGCGCCATGCCCTTCGCCTCCTGTTTCGGTCCGGCCTATGAGTTCTCCTTCATCGTGGATGCCGATCTTCGCAAGCGTAAGATGCGCGACAAGGTTCCGATCACCTATGTGACCTCCGAGCCCTACATCGGCCACCTGGGCCTGGGCGGCGTCGGCGACTCCAAGGGTATGCTGGAGTCCGAGATGCGCGCCCACCATATCAAATGGATCACCAATGCCAAGGTGACCAAGGTCGAGCCGGGCCTGATGCATGTTGAGGAGTTTGATGATAGCGGTCATAAGATCAAGGAGCATCAGCTCAAGTTCAAGCTCTCCATGATGCTGCCGGCCTTCAAGGGCGCAGAGTCTGTGATGAGCGTCGAGAAGCTCTGCAACCCCCGGGGTTTCGTCTTCGTCGACGAGTATCAGCGCAGCCCCACCTATCCCAATATCTACGCTGCTGGTGTCTGTATCGCCATTCCGCCGGTCGAGGCGACCGCTGTTCCCACGGGCGCGCCCAAGACCGGTTACATGATCGAATCCATGGTGACCGCCATCGTCCACAACATCAGCAATGAGCTGAAGGGTGAGAAACCCGACACTAAGGCCACCTGGAATGCCATCTGTCTGGCAGACATGGGTGATACGGGTGCCGCCTTCGTGGCCCTGCCCCAGATCCCGCCGCGCAACGTGGCCTGGTTCAAGAAGGGCAAGTGGGTCCACATGGCCAAGGTGGCCTTCGAGAAGTATTTCATCCGCAAGATGAAGAAGGGCAGCTCCGAGCCCATCTACGAGAAGTACATCCTCAAGATGCTCGGTATCGGCAAACTGAAATAATCCAGCCTCGGTTTCCCGAGAAAACGAGAGGCCCCGCCAATTTGGCGGGGCCTCTTTTGTTTTGTCCTATTGGACAGTGGCGAAGCCGGGGAGGGGAGATATCAAAGTTTTCTGGTGAAAATGCCCTGAAATTGCTTGGCGAGCGTGTTGACGGGGTCTTTCGGCGGCTTCTTCTGCTCGGGATTTGCCGTGGTGTTGGGGGCGGTCGGCGGCGGCATGGATTTCTCGATGGCGTTGAGGGCGATGAGATAGCTCTCTTCGTTTGAGTAAGGCGCGGGGACTGAAATGATCTGGCCGGGCTTGACCCCGCCTTTGTCCTTGATGTCATTGGCCAGTTTGATGGGTTCTATCTGGGTGTGGTAGGCGCCGGCGATGTTGGCCAGCGTCTCGCCCTTTTGCACCGGATGCTGCTTGATTTGCAGCCACTTTTCCTTGGGTACGACGGATAGACGTTTCCTGAAGACCTCCGACTTGCTGTCGGGCAGCATCAGCCGGTGCGGCCCCTTCGGATTGGAGGCCCAGTGGCCGTAAGCGGGATTGAGCTGCTTGATTACGCCAAGCTCGATGCCGGCCAGCTTCGCGGCCAGCCCCAGGTCGAGTTGTCCTCCGGTATCGGCCACATAAATCTGGTGTTGATCTGGTATGGGTTCCAACTGGATGCCGTAGGCCTCCGGGTTGGAAAATATTTGGGCAAGGGCATAAAGCTTGGGAATGTAGCCCTTTGTCGTCTTGGGCAGGTTCAAAGACCAGTAGCCGGCAGGCTTGCCCTTGGACCGGTTCGTCTTGATGGCCTTGGCGACGGTTCCATCCCCGGCGTTGTACGCTGCCAGGGTCAGCTCCCAGTCGTTGTTGAAGTTGCGATTCAGACGAGAGAAATAGTTCAAGGCTGCTTCGGTCGAGGAGACGGCGTCACGGCGCTCGTCATACCACCAGTTGCTATCCAGGCCGAAAAGGCGCCCGGTGCCGGAGGTGAATTGCCAGAGTCCCGCCATGCCGTAAGGAGACTGGGCATCGGCCCGGTAGGCGCTCTCCATGAAGGGGATCAGGGCCAGCTCGCCGGGGAGCTTGCGTTCCTCGATCTCATCCAGTACCAGCCGCAGCCAAGGCGCCGCATTTTCTTGAATTTTCTGGAGATAACGCTTTTGCTTGAGCAGCGAGTTGCGCTCAAAGGCAATGCGGGTGTTGTCTGGGATATCGAAAGCAAAATTCTTCCGCAGCCGATCCCAAATGACTGGGACCACGGGCCTTTCAATAGTTACAGGAACTGTTGCTGGTTGCGCATCGGCAGTAGCCTTGCCGGCAACCGGTACAGCCGCAACGGGCTTTTCTCTGACGGGATCGCCGGTACAGCCTAAAAATATCAGGCTGAAGGGGAGGAGGAAAAATAGCTTGCGATACCGCTGGGCGGGGGTAGGATGTTGGCTCGTCTTTGGATACGTTTTTCCCATGCGACCCACCATGCTGACAAATGGACGCATCACTATAGGGTATTTTGTCATTTTCTACCAGCAACATGTTGAGTGATACCGATCTTATGGAGAGTTGGCGGGAGTGGCAGCGGTCGGTTCCCGGCCTGGATGCCGCCGAGCGTGAGTGGGATGTCCTCAATGAAATGTCCGATCGATTGCATGGCCGCTTCCTGGTGCAATTGGGTGAGTATGGCTCTGGGAACGTCCAGCCAGAGTTCGCAAGCATCCGCAGGCGCTTCGTTGCCGATGGAATGTGGAAGGAGGGTGTCGCCCTGTTGTCCGAGGGCGAGCAGCTGCCCATAGCCGCTAATTCCGTCAATGCCGTGCTGCTGCCGCATACCCTCGAATTGGCGAAAGACCCTCATGCGGTCCTGAGAGAGGCCGAGCGCATTCTGATCCCCGGAGGCTACCTGCTGCTGACGGTATTCAACCCCTTCAGCCTCTACGGACTCTGGCGTATCTTTGCGGGCCGGCGGCGGTTTCCCTGGCGGGGCCGTTTTTTGATGTCCGCGCGTGTCCAGGATTGGCTGAAGTTGCTTGGTTTCAGTATTGAAGCGTTGCGCCATGCCGGCTACAGGCCCCCCCTTGGGAGCCCTGCCCTTTATGGGCGCTTGCGTCTGATGGAAAGCCTGGGCGCCAAATTCTGGCCCGTTGCCTCCAATGTCTACATTATTCAGGCAGTTAAGCGCGGCATCCCACTTACCCTGATCGGCAAGCCTTGGAAACAATCCAAGAGATTCCTGCCGGGCCATGCCATCGAACCAACGACACGCAATGACTCAAGCGCCTGATATTGTACATCTCTATACGGATGGTGCCTGCCGGGGGAATCCCGGTCCGGGCGGCTGGGGCGTGGTCATGGCCTACAAGGGTCATTCCAAGCACCTGTTCGGCGGCGTTGCGCATACCACCAATAACCGCATGGAGCTGCTGGCGGTGATAAAGGGGCTAGAAGCCCTGACCCGCGCCTGCAAGGTGCGGGTTACCACCGACTCCCAATACGTAAAAAACGGCATCACCAGTTGGATTCATACCTGGAAGCGGAATGGCTGGCGGACATCCACCAAGCAAGAGGTCAAAAACATCGACCTCTGGCAACGTTTGGATGAACTGGTGGCCCGCCATCAGTTGGAATGGGCCTGGGTAAAGGGGCACAGCGGGCACCCTGAAAACGAGGCCGCCGACCGACTGGCGAATCAAGGCATAGATAACCGGTCCTCAGCGAATGCGACAGATAGTTCTTGATACGGAAACAACGGGCCTGGAGCCCAGCGAAGGCCACCGCGTCATCGAGATCGGTTGTGTCGAGCTGATCGACCGCCGGCTGACGCGCAACAATTTTCATCAATACCTCCAGCCCGATCGTGTTATCGAGGCTGGGGCGGTCAATGTGCATGGCATCACCAACGATTTTCTCGCCGACAAACCGCGCTTCGGCGACATCGTGGATGCCTTTCTCGACTATATCGATGGGGCGGAGCTGATCATCCACAACGCCTCGTTCGATATTGGGTTTCTCGATAGTGAATTGAAGCGCCTGGATGCCGGAAAGGGATGTATCCGGGATTACTGTGGCGTCATAGACACCTTGGCAATGGCGCGCAGGATGCACCCGGGACAGCGCCATAGTCTGGATGCCCTCTGTCGCCGCTATGAGATCGACAACAGCCGCCGGAAGCTTCACGGCGCTCTGCTCGACTCCGAGATCCTGGCCGATGTCTATCTGGCCATGACGGGTGGGCAGGTCAGTTTTTCCCTGGATCATGAAGCCGAATCGTCCGCATCGGGCAAGACGGGCGGGATTCGGCGCTTGCAGGCTGAGCGGGCGAAACTGAAGATCATCAGGGCGGATGGGCTGGAGCTGGAACGCCATAGGGAGAGACTGGCGTCCATCGACAAGGCGAGCGGAGGGGGATGTGTTTGGTTGAGGGTGGAGTGATATAGCGTCACGAGAAATCCGGCAAGTTGAGAAATTTGCAAAATGGCCGTCCTGGCCATTTTGCAAGAACTTCGGTAAGCCGGGTTTTTTGTTACTTGAGCCGAACGCGGGTGGTGTCCGGCAGTTTCATCCTGCCGGTCAATTTCCACTCCTTGTTCTCAGGGCTTAGGGTCAGTTTCCATACCACAGGGGCAATCTCGGGGAGGCGGGATACATACGCTGTTCCGCCAGCCAGGGTCAGCTTAATTTGGAAGTCCTGTTCCTTGACGCTGGGATGAAAGAAATCCAGTGTCAGCATGCCTGGCGGGTCCGTAATTTTGCCCGTAAGGTTCAGGCTCAACTGACGGGTTTCAGGGTCCAGTTTTACATCGGCGATGAGCCCTAGCGCCTTCGCGACATGCTCCCTGGAGAGATCTTTGTTGATGGCCAGACCTTCCTTGTAATAGTCGTCAGTGACGAGGCTGTCGGGGTTTGTGGCAGCAATCTTGAGCGTCAGCAATCCTGCAACGACCGTGGTTGCAGGGATGCTGATGATGAACCAGGGCCAGAATTGCCTATACCAGGGCTCGTTGTCTTCGCGGGGTGCGTGCGCCATTCGTTATCCTTTGGGTCCAAGAAAGCGACCATGTTCTATTACTTCGAGGTTTTCGGACGTCAACGATTTGAGCCGGAAATTTATCAGGTTGCTGGTGGATTTGAGGTTGACTGGATCGATTTTAACGCGAACCGGGACCTCCATAACCTTGCCTGCGGGCACAGTAAAGTCGCCGGCGCTGTTAACCAGCTCGGCACCTTCAATCCCCTCGATCGAGAGATGATAGGTCTCATTGGTTTCCTTCATGTTCACGATCTTGAGGGTGTAGACATTCTCGATCAGGCCCTCGTCCGTTTGCACATATAGGGCGTTGCGGTCGCGGATGATGTCCACTTCCAGCGGGATGCGGGTGAAGAGCGAGTAGAACATGGCAACGGTGATCAGGGTCAGCAGCGCGCCGTAGACCAGCATCCGGGGGCGGATGATGTGAGTCTGCTGTCCCTCTAGGGCGTTCTCGGTGGTGTACCTGATCAATCCCCTGGGGTAGCTCATTTTGTCCATAATTTCGTCGCAGGCATCAATGCAGGCGGCGCAGCCGATGCACTGATATTGCAGCCCGTTACGGATGTCGATGCCGGTGGGGCAGACCTGCACGCAGATCTTGCAGTCGATGCAGCTTCCCAGTCCCTGCTCGACATGGTCCGAGCCGATCTTGCGGCCCCCGCGCGGCTCCCCGCGCTTTTCGTCATAGGCAATCAATAGGGTGTCGCGATCGAACATGGCGCTCTGGAAGCGGGCATAGGGGCACATGTAGATGCAGACCTGCTCGCGCAGCCAACCTGCATTGCCATAGGTGGCAAAGCCGTAGAAGAGTATCCAGAAGGTTTCCCAGGGGCCGAGGGTATTGGTCAGCACTTCCTGCCAGAGTGTGGCCATGGGGGTGAAGTAGCCGACGAAGATAAAGCCGGTCAAGAGCGAGAAAAGTATCCAGACCAAGTGTTTGGCGAATTTCCTCGAAAACTTATTGAGATTCATCTCCGACTTGTCGAGCTTGATCCGGGCCTGCCGGGTGCCTTCGATCTGGCGCTCAAACCACATGAATATCTCGGTCCAGACTGTCTGGGGGCAGGCGTAACCGCACCAGAGGCGCCCAGCCAGCGCCGTGAAGAAGAAGAGCGCGAGGGCGGAGATGATCAGCAGCAGGGCGAGATAAAAGAAATCCTGCGGCCAGAGAACAAGCCCAAAGATGTGGAATTTGCGCTCCGGCAGATTGAACAGAACAAGCTGTTGCCCGTTGACGCTGATCCAGGGCAGACCGTAGTAGATGCCGAGCAGAACAACCATGGCGAGGTTGCGCAGGAAGGTCCACTTGCCGCTCACGTCGCGGGTATAGATGGCCTCGCGTTTCCTATAGAGGGTCTGTTCTTGGTCAACGTCAGGCTTCGTGGGCGAGTGATGCTGTTCGCTCATAATTCGGAATCCAAGGGGGAAATTGATGAAGTGGGTGAAAATAGACTCTTATCACCGGCGCTGCATTGATAACACGCAACCGCCTTGATTTCCATCAAAAAAAACGCCCGGCAAGGCCGGGCGTTCAAGATCTGGAACGCAAATCTAATTATTTGTTGGACAAGCTGTAGACGTAAGCCGTCAGCAAGTGGACCTTATCGTCGCCCAGCAGAGCCTTGTGGGCCGGCATGACGCCGTTGCGGCCGCCGGTGATGGTCTTCTTGATAACGCCTTCGCTGGCGCCGTAGAGCCAGGTGTTGTCGGTCAAGTTGGGCGCGCCCATCAGGGGGTTGCCCTTGGCATCGGGACCGTGGCAGGCGATACAGCCGCCGGCGCCGGTGAAGATGGCCTTGCCGGCCTCAGCCTTGGCCTTGTCTCCACGGCCTCCCAGGCTCATCACGTAGTTGGCGACCTGATCGATGGCCGCCTCACCCAGATGGGCTTGGGTGGGCATGACGGCATTGCGCCCACCTTCGATGGAGGCCTTGATCTGCTCCGGAGTGCCACCCCAGGTCCAGTCGTTGTCGGACAGGTTGGGGAATCCCGTAGCTCCCTTGGCGTCAGAGCCATGGCACTGCATGCAATAAGTCAGGAACAGACGCTTGCCCATGCCATTGGCTTCGGCATCCTTGGCCAGGTCGGCAACGGCAACAGCGCGATACTTGGCGTAGATGGGGCCGTAGGTATCGTTGGCCTTCTGCACTTCATTCTCGTATTGGCTGACAACTGCGCCGCTACGCATGGACTTGTCGGCGCTGGTCCAGCCCAGGACGCCATCCCAAACCCAGGGATAGAGGGCCATGTAGACGCCGGCGAAGATCAGGGTGCCGTAGAACAGCCACAGCCACCAGCGGGGCAAAGGGTTATTGTATTCCTGCAAGTCTCCGTCCCAGGTGTGGCCAGTTACGTCCCCAGCGTTGGCTTCGCCAGGACGCTTCTTCACCGACCACCATACGAGCCAGAGGCAAGCGAGGAGGTTGCCGACGGACAGGATAAGTATCCAGCCGCTCCAAAATGAACTCATCTCACTCATGATTGCTATCCTTCTGTAAAGTAGCCTCATGCCGATTCTCATCGTCAAAAGGCAGATTAGCAGCTTCGTTAAAGGAAGATTTACGCTTCCTGCTGAAGGTCCACCAAATGATCCCGAAGAAAACGATCATCAGGACAATGGTGTACCAAGCGTGAAAGACGTTTATATCCATAGCCTTACTTCAGAGCCGTACCCAGTTCTTGCAGGTAGGCCACCAGGGCCTCCGCTTCGGTCTTGCCGCTAACCTCGGCCTGCGCACCGGCAATCTCCGCGTCGGAGTAGTTTTCGCAGGTGGGGCAGGTGGCGCCGACCACAACATTCATCGCCTTCATCTTGGCCGCCGTATTGGCGCCGTCGAGCTTGCTCTCGAACAGCCAAGGGAAGGAGGGCATGTTGGATTCGGGTACCACGTCGCGCGGGTTGCTCAGATGGGCGTTGTGCCAATCGTTACTGTAGCGGCCGCCGACGCGGGCCAGATCAGGACCGGTACGCTTGGAACCCCACTGGAAGGGGTGGTCGTACACGGACTCCCCAGCAACGGAGTAGTGGCCGTAACGCTCGGTTTCAGCTCGGAAAGGACGGATCATCTGGGAATGGCAGGTGTAGCAGCCTTCACGGATGTAGACATCGCGGCCTTCCAGGCGCAGGGCGCTGTACTTATGCACTCCTTCCGCCGGGGCGGTGGTTTCGGAGAGGAAGAACAACGGTACGATTTCAACCAGGCCACCAACGCTGATCACCAGGATGACCAGGATGATCAGAAGGCTGACATTTTTCTCTATGGCTTCATGTGACATTTGAATACCTCCCGTTATTAGTGACCAGCGGCCTGGGGAATGGCGTCATCAGCCTCGGCAGTATTGCCTTGGCCCACGGTCTTCAGGACGTTGAAGAGCATGATCACCATACCAGCCAGGAACAGCAGTCCACCAACCAGACGGACGTAGTAGAAGGGATAACTGCGCTCAACCGACTCGATGAAGGAGTAGGTCAGGGTGCCGTCGGCGTTGACCGCGCGCCACATCAAGCCTTGCAGGACGCCGGAGATCCAGAGTGCGGCTGCGTACAGCACGACGCCAATGGTGGCGATCCAGAAGTGGGTTTCGATCAGGCTCTTGCTGTACATCTCTTTCTTGCCGAAGAGCTTGGGGATCAAGGCGTACAGGGAACCGATGGAAACCATGGCAACCCAGCCCAGAGCGCCGGAATGCACGTGGCCGATGGTCCAGTCGGTGTAGTGGGACATGGCGTTGACGGTCTTGATGGACATCATCGGCCCTTCGAAGGTGGACATACCGTAGAAGGAGAGGGAGACGATGAGGAACTTCAGGATCGGGTCATCACGCAGCTTATGCCAGGCGCCGGAAAGGGTCATGATGCCGTTGATCATGCCGCCCCAGGAAGGTGCCAGCAGAACCAGGGAGAAGACCATGCCGGCGGACTGGGCCCAGTCGGGCAGCGCGGTGTAGTGCAGATGGTGAGGACCGGCCCACATATAAGTGGAGATCAACGCCCAAAAATGCACGACGGAGAGGCGGTAGGAGTAGACCGGCCGGCCGGCCTGCTTGGGTACGAAGTAGTACATCATGCCAAGGAAGGCGGTGGTCAGCATGAAGCCCACGGCATTGTGTCCGTACCACCACTGCACCATAGCGTCGATAGCGCCGGGGTAGAAGCTGTAGCTCTTGGTCAGGGTGACCGGGAAGAAGGCACTGTTGCCCAGGTGCAGGACTGCGATGACTATGATGTAGGCGGCAAAGAACCAGTTGGCCACATAGAGGTGCGAAACCTTACGGGTGAACAGGGTGCCGAAGAAGACGACGGCATAGGTGACCCAGACCACGGTGATCAACAAATCGATAGGCCATTCCAGTTCGGCGTATTCCTTGCCGGAGGTCCAGCCCATGGGCAGGCTGATGGCGGCCAGGAGGATGATCAACTGCCAGCCCCAGAAGGTGATGGCAGCCAAAGGGCCACCGAACAGGCGGGTTTGGCAGGTGCGTTGAACGATATAGTAGGAAGTGGCGAACAACGCGCAACCGCCGAAGGCGAAGATAACCGCGTTGGTGTGGAGGGGTCGCAGGCGACCATAGGTCAACCAGGGAATCCCGTTGATGAGTTCAGGAAAGGCGAGCTGGGTGGCGATAATTACGCCGACCAGCATGCCCACGATACCCCAGATTACCGACATGACGGCAAACTGGCGCACGACCGTATAGTTATATGTGGTCTGTGAGTCCATCTGAGTCTCCGCTTGTGAACGACAATTACATCACAGCCGCAAGGTGCTCCCCCCCGGCTGAACCCTTATTGAGCGGCAAAGCCGCTAATTTGGCGCAAGCCACTATGTGAATTTGCGTCATCTCACACAATGACCTGAGTCAATCTCGGACATTTTATAAGCAAAATGGGGGTGGCAGGTGCCGGAATGCGCTGATGCAGCCATAAGCTCGGCTTGGGCTGGAGTGGCGGGGATTCCGCCATCGGACCGGCTTCTCAGGCGCTGTTCGATTCGCTGGTGCGTGCGCAAAGGCTTCCTTTGGCCACGGCCTCTAATCGATCCTGATCCAGCAGCTCGATGTGCTTGCGGTCAACGCGGACCACCCCCTCCTCCTGAAAGCGGGTGAAGAGGCGGCTGACGGTTTCGACCGCCAGCCCCAGATAGTTGCCGATTTCGTTGCGCGACATGCTGAGGTAGAAATCGGTGGCAGAGAAACCGCGCCGCTTGAAGCGGCAGGAGAGGCTGGCAAGAAAGGAAGCGAGGCGTTCCTCCGCGTTCTTCTTGCCCAGGAGGGTCAGCATCTTGCCTTCCTCGGCAATCTCCTTGCTCAACAGCTTGAACATCTGGTGCTGAAGACTGGGAATGACTTGGGCCAGCTCTTCCAACTGGCCGAAGGGCAGCTCGCAGACGGCGGAGGTTTCAAGCACCTTGGCGGAACAGGTGTGGCGCTCGTCCTGGATGGCGTCCAGGCCGATGATTTCGCCGGGAAGGTGGAAGCCGAGCACCTGTTCGCCGCCGTCCTCGCGCGGCAGGTAGGTCTTTATGGTCCCGGTCTTGACCACGAAGAGACTGGAGAATGAGTCATTCTCGCGGAACAGGTGATCGTTGCGATGGAGGGGGCGGTTACGCTTGATGATCTTTTCGAGCTTCTCCACATCAGGCGGGGTCAACCCCATGGGCAGGCAGAGGGACCCCAGGCTGCAATTCTTGCAAGCGACCTTGATGCTTTCGATGGAGATGACTCGATTCATGCGGGGGCGTCTTCAATGTGTTCGATCTATTGTGCAGTGAACGTTGATCTGCATCAAGAACTGACGTTAACCGATGCGGCCATTGAGGACGCTAACCGGCATTGCTGCAAGTTCAAAACCCCAGGCGTTTCAATGGTAGGCGGGGTTTCAGCCCGGCAGGGTGCCCATTGTTTGAGACGGCTCGCGTCCCCAGGTTTGTCGGGGCGAATACCCTGAATTGCGGAAATTCAATGTCGTCCGGGCCTAAAAGACTTACGATTCCACTCGGATTATTTTACTTTGCCGCCATCAGGAGACGATGATGAATCGTAACGTTTTAATTTTGAGGTACGGCAAGTCATGAAAATAGCAGTGACCAGCCAAAACTTCCGCGAGATTACCGGCCACGCGGGCAAGGCGCGGCGGTTTATCCTCTACGTGCCCGGCGAGGATGGTGAGCCGGTGGAAGTGGAGCGTATCAGTATCCCCAAAGAGATGACGCTGCACGAATTCCGGGGCGACGACCACAGCCTCTTCGGCTTCGATGTTGTCATTACGGCAAGTTGCGGCCAGGGTTTCGTCAATCGCTTGGCTGCGCACGGGGTGAAGGTCATCGCCACCAGTGAAAAGGACCCCATCAGGGCCGCGAAAGCTGTCATCGCTGGGATCGATCTGCCTCCCCCCGATCCCCATGACCATGACTACGGCCTCCCCCACCTCCATCCCTTCCTGCTGCGAATGGATGAACATCAGTGCAAACATTGATGAGAAAGGCCCGAATGGGAGGCGTCCGATGATCGTGCAACAATGGGATTTCAAGGTACGGGTGCTGCATTGGATCATTGCAGTGACAGTCGCCTTTCAGCAACTCACCAGTCTAGCCATGTCGGACCCTGGAACGCAGTACCTGTTTCCCTATCACCAGTGGGTGGGAGTTATTGCTGCGCTAGCGACGCTGGTGTTCTGGCTGCACAGCTATGCGGAATATGATCTTCCCATCCTTTTTCCCTGGGGCCGCGCCGGGAGGGATGTGATATTCGAAGAGGCGCTTGGCCTGTTGCGTGGAAAGCTGCCGCCATCGGGGAAGCGCATCGGTCTATCCAGTTTCGTGCATGGATTGGGTCTGCTGGCGCTTAGCGGCTGCGCCTTCACGGGGGTGGTGATGTTCTCGATGATCCCGCCGGGCCACCAGGGACCGCCGGACGATGCCATTGCCTTTACCCGCTACACCCTCTCATAGCCTTTACAAATTAATACTATTTATGGTTACCAAGGTCTCAGCCCACGCGAAAAGTGAAGCCGATTGACAT
>Ga0156782_157_pt1 | contig 25371 bp, 26 predicted proteins | sample RifOxyD3_FD_110732 | JGI IMG/M metagenome (GOLD analysis project Ga0156782, IMG submission 110732) | Gammaproteobacteria bacterium RIFOXYD12_FULL_61_37 | reverse complement strand
TCTTCTGTAAAAGATGCTTCCGATTGTTTCTCGCCTTCTCGACGAGTCGGAGCACCCACACAAATTACCTAATCTGATTTTTAAAGAGCTTTTGCCTTTTGGGCCAGGAGATCATCTGATCTCATAATCTTCGAACTTCCTGGTTCCCTTCAGCTCCGTGCTGGAGGTGCGCATTTTAGTTTCCTGCCCGCGTTTGTCAACCGTTCTTTTTAACTTCGTGACAGGCCGCGTAAGGCGCTGTTTCGTAAATCCTTTTACACCTCAGCGGCAAATCCGTCCCGCTTAATGTCCAACCGAAGGCGCGCATTATAGGGTCGAAATCTGCGGGGTCAACAACTTTCTTCCCAACCCCTCATTTTTCGGCGCGACCGAGGCTGCCCCCCTGCTGTTAACTCAAGTGTGCACGGGCAAATTTACGTTTTCCTACCTGGCACACCAGGGTGGAGCCAGACTTGAGCACGAGCCCTTTATCATCAACCCGCTCCCCCTCGATCCGCACGGCGCCCTGGCCGATCATGCGGATCGCCTCGGAGGTGCTTGCCACCAGACCCAGTTCCTTCAGCAGATTCCCGACCAGAATCCCCCCGGAACCGGCCGATATCCGGCATTCCGGCATTTCTTCCGGCATCTCCCCTTTACGGAAACGGGCGATGAAGTTCTCCAGCGACTTGTCCGCCGCCGCCGGGGAATGAAAGCGCGCAACCAGCTCCTTACAAAGCTCGAACTTAATGTCCCTGGGATTGCCCCCCTCTGCCACTGCCCGCTTGAAACCTTCGATGTCGTCGAGGGAGCGAAAGCTCAACAACTCGAAATATCGCCACATCAAAGTATCGGAGATGGACATGAGCTTGCCGAACATCTCATCCGGGGCGTCGTTGATGCCGATATAGTTGCCCAGAGACTTGGACATCTTCTGCACCCCATCCAATCCCTCCAGGATCGGCATGGTCATGATCACCTGCTGCTCCTGGCCGTATTGCCGTTGCAGCTCGCGACCAACCAGCAGATTGAACTTCTGGTCGGTGCCGCCCAGCTCGATATCTGCTCGCAGGGCTACCGAGTCGTAACCCTGCACCAAGGGATAGAGGAATTCGTGGATGGAAATCGGCTGGCCCGAACTGTAGCGTTTGCTGAAGTCGTCGCGCTCCAACATACGGGCAACCGTGTACTTGCCCGCCAACTGGATCAGTTCGGCGGCCTGCATCCCGCCCATCCAGGAGGAGTTGAAGACGATGGTGGTGCGTTGCGGGTCCAGTATTTTGAAGATCTGGTGCTCGTAGGTCTGGGCATTCTCCAGTACCTGCTCCCGCGACAAGGGGGGGCGGGTGGCGCTTTTGCCGGTGGGGTCGCCGATCATGGCAGTGAAATCGCCGATCAGGAAAAGCACCTCATGACCCAGATCCTGGAACTGCCGCAGCTTATTGATCAGGACCGTGTGGCCCAGATGGAGATCGGGTGCGGTCGGATCGAAGCCGGCCTTGACCCGCAAAGGCCGCCCCTCGGCCAGTTTTTTGTCCAAGGTCTCTTCAAGCAGGATCTCTTCCGCGCCGCGCCGGATGATTTCGCGCATTTCTGCCAGGGTTGCCATGCCGGATTTCTCCCGAATCTCAAATCAAACCCTGCAATCTACTGCATGCCTGAGGAAAAAATAAGGGGCTGAAACGCAATTTCGCCGGACTGGGCCGAATCGGCCCAAAATAAAAAGGCCGCGCCTGGGCGCGGCCTTGCAGTGGGAGCGATCGAGACTAGACCGAGAAGGAGGAGCCGCAACCACAGGTGGTGGTCGCGTTAGGATTACGAATGACGAACTGCGCGCCCTGCAAACCCTCCGTGTAGTCCACCTCGGCGCCGGCCAAATACTGCATGCTCATCGGATCGATCAGCAGCTTGACGCCATCGGTTACCACCTCGGTATCCCCTTCACCGACGGCTTCATCAAAAGTGAAGCCATACTGAAAGCCAGAACAGCCCCCGCCCTGGATATGGATACGCAACATCAGGGAGGGATTGCCCTCTTCCTCGATCAGGGCAGCCACCTTCTTCGCCGCAGCGGAAGTGAACATTAGGGGCGCCTGATCGGCCGGTTCGTTCGTCATCGGATTCACCTCTTGATAACCCAAACTCGCATGATGGGTGAATTAATACCAATAACCAATCACGCAAGTCAAGTATCAGCACCAGGAACCATCGGCTTATCAGGCCTTGGGCGGACCCGCCAGTGGCTCCGGCTTCGCGCCGCCCAAGGGCGAGGATGCTGCGGGGGCCGCTGCTGGGGCTCCCGGCTTCTTTTCGCCCTTGCCGTCGTATCCGAGCATGCGGATGCGGTCTTCCTCGGTGCGGATCAACTGACCGTTGACCACGGCGCCCATGGCCATCTCCAGAAAACGGTAATAGACGGTGCCATGCACGTTGGCCTTCGGGGCCAGTTCGACGCGCTGGGAGGCGTAGACATTACCCTCGACCTCGCCATTCAGGATGACATTGGGGACCCGGATATCCCCCTCGACCTTGCCCAACTCGCTGACAGTCAGCGCGGTATTTTCATCCTCATCGGCATTGATATTGCCGTGAATCTTGCCGTCAACGTGCAGACCGCCGATAAACTTGATGTCGCCATTGACCTCTGTCCCCTTCCCGATCACGGTTGCGATTTTCGGGGCTTTCGGAGTAGTCGGCTTGGAAGTGAATTTCATTACTTGGCCCTCTATAACTTAACGTTCAGGTTTATTATTACCTTTAAGTAAACGAAACAAAACGATACCGCCGCTTGTTTAGTCTACGATCCTCCAGTCAAAACGCTCATTCACGCCCTCGACATCGTCACCGCCGGGATTCAGCTCGACGCGCCAATGGGCTGGTTTAAAGCCATCCGGTAACTTAAAGATTTCGTCGAGTTTCTGGAAATGCAGAAAGCCCACTTTCGTCAACGTCTCACCCTTCGCGATTTCCTTCATCGTCAGAGTCGTTTCCTTGCCGTCCGCGCCCACCCCGGTCAAAGAGATTTTGGCGTCGCCCTCGACACGGCGTTTCCCGGCCATCGATTGATCGATGGTAAACTGTAAACGGTATTCACCGGTAGTCTTATCCGCCACTGTTTTCAAATTATGGACGCGGAGCTGCGCCCTGCCGGGCCTCCCGGAGATGACGCCGCGCAGAAACAGCACCTCCTTCTCCAGTTTCAGCTTCTCATCCTGATAGCCGATCATGCTGTTCTTCATCTGAAGCTCTGATTCCTTGTAGACCTGATCCTGGCGCTCCAGGGCCGCGATCCGCCGCTTCAACTGCTCCCGCTCCTTGTCCAGCACCTTGATCTCGTCACGTAACTCGCCCAGCCGGACTGCGGCCTCGCCGCTGTCATAACCGGCGCGGCCACGGCCATAGTCGAAGGCCAGCCAGGTCGTGATCAACCAGATTATGACCACCGGCACCGCCAGGATGGGATAGTAGTCCCTCTGCCCGAGGACTTGATCCATCCTGGGCGTTTTGAAACGATCGGACACAAATCTCACGGCAACAATCCTATGGATTCCAAGCCCAGTTTCTCATCCAGACCGAGCATCAGATTCATATTCTGAACCGCCTGGCCGGCGGCCCCCTTGACCAGATTATCGATGACCGACAGGACCACTACCACATCCCCGCCCTGGGGCCGGTGCACCGCTATCCGGCACTGATTGGCGCCACGCACACTCCGGGTCTCGGGATGAGCGCCGGACGGCATGACATCGACAAAATACTCGCCGCGATAACGCTCCTCGAACAGACGCTGGAGGTCTCCAGGTTCGTTCGTCAAACGCCCATACAGAGTGGCGTTGATACCGCGGATCATGGGCACCAGGTGTGGGACAAAGGTCAGCGACGGCAGTTCCCCAAGGATGGCACCCAGGGTCTGGCGGATCTCGGGCTGGTGCCGGTGGCCGGGGACGGAATAGGCCTTGAAGCTCTCGCCGCACTCGCCCATCAGGGCATTCACGCTTGCCTTGCGCCCGGCGCCGCTGACACCGGATTTGGCGTCGGCGATCAAGCCCCCGGCATCGATCAGTCCGGCCTCCAGCAAAGGCAGAAAACCCAGGGTGACGGCCGTGGGATAACAACCGGGATTAGCCACCAAGCGAGCCTTGGCGATGGCCTCCCGGTTCAATTCCGGCAAGCCGTAGACGGCCTCGGCCAGGAGATCGGGACATTCATGGGGAACGCCGTACCAGCGTTCCCATTCGGCGGGATCTTTCAAGCGGAAATCAGCCGCCAGATCGACCACAGGGGTCCCGGCCCGCAAAAGCTCCGGGGCCATCTTCATGGCGGTGCCGTTCGGCGTGGCGAAAAAGACCAGATCACACTCGGCCAGACGGCCGGTGTCGGGTTCAGTGAACTTGAGGTCGATATGGCCGCGAAGATTCGGGAACATATCAGTCACCGCCGTTCCCGCCTCGCTACGGGAGGTGATCACCCTGGGCTCGACCCCAGGGTGCAGCGCCAGCAGGCGCAACAGTTCAACGCCGGTATAACCCGTTCCACCAACCACGCCTATATTCAGCATCCTGGAAACGACCCCTTATAAATGTTCGAGGAGGCAATCATAGCAGAGTGAGTGCCCGCAATATGATGCGGTTTTGTTTCAATCCCGCGTCCTTTCCCGCCCCCCCCCTGATTCCCCCTTCACTGATCACCCTCCCCCGTTCTAAACTGGCCCGTCTGCACCCGATACCAGGTCAACCCAAGAGGCAGCCCCATGGAAACCCTTGCAACTCTCTCCCTGATGCTCGGTTCCGCCTGGGCGGCGGGTATCAACCTTTATGCCGCCGTCTTCGTGCTCGGCTACCTGGCCAACACGGGCGCCGCCACCCTGCCTCCCAGCCTGGAGGTCCTCGCCGATCCCCTGGTCATGGGGATCGCCGGTATCCTCTACCTCATCGAATTCTTTGTCGACAAGACACCCGGCGTGGATACGGGCTGGGACGCCCTGCACACCTTCATCCGCATCCCAGCGGGCGCCGTGCTGGCGGCCGGCATGGCGCAAGGCATCGATGTGGGGCCGGCGGCCGAATTCGCCGCCCTGCTGGTTGGCGGCGGCTTGGCGGCCACCAGTCATTTCACCAAGGCTGGCACCCGCGTCATCATCAATACCTCGCCGGAACCCTTCTCCAACTGGGCCGCCTCCATCGCCGAGGACTTGGCGGTCATCGGCGGCCTCTGGACCGCCCTGTACCACCCGGTGGTATTCCTGGGTCTGCTGTTCGTCTTCATCCTTCTGTCTATCTGGCTGCTACCCCGCATCTGGCGCGCCTTGAAGCACATCGCCGGGGCCATCGGCCGCTTTTTCGGCGGGAAAGGCGGCGAGACGGAATCCCCTCCCGCAGGAAAACGGCGCGATGTCTTGCGCGAGCTTTACCGTGACGGAGACGACAACTCCCCAAAGGGGTAGAATTCCGCATGCTTTGGCTCAAGACCTTTCACATCGTGTTTTTGGTTTCCTGGTACGCGGGGCTCTTCTACCTGCCGAGGCTGTTCGTCCATCACGCCCTATCGGAGGACGCAGCGACCCGCGAACGCCTCTCCATCATGGAGCGCAAGCTGTTCTGGTTCATCACCCCCTGGGCACTGCTGACGGTGGCGCTCGGACTGATCCTGGCCAGCCTTTATTTCGACTGGGGCAGCTTCTGGCTACAAGCCAAGACGCTGCTGGTGGTAGTATTACTGGGCTACCATTTCTGGTGCGGCAAACTGATGGTCGCCTTTCGCGGCCCGGAAAACCCAAGGAGCCACGTCTGGTTCCGCTGGTTCAACGAATTCCCGCTTTTGATACTGTTTGCGGTGGTATACCTGGTTCTGTTCAAGCCGTAATGACACCATGAGTGATTCCAAACCCCTGGAAATACCACGCTGGCTGATGGGCCAAAACCCCTACGTGGCGGACGACAGCATTCAGTACCTGATCCACCAGGATGAGCCCCGTTTTGTCGCACGCTGGTGCTTCGGCCCCCCCGCCAAGCCTCCCCGCAATCCCGAACACCTCTATGTGGAAGACGGCGAGGGCGACGCCGTTCACGTCTTCGACTTCCTCTGGATCGACAAGGCCCCGGACACCCCCGCCTTCGAGAAAATGATGGGCGACGCCATCGACGCCATCGACCAGTGGCTGGAAAACAACATGGCACCGCCGACGCGGTATTTTTGAAAGGAGGCCGGCTGCCGGCCGGCCTCGATCAGATCTCCACACCGGGAACGGCATCCACCTTATCAGGCAAACTGGGCTAGCGCGGATTGGCGGACCTCGGGCGGGATTACTTCTTCCCCGGCTGGACGGTCGTCAGCCCGAAGAGTTGCCACATCTGCATGCCGCCCCGGTAGTAGGCCATCTTGTCGGCCGGATAGCCCAGTTTCAGCAGGCTGTGGATGGCGCGCGGGGACTGTCCGCAGAGAGGTCCGTTGCACCAGAAAATGAGGCTTTTCGCACCGGTGAAGTCCCATTTCCCGGTGAGATGGGTGGTGTCGGTCAGACCCCACTTTTCCAATTGCTGGTCGATGAAACCGACTTCGCCGCGTGGTTTGGCGCCGAGGGTCTCGAACAGTTCCAGCAGTTCCAGATCGTTTTCGTCCCTTTCGAATTCGGTGAAGGGAATATTGACCGAGCCGGGAATGGTGCCTTTCTGGTGCCAGGCGGGGGTGCGGGCATCGATCAGGAGGCCAGTGCCGCGCCGCAGGTCGTTTTCCATGAATTGGAAGATTTCGAGTTCTGCAACGGTCTTCACATTGGGATCGGCGGAATTGGGCTGGAGGCAGAAGGGGGGGCATTTGCGCGCGGTCTTGGCGAAATAGCCGTGCAGCACATATTCCGGGTCCTGGATGCGTTCGACCTTGACCGACCAGCCTTCATGGGTGACGTAGAAGTAGCGTTTGCCGGGTTCCAGCAGAATCTGCCCCGCGCTCGCCTCGCCTTCCTCGGCCTGCGCCTGTTTTGCGGTTTCCTCGGCCGCGCCCTGCGTGGGATGGAGGAAGAGGGCCGCACTCAACAGCAATCCGCGGAATAAATGGGTCATGATCGTCTCCTTGGGGCGCTTCATCAGAAAACGCTAATTCTTTGTATTGTCGTGGTTATAGCGGATCAGGACCTTTTCCCTCAGATCGTCGAGGCGGGTTCCCTTGACATGGCTCTCGTAGATCTCCTCTTTGCTCCGCTGGGATAGCTTCATATAGAGGGTGTAGGTGCCCAGGTAGTCTTGTTTCAGCTTTTCTTCGAACTGTTCCAGGGTGATGCTCGCGGTACGGGCACCGTCCGAGGCCGGTGGCAGTTGCGTGGCAGCCGAACCGGGGTTATTGGCATCCGACCTTTCCCCGGCCGGTCGCTGTTCGACCTTATCCGCCTCCTGGGAGATGGCGTCCAGATAGCCCTTGTCGTCGAGGGCATTGCCGGTGGACGGCAAGGCGGCCAGAAGCAGGAGCAGGGAGAGGCCGAGGTAACCGGCGTCGCGGCTTCCTCTGGATCTGTTCAGTGACATGGTCGTTTCCTCTCTCAAGATGTCCTTTGGGGCAAAAGACTGTTCGTTTCCATCCCTAGGTCCGTAACCGGTGCATCCCTGCACCACTTATGTCACGGGATTATAGACCCAGAACCTCAGACGATCTCGGCAAAGGCCGCTTCCGCCGCCGCCAGGGTGGCAGCGATGTCCGCGTCGCTGTGGGCGGCGGAGACGAAGCCCGCCTCGAAGGCCGAGGGGGCCAGGTAGATGCCGTGCCGCAGCATGGCGTGGAAAAATACCTTGAATTTTTCCTGGTTACAGGCCGTGGCCCCGGCGAAGTCGCTGACCTTTCTGGCGTCGGTGAAGAAGAGGCCGAACATGCCGCCCACATGGTTCTCGGCGAGGGGAACGCCAGCTTGGCGGGCCTTCTCCACCAAACCTGTCACCAGGGTCTCGACCTTTTTCCCGAGGGCGTCGAAGAAGCCGGGCTCGGAGATCAGCTCCAGGGTCTTGAGCCCCGCGCTCATGGCGACCGGATTCCCCGAAAGCGTACCGGCCTGGTAGACCGGGCCGAGGGGGGCGATCTTGCGCATGATCTCGGCCTTGCCGCCGAAGGCCCCGACCGGCATGCCGCCGCCGATGACCTTGCCCAGGGTGGTCAGATCGGGGGTGATGCCGTAGAGGGCCTGGGCGCCGCCCAGGGCAACGCGGAAACCGGTCATCACCTCGTCGAAGATCAGGACACTGCCGTATTGGTCGCAAACCGCCCGCAGGGTTTCGAGAAAACCGGGCTGGGGCGGGATGCAGTTCATGTTCCCGGCCACGGGCTCGACGATGACGCAGGCGATCTCCCGGCCCAGGCGGGCGAAGGCCTCCTCCACCTGCTTGCTGTCGTTATAGGAGAGGGTGATGGTGTGCTCGGCGAGCGAAGCGGGGACGCCGGGGGAGCTGGGCTCGCCCAGGGTCAGGGCGCCGGAGCCGGCCTTCACCAACAGGGAATCGGAATGGCCGTGGTAACAGCCCTCGAACTTGACGATCTTGTCCCGGCCCGTATAGCCGCGCGCCAGACGGATGGCGGACATGGTGGCCTCGGTGCCGGAGGAGACCATGCGCACCAGATCCATGGAGGGGACCAATTGGCAGACCTTCTCGGCCATCCGGGTCTCCAACTCGGTGGGGGCGCCGAAGGAGAGCCCCTTCCGGATGATTTCCTCCACCGCCCGGATGACCTCGGGGTGGGCGTGGCCCAGGATCATGGGCCCCCAGGAGCCCACATAATCGATATAACGGTTGCCATCCGGGTCCCAGATATAGGGACCGGCGGCGCGGTCGATGAAGACGGGATCGCCGCCCACACCCTTGAAGGCCCGCACCGGCGAATTGACCCCGCCGGGGATGCGATGCTGCGCGGAGACGAAAAGCTGATGGGAGCGGTTCATGACGGATCATCCTCTATAAATAAGGCGGTGAGACTCTCGCAGGCGGCGCGGATGTCGGGCGCACCGAATACGGCCTGGATCACGGCCAGCATCTGGGCGCCCGCCGCGATCAATGACCGGCCATTCTCGGGCGTTATCCCGCCGATGGCAACCAGGGGCCGGTCCAGCTCGGTGCGCCCGCGCCGGAGCAGATCCGGATCGGCCTGGACCGCGCCGGGCTTGGTCTGGGACGGGAAGAAGCGGCCGAAGGCAATATAGTCCGCCCCCTCTTGCCGGGCCTGCCGGGCGCGGTCGAAGTCGTCGTAGCAGGAGATGCCGATGATTGCCTCCGGCCCCAACACCGCACGGGCCACCGCGCAGGCACCGTCCTCCCGACCCAGATGGACGCCATGGGCGCCGCTCGACGCGGCGAGTTCTATGTCGTCATTGATGATCAGCAGGGCGCCATGGTCGCGGCAGAGCCCGGCCAGCGCCCTGGCCTCGGCCAACCGTCGGGCCGAATCGTCCGATTTGTCGCGATACTGGACGACCCGAGCCCCGCCGAGCAGGGCTTGCTCCACCCTGGATTCGATATGGCCGGCGCAGAGGGCGGTGTCGGTGATGACGTAGAGGCCGTGGAGCGGATGCGATGGAAATATCCCCAATGCCATGTTCATTGCTCTAGTTAAAGAACCAAGGGCATCTTAGCACGCAGCCTCTCAAGGCTTCTCCATGGGGGAGTCCCAAAATAGGGCATAATTTCCCTGCCAGGACCACAACCAAAGGACAAGGCACCCATGACCCCCGAAGCCTTCATCGCCAAGTGGCAACAGGCCAGCCTCAAGGAGCGCTCAGCCGCCCAGGAGCATTTCATCGACCTCTGCCGGATGCTGGGTGAACCGACCCCGGCAGAAGCCGATCCCAAGGGTGATTGGTACGCCTTCGAGTACGGCGCCAAGAAGGCCGGAGGCGGCGACGGCTGGGCCGATGTCTGGAAGCGCGGCTGCTTCGGCTGGGAGTACAAAGGCAAGGGCAAGGATCTCCAGGCAGCCTTCAAACAGCTCCAGCTCTACGCCCCCGCTCTGCAATACCCACCGCTGCTCATCGTCTGCGACCTGGATTCCATCGTCATCCATACCGCCTTCACCAACGCGGTGCAAGAGACCCACGTTATCCCCATCGTCGAGCTGGGCAAGCCGGAACAGCGCGCCAAGCTCAAGTGGGCCTTTACCGAACCCGAACGCCTGCGCCCCGGCCGCACCCGTAGTGATGTCACCGCCGAGGCCGCCGGGGCACTGGCCAACTTGGCCGAGACCCTGCGCCAGCGCGGCACTGAAAACGGCTCCTGCGTTTCCAGCACTTCCGCCATCCCTGGCGGTCGTCACGATCCCCATGCCGTGGCGCATTTTCTGACCCAATGTCTCTTCTGCCTCTACGCCGAGGACGCGGGCCTGCTCCCCGTCAAGCTGTTCGAACGCATCGTCGAGAAGAGCGCCAAGGCCCCCGATAGGCTCGGCACCCGACTCGGCGAACTCTTCCAGACCATGCGCCAGGGCGGTGAATTCCTGCTGGAAGACATCGCCTGGTTCAACGGCGGCCTGTTCCAGCACAGCGACCCCGTGCCCCTGGAGGCGTCCGACATCGACTTGCTGCTGGCCGCAGCCCGCATGGACTGGAGCGCCATCGACCCCGCCATCTTCGGCACCCTGTTCGAGCGCGGCCTCGACCCCGCCAAACGCTCCCAGCTCGGTGCCCACTACACCGATCCCGGCACCATCCGCCGCCTGATCGACGCCACCATCGCCCAGCCCCTGCGCGCCGAGTGGGCAGCGGTCAAGCAACAGATCGAAGAACAACTCGCCAAGGCCGATGGCGCCCAAGCCAAGTCCAGCGCCACCAAGGCCCGTGCGGCGGCGGAACAGCACTTCCACGGCCACCTCGAACGCCTGCGCCGGTTCCAGGTGCTCGACCCCGCCTGCGGTTCCGGCAACTTCCTCTACCTTGCCCTGCAAACCCTCAAGGATCTGGAGCACGAGACCAACCTCGAAGCCGAGGCACTGGGCCTGCACCGCAGCTTCCCCCAGGTCGGACCCGAAAACATCAAAGGCATAGAACTCAACCCCTACGCCGCCGAGCTGGCCCGTGTCACCCTCTGGATCGGCGAGATCCAATGGATGCTCAATCACGGCCAGGACCTCAACCGCAACCCCGTCCTCAAGCCCCTGGAGACCATCGAACAACGCGACGCCCTGATCAACCCCGATGGAACCGAGTCCCAATGGCCTGCGGCCGATGTCATTATCGGCAACCCGCCGTTTCTGGGCGGCAGCAAGAAACGGGGCGAGCTGGGGGACGCCTATTTCGACGGGCTCAACCGTGTTTATAGCGATCGGGTGCCCGGTAGCGCGGACTTGGTGACTTATTGGTTCGAAAAGGCGCGGGCGCAAATCGCGGCGGGGATGAGCCAGAGGGCAGGGCTGGTAGCAACACAGTCGATCCGAGCAGGATCGAATCGGCAGGTCTTGGACCGAATCGGCGCCTCGTCGCGGATATTCTCCGCTTGGGCAGACGAGCCCTGGATAAACGAAGGCGCAGCAGTGCGCGTGTCCTTGGTTTGCTTCGGGTCCGGGGGTGATAGCCAGGGGCTGCGATTGAACGGCCTACCGGTACAGGAGATTCACTCCGACCTGACAGGGAGCGGTGAAGAAGGAGGCGTCAATCTTACCCAGGCCATCGTCTTACCGGAAAATGCCATCGCCTTTGAGGGAACCAAGAAATATGGCGATTTTCAGATTCCGGGAGAAACTGCCCGAGAATGGTTGGCCCTGCCGAATCCAAATGGACGGCCAAACAGCGATGTAGTTAAGCCATGGAGGAACGGGCAAGACATCACTGGCCGTGCCTCCGATACCTGGATCATCGATTTTGGGGTGGATATGCCAGAGGCCGAAGCCGCCTTGTATGAAAGACCCTTTCAGCACCTGTTGACCCACGTGAAGCCCTATCGGGAAACGGTCAAGCGAGAACGAACTCGCCGCCGCTGGTGGATACACGAAGAGGCGCGAGTAAGCTTACGCCAGGCGCTGAAGGGGTTGCCCCGTTACATCGTGACGCCCCGCGTTGCAAGGCATCGTTTCTTTGTATGGTTAGACGTTTGCGTGCTTCCCGATACCCGGCTGCTTGTAATCGCACGCCAAGACGATACCGCCTTTGGCATCCTCCAATCGAACGCGCACCTTGTCTGGGCTACAGCAAAAGCCAGTCGGCATGGTGTTGGCAATGACCCAACATACAACGCAGCCTCCTGTTTTGGGACCTTCCCCTTCCCCGAAGGGCTCACCCCCGACCTCAAGCCCGAGGAATACACTAACCCCCAGGCCGAGGCCATCGCCCAGGCCGCCCGCCGTCTGAACGAATTGCGCGAGAACTGGCTCAATCCGCCCGAGTGGGTCGAACGCATCCCCGAAGTGGTTCCCGGTTACCCGGACCGTCTACTCCCCAAACCCGGCCACGAGGCCGACCTGAGACAACGCACCCTCACCAACCTCAACAACCAGAACCCCGCCTGGCTGCAAAACGCCCACCGAGCCCTCGACCAGGCCGTGGCCGCCGCCTATGACTGGCCCGCCGATTCGGCCGACGACGAAATCCTCCGCCGCCTGCTGCAACTCAACCTCGCCCGCTCCGGCGCCCACAAACCACCGGCATTGAGCCCGTAAGGAGTTAAGACATGACTGCACCAGAACCGATACTCAGCGCCTATATCCATCTCCTCGGCAGAGTTGTCCTTGAGGTTCGCGCCAGGTCAATAGGACCTAACAAGATGCCAGACGATCAGATTTTTGACCTGATGGATGCTATTCATAATGTTCCGCACATGCTCGCTCAGTATGGCTCCTTTGAGGACAAGATGATGAGGGAAAATTATCTTGCGCCTTACGATGAAAAATGGGGGGGAAAGGAGCGCTTTCGTCTCCTGGAGACGTTGGAAGACGCAATGAAACAAGCGAAAAATCGGGCCGCTGGCCGATGACGATATTCCCCAGGCCGTAGTCTTGAGGCGGTGCCCGGGATGACCCCTGGATCAGATGCCCAATGAAACTGATCCGATGCCGCCCGGCGGACATCCCATGTGAGAGGTTAGGTGGACCCCAGGGGCGCTCATCCGGAAACCAGCCAGAACCCGTTCGACGAAGAAAAGGCGAAGAGTCGGGCTAATTGATAAATGGGATTTATGTCAATCGGCTTCACTTTTCGCGTGGGCTGAGACCTTGGTAACCATAAATAGTATTAATTTGTAAAGGCTATGAGAGGATGCGGTGACGCCTCCAGGGATGGAGGTGGTAGGGCAACGCAGGGAGCAGTTGCCGAGGCACGAACCGCATCATTCGCGGTTGCGGGGCAAAATGACGCGGTTCACTGCCGTTCACCACATCCTACGAACTACACTTCTACTGAGAATCTCCATCGGAGAAGCCATTATGTCTCTGTTCAAGCCCCATGTCGCCGCGATGAAGCAGGGGTTCTACCCCGCGTTGACAGCAGTTTCGGACGCGCTGTCCAACCCCTCTGGCCTAACCGGGCCGGGATTCATAACCTCGGTTTTTGCCGGTCTGGTTGCTTGGCGCTCGGCGTTGAAACGGCTCATCAAGGCGAGCGACGGACTGGCCGGTCATGTCTTCGCAGCGCAGACTTGCCCCAGTCATTCACAGGCGGCCTTTACCCACGAGTTTGACTCTGCTGTCCTGGGGGTCATCCGCGTCTATGCCGCCCTGCGGCAGGTGGAACAACAGGAACCCGGTCCCCGCTCCGGGAACCTGGCACGGATGGCAAGGGGGCATCTGGAAACCCTCGCCATGTGGTTGGCCGATATCGTATTGACCTTGGGTGACCCGGAATCGATGCTGGATGAGGGTGGTGGGCGGGAATTCAATGTGCGTTTCTCCCTTCCCGATACCGTCGATGAATTGGATACCTTCGTTATGGCGCCGACGGGGTTCGATCGTGCGCACCTCCAGGATGCGCTATTGGTGGCCATGCCGTTGCCACAAATACGGCCTTCCTTTCAAACGGGTTTCTACCGTCCGGCGCCCAGGGAACCGAAACGCAATTCTGGGCTATCGTCATTCCTTTGGGGCGCCCTGTTCGGCGCGGTGCTGTTCGATTGGTTCGATGACGATTGAGGGATGGGGGTGTTACCACTACCGGGCTTGCCTTTGTGGTGCTGGCGCTGGTGTATGTGGAGCGGGGCGGCGAAATTCGCGCCATCTCCCTGCGCCGCGCCCCTCGAACCGAAAGGAGGTTGTATGCAGCCACACAGCAAGTCTGATTGGGAGCGCGTTAAGCGCGAAGCCGCTGAGGAGAAGCCGGTGGCTTTCGACCCTGAAACCGAGCCCTATGACCCCGAGGACCCCGCCGTGGAGGCGTATTGATCCAGCGCCACGTTGCGTCGGCGCGGTATCAACTGTCCCCGGCCCAATTGCATGGCATCGGCGAGCGTTCGCCAGGTGAACCGCTGGGCCTGTTCCACCGCGTTGGCCAGATCGATGCCCTTGGCCAGCAGGGCCGCAGCGGCGCTGGCCAGGGTGCAGCCGGAGCCGTGGTAGCCGTGGGGCAGGCGCGGCCATTCCCACTCATTCACCAGGCCATTGGCGTCGTACAGCCGGTTTATGACCCGATCGGTCTCTTCGTGACCGCCGGTGACGAGCACATGGGCGCAGCCGAGCCGAGTCAGTTCAGCGGCGCAGTCGCCGGGGGTTGACCAGCCTGAAAGGTGTTGGGCCTCGGGCAGGTTGGGGGTCAAAAGACTGCATTTCGGGATCAGCTCCGCGCGAATGGATTCGATCAGCCTTTCACCGCTCAGGTTGGCGCCGCCGCCTGCGGCCAGGACCGGGTCCAGCACCAGGGGCGGGGCATCCGGGGCGCCGAGCAGCTCGGCAAGGACCCGTGCGGCCCCGGCCGACCCAATCAGGCCGATCTTGCAGCAATGGATTGGGATATCGGCGAAGAGGGTTTCGATCTGACGGCGCAGCAAGCCGGGGTCCGTGGGCTCCATGCCGCAGACGTTGCCCGTGTCCTGAATGGTTAAACAGGTGAGTGCGGTGACCGCATGGACACCCATCGCGGCAGCGGCCTCAATGTCGGCCTGAATGCCCGCGCCGCCGCAAGGGTCATGGCCACCGGCCGCCAGCATCACCGGATTGTTCGAAAAAAGGGGGGTCCTGGACTCGTTCATGGCCCGCCATCATAGCGCACCCTGATTACTATCACGGAAGTGGAATTTACTTCGCCGAATCTTTACTACACTTCCATGAAAATAGCGGCAGGGGGTACTCGAAAGATGAGCCCGGAAATGAACGAACTGATGGGTGTCGCGCGGCACTATTGCCGGCTGGTGGAAGACTACGACGGGACGGACAACCATTGGCTGCAACATGTGGCCGAACTGCTGCCCCAACTGCACTTGGCCATATCGCGCTTGAAGGCAGTGAGGGAGACCGGCTGGGACGAGGGCGACGGGGATCTGGACCGCCGGTTCGATTTCTTCGTGCGCCTGAAGGAGACGCTCGGGGAGAAGGACCCCTACTGGCTGGAGTTCGACGCCAATTACGATTATCAGCAGATGAGCGGAAGCCTGGCGGACGACTTGACCGATATCTATTGGTCACTGAAGACGGGCCTGGATGAGCTGACCCGCACCCACGCCTCGCCCACCAAGGTCTTCGGCAAGTGGCGCCGGGGATACCGGATGCATTGGGGTCAACACCTCATCGACGCCGAGCGTCACCTCTATTCATTAGATGCCAAGGGACGGCTTTAGTAGGCCGGCCTTCAGGCCGGCAGACATGCCTGGGGCATTTCGCGGAATTGACGCCGGCAAGTCCCAACGCCTATGATTAGCCAAATTTGTTGAGTAGTTTAGAGAGGAATTTTCCATGACAGAAGCAACAATGGTCCTGGGTAGCGACGATCTGAGCCTTACCTCCGGCGCTCAGGCCAAATTCGCCGAGCTGATGCAGCAGGTGGAAGACAATATCGCCGGTGTACGTGTCTATGCAGCCCCCGGTGGCTGTAGCGGCATGAGCTTCGGCATGAGCTTCACCGATCAGATCAACGCCGAGCAGGATGGTGTGTTGGATTGTGAGGGCTTCAAGGTGATCGTCGATCAGGGGACCCTGCAATACCTGCGGGGTGTCGAGATCGACTTCGTCGACCGTGGCGACGGCAACGCCAGTTTCGTCTTCAACAACCTGCCCTCCTTCGGAGGCGGTGGCGGTTGCAGCAGCGGTGGTGGTTGCGGAGGCGGCGGCGGTTGTTCCTGATCCCTTCCGGGATTACGGCGTAAAACGGGGGCCTTTGGCCCCCGTTTCGTTTTCTCAGGGGACACGCCCAAACCTTGTAGGCCGCCCTTCTGAATTCCGGTTGACCGCGCCTCTCACTCCGCCGTGCGGATGACCCCGGCCACGATGCCGAGGATTTGCAGCTCCTCATGCCTCAGATAGATGGGTCCCATTGCCGGATTGGCCGGTTGCAGGCGGATGCCATCGGCCTCGATATAGAAACGCTTCAGGGTCACCTTCTCGCCGTTGATCATGGCGATGACCGACTCCCCATTCTCCGCCGTCTCCCGACGCTCCACGATGATGATGTCGCCGTCCTGGATGTGGTCGTCGATCATGGAATGGCCGCGAACCCGGAGCGCGTAACAGTTCTTGCGCACCATGTGGCGCGGCACCGTGACCGTCTCCCTCTCCTCGGGGATATCCACCGGATGTCCGGCGGTCACATAGCCCAGCAGCGGGATCTCCACCCCCTCCTCCGCCGCGACACCCAGGGGCTCCAGATCCGGATGCCAATAGGGACGCCGGTTTTTGGGCAAGAGATAGAAAAGGTTTTTCATGCGCGCAATGCCTGTATCTGGGTTACAGGGATATTGATTTCTTCTTATGTGTCAGCATCCTAGCATAAGACACCTCCTCCCACCCAAACCCGGCCATGACAGGCGCCACCGAGCCCTGTAACCTTCCGCTCCATGAGTCATCAACCGCGCAAACGCTTTGGCCAGAATTTCCTGCACGATCCGGGGGTCATCAACCGGATCGTCTCCGCCGTCTCTCCCAAGCCCGGAGATCGGCTGGTGGAGATCGGTCCCGGACAGGGGGCGATCACCAAGGAGCTGCTGAAGGCGGCGGGGGCTTTGCAGGCCATCGAGCTGGACCGGGATCTGGTCGGACCGCTGGCTGCCGCTTGCGCCCTTTTCGGCGAGCTGACCATTCACTTGGCCGATGCCCTCCGGTTCGATTTCACGGCCCTAGCTCAAGACGCCAAGCTGCGGGTGGTCGGCAATCTTCCGTACAACATCTCGACCCCGATCCTGTTCCATCTGCTGGAGCAAAAGGCGGTGATCGCCGACATGCATTTCATGTTGCAGCGGGAGGTGGTCGAACGCATGGCCGCCGATCCCGGCGGCAAGGACTACGGCCGGCTGTCGGTGATGTTGCAGGCCTGGTGCCGGGTCACTCATCTGTTCGACATCGGCCCCGGCGCCTTCAACCCGCCGCCGAAGGTCCATTCCGCCTTTGTGCGATTGACCCCTTACCCGGAACCGCCGCACCCGATCCAGGACCGCAACCGTTTCGCCCAGGTGGTGACCGCCGCCTTCGGCCAGCGGCGCAAGACCCTGCGCAATGCCCTGAAGGGCGTCCTTTCGGCGGAACAGATCGAGTCCTGCGGCATCGACCCCGGGGCGCGGGCGGAGACGCTTTCGGTGGGCGATTTCGCGCGCCTGGCCAATCGAGGGGAATAAGCCCCCCCTTGTCAATTCGGCGAATGCTGCCATATATATTGAAAGAACCCCGCATGACAAAGGAAAGGGCATGACCGACGAGACTTCCCCCACCCCCGAAGAGGCCACCCTGGAGACACCCATCGCCCGTCAGGACGATCTACTGCCGGGGCTGATCACCCTGTTGCCGGTTGCCTCGCGGCCCTTTTTCCCCGGCCAGATGATCCCTCTGCTCATGGAGGAGGTCCATTGGGGCGAGACCATCAAGACGGCGGCCGATAGCGCCCAGCACGCCATCGGCATCCTGATGGTCAAGAACGATGACGCAGTGGAAGCCCGGCCGGAGGACTTCGCCGCCGTGGGTGCAGTCGGGCGGATTCGGCGCGTGCAGGCTGCGGGACCTCATCTCCAGGTGCTGATCGAATGCGTGCAGCGCTTCCGCATCGACAGCATCGTCAAAACCGAGCGGCCTTTTTCCGCCCGCGTTACCTACATCCCGGAGCAGAAGGGCCGGGGCGATGACCAGCTCAAGGCCTATTCCCTCGCCCTCATCAACACCATCAAGGAATTGCTGCCCCTCAACCCCCTCTACGCGGAAGAGCTGCGCATGTTCCTGGACCGCTTCGGCCCAGAGGACCCTTCCCACCTGGCCGATTTTGCCGCCAGCCTGACCAGCTCCAGCGGCGAGCAACTGCAACGGGTATTGGAAGCGGTCGATCTGATGCCTCGCATGGAGATCGTGCTGGAGCTGCTGCACAAGGAGCTGGAGCTGGCCAAGGCCCAGAGCAAGATCCGCCAGGCGGTGGAAGAGCGCATGGAGCAGCAGCAGCGGGAGTTCTTCCTGCGGGAACAGCTCAAAGCGATCCAACAGGAATTGGGCATCGCCAAGGACGACCGCACCGCCGACATCGACCGCTTCAGGGAGCGGCTGGCGGAGCTGACCCTGCCCCCGGAGGCCGCCAAACGGGTCGGCGAGGAGATGGAGAAGCTGGCGATCCTGGAACAGGGCTCGCCGGAATACGCCGTCACCCGCAACTACCTGGATTGGCTCAGCCTGCTGCCCTGGGGCCGCTACTCCAAGGACAACCTGGACATCGTCCACGGCCGCAAGATCCTGGAAGCGGGCCACTACGGGCTGGAGGACGTGAAGAAGCGCATCCTGGAGTTCCTCGCCGTCGGCATCATGAAGGGCGAAGTGGCCGGCTCCATCATCCTGCTGGCGGGACCGCCCGGCGTAGGCAAGACCTCCCTGGGCAAATCGGTGGCCGATACCCTGGGGCGCAAGTTCTATCGTTTTTCCGTCGGCGGCATCCGCGACGAAGCCGAGATCAAAGGCCACCGCCGCACCTACATCGGCGCCATGCCGGGCAAATTCGTCCAGGCCATGAAAGATGCGGGGACCCAAAACCCGGTCATCATGCTGGACGAGATCGACAAGATCGGCGCCTCCTACCACGGCGACCCGGCCTCGGCCCTGCTGGAAGTGCTGGACCCGGAGCAGAACAGCGACTTCCTCGACCACTATTTGGACGTGCGCTTCGACCTCTCCAAGACCTTGTTCATCTGCACGGCCAACCAGCTCGACACCATCCCCGCCCCCCTGCTGGACCGCATGGAGCTGATCCAGCTCTCCGGCTACATCTCCAGCGAAAAGCGGGAGATCGCCCGTAAATATCTGCTGCCGCGCCAACTGAAACGGGCCGGCCTCAAGCGCGGCCAGTTGAAAATCAGCGCCGCAGCCCTGGACGCCCTCATCGAGGACTACGCCCGCGATGCCGGGGTACGGCGGCTGGAGAAGGGCCTGGGCAGCATCGCCCGCAAGGCGGTGGTCAAGATCCTGGACGGGGTGGAGACCCCCATCGAGGTCGGCCCCGAAGATCTGCGAGGCTACCTGGGGCCGCCCTTGTTCCGCGACGAACGCAACCTGCACGGGATCGGCGTGATCACCGGCCTGGCCTGGACCGCCATGGGCGGCGCCACCCTCAGTATCGAGGCGGTACGGGTCCACGGCTTCAACCGGGGCTTCAAACTCACCGGGCAGTTGGGCGAGGTCATGCGCGAGTCGGCAGAGATCGCCTACAGCTACATCCTCGGCCACCTCAAAGCGCTGGGCGCCGACCCCGATTTCCTCAAAGAAGCCTTCATCCACCTCCACGTCCCCGCCGGAGCCACCCCCAAGGACGGCCCCAGCGCCGGCATCACCATGGCCAGCGCCCTCCTCTCCCTGGCCCGCAACGAACCCATCAGCCGCCGCATCGCCATGACCGGCGAACTGACCCTTACCGGCCAGGTATTCCCCGTCGGCGGCATCCGCGAAAAGATCATGGCCGCCCGCCGCGCCGGCATCCGCGAACTCATCCTCCCCGGCGACAACAAAGACGAATTCGAAGAGGTCCCGGAACACATCCGCAAAGGGATGAAGGTCCATTTCGCCAATCACTTTGGCGAGGTGGCGCCCATCCTTTTCAAGAAGCTACAGTCATCGGCATGACCCGAGAAGGTATTTGCGTCTTACATCTGTAGGTGCGCATTCATTCACACACAATCTATTGATTGTGCGAATAAATTCGCACCTACGGCCACGCTCGCCAAGGAATCTGGGATCAAGAGCTGGGGCCGGGTCAGCGGGAATCGCCTATAGCTACACCCTCGGCCTCCTCAAAGAGCACAATATCGAGGATACCTCTTCGCCGTCCGTCAGAACGGAATATCGTCCTCGGGACCGTCGAATCCGCGATCCTGGTAGGGTGCGGAGGCACCCCAGCCCGTGTCGGCGGGGGGGGCGGACGGGGGTTGACGGGAGGGTTGATTGGACTGGAAGGCAGGGGCGGGGGCACCGGCGCCCATGCCGCCGCCCTTGGTATCGAGCATCTGCATGTTGTCGCAGATGATGTCGGTGCTGTAGCGGTCCTGGCCGCTTTGGTCCTGCCATTTGCGGGTCTGCAAGCGGCCTTCGATGTAGACCTTGGAGCCCTTGCGCAGATATTGCTGGGCGATCTCGGCCAGCTTGCGGTAAAGGGTGATCCGGTGCCACTCGGTGCGTTCCTGATTTTCACCGGTGTTGCGGTCCTTCCAGCCCTCGGTGGTGGCGATGCGAATGTTGGCCACATACTCCCCGCTGGTCATGGCCCGAACCTCGGGATCGGCCCCCAGGTTGCCGATCAGGATGACTTTGTTGACTGTGCCCTTTGACATCTTTGATTTCCCCCTTAATTGCCCGCGACGATCGCCGTGGCCTGCTCGCTATCGAATACCGCATTATCCACTTTCATATAGGCTACGCCATCCTCGGCGATAACCTGCACCGCCTTGACCCCCGGCAGGGTCATGAGCCGCTGACTCAGCAGGGCCATGTCCATCTCCCCCAGCCCTTCCAGCGGCAAGAGGAAATTGCTCAGGTGGCGGGGCCGGCGTATGCCCAGTGACGACAAGGCCCAGAGGGCCATCATGGCGGCGCTGAACAGGAAAACCGCCGCCAAGCCGAAACGCTGATGGACCGAGCCGCCGATCAGTCCGCCAGCAAAAGCCCCGGCGAATTGGCTGGTGGCGAACATCCCCATGGCGGTGCCGCGCATCTCGGCCGCCGCCACTTTCGACACCCAGGAGGGCATGATCGCCTCCAGCAGGTTGAAAGCGGCGAAGAAAAAGATCATGACCAGCGCGAACAGCCAGAGGTTGCCCGCCTCCAGATACATCAGGATCAGCGCCGCGCCCGCGACCAGGATGCCGCCGACGAACATCTCCTTCATTAGATGCCGCTTTTCGGCCAGGATCACGAAGGGCACCATCAGCCCCATGGCCAGGAGCATGACCGGCAGGTAGAGCTGCCAGTGGTCCACCGACTCCAGGCCGAAACGGTCGCGCAACAGCAGAGGCGCCACCAGGAAGACGGATGTCAGGGCCATGTGCAGCACGAACACACCGAAATCGAGCCGCAGCAGATCGCCGTCGGCAAAGACCCGCCCCATCATCTCGGGGGCCGGTGCGGCGTCATGGTGCCTGCGGCTGTGTTCGGGGGAGGGAACCAGGGTGACCATCAGCAGGATGCCGAGCAGCGCCAGACCCGCGCTGATCCAGAAGATCCCGCTGACGCCGATGCCGGCGGCCAGCATGGGTCCCAGGATCAGCGACAGAATGAAGGCGATGCCAATGCTCACCCCGATCATCGCCATGACGCGGGTACGCACCACCTCGCGGGTCAGGTCGGCGGCCAGGGCCATGACGGGGGCTGCGATAGCCCCGGAGCCTTGCAGCAGACGGCCGGCGATCACTCCCTCGATGGAGGTCGAAAGGGCCGCCACCGCGCTGCCCAGGGCATAGAGCAGCAGGCCGGTGATGATCACCGGTTTGCGGCCGATACGGTCGGACAGGGTGCCGACGGGGATCTGCAACAGGGCCTGGGTCAGACCGAAGGCGCCGATGGCGAGCCCGATCATGAGCGGCGTCGAGCCGGTCAGGTGGTGGGCGTAGAGGGCGAAGACCGGCAGGATGAGGAAGAGCCCCAGCATGCGGAAGGTGAAGATCGCCACCAACCCGGCCGCGGCCCGTTTTTCGGTGGGATTGAGGTCGAAACCCTGCTCTTGTCCTGACATTGCTTCGTCTGTTGCCGGTTACCAAAGAGCCGGTATAGTAGCAGATTACCCTCGACCCGGCGGCCCCACCAAACCCATGGATACCATAAGCATTCGCGGCGCGCGCACGCATAATTTAAAGGACATCGACCTCGATCTCCCCCGCGATAAACTGATCGTCATTACCGGGCTTTCCGGCTCCGGTAAGTCCTCGCTGGCCTTCGACACCCTCTACGCCGAGGGGCAGCGGCGCTACGTGGAATCCCTCTCGGCCTACGCCCGCCAGTTCCTCTCCCTGATGGAGAAGCCGGACGTGGACCATATCGAGGGCCTCTCGCCCGCCATCTCCATCGAGCAGAAGACCACCAGCCACAACCCGCGCTCGACGGTCGGCACCATCACCGAGATCCACGACTACCTGCGCCTGCTTTTCGCCCGCGCCGGTATTCCCCGCTGTCCCGACCACGGCGAGCCCCTGGAGGCCCAGACCATCAGCCAGATGGTGGATCAGGTGCTGGCCTTGCCGGCCGAGAGCAAACTGATGATGCTGGCGCCGGTGATCTCTGGCCGTAAGGGGGAATATCTCGGCCTGATCGCGGAGTTGCGAATGCAGGGCTTCGTGCGGGTGCGAGTGGACGGGGTCATCCACGAGATCGACGCCGTACCGGAACTGGAGCCCAACAAGAAGCACGACATCGAGGTGGTGGTGGACCGCTTCAAGGTGCGGGAGGATCTGGGCCTGCGCCTGGCCGAATCCTTCGAGACCGCCCTGCGCCTCTCCGAGGGGCTGGTGCGCATCGCCTGGATCGACTCCATGGATGGAGTCGGTAGGGCGAAGCAGGACGCCCGAGCCGAAGACGAGCCCGATAAAAAGGAACTGATCTTCTCCGCCAACTTCGCTTGCCCGATCTGCGGCTACAGCCTGGCTGAGCTGGAGCCGCGCCTCTTCTCCTTCAACAATCCGGCCGGGGCCTGCGAGAAGTGCGACGGCCTGGGGGTGCGCCAATTCTTCGACCCCCAGCGGGTGGTTTCCCACCCCAAGCTCAGCCTGGCCGATGGGGCGGTGCGCGGCTGGGACCGGCGCAATGCCTACTACTTCGGCCTGATCCGCTCCCTGGCCAAACACTACGGTTTCGACCCGGAGACCCCCTGGGACGGGCTATCCGCCGAGGCACAGAAGGCGATCCTCTTCGGCAGCGAGGGTGAGGCGATCAAGTTCACCTATTACAACGAACGGGGCGCGGGCGTCACCAAGACCCACCCCTTCGAGGGGGTGATCCGCAACATGGACCGCCGCTACCACGAGACCGAATCCAACGCCGTGCGCGAGGAGCTGGCCCGCTACATCTCCACCCATCCCTGCCCCGAGTGCGGCGGCAGCCGCCTCAACCGCGCCGCGCGCCATGTCTTTGTCGGTGAGCACAATCTGCCGGCCCTGACCCAGCTCCCCATCGGCCGCACCCTGGAATTCCTCGGCGCCCTCGACCTGCCCGGCAAGCAGGGCCAGATCGCCGAGAAGATCCTCAAGGAGATCCGCCTGCGGCTGGAGTTCCTGGTCAACGTCGGCCTGGATTACCTGTCGCTCGACCGCAGTTCCGAGACCCTCTCCGGCGGCGAGGCCCAGCGTATCCGCCTGGCCAGCCAGATCGGCGCCGGACTGGTGGGGGTCATGTACGTCCTGGACGAACCCTCCATTGGCCTGCACCAGCGCGACAATGATCGCTTGCTGAAAACCCTGATCCACCTGCGCGACCTGGGCAACACCGTCATCGTGGTGGAGCACGACGAAGAGGCCATCCGCATCGCCGACCACATCGTCGATATCGGCGTCGGCGCCGGGGTCCACGGCGGGCGCGTCATCGCCCAGGGCACGGCCGATCAGATCGCCGCCGTCGAGGAATCCCTGACCGGGCAGTACCTCTCCGGCGCAAGGCGCATCACCGTCCCCGAAAAGCGCACCCCGCCCGGCGATCAGTGGCTGCGTATACGAGGTGCGAAGGGCAACAACCTGAAAGGGGTCGATGCCGAGATCCCCTTCGGCCTCTTCACCTGCATCACCGGCGTCTCCGGCTCCGGCAAGTCCACCCTCATCAACGACACCCTCTTCCCCATCGCCGCCGAGCGCCTCAATGGCGCCAATCCCCTGGAGACCGCGCCCCACCAGGCCATCGAAGGGCTGGAGCTGTTCGACAAGGTGGTGGACATCGACCAGAGCCCCATCGGACGCACCCCCCGCTCCAACCCCGCCACCTATACCGGCCTGTTCACCCCCATCCGCGACCTCTTCACCGGCACCCAGGAGGCCCGCTCGCGCGGTTACCAACCGGGCCGCTTCAGCTTCAACGTCAAGGGCGGCCGCTGCGAGGCCTGCGCCGGCGACGGCGTCATCAAGGTGGAGATGCACTTCCTGCCCGATATCTACGTCCCCTGTGATGTCTGCAAGGGCAAGCGTTACAACCGCGAGACCCTGGAGATCAAATACAAGGGCAAGAACATCCACGAAGTGTTGGACATGACCGTGGAAGAGGCCCTGGAATTCTTCGACGCCGTCCCCGCCCTCAAACGAAAACTCCAGACCCTGACCGACGTGGGCCTCAGCTACATCCGCCTGGGCCAGAACGCCACCACCCTCTCCGGCGGCGAGGCCCAGCGCGTCAAACTCTCGCGGGAACTCTCCAAACGCGACACCGGCAAGACCCTTTACATCCTTGACGAACCCACCACCGGCCTCCACTTCCACGACGTGCAACATCTTCTGGAGGTATTGCATCGGTTGCGCGACCACGGCAACAGCATCCTCGTCATCGAACACAACCTGGACGTGATCAAGACCGCCGACTGGGTCATCGACCTCGGCCCCGAAGGCGGCGACCGGGGCGGCGAGATCATCGCCACCGGCACCCCGGAACAGATCGCTGCCTGCGAGGCGTCGCACACGGGGCGGTTTTTGCGGGGGGTGTTGGGGAGGGGGTGAGGATGGTCTATGGTCCTATCGTTCGCACGCTCCGGCAGGGTAATCCTGCCATTCCCAAAGTCAGCCTGGTAGTCAGTTATAAAAAGGAAAAAAAGAAGGGGACCCTCGTAGTTCGGAGCCCAAGTGCTTGACTTGAGATTGTATCCACCGAGAAGTTGGAGGTATC
>Ga0156782_139_pt1 | contig 30648 bp, 27 predicted proteins | sample RifOxyD3_FD_110732 | JGI IMG/M metagenome (GOLD analysis project Ga0156782, IMG submission 110732) | Gammaproteobacteria bacterium RIFOXYD12_FULL_61_37 | reverse complement strand
GCAGACCGGTGGAGTTAAGACCAAAATATAAGACGCTGTAAAGCCAGGTGTTTTTAATGCGATTGCCCTAGTCTCGGGAAAGGGTGCCAGCACCCGCTGGGGCGATTCGGGGTCCAGGCTGACCCGGGGCCAACTACTGTTCTCCGCCTTGTCGCAGGCGATGAACCAGCGGCTGGTGAACTCCTTTAGCGCGTACATCCCCTGCGCCAGGGTCTTGCCGCGTTGGGGAGACCAGGCCCGATATAAGAGCTTGGAGTTGTCCGGTTCGCGGTAGCTCAGGCTGACGGCCTCCGGCAACAAGGGCTGGATGTTTTCCGTATTCTCCGGGCGCAGGTAGAGGCGTTGCTGGAGCGTGTCATAAAGGTTGCCCGAATCGAGTATCAGGAGACGCCCGAACGGGGCATTAATCTGGGGGTGGCCGCCGAGCGGGCCAAGGTCGATCTGCTGGTGCGACCCGGCGAGGATCAGGACAGGGTTTGGTTGAGCGATATTCTCTTCCAGCCAGTAGTAGACGTGGGGACCGACGGGAGACAGGCCGTCCCCGCGTAGATTGCCTTGTGGAAAAGTCAGGGTCGTGCGGCTCTTGATATGGATAAAGGAAGGGCTTTCGCCGTACTCAGTCACTCCCGCCCAGCCGTTCACCACCGGCCGGGCCTTTGAATAGACCGGAGGCAGTGCCCAGTTTCCCTGGAGATCGACATAACCCCAGCGTTCGTAAGTCCCCGCGTCGGTTCCCACCTTGACCTTGACCCGCGCGTAGCCCTGGTCGAAGGCGCCGAACTCCAGCACTTTCCGCACCGGCGGCGCATCCGGGGCGCCGCTCTGGAAGATGGCGAGGGGTATCAGTTTGCCCGTGGTGGTCTCAAGGATGGTTGGGGGCCATTTCGGTTGGGCCGGCAACAGGCTCAGCCAGCGTCCGGCCGGGCTCTGTTCGTCGGCCGAGGAAGGAAGCAGGCTGCGAAAGGCCCATGCGCGTTCGCGCTGATCCGGCATGGCCGCCTGCATAGGGACCGGTTCGAAAAGTGCCTCCAGGCCGGAGGACTGCGCCGGGGCGGTCCAGGCCAGGACGCCAAGGAGCGCGGCCAGGGCCGGTGTTTTTAACTCAAGTGCAGTCATCTTCGGTCCATTCCTGGTCTAGCGTCCAGACACCCTGGATATTGAGGAAGACCTTCTTCCAGGTCAGAAAGGGGCTGATGCCACCGGGAGTCTGCCCCGTCCAGAGGGCGATGTCCGGCACCCCGTCACGATCCAGGTCGATGTCCTGCAAGATGACCTTTACCATCGTCTGCTTCCCCTCCGCGTCGGTTGCTTTGGCGCGCAGCACCCGTGTTTCGACCAGCGCCTGCCGCGCGGCGAGGGGTTTGGCGACGAAGAAACTCAGTATCCCCGCTTCTGTCGGGAGGGTCGGGGTGTCGGCAAGCGGGGTTTCATCCTTTGCCGTCCAGAGGTGGGGCCTGACGCCACAGCCCATATCCGGATCGTCGAAGTAATCTCCGACCAAGGCACCGGGGATGTGCGATGCGGCCAAGAGGCCGTCGGTGTCCAGGGTATGGCGGATGGGTGGGCTCTCCCAGGCGATCTCGGCCTCGGCGATGTCCCAGAAGCCGGTGATGTATTGCCCGCCGTGCTTCCCATCGAAATACTCCGGACCACGTAGCAGGTTCGTGAGGCGCAGCCTGCCGCCACTGAGCGCGGTCATCTGATCGAGGGTCGGCTGTTGTATCGGTCCATCGATGAGCAGCTCGTCGCGGCGTTGAAGCAGGGAAGACCGGATCTTTGGCAGGCCATCGGGCAGGTAGGCATTGGCCACTTCGGGGCGAACCGGGTGGACCTTCAGTTGGATCACCTCCTTGGAGGAGACACTGATGCCCTCGCGCATGCGTGCCTTCATCGCCTCGAACTCGGGCAGCTTCCAGCGGATCGGTTTCCTCTCCTCCAGCTCGCGCGCCTGTTGTTCCGGGCTGAGCAGGTCATTCATGGCAAGGCCGGCTGCCTGGAAACGATCCCAGGAGGGCGAGATCCAGAATTCCTGAAGTGGGATTTCCAGGGAGTGATGGCCGGTGGCCGGATTGGTGCCGGACGGATTGGGGAGTTTCAGATCGGCGAATGCCAGCGGCCTGTCGCCGAGTTGATCGCAAGGGACGAAACCGCGTTGGGCCGAGGGTCCCTCGACCTCGCACCAAGTGTCTTGGCGACGCAGCAGGCGCACAGGGGTATTGGTCGGCCATTGGGCGCGCACCTCTGCCGCTGTCTCTGGCCCGGCATGCAGACTGACCCAGGCGCCATGTATCCACTGTGACTCCCCCGCCACCGACAGCCAAGGTATCAGGGTCAGTCCCAAGGCCAGATAAATTCCTTTCAAGTCCATGTCAGCCTCCGCAAGATAAGCGTCAGAACATTTATAGTCCGTTCACTGCGGCTTCCATCACCGGCGAGCTTCTCCCGCAACGCCGTTACGGCTCTTGATGATTAGCCAGTCAACATGAAACGCCACCACCGTAGGTTGGGCTTTAGCCCGACATGCCGGCCTGAAGGCCAACCTACACCCTGCCGTCTCACAAGGCCGCATCCAGCAGTTTGGCCAGACCTGCGTGAACGGCGCGGGCAAGCCGGCGGTGGCAAGATCGTTGAGCGGACAGTCGAGCGGCCAGGGGGCGTTGGATGCGGAAGTAATCATGGCCATAACCGAATGACCGGCTGGGGTATTGAAAGCGGCGGCATCCGAGAGCACCAGTGCCGGGCGGTTCTTGGTCGTGATACGGTCAGTAAAAGGGAAGGGGACGCGCACGACCGAAAAGCGTTCAAAGCTCAGGGTAGGCTTCCTCGTTGGCGCTACCGGCCCATTCCGAGACTGTGCCTTCGACGGCCCGAAGGTGCTGGATGTCCAGCGGTTGAGCGCGGCGCACAGCCGCCGTGCCGTAAGTACTTTACGGCGGACATTTGGGGAGTCCAAGTTGGAAGCTGCCTCAGCCCGTGCTGGAAGGGTTGGCGCACATAGTGGGGCCGATGTGTGATGCCAGGATTGCTTGCTCATCTCATATGAACTATCCCCATCAGGCCGGGATGGTTCCGACTGAGACAGGTTCCCTTGTTGCCATAGGGTTGTCCGAGTATCTTACGCCCCCATGCGCCTGGAAAAGATCAAACTCGCCGGTTTCAAATCCTTTGTCGATCCCACCACCGTCCTGATTCCCTCCAATCTGGTGGGGGTGGTCGGTCCCAATGGGTGCGGCAAGTCCAACGTGATCGATGCCGTGCGCTGGGTGATGGGCGAGAGTTCGGCCAAGATGCTGCGCGGCGAGTCCATGGCCGACGTGATCTTCAACGGCTCCACCTCGCGCAAGCCGGTGGGTACAGCCGCCATCGAGCTTATCTTCGACAACAGCGAGGGCAGGGCAGGGGGCCAGTACGCCAACTACCATCAGATCGCGGTCAAGCGCACGGTGTCGCGCGACGGCCAGTCCAACTACTTTCTGAACGGGGTCCGCTGCCGCCGCCGCGACATCACCGATCTCTTCCTCGGCACCGGCCTGGGGCCGCGCAGTTATTCCATCATTGAGCAGGGAATGATCAGCCGCCTGATCGAGGCGCGGCCGGAGGATCTGCGGCATTTTCTGGAGGAGGCGGCCGGGATCTCCAAATATAAGGAGCGGCGGCGCGAGACCGAGGGCCGCATCCTGGGTACGCGGGAGAACCTGGACCGCCTCAACGACCTGCGCGAGGAGGTGGGCAAGCAGTTGCTGCACCTGCAACGCCAGGCCGAGACCGCCGAGAAGTACAAGAACTACAAGCAGGATGAGCGGCGCCGCAAGGCGGAGCTGCTGGCCCTGCGCTGGCGCGCCCTGGCCGAGGAGGTGGGTTCCGACGAGGCGCTGCTGGCCCGCCAAGAAACGACGCTGGAGGCGGCACTGGCCGAGCAGCGCCGCCTGGAGGCCGACATTGAGCGGGACCGGGACGCTCACATCCAGGTCAACGATCGATTCAACGAGGAGCAGAGCCGGTTCTACGCCGTGGGCGCCGATATCTCCCGGCTGGAGCAGGCCATCCAGTTCGCCCGCGACAACCGGACCCGGCAGGAGCGCGACCTCGCCCAGCTCGACGCCAGCCTGCGCGAGCTTCAGGACCACCGTGCCCAGGACGAGGCCGGCCTCGAAGAGATCGCCCAGCGCCTCCTGTCGGAGGAACCCGAGCTGGAGGCCCTGCGCGAGATGGAGGAGGAGATCGCCGCCCGGCTGCAAGGGTCCGAGGGAGAACTCCTCGCCTGGCAGGCCGAGTGGGACGAGTTCAACCGCAAGGCGGCGGAACCCGCCCAGCGCGCCCAGGTGGAGCGCACCCGCATCAACCACTTCGACCAGCAGGATGTCCAGTCGCTGCAACGCCAGGGGCGCCTGAATGAAGAACTGGAGCGGCTGCAAATGGCTGAACTGGAAGAGGAGGCGGCCACTCTCGCCATGCAGGAGGCAGAGGTCGGCGAGTTCTGCGCCGGGCACGAGGCGGCGCTCCAATCCATCCTCGGTGAGATCGAACAATCGCGGGCCAAGGTCAAGCAGGCCGAGGCCGACCTCAACCGGGTCCAGGGGCGGATTCAGGAGCTGCGGGGACGCCGGGCCTCCCTGGAGGCCCTGCAACAGGCGGCCCTGGGCAAGCAGGCGGACCGGACCCGCGCCTGGCTGCGCGACCAGGGGCTCGACCGGGCCAAGCGTCTGGGCGAGGTACTGCAAGCGGAGCCCGCCTGGCGCGGTGCGGTCGAGGCGGTGCTGGGGGCGCGTCTGCAAGCGGTCTGCGTCGATGATCTCGCCAGCCGGGGTCCCGCCGCCGCCACGCTGGACAAGGCTATGCTGGCCCTGCTGGAGAGCGAACAGTCCCCGCCCGCGAATCTCGCCTCCAGGGATGGAGGTGAGGGGCGTGAGCTGGGAGCGGTAAGCTTCCCCGGCGACAGCCTGATCCACAAAATCAGCCGCCCGGCGGGGGTTGTCACCCTGCTGGCCGGCCTGCGCTGCTGCGACACCCTGGGACAAGCCCTGGCGCGGCGTGCGGAACTGGCGCCCCACGAGTGCTGGCTGACCCCCGAGGGGATTCAGGTAGGCCCCAATTGGTTGATTACCGGTGAGAACGACGCCGGGGCTGGGGTCCTCAAGCGCGAAGAAGAATTGCGCGAATCGGCCGAGGCATTGGAGTCCCAGGAGTTCGCGGCGGAAACGCTTGCCGAGGCGCTGGAACAGGCCCGCGAGACCTCGCGGGGGCTGGAGCAGTTGCGGGAACAGCGGCAGCGGGAGTTTAACGAGGCCAATCGGCGTCTCTCCGAATCCCGTGCCGCCCTGAGCGGGGTGAAGGCCCGCATGGAGCACCTGGCTACCCGGCGGCGCCATGTGGAGCAGGAGCTTCAGGAAATCGGCCAGCAGATCACCAGCGGCCGCGAGCAGCAGGCCGAGGCCCGCGAGCGCCTGCACGAGGCCCTGACCGCCATGGAGACCCTGGCCCAGCGGCGCGAGGCCCTGGTTTCCCGGCGTGATCAATTGCGCGACCGGGTGGAGCAGATCCGGCGCGAGCGCAACGAGGCACGGGCCAAGGCCCACGAGGTAGCCTTGCGGGTAGAGGCCATGCGCACCTCGCGGCGCTCCCTGGAGCAGTCGCTCTCCCGCTCGGTCTCCCAGCTCCAGCAGTTGCAGGGGCGCAAGGCGGAATTGGAACAGCAACTGGGCGAGGGCGAGGTCCCGGTCCAGGAATTGCGCGATCAACTGGAGACCCAACTGGCCCTGCGGCTGGAGGTGGAGGCCCGCCTGGGCGAGACCCGCAATGCCCTGGAGACGCTCGACCGGCAATTGCGGCAACTGGAACAGCAGCGGGCGGTGGCCGAGCAGCAGGCGCAACGGCGGCGCGGCGAGCTGGAACAGGGGCGATTGAAGCTTCAGGAGCACAGGGTCCGCTGGAGCACCCTGGAAGAGCAGTTGCAGGAGACCGGTTTCGAACGGGAACTGCTCCTGAGCGAGATGCCGGCCGAGGCCGGACCCGAGAAGTGGCAGGAGGAGCTGCAACGCATCGCCCGGCGCATCGAAGGGCTGGGCCGCATCAACCTGGCCGCCATCGACGAATACCGCGAGCAGGCCGAGCGCATGAAATACCTGGACGACCAGCACGCCGACATCAGCCGTGCCCTGGAGGTGCTGGAGGAGGCCATCCGCAAGATCGACCGCGAGACCCGCACCCGTTTCAAGGAGACCTTCGACAGGGTCAACAGCGGTCTCCAGGCCCTGTTCCCCAAGCTGTTCGGCGGCGGTCACGCCTACCTGCAATTGACCGGCGAGGACCTGCTCGACACCGGCGTCTCCGTCATGGCCCGCCCCCCCGGCAAGCGCAACAGCAGCATTCAGTTGCTCTCCGGCGGTGAAAAGGCCCTGACCGCCGTGGCCCTGGTCTTCGCCATCTTCCAGCTCAACCCCGCCCCCTTCTGCCTGCTGGACGAGGTCGATGCCCCCCTGGACGATGCCAATGTGGGCCGTTTTTGCCACATGGTGCGCGAGATGTCTGATAAAGTTCAGTTTATCTTCATTACCCACAACAAGGTCACCATGGAGATGTCCCATCAACTGATCGGCGTGACCATGAATGAACCCGGCGTTTCCCGCATCGTCTCGGTCGATATCGGCGAGGCGGCGAAGCTGGCGGCGATGTAGCGCGGTTCAGTATGGAAGCCGATTTTTTCAGGTTTTTGCTGTTCATCGGGGGCGTGCTCTTCGTGCTCGGCATCTACTTCTGGGATCGCCAGAAGCGCCTGAGCGACCACATAGAAACTATCCGCCGGGACCAGCAGCCGCGCCGCGACGAAGAGGTCGATAGCCGCCAGGCTGGCTACGAGCCCCTGTGGCGCGAAGGTGCCCGTGCATCCCGGATCGACGCCTCCAGGGATGGAGGTGGTAGGGCGATGCCGGACGACGACGAAATCGATGATTCGGACGGCATCCTCTCCGGCCTGGCTGACCACATCGAGACCCAGCTCGAACAAAATGGCGAAGACGTCTCCTGGGATGGCCCACACCATCTGGGTATGCCAACCTCTCAAACCCGTTCGGACCCCTTCCCCGACTTCTTGGCCAACGAGGACGGGGAAGAATCGGAAGAGAGTCTGTTCGAGGAGATGACACATTTCGGCGAGAAGGCGCAGCCGGCTCCCCCCCCGGAGGAAGAGGCGCCGCTCGTCCGGAAGGCCCCGACCATCCGCGTCACTGCCATTTCCGGCTTTACGCCGGTGGCCATGAGCGCCCCGCCCGCCGTGGAGCCGCCACCTGCCGTGCCCGTTGAGGCGGAAGCGGAAGAAGAACCCCCCGTGGAAATCGAGCTGGAACAGGGTCCTGTCATCGACAGCAGCGAAATCGACCGTCTCTGGAAACAAGGGTTCCAGGACCCCGCCCGCACGGAACCCCTCATCGACCTCGCGGCCCTGGCGGTGGAGCCTGAGCCGGAGGAGAAGCCGGAACCCTGGTTCGACGCCCCGGAGGAGCCGGACCTGGGACAGGCCCCCAGGTTCGAGGAAGCGGCCGAAGCGGAAACCGGGATCGAGACCTGGCCGGAAACCCAGCTTGAGTCCGAGTTTGAACCCGAGCCCGAGCCCGAACCCGAACCCGAACCCGAACCCGAACCCGAACCCGAACCCGAACCCGAACCCGAACCCGAACCCGAACCCGAACCCGAACCCGAACCCGAACCCGAGCCCGAGCCCGAGCCCGAGCCCGAGCCCGAGCCCGAGCCCGAGCCCGAGCCTGAGGAAGAACCCGAAGAGGAGGAGATCGATCTGGGTGGCAGGCAGGAGCCCTGGCTGGATCTCGCTGCTGTCATTGCCCTAAGGGCCAGGCCGGAGCCCAAGCTGGGCAAGAATTTCGTGCGCGATGCGGCCTCCTCGCTCAGGCAAGAGCCCTGGCTGGATGTGGGAAATAGCCCCGATCCCGATTCGGAGCCGTCATACGATTTGGAACCGGAGCGGGAGCTCGATTTCAACGCGCAGCGCGGGACCCCCTACGAGGACGAAGTCTATGAGGAAGATGTCTACGAGGAGCCGGTGCGCCCGGTCCAGCAGTCGGCCTTCGATTTTTTCGGCAATGAGCCGCCCATCCTGGAAAAACCGAACCCGGACCTGCCTGGAAAGATCCTGCAAATCAATGTGGTTGCCCGTGGCAACGACTTCGCGGGCGTGGACATCCTGGAGATGGTCTACCGTCTAATGCTGAAGCCGGGGCGGATGCCGATCTTTCATCGGGTCGAGCCCGACGGCAACCGGGTGGTCTACAGCATGGCCAGCCTGGTTGAGCCGGGCCTCTTTCCCCTGGACCGGATGGAGGACTTTTCCACCCCTGGGATAACCCTGTTTGCCCAGTTGCCCGGTCCCATCGAGGGCATGGTCGCATTCAACGATATGCTGGAGACGGCGCGGGAATTCGCCAGGGCGCTCAATGGCGAGCTTCAGGACGAGAGCCATAGCGTCCTTTCCCGGCAGACCATCGAGCACACCCGGAGCGAGATCATGGAACATCGCCGCCAATTGCAGTTGGCCTTGAAGCGGCGGGGGAAGAAGCGGTGATGGATTTCGCCGGTGTCCAACGCAGGCTGGAGCATCTTCGGCGGGAGATCGGTCGCCACGACTACCAGTACTATGTCCTGAACGAGCCGCTGATCCCCGACGCCGAGTACGACCGGTTGCTGCGGGAGCTGGAAGGGCTGGAGGCCGATTATCCGGAACTGGTGACCCCCGATTCTCCCACGCAGCGCGTCGGCGGCTCCCCCGCCGAGGGGTTTGATGAGGTCAATCACGCCGTCCCCATGCTCTCCCTGGGCAACGCCTTCAGCGACGAGGAGCTGGCCGAGTTCGACCGCCGCGCGCGCGACCGGACCGGCAGCGATCAACCGCTGGTCTATCTGGCTGAACCCAAGCTGGACGGGCTCGCGGTCAGCCTGCGTTACGAGCAAGGCCTGTTGTTGCGGGCGGCGACTCGGGGCGACGGCAGCCGTGGCGAGGACGTGACCCGCAATGTGCGGACCATCGCCGCCATCCCCCTGCGGCTGCTTGGCACCGGCTGGCCCGAGGTCCTGGAGGTGCGCGGCGAGGTCTTTATGCCCCGGCGCGGTTTCGAGGCATTCAATCGACAGGCGCGGGAACGGGGCGAGAAGCCGTTCGCCAATCCCCGCAACGCCGCCGCCGGTTCCCTGCGCCAGCTCGATCCCCGCATCACGGCACAGCGGCCATTGGCCTTTTATGCCTACGGTCTCGGGGAGGTCAGCACAGCCGATCTGCCCGATACCCAAAGCGGGCGCATGGCCTGGATCAAGGGCTGGGGCCTGCCGGTCTCGCCCGAACTGGCCGTCGTCACCGGGGTGGCGGGCTGCCTCGGCTACTATCGCCGCATGGGCGAGCGCCGCGACGGCCTCGATTACGACATCGACGGGGTAGTCTACAAGCTGGACAGCATCGCCCAGCAGGAACAGCTCGGTTTCGTCAGCCGAGCCCCCCGCTGGGCCTTGGCCCACAAGTTCCCGGCCCAGGAGGAGCTGACCCGGCTGCTGGCGGTGGAGTTTCAGGTGGGCCGTACCGGCGCCCTGACGCCCGTGGCGCGGCTGGAGCCGGTATTCGTCGGCGGTGTCACGGTCAGCAACGCCACCCTGCACAACATGGACGAGGTGGAGCGCAAGGATGTCCGCATCGGCGATACGGTGATCGTGCGCCGGGCCGGGGACGTGATCCCGGAGGTGGTGCGCTCCCTCCCCGAGCGGCGGCCCGCCGACGCCCAGCCCATCCTCCTGCCGGCCCATTGCCCGGTCTGCGGCTCCGACATCGTGCGGCCCGAGGGTGAGGCGGCCGCCCGGTGCAGCGGCGGGCTCTGGTGCGGCGCCCAGCGCAAGGAGGCGATCAAGCACTTCGCCTCGCGCCGGGCCATGGATATCGACGGCCTGGGCGACAAGCTGGTGGAACAACTGGTGGAACAGGGATTGATCCAGAATCCGGCCGATCTCTACACCTTGACGCTGGAGCAACTGGCCAGCCTCGAACGCATGGCCGAGCGGTCGGCATCCAATCTGCTGGCTGCCCTGGATGCCAGCAAGGCGACGACCCTGGAGCGGTTCCTCTTCGCCCTGGGCATCCGCGAGGTGGGTGAGGCCACCGCCCGCGCTTTGGCACGTTCCTTCGGCGATCTCGAACCCCTGATGGCGGCGGACGAGTCGCGGCTGCAACAGACCCCCGACGTGGGGCCGGTGGTGGCGGCCCATGTCCACGCCTTTTTCCGCCAGCCGCACAACCGGGAGGTCATCGGCCAGCTCCGCGACGCCGACATCCGCTGGAAACCGCTGGAAGTGGTCAGTCCGGCCGTCTCTCCCCTGGCGGGCAAGACCTTCGTCCTCACCGGAACCCTGAGCCACCCCCGCGACGAGATCAAGGACCGGCTCCTGGCCTTGGGGGCCAAGGTGGCCGGCAGTGTTTCGAAAAAGACCGATTATCTGGTGGCGGGTGCCGATGCCGGCTCCAAACTGACCAAGGCCGGGGAGCTGGATATCCCCGTGCTCGATGAGGAAGGGTTGAATCGCCTGCTGGAAGGTTTGTCCCCATAGGGCGCCGCTGTCACTCCCCATACTGGCTTGGCTCAAGTTTCCTTGCCTTTTTCCATGTCCCTTTCCATCAAGGTGGGCTAGGCTTATCAATGGCATCTTGGCAAAAAGCAGCGGAAGGTTATTCTCATGTTTTCTTCTCTGTTCTCTTTTTTTCTGAAAGGCAAGGAAGAGGGGGATTCCTCCAGCGATGCGGAGCAGACCGCGCCGGGTTCACATATCCCCTACCATCCGGGCTTGATTAAGCAGCTCGTCTCCGATCACAGAGATCTGCTGGCCCTTTATAAACGCATCGAAGAGGGCAGGGTCAGCGCGGACTACCGCCGGGTCGATTCCTTGCTGGAGGAATTCGCCGGGGCTTTGCGGAGTCACCTCTTGACCGAAAATGTGAAGCTCTATGTCTATCTCAAGCATGCCTTGAGCAATGACCCGGAGAATGCCGCCCTCATGCAGCAGATGCGGAGCGAGATGATGCATATCGGCAAGAGCGTCGTCTCTTTTCTGGAGAAGTACCACAAATGCTCCTGGGACGACCCCTCGCGGAAGCAGTTCGCGGCCGATATGGCCCAGATCGGGGCAGTTCTGGTCAAACGCATCAACACGGAGGAGGACACCCTCTACCCCCTCTATATGTCGCCGGACTCCTATGCTTGAGACGGGGATTTCCCTCCCCTTCATGCAGGATATGAAGGATGCGAACCAGGTAGTGACCGGGATGGAAAAAAAGATGTCTCCTTGTTCCATCCTGGACTAAAATTTGCGGCTCGATAATTCATTGGCCGGTGCTGACCGGCGGCGGTAATCAAATGAATGTGAAGCAAAGAGCCATTGGAATCCTCCCCCGCAAGGCGGCCATCAGTCTTTTGGCCATGGTCCCCTTCCTGTTCCTGGGCGCGATGGATGGTCATGCCAGCCCAGCTGCGAAGCTCGGCGCCTACCCAAGCAAACCTTCTTCCGGCGGCGGCTATGTTTCGCCCTGGGCCCTGGTCAAGGAACCCACCTCAGGCCAGACGGAGGTCATCGGCGGTGCCGCCTACGGCTGTATCGCAGGGGCCAAGGATCTGCCGGAGACGGGGAAGGGGTACGTTACCATCCGCCGCGAACGCAACCGCCATTACGGTCATCCCGAGACGGTCAAGATGATCAAGGATATCGGTGCGGAGCTGGCAAGCAGGACCGATCAATTGATGATGATCGGCGACATGGCCCAGCCGCGCGGCGGCCGCATGGAATCCATGCACCGCAGTCACCAGAACGGCATGGACGTGGATATCTGGTTCACCCTGGCGTCCTCGCCCAAGGCCGCGAATCTTCTTGCCCCCGAGGGCAACGATCCCCCGACCATGTTGACCGAGGATAGGGCGGGCATCAGCAAGCGCTGGGGCGAGGATCAATTGTTCCTGCTAAAGACGGCGGCCCAGCGGCCCGATGTGGACCGCATCTTCGTCAACTTCGCCATCAAGAACGCCCTCTGCAAAAGCGTCGAGGGGGATCGTAGCTGGTTGGGCAAGGTGCGCCCCTGGTGGGGACACGATGCCCATTTCCATATCCGGCTCAAGTGCCCGGCAGGCAGTCCCGAGTGCAAGCAGCAGCCTGCCACGCCGAAGGGCGATGGTTGCGGATATGAGGTTGCTTCCTGGATGAAGAAACCCAAAATCATCCTGAAAAAGTCGGATAAGCCGGCACCGCCTCCTCCTTTGGGTCCCGCCAGGTGTGTTGCCCTGCTGAAAAAGGGCAAGGGAACGAATGACGGTGGTGTACAGACGGCGGCGAAGTGACTGCCGATATGGGTCATGGCCGACTGATTCCCTTGTCGCCCATGGCGGCATGGGAGTTGATGCAGAAGGACAAGCGCGCCCTCTTGGTCGATATCCGGTCGTCCATGGAGTTTCTCTTCGTCGGTCATCCGGTGGGGGCCATCCATATTCCCTGGATCGACGAGCCGGATTGGGATGTCAATCCTCACTTCGCGGCGGACATCCGGAAACTGGTGTTGGGGGGGGTGGTCTGCGACGCCGATGCGGGTTGCGCCCCCATCATCTTGATCTGCCGTAGCGGTAAACGCTCCAAGGAGGCCGGTGATCTTCTGGTCAAGGAGGGGCTTAGCCGGGTATACCATGTGGACGAAGGCTTCGAGGGCGATCTCAACGACAAGCACCAGCGCAGCTCATTCAATGGCTGGCGCTTCCTCGGCCTGCCTTGGGAGCAGTGCTGAGGGGGAGTGTAGCAAAGACAGCACTTCCTCCTCCCCAGCCCCAGCATAGGATGGATTTCCTCAGAGATCCTGATCCTTTTTCGTTTCCATTTTCTTCTTGGCCTTTTCCTCTTCCGCTTTTTCTTTGATGATTTCTTCCGGTGATTTCGGAAGAGAGGTCATAGGGCATTCCTTCACGGAAGCGGCTTTTCTTAATGCCTCGAATTCGCCTTTTAGATTGGAGTATTCCACTGCTTCGGGGCCATCTCCTCCTTCCAGGAAGAAAAGCGCCGGCCAGAATAGAACGAGTCCCACACCCATTTGAGTGGAATCGTTGTCGGCTTTCTTCTTGAGTGCTTGATAAAGGGTTACTGTTTTGTGGGAGACTTGGTCCATCTCCATGGAAATTTGGTTGCAGTCATAGTCTTTGTATTTGAGGGGAGAAACGTAGCTGGCGGCCATTTTCTCTGGCTGCGAGGCACAAGCACCAAGAATCAAAGTTATAGCGGCGACAAGGGTCTTTACTGTTCGTTTCACGGACAATCCTTTATTGTTCTAAATGGCAGGCCGCATGATATCTCCGAACAAGTCTCAATCGGCATCAGAAAAATCTGAAATTTTGAGACTGAATGAGATGGTCGAATGGATTTCAGGAACCCCAAATCCTGCCTATCCATGACTTGCTCGCCCAAGTCTCCTTGATGCCCTGGTTGATGAGGAAGGGGCTGTATCGCTTGTCTTCGATCATGATGTGATTCCGCAGCCACTTTCTCAGGAAGGTCATCAACTCCAGCGACCCTTGCTCTTCCCCGCTTTGGATTTTGTCGTTGATGTCGATCACCTGTCTTCTGAGATCCTCGTGGCGTTTCTTGTGCGAGTCGTATTCTGGGTAGCCGAAGATGCGGAACAGGCTCTCCTCCACGGCGAAATGGATGATCGTGTATTGGACCAGCTCGTTCATGATCGCCTTGATGGCGTCCAGTTGGCCGGGGGAATAGATAACGGCGTTGTATAGCCTGTTTACTATGGAAATGAGCTGCTTGTGCTGCTCGTCGATTTCTTGAATGCCGACGCTGATCTCGTCGGACCATGAGAAAAATTCCGTCATTTCGCCCCTCCCCTGGTTCAGTAGGAAATGCGCGCTAGGATGCCATATTTCTGTTGCTAACACTATGTAAATGCTTGTGATTATCCCTTTCGCCGGATGAACGCCATTGTGGGTGCCTGGTGCGGTTCTCGGGGTAAAGGATAATCCAACGGGCCAATTCGAAAGTGGTTATGTGCAGGCGGACCTGGAAATCGGCTTGCGTTGCGGGCCAGCGGTCCTGTCATGTATTCCGGCGCAGGAGTGCGTTAGACTTTGACGGACGGTCTGGCTACGGCAACACCGGCGGTTTCGAGCCCCGGTCATCACAGAGGCGATAGCATCATGCGATGGTTAATCCCACTGATCGGAATTGTCCTGATCCCCCTTTTCGCCGTCTGGGAGAAGGCTCACTACGACGGCAATCTCAACCCCAAACTCCAGCAATCGGTCATGGATAGCCTTGATGAGCCGCGTTTTGAGCGGGTCATCACGTCGCTGGACCACCTGGATGTCTCGCTTGGCGGCCAGGTGGACGACCTGGAATCCCGCGAGGCGGCCAGGGCCAAGGCCGATGGCTTGGCCGGTGTTCGCGCCCTGGAGAGGGACAACCACATCAAGGTCTCCCCGGTGCTGGAGCTGTCGCGGTTGGATGGCAAACTGCGGTCCACTGGTCTCTTGAGCCTGGAAGACAAGCCGCTGGCCCTTCAGTGGCCGAACCTGCAAGACCAGGATGCCGCCGGACTGGCGGACAACGGTTACGTCGCCGGGCTGACAGCGAAGCAGCGCGCTTTTCTGGCCCGGTTGGCGGCTGAGTTCTTTGCCCTGCCGGGGGATCGCTCGCTGCTGATGGACAAGGATGGCATTCGCCTGAGCGGCGATGTCACGCTCCCTCAGATCACCGGCTGGCAGAAGGCCAGCGAGGGCTGGTTCAACCCCGAGGCCAGCCTGGCGAATCTGCGGCTCTTCCCCTCCCTGTTCCATTTCCCCGGCTACCAGCGGCAGACGGTGAAAGATCAGACCAAGGCCAAAGAGCTGGGAGACAAGCTGCTGGCAAATCCCATCTACTTCTCACTGGGTTCCGCCGATATCGAACCGGCGGAGGCCGAGAAGGTCCAGCAACTGGTCGAGGCGATCAATCAATCAGACGCCGAAGCCCGTTTTGCCGTCGGTGGTCATACGGACGCCAGCGGCACCCTCGACGCCAACATGGCCCTCGGCGAGTCCCGTTCGAAGAACGTCGTCAATGCCCTGGCCGCAGCCGGAATCAACGCCGAGCGGCTGGAGGTGGTCAGTTTCGGGCCCAGCCAATTGGCCGGTGACAACGAGACGGAAGAAGGGCGGCGACTCAGCCGTCGTGTCGAAATTTTGATCAAGTAAGGGGACATTCGATGGATGCCATAACCTATTTCTTTTTCAACAGCACCCTGCTCATCGTCGTATTGGCCATTGTCTTCTTCCTGCTCGGTCTCTGGCTGGGCTGGTGGCTTTGGGGCCGCTGCTGCCGGGGACAGACATGCGGGCATCAGCCCGAGCCGGCGAATTCGCCCGTTGCGTCCACCGCCGGGGCTGCGCCCGCGCAGGCCTTTAGCGCCTTCAGCGCCGAGGTCGATTCCGGCAAGGCGCGCATCGATGACACCCTGGGTGTGCTCTATCACGAGCCACCCGAAGCGCGGGACGATCTGACCATCATCAAAGGGGTCGCCGAGGTGCTGAACGGCAAGCTGAATGCCTTCGGCGTCTATACCTTCAAGCAGATCGCCAGTTGGGACGACACCATCATCAAGGAATTTTCGAAGAAGCTCGCCTTCCGCGACCGTGTCTGGCGTGAGAACTGGGTGGGGCAGGCCAAGGCTCTGCACAAGGAGAAGTACGGGGAAGATCTGGGCTGATCGGGATGGTTGGTACGCGGCGCTGGCCGTAGTCGTTGGGCTCCTTAGTAGTGATAGCGGCCTTGCAGGAATTCAACCTGATCGGCCTTGACCAGGTAGACGCAGCGGTGCTCCTGAGTAATCCGCCGTGACCAGACATCGGGTCCCAAGTACTTCAGGGGTTCGGGTTTGCCAATACCGTCGAAGGGGTCGCGCAGGATAGCGCGTACCAATTCCAGTAAGCGCTTGGCGACTCGACGATCAGTCTCTACCCAATTTTATCTGCCAGCTATCCCTTTGATCCACAGTGACTAAGCCCCTCCCCCAGGCGGGGGAGGGGCAATTTCCGAATTGAGTTGAATAGTTACATTAGTTGTTTTTAATCCAACAATTCTTGCGGGATGTTACCGCCATTCTGGGCGAGTTTTTGCATGACGGCTTTATGCAGCCATACGTTCATTTGAGCGGAATCTTCCATTGCCTGCGCCGAGCAGCCCAATTCTGCTGCAAGTCCTTTGCGAGCCGTCAAACTACTATCAAGCCCCAGCAGCTTCAGCAAATCGACAATTGAAACCTTCCAGTTAAGTTTTTCCGCATGTGAGGCCGCCAATCCTTCTAATTTAGCGACCACATCAACAACAGTAATCGCGGTGGCAGTAGCTGTAGTGGCTGATGCCTCGGCTGCAACAGGGGCCTCAGCCGCCTCAGCGCTGCCGATGCCTAATGCCGAAAGAATGGAATTAAAAAAGCTCATGGTTGATCCTTTAAGGTAGTGATGTTATCGCCGTTATTTCTGCATGATTTATATTGGAAATCTAAACCATGCTGCCATGATGAGCGGTTACTTTTACAGCCTATTGACTATATCCGTAGCTGCTCAGATTAAGTGGAGTGATTTTTAGTTGTTGTGACCCTGGCCACTTCAACTTCCTGCGGCTAGACCCCCAGCATCTTATGGATCTCGCCACGAGCGCCTTCGACCAGGCCCAGCTTCTCGCCCAGCTCCTGAATGTACGCTTGCTCGGCTGGGGTATCGGCCTTGATGGCCAGCAGTGAAGCCGCGTAGATCTGCGCGGCGACTTGGAGATTGCCGCCCGCCGCGCCGACGATGCTGTCCATATCCATGGGGGAGGCCAGCTCCTGACGCAGAAAGGCCAGTTCGTCTTCTTGAGCGCCGCCTTCCTGCATACGGCCGGTGATTCTTTCCATCTCTTCCTGATCCACCTGGCCATCGGCCTTGGCCGCGTTGATCATGGCCTTGAGAATGAGCAGGGCTATGTTCTGGACCTTTTCCTGCTCCTGTTCGTTCATGGGTTCGCGCAACCCGGCCGTCAGCTGGGCGTCCGAAGCCTGGGCCGGATCGGCTGCCTGTTGCGCCATGTAGTCCTTGAGGGCGTTGACCGCCAGCATGCCGAGGGCGGCCATCACGCCCCCCTTCGCCATGCCGCCGAGACCGCCGCCACCGCCGACCAAGCCACCGAGTACCCCGCCCAGGGCGGCAGTGCCCATGCCTTCGCTCTTGTTGCCCAGGGCATTGCCGAGGATGTCACCCACCTGTCCCAGGCCACCGGAGCCCAGGGCGTTTTGCAAACGCCCCTCGGCCACGCTGTTCAAACCGCCCTGAATCAGGGCACCAATTAGACCGCCGGCATTGATCATGGATTTTCCGAGGGTGAGAATGAAAGTCGAGGTGGAGAACGGCTGCTCTCCAGTCTCGCGATGCTGTAGACCAAGGGCCTCCAGCAGGGGAAGTCTACTAAATTATAGGGGCGGTAGATATGATAAATATGGACAATCAGTGGAAAGAGTCGCTATCCTACCTGCTTCCAAGGGGTTCCTTTCCGGCCGTGCCGGTGACCTGGAATCGTCCGCTTGAATGATGACACTGCTATACTCTGGCCGGTTTTGAGCAATCACGGGGAGCGACCGGAAATGACCGATCCAATCGAATCGATGGAAGAGGCTGTGGAACAACCCTGCAAGCGCCCGCGCGGGATCTACCTGCTGCCTAATCTATTCACCACCGCAGCCCTGTTTGGCGGTTTCTTCGCCATCCTTTCCGCCATCAACGGCAATTTCCAGGAGGCGGTGATCGCCATCTTCATCGCCATGGTGCTGGATGGCCTGGACGGTCGGGTGGCGCGCCTGACCAATACCCAGTCCGCCTTCGGCGCCGAATACGACAGCCTCTCCGACATGGTGGCGTTCGGCCTGGCGCCGTCGCTGGTCGTCTATCTCTGGACCTTGCATGGGCTGGGCAAATTCGGCTGGCTGGCGGCCTTTATCTTCACCGCCAGCGCCGCGCTCCGTCTGGCCCGCTTCAATACCCAGATCGAGACCGCCGATAAACGCTATTTTCAGGGGCTGCCGAGCCCTTCCGCCGCTGCCGTGCTGGCCGGGGCGGTGTGGGTCTGCGTCGATTACCAGGCGAACCCGGACACTCTGGCACCGGTCGCGGCCGTCCTGACCATCGTCAGCGGGCTATTGATGGTGAGCAATGCTCGCTACCACAGCTTCAAGGAGTTCGATCCCCGCGACCGCATCCCCTTCATCGCCCTGGTGGTGATCATGCTCGGTTTCGCCGTGTTCACGCTTCATCCCTCCGTGGTGCTGTTTCTCGGCTTCCTGGCCTATGTCATCTCCGGCCCGGTGCTCACCCTGGTCAAGCTGAAGGAGCGCCGTGCCGCGCGCCGCGTCCAGGTTCAGGGCGAGTAGGCTATTAACCCTCTCTATTCAGATATTTACAGGGTCGAATAGCCGGGCAGGTCTGGATGTGTCAGACTCGCCCAGTTTTAATCCAACCCGAGGAGCGATGATATGCGAGTGATTCTGCTGGGCGGCCCTGGCGCCGGTAAAGGTACTCAAGCCAACTTCATTAAGGAGCGTTATTCCATCCCGCAGATCTCCACTGGCGACATGCTCCGCGCGCACGTCAAGGCCGGTACCGATCTCGGCAAGGCGGCCAAGAAGATCATGGACGAGGGCGGCCTGGTCTCCGACGACATCATCATGGGCATGGTCAAGGCCCGCATCACCGATGAAGACTGCAAGAACGGCTACCTGTTCGACGGCTTCCCCCGCACCATTCCCCAGGCCAATGCCCTGAAGGATGCCGGCGTGCCCATCGACGCCGTGGTTGAGATCGACGTGCCCGACGAAGAGATCATCAAGCGCATGTCCGGCCGCCGCGTACATCTGGCCTCCGGCCGCACCTATCACGTCGTCTTCAATCCCCCGAAAGTGGCGGGCAAGGACGACGAAACCGGCGAAGATCTGATCCAGCGCGAAGACGACAAGGAAGAGACCGTCAAGGCCCGCCTCAAGGTCTACCACGACCAGACCGAGCCCCTGATCGACTTCTATTCCAAGGAAGCCTCAGCCAATAACTGCAAGTACCTGAAGGTCTCCGGCGTCGGCAGCGTCGACTCCATCACCTCACAGGTCTTCACCGGCCTGGATGCGGTCAAGGGATGATCGGCGGGTGACGGCCTCCGGGCATCCGAAGAAAGCCGCCTCCGGGCGGCTTTTTAGTCTCTGCAAGTCTCCGGGATAAATTTCCACCACTCGCTGTCATACACCAGAGTCAACATAAGCAACAACATCAAGGAACCCGTGCAACCCGTCGCCACCCCCATGACTGAAACAAACATCGATTCCAGCCTTATGCCAGCCCCAGACCCGTCCTCACTCCACGGGGTGGACGTGGACCTCTGTGTCCTGCGGGAGGCCATCGTAGGGGCCTTCGGACTGCCCCCCGGCCAGATGTTCATGAGCATCCGGGGCGATCCCTCCCTGCGCGAGACCGCCGCGATCCGCGACAAATACCAATCCCGCATCGACCGCAAGGCCGGTCTGGTGCTGGAGACCTGCGAATGGCTGCTGGCCGAGACCGGCATCTATGCCCTCTATATCGGCTTCAACAGCTCGGAGGTTCGCACCGAATCCATCTTCAATCCCTTCAGCTATGAGATTCACGACACCGACGCCCTGATCCAGGAAGATTACCGCCAGCGTCATTTCGTGCCGGCGCCCTATGACGAGAAGCTCAATACCATCGCCTGGATGCGCAACATGATCCAGACCGGCCCCCTGCGCACCTACCTCCCCGACCACTGGCGCCGGGTCATGGACGAACAGCGCGGCCAATGGCAGCCCATGCGCAAGGAGGAGATCGGCGAAGTCATCCAGGGGTTCAACCGCCTGCGCGACATCGAAGGCTACTACCTGCGCAACGCCGCCATTTCCCTTTCCCAGGGCATCGTGCGCGCCTCCTTCAACTGCGACGGCACCTACATCGTCAATGCCGACTTCTTTCCGGAGTTCGTCAGCAGCAATGTGGCTTGAGTAGCCGCGAGAAAAACCCCCGCCATTCAATTCTGCTGGCCATCATTGTTGTCGCAACTCCGCCTACCGCGTCTAGGGGCGTTCGCAGCTGGCGAGGGATTTTTTCTCAGCCTCTCAGTTCCCTGCGGCTACCCCAGTCCGCTATACGGCCGGACAGGGAGTCCTCTATCGAGGGGCAGTCCGTAGGAAAAACCTAGCAGTCTCCACCATGGGCTATCCTTCTCACAGCCTATGTAGCACGTCATCGGCTCGCCGCTTTTGTCCCAATGCATTTACGGAACAGGATCGCCAATGGACAACTCAACCAAAGATTCCCGGCCGGACACCAGCCTGATCAGGGTCGCAATCCTTGCCCTGATCCTCACCCTGGCAACCAGCGCCCATGCCTATCGGGGCGAAGCGACCGACGCGGCCTTTGCCGCCCTCTTCTCCCTGCCCGGCGGAGGGCCAACGACCGGCTATTGGAAATTTGATGTTCCAGCAGATTTCGAGGCAAAGAACGAAGAGGAACTGATCGTCTACCTCGCCAAGAAGCAAAAGGAAGGGGCCGACTTCAACGCCTACCGCCACAAGGGGACGCTGCTGCACCACGCCATACGGGTGGGCTTCGAAAAGACGGCCCTGTGGTTGCTGAAGAATGGTGCCGATACTTCATTGGGCGAGTGTAATGAGGTGGCCCTGTCACTCTGTGTACGATCCCACCGAGATCGGATTACCGAGGCGCTGGTGGGGTCCAAACTCAACCCGTCCCCGCCTGCCAAGAAAACCCCGCCAAAACGCGAACTCCCCAAGCCCACCCCGCCCAGGGAAGGGCCGGTTACCGGCTCGACGATCTGGGCTGCCTTAGAGAAAGGGGAATTTGAGGAGTATTTGCGTCGTCAGTCACCCCAGAGGGTAGAAGCAGCCCTCGCGGATGAAAGCGATACCCGTCGGTTGTTACACAATATGGCTATGCACCATGCCAAACCCTATTCGCGGTGGCAACGGCTGGTGCAGGCGATGGGGCCTGCCACGTACCGCAAGGTCGTCGATGATGAAGCCGCCATTGACGATCTGGTGTGGCTGAACAGGGGCGACGTGGATCATTTTGCCGACATGCTGGATTCGCTACCCGCCGAGGTACTGGAGCGTCATCAAGGCACAGTCCTTTCCAAGCTTGTGTGGCCCAGTGGCGAACCTGCAACTGCGGTTTTGCAGCTGTTTTGGGAACGAATCAGGCGCCCGCTGGACTACTCAGCCTTGCCGAATCTGGCAGGAAGGATTCAACCCGAACTCTGGCCCAAATTGTATGCTAGCGGATACAAGAACCGCGACCCTGAGAGCGCCCTCGGCTGCCTATTGGCGGAATCCAGTGCCGCTGATCTGGAGAGATACTGGCCGGCACTCAAGGCCCAATTTCCTGCCATTGATCAGGTGGCACCGCAACTGGTGCTCCTCCACTATCGCCCAGGTACCCCCTGCCGTAATTACGAAAGCGGCGAAACCCTGAGAAAGCTGACCTTTTTGCGCCAGCAGGGTGTGACCAGCAAGGCCCGAGTCCTACGAGAAGAGGCATTGAAAGGGGAATCTCCCGAGCTTCAACAGGTCCTTCGACCCTTCCTACTGGAAAAGGGCGAGATACCGCCGTCCCGCCTGGTAGAGACTCGGCCCGATTGCGTGTTTGAACTGAATGACAATTTCTACCGGAGGCTGTTGCACCCGTTCGTAAAAACCGAGGAGTCGGCCAACAAGGTCGAGACAGTGCAGTTGATCCAAATCCCCGGCGAGCGGGAGTGCGGCCTACTGGTAGGTGGTTTCGAACAAATCGATGCGTATGAAAGCGGAGTGGTGGACGGGTTTGATGGCCCAACTGAAAATCCACGCATAGCTTACGCAGACCCCACTGACCGCTATGAGGTATGGCGCAACAATCAAGACAAGATTGAGAGGCTGGGGACTGATTTGGGAGGGCATAACCGAGCGCCCGGTGTATTTTTGGTAAAGGACGCCAATGGGGGTGACCACTATTATGTTGTTGGAACCGAGATCCATGGAGGATTTCCAAGACCTCCCGAGATTTTTGTATGGAAAAAGTCGGCTGGCGGCTGGAAGCTCAGCAGTTATGAAGATACAGCTTTGCTCGATACCTTCCATGACCAATGCCGCTATTCCGGTTCCGGTGATGCCATGGTCTGCGATGGCGTACCAGGGATTGAGCTGGCTTTGGACTCAAACCAGAAACCCGCTAACCAGTCACCGGAAGAGAAACGGATGAAACCCTTCCGGAGCATGGGTCTCGATCAGTTCATCCTGACCTATCGCCAGGAGATGCACGACGACTACCTCGCCGCCGTCATGGCCCTGGACAAACCGCGCCTGAAGGAGTTGCAGGTGCAGGGCATCCCCTCCACTTGGACCTCGGAGGCGATCAACGCCGTGAGCGCATCCAATCTGTCCCTGGAGGAGAAACGCAGACGCACCGCCTGGCTTTTCTACGACCACGCGCAGTTGGCCAAGGCGCTGGATTCTTCCGTGCTGGAGCAGTTGGTGAAATGGCTGCCAAGGGAAGATTGGGGGCCGATCTTCAAGGTGTTGGAACCCCAGGGAGGGGGACTTTTGAAATATTTAAGGGACGATGTGGCGGAAATGGGCCTGAATGACCTGGCCTGCGATTTTGATCACGCCATGGGCCTAATCTGCGGCGAGACCTGGGGGGTCGGAGAACCCCCCGCCGAGTAGGCCATGGAGGGTCCCGGCAAAGTAGCCGGGGACCTGCGTTACAGAGCACCGCGCTGTAGGAGCGCATTTAAGCGCGATCAATCCCGTCGCACGGACAAGGCACTCCTACTGGCATCTCCTCCTGATTGTCGGCTTTCCGACAATCGCCCTTTCAATCGACCGATCTTAAAATTCCAATAAATCAATAGGTAACAGTCTTGCGTCCTGGCTGGCACAGGCATTGCTTTGATTCAGATCAATAACGATCCAGTCAGTTGCCGGGAGATGGTGCCATGTTGATCCTTTCTGAAAGTGCCCTGAAGGCCGCAGGCCGTTTTATCAAGGGTTCGGACAAGCCCGTGCTGGGGTTGCGTATCGCGGTGACCGGGGGCGGCTGCTCGGGGATGCAGTACAGCATGATGTTGGAGGAGAAGACTAACTTCGGCGATAGCGTGCTGGAGATCGGGGGTCTGAAGATCCTTGTCGATCCCTTCAGCGCTCCCTTGTTGAAGGGGGTGAAGCTGGACTTCAGCGACGGCCTGGAGGGCGGCGGTTTCAAGTTCGAAAACCCGAACGCATCCGGTGGTTGCGGCTGCGGTAAATCATTTTCCGTCTGAGGCAGGAGGAACACGCCATGTGGGACTATTCCGAAAAGGTCAAAGATCATTTCTTCAACCCCCGCAATGCCGGGGCGGTCGCCGAGGCCAACGCCATCGGCGAGGTGGGTTCGCTCTCCTGCGGTGATGCCTTGCGCCTGACCCTCAAGGTCGATCCCACGACCGAGACCATTCTGGAGGCGGGTTTTCAGACCTTCGGCTGCGGTTCGGCCATTGCCTCCAGCTCGGCCCTGACGGAGATCGTCAAGGGGCTGCGGCTCGACGACGCCCTGAAGGTGAGCAACCAGGACATCGCGGATTTTCTGGACGGCCTGCCGCCAGAGAAGATGCATTGTTCCGTGATGGGGCGCGAGGCCTTGCAAGCGGCGGTGGCGAATTTTCGCGGCCAGGAGTGGAAAGACGATCACGCCGAGGGGGCGCTGATCTGCAAGTGCTTCGCCGTGGATGCGGTGCTGATCGAGGAGACCATCCGTGCCAACGGCCTGCGCACTGTGGAGGAAGTGGCCAACTATACGAAGGCGGGCGGCGGCTGTTCCGCCTGCCATGAAGGGATCGAGGAGATCCTGGTGCGGGTCATGGCGGACCGGGGGGAGAGCTTCGATCCCAATGCGGTGGCCGGTGAGATCAAGAAACCCAGAACCCTGCTGACCAGTCTGCAACGGGTCAAGCGCATCGAGGGGCTGCTGGAAGAGATCCGTCCCAATCTGCGTCGCGACCGGGGCGATGTGGAACTGGTGGAGGTGGAGGGGAAAAACATCTATCTGAAGATGATCGGCGCCTGTTCCGGCTGCCAGATGGCCGCGACCACCCTGGGCGGTATCCAGCAGCACCTGGTCGAGGGGCTGGGCGAGTTTATCCGGGTGCTCCCGGCCGAAGAGCTGTCACGCCGCACGGCAATGGGAGGCTGAACCATGAACGAAGGTATCTATCTGGACAACAACGCCACCACCCAGGTGGCGCCCGAAGTGGTGGCGGAGATGCTGCCCTTCTTCACCGAGCAGTACGGCAACCCTTCCTCCATGCACCAGTTCGGCGACCGGGTGGGACGGGCCATCAAACAGGCGCGCCAACAGGTGCAAGCCCTGCTGGGGGCGGAGCAGGATTCCGAGATCATCTTTACCTCCTGCGGTACGGAATCGGATTCCACCGCCATCCTTTCCGCCCTCAAGGCCCAGCCCGAGCGCAAGGAGATCATCACCACGGTGGTGGAGCATCCGGCCGTGCTGGCGCTGTGCGAGCAGTTGGAGAAGGAGGGCCATATCGTCCACCATCTGAAGGTGGACAAGAAGGGGCGGCTGGACATCAACGAATACTACAGACTGCTCTCCGACAAGGTGGCCATTGTCTCGGTCATGTGGGCCAACAACGAGACCGGCACCCTCTTTCCGGTGGAGGAGATGGCCGAGATGGCCCGTTCCGCCGGGGTCCTGTTCCATACGGATGCGGTGCAGGCAGTGGGCAAGCTGCCCATCAATCTGAAGGAGACAAGCATCGACATGCTGTCGCTGTCGGGGCACAAGCTGCACGCACCCAAGGGGATCGGCGTGCTCTATCTGCGGCGCGGGGTGCGCTACCGTCCCCTGCTGCGCGGCGGTCATCAGGAACGCGGTCGCCGGGCGGGCACTGAAAACAGCGCCTCCATCGTCGCCTTGGGCAAGGCCTGCGAAATGGCCATGGCGGCGATGGAGTATGAGAAGAGCAGCGTCAAGGCACTGCGCGACCATCTGGAAAAGGGGATTCTCAGCCGGATTCCGCACTGCTTCGTCACCGGCGACCCCGGTAACCGCCTGCCCAATACCTGTAATATGGCTTTTGAATACGTCGAAGGCGAGTCGATCCTGCTGATGCTCAACAAGCTGGGCATCGCCGCCTCCAGCGGTTCCGCCTGCACCTCCGGTTCCTTGGAGCCCTCCCACGTCATGCGCGCCATGGGGATTCCCTACACCGCCGCCCACGGATCGGTGCGGTTTTCCCTTTCACGCTACAACAGCAGAGAGGAGATCGACCGGGTCATCGAGGCACTGCCGCCCATCCTGGCGCGGTTGAGAAAGCTCTCCCCCTACTGGCAAGGCGACGGCCCGGTGGCCGAATCGGAAGGGGCCTTCGCGCCTACCTATGCCTGAACCGCTGGGGGTAGGCCCGGCCTACCCGCCGTGGATCAGCCCGTCGTGTCCGGTTTCTGGCCGAGGGCGCCAGCTTGTTCCCGCCGCGCCTTGCGCTTTCTCATTTCACGCACCACATGCCAGCGCCAGTAACCGCGCACGAGGGCGTAGCCCAGGATTCCCAGGACCAGGCCAACCACAATGCCGCCGAGAAAAAGCAGCCACCAGATTTCCCCCAATACATTCTGTACCCATTCGGCGCTCATCTGAAAATTTTCCACCGAGGTTTCCTCGCCCAGCATCCAAGTTCCCACTTGGTACATGACATACAACAGCGGGGGGGTCGTAATGGGGTTGGACACCCAGACCAGGGCCACCGATATGGGCAGGTTGACCCTTGTCACGATGGCGAAGGCGGCGGCAGTGACCATCTGGGGGAAGATCGGCAAAACGGCGCAGAAGAGGCCGACGAAGAAGGCCCCTGAAACCGACCGCCGGTTCATGTGCCAGAGATTGGGGTCATGGATGAGCTTGCCAAAGATCCGCAGATGCTTGTGATGCCGGACCTGTTCATGGTCCGGAAAGAATTTTCTGATCAGATGTTTAGGCATGGGCTCGGGCTCGAAGGGCTACTGCGGCGGCGACAGTAGAGCCGGGTTTCCGGAAAAGTTCAAGCGCCCAGGGTCCGGAAATACAGTTGCTTGCGTAGGGGAAGGTCTGTAGCGAACGGGAACTTATCCAGGATAATGGGCCGGTCGAATTACCCTGGAGGAACGGATGCCGGTCGCCCTTGCCTTTGCCCTGGGTGTGCTGTCGTTGCAGCAGTTTTCCGAGCTGCCGCCCTGGCCGCTGGCCCTGGCGGCCCTTTTGCTCGCCTTGGTCCTGTTCCGGCGTTTTCCCTGGCTGGCGGCCCTTGTGGCGGGGTTGGGGTACGCCGGTCTCCATGCTCGCGTGGCCCTCGGGGCCGATTTCCCCCTGGCTTGGGAGATGAAGGACCTGACCGCCGAGGGGCGGGTTGTCTCCCTGCCGGACCTTGAGGCGGGGCGGGTCCGCTTCGCGTTCCAGATCGATTCCCTGCGTGACGGGGAGGCGCCGGTGGCGTTCAAGGGCCGGGCGCGGCTCTCCTGGTACGGGGAGGCGCGTCCGCCGCTCAAGGCCGGGGAGGGCTGGTCGTTAAAGGTTCGTTTGAAGCGGCCGCGCGGGCTCCTCAATCCCGGTCTGTACGACTACGAGTCCTGGCTGTGGCGGGAGGGCATCCGGGCGGCTGGCTATGTGCGGGACTCGGACCAGAACCGGCGCTTGGCCATCAAGGATGCGCCGCTCTCCCTCGACCCCTGGCGCCAGGCCCTGGGCGATGCCCTGGACGCTCATCTGCCCCAAGGGGCCGCCGCCTTGATCAAGGCGCTCACCATCGGCGACGGCAACGGTTTTACGCCGGCGCAATGGGACAGCTTCCGCAAGACTGGGACCAATCACCTGGTGTCGATCTCCGGCCTGCATGTGGGTCTGGCGGCGGGGCTGCTGCTGTTGCTGACGGAGCGGCTGTGGCGGCTGTCGCCCGCCCTCTGTCTCTGGTTGGCGGCGCCGAAGGCCGGCGCCCTGGCGGGGATGATCGGGGCTTTCTTTTACACCGCCCTGGCCGGGTTTCTGGTCCCGACCCAAAGGTCATTGGTCATGATCGTAGCCTTGCTGGCGCCGAAGCTGCTGGCCCGCGAGGTCCGGCCCTGGCAGGGATTCGCCCTGGCCCTGATCCTGGTGCTGCTGTTCGACCCGCGCGCGGTGATGTCGCCGGGCTTCCTGCTCTCCTTCGCGGCGGTGGCGGCCATCTTCTGGGGGCTGGCAGGCCGACGCGAACGGGGCTATCTCCTCCCCTTGGTCAGGCTGCAATGGGTCATCCTGTTGCTGATCACGCCGCTGACCCTGTTTCTGTTCAACCAGACCTCCCTGCTGGCCTTCCCGGTCAACCTTCTGGCCGTGCCCTGGTTTTCCCTGGTACTGGTCCCCGCCGCCCTGGTGGCGGTGCTGCTGTTCGCGCTGGTCCCGGCTTGGGGCCTGGGGCTTTTCGGCCTGATCGCCCCCCTTTTCACGGTCAGCATCGAAGGGCTGCAAGCCGTCGCCGCCATCGATGCCGGACTGCTGGAGATCGCCGGACGGCCCCTGCCCGTGCTGATCCTCGCCAGCCTGGGAGCGGCCTGGCTGGCCATGCCCATGCGTCTGCCCGCCCGCTATCTCGCCCTGCCGCTGATCCTTCCCTTCGCCCTTTGGCGCGAGGTGCCTCCCGCCGATGGGGCCTTCGAGGCGACCCTGCTGGATGTGGGCCAGGGGTTATCGGTGGCGGTCAGGACCGCCAGCCACCTGCTCCTCTATGATGCGGGTCCAGCCTATCCCGGCGGCTTCGACGCCGGAGAGTCCGTGGTTGTCCCCTATCTGCGCGCCAGCGGGGTAGGGCGGGTAGATCGCCTGGTGGTCTCCCACTCCGGCATGGACCACGCGGGCGGGGTAAAGGCGCTGATGGCACGGATGCCTGTCGGCGATCTCCTCGGCAATCCGGGGCAGGGCATCGCCGCCACGCCCTGCCGCGCCGGGCAGGCATGGCAATGGGACGGGGTCGATTTCCGCATTCTCCATCCGGGACAAGGGGAAGAGTGGAACGACAACGACAGCTCCTGCGTCCTCTCGGTCTCCAATGCCGCCGGCAGCCTGTTGCTGACCGGCGATCTGGAGGCCCCCGGTGAAGCGGCACTCCTCTCCCGGCAGGGCGGAACCTTGCAGACCAGCGTCGTCCAGGTGGGCCACCACGGCAGCCGCACCTCCTCGTCGCCCGCCTTCGTCGCCGCCCTGGCCCCCCGCTGGGCTCTGATCCCCAACGGCTACCGCAACCGCTTCGGTTTTCCCGCGCCGGAGGTGGTCCAACGCTGGCGCACGGCGGGCGCCGGGGTCCTGGAGACAGCCGACAGCGGGGCGCTACGCCTTCTGTTCCACCCCAGCCAAGGACTCATCGGCCCAGTGCGGGAACGGGAGCAGCGGGCGCGGTTCTGGCGGCGGTGAGCGATATCGTAAGGGCCGTAGGATGCAGCAGGATGCGGTGAGGCACGAACCGCATCAATCGAGTGGAATGAAGTGGCCCCGCAGCCAAAGGATCAATTCTCTCCTTTTGCCTCAGGCGTTTCGTACGTCATAAACGTGCTACGCAGCCGTCCCTGGCCGCTGCCCGATTCAGACTGGAAGCCTGAGGAGATCAACCCTTGCCGATGGAACAGGCCACCGGCTCGTTTTTGAACCCGAGCTTATGCAGCAGGATCAGTCCAGGGCAGGCACCGGTCAGCCCGCCGAAGGCCAGGGCGGCGGCGGGCAGGTAGAGCAGCCAGTGAACCTGGTCGAATCCGGTCAGCCAGATCCCGCCCAAGATCATGGCGGAGAAGAGCAGCATCAGCATTCTTGTTGCAGTCATCGGAATATCCTCGTCAATGGAGTCAGTGGGATGTCAGTGGATAGGGTCATGCCTGATCAGGCGAAGGCCCCCTGTTGCTCGACCTTGAAGGTCTTCAGTACCAGGGTGAAGGCTCGGTTGTTGGCCGCCAGGGCGACTACATCGAACAGGTCTCGATCACTCCACCCCTGGGCACGTGCCGCATCCAGATCGGCTGCCTGTACGGCGTCCGGGTCAGTCACCCCCTTGAGCGCCAGCCGTAACAGCGGGCGTTCGCGTTCGCTGATCGGAGCGCGGTCGAGATCGTCACGGGCGGCCTGCGCGGCTTCGAGACTCACCCCAAGCTGGGCCAGCCGGGCCTCGTTGAGGCTGATGCAGAAGCGGCAACCGACCCGCTCCGAGGCGAGGTAGCGGATCATGGTCAGCAGCTCCTGACTCAGCCGCTTGTGGCCCAGGAAGTAACTGACCCCGCTGAGAAAGCTGTCGAGCAGGTCGGGACTGATGCCGTACAGGCGCAGGCCGTCGGGGACCATCCCGAGGTGTGCCTCGACATGGCGGAAGACGGCCTCGACACGGGCCTCTTCACCTTGGGGTGGGGTGGGCAACAGCAGTGGAGCAGGGGTTTGTTCATGCATGGTAGCGTTCTCCGTTACAGGGATAAAAAAGATCGACCGGTCGGTCTGTATTTGGTTGATGATTCGGTTTGTCGATGGTTGCGTCTCTCCTTTTGGTTAAAAATGTATAGACCCGTCGGTCTGTTATTGGCTGAAAAAAAGGGGTCGCTTCAGTGCGTCAGATAGTCCTGCATGAAGGCGATGGCATCGTCCAAGGGGGCCGGGTCCTGTTCGGCCTTGCTCAACAGCACCGCGCCTTCCAGCAGGCTGAGGGCCATCGCTGCAGTTCGTTCCGGGTCGATGCCGGCCCTTACTTCACCCGCCTGCTGGGCCTGGCGCACCAGGGCTGCAAACAGAGAGCGCATTCCGTCGAAGGTGGCCACCAGTTCGCGGCGTACCTCCTCGCTGGCCCCGCTCATCTCCAGCGAGAGGTTGCCGAAGTAGCAGCCGCGGATCGCGCAGCTTCCACCCGGACTCACCTGCTGGCGAATCCGTTGCATCAGGGTGAACAGTTGCTGTAAGGGGCCTTTGTCCCCCTGCGGATCTTTGGCACCCAGGGCAATCATCCTCTCCTCGCGGTAGCGCCGCAGTGCCTCTACCGCCAGCTCTTCTTTGCTTTTGAAGTAGTAATAGAAATTTCCCTTGGTCACATCTGCGGCACGGATCACTCGCTCAATGCCGGTAGCGTTGTAGCCGTGGGCATAGAACAGCTCAATGGCGGCACGCAGGATGCGGTCGCGGGTCTGGAGTGCCTTGTCAGTGTAGCCTTTCATTTAGCGACCGGTCAGTCCAATATGGTTGCCAGTCTGTAGCCACAGTGACGTCTTGTCAAGACCCTTTTCCATAGCGTTGCATTACGTGCCGCAGGAAGGCCATCTGTCGGCGATAGAATTACGGGTTGCGGTAGGGCACCGGTTACCCGGCGTCCCCCGCACAGATCCCTGCGAGCGGAATTACCGCACAAGGCTCCTGCCTCGGGTAGGATTACGGTAATGGGATGGTCGCCCCTCCCCAAACCGGCATCTGAGTGCCAAAGTGTGGCGAATAGAGATTCCCACTGACTGAAGAGAGGCAACTGAGATGAAGATTACGACGATAGGTATTG
>Ga0156782_136_pt1 | contig 33979 bp, 24 predicted proteins | sample RifOxyD3_FD_110732 | JGI IMG/M metagenome (GOLD analysis project Ga0156782, IMG submission 110732) | Gammaproteobacteria bacterium RIFOXYD12_FULL_61_37 | reverse complement strand
CCGAAGCCCTCGGTCTGGAATGGCTTTACCTGGGTTATTGGATTCCCGGATGCCGGAAAATGGCCTACAAAAACCGGTATCGGCCCTTCGAAGTCCTGGTCGAAGGGAGCTGGCGTGAAGAAATAGGCTGAAATCCCTCGTCTTTGTGGTATCATCCGGCGCCTATTGGAACACCGATCGAGTCGTGATGGCGAAAGAAGACGTAATCGAAATGGAAGGCAGGATCATCGAGACCCTGCCCAACACCACCTTCCGCGTGGAACTTGAAAATGGCCACGTGGTCACTGCGCATATTTCCGGCAAAATGCGTAAACACTACATCCGCATCCTCACCGGTGACAAGGTCAAGGTTGAACTGACCCCCTACGACCTGACCAAGGGTCGCATCACCTTCCGCGAGCGCTGATTCCTCCCTCCCCGGCATAATGAATCTGGCTTGCGAAAGCCCCAATGGCGCCCGGCGCCATTGGGGCTTTTCGTTGCCCCTCGGATACTGGAATGGGATTTCTAGGATTAGCCTTTCCGCTGCAACAGCTCGCGAATCCGTTTCCGGGTAGTATCCGGCTCGATCGGCTTGATGAGGTAATCGGCCGCCCCCAGGCTTAGGCCATAGGCCCGCTCCGTTGCATCATTCTTGGCCGTGACGAAGACGATGGGTACCCGGCAGGTGAAGGGGTCTTCCTTGAGCTGGCGGCAGACCTGATAGCCGTCCATGCCGGGCATGAGCACATCAAGCAGGATCAGTTCGGGTGGGCCGGTCTCCTCGATAAGCTCCAACGCCTCCTCGCCCGAGGTTGCGAACTGGAGGTCGTACTCCTCCCCCAGAATATCGCAGAGGATATCGATGTTGATCGGCGTGTCATCGACGATAAGGACGCGCGCCTGGCTGGATGGGATATCAATCATTCTGGATCACTCGGGGTTTTCGAAAATTTGCATCATGACGCGCAGAGCGCCCAATGCCTCTTTGTATTTTAAACCGAGCGTCGCCATCCGCACGGTCTCAAAATTACCCGCCAAGGGGGTTCCGGCCAACATTGCCTGAATCGAGTCGGCCACCGGCCGGGCGCTGGCCCTGTTTTGCGCCAGCAACTGCTCCAACTCGATCAATTGGGGCAGCAGCCCGCCGGGGACCGGGATACCTTCCTTGAACGCCGAAACCGCCGGGGCATCGTTTGCCGTATCAAGCGGGGCAATGGCGTCGAGCGTCTCGTTCAGGGATGACTCGAATCCGGCCTGATGATCGGACGATCCCTGACGCAAGGCCAGCTCGAACCGCTTCGCGGACTCGTGCAGTTTATGGGCGCCGATACTGGGGGCCAGTCCCTTGAGGGTATGGGCCAGGCGCACGCACTCCTCCTGCCGGCCGGCCGCCATGGCCTCGCGCAAGCGGCCGACGCCGCCCTTGAACTCCCGGTGGAAGCTGAGCAATACCTTGTGCAGGAAGGACCAGTTGTTGTCCAGCCTTGCGACAGCGGCTTCGAGATCCAGCCCCGGTAATTCAAAGGGCGAATGCTCCTCCGGAGGCTTGGCCGCATCCACCTCAGCCTCGTCCCCCTTCCCCTGCCGATGGGGCACCCATTTAAGCAGCATGGCCGCCAGGGTCTGGGCCTCGACCGGCTTGGACAGGTGATCGTTCATGCCGGCAGCCTCGGTGGCCTGGCGATCCTCGGCCATGGCCGCCGCCGTCATGGCGACGATGGGCAGATCCCCTCCCCTGCCGAGGGCGCGGATGCGGCGGGTAGCTTCGAAGCCATCCATCACCGGCATGTGCAGATCCATGAGGACAATATCGTATGCCTGGGCGCCCACCCGGACCAGGGCCTCCTGGCCGTTGTTGGCCACATCGACGAAGAGGCCCATGCGCAGCAGGAATTCACGGGCCACCAATTGATTGGTGAGGTTGTCCTCGACCAACAGCACCCGCGCCCCGTGGATGGGGGCGGTCAGTTGGTGCAGGTCCTCCGCCCCCTCGTCGCCTGCGGTCACGAGATGGACGCGCTTCTGATGCTGGATGCCCATAAGGGTATCGAACAGGTCCGAGGGCTTGATGGGCTTGTCCAGCACGGCGTCCAGGTGCATCTCGTTGACGGCCTTGATGACATTTTCCCGGCCGAAGGCCGTGACCATGATGACGATGGGGGCGTTGACGAGCCGCCCTTCCCCCACCATGGCCTTGATCCGGCGCGCCATCTCGATGCCGTCCATGCCCGGCATCTTCCAGTCGATGAGCAGCAGCTCGAAGGGCCGCGCTTCACGCGCCGCCTCGCCGATCAACTCCATGCCCCGCTCGGCGCTGGCCGCCTGGGAGACATCGAAGGACCAGGACCTGAGCATGCCGTCCAGCACTTGCAGCGAGGTGCCCTGATCGTCCACCACCAGCACCCGCATGTGACGCAGGCTGGCGGGGCTCCGCAGGGGGCTGTCCAGGCTCGCCGGGCGGACGAGGATGCTGAAGCTGAAGGTGCTGCCCTGGCCCGGCCGGCTCTCGACGCCGATCCTGCCTTCCATCAGCTCCACCAGCCGCTTGCTGATGGCAAGCCCGATCCCGGTGCCGCCGTAGCGGCGCGTGGTGGAGCTGTCCGCCTGGCTGAAGGCCTGAAACAGGCGAGCCTGCTGTTCCGGATTCAACCCGATGCCCGTGTCGCGCACCGAGACCTGCAACAGAATACGGCCGTCCGGCTGGTTCTTGCCTTCGACCTTGATGTGGATCTCGCCCTGCTCGGTGAATTTCACCGCGTTTCCCACCAGATTGTTGATGATCTGGCTGATGCGCAGGGGGTCGCCGCGCATGGCGAAGGGAACCTCGGGCGCCACCTCGAAGATGATCTCGACGCCCTTTTCCTCGGCGGTGATGGAGAAAAGGTTGGCGGTTGTCTCCAGGAGATCGTCGAGCAGGAAATCGACCTCTTCCAGCTCCAGGCGGCCAGACTCGATCTTCGAATAGTCGAGGATGTCGTTGATGATGCCCAGCAGGGCCTTGGAGGAGGTCTGGATTCGATTCAGATAGTCGCGCTGCTTGGGATCGACCTCGGTCAGCAGCAACAACTGGATCAGGCCGATGATGGCATTCATCGGCGTGCGGACCTCGTGGCTCATGTTGGCCACGAACTCGCTCTTGGAGCGGCTGGCAAGCTCGGCCGCCTCCTTGGCGTGCTGTATCTCGCTGACATCGTAGAACCAGCTCAGAACCGCGCGCTCGCCCCGGAGCCGGATAGGGAGGTAGGAGGCCATGACCCAGACCAGGCCCCGCGCCGGGATATTCAGCTCGACCAGTTGATCGTAAAGGGCCTCTCCCTCTGCGACGCGCCGCAGGAGCGCGTCGTACCCGTCCGGGTCCGCGTAACAGGAGCGGATATCCAGCTCCCTCACCTGGGCGAGCCCGATCCCGGTCAGTTCGGCATAGCGGGAGTTGGCGAAGGCCACCCGGCGCCCCCCCTCCGTGGCCACGCGCACGGCGACCGGGCTGTTCTCCAGCATCCATTGGAGCTGTCTCTCGCTCTCCTGGAGGGCCTTCTCGCTCCTCTCCCGCTCGGTGATGTCCGAGAAGGCGACCACGGCCCCGACCAGATCCCCGTTCTTGAGCTGGGCGTGGGAGTGATATTCGACCGGAAAGGCGGACCCATCCGCCCGCCAGAAGAGTTCGCCAGCCTTGTGGCAATCCTCGCCGTGGAGATAGGTCCGGGCGATGGGACAGCCCTCCTCGGGGTAATGGGCGCCGTCCGGGCGGCGGTGATGGATGAGCCCGTGCAACCGGCGGCCGATCAGCTCCTGGGCGCTGCCGTACCCCAGCATCCCCAGGGCGGCGGGATTGATCAGGGTGCAGATGCCCTCAAGGTCCAGGCCGAAGATCCCCTCCCCCACCGATCCGAGCAAGAGGCGGAGCTTCTCCTCATTGACCCGCAGCAGGGCCACCGAGGTGGCGCCGAACAGCAGCGTTCCCCCCGCCACCGCCAGCAGCAGGAAGAGCCAGATCCGCTCCTGGTCGAGATCGGTCAGCTCATCCAGATAACGCGGCACCTGCACGGTGACGGCGCCCTCGCGGATGGGGCGGGAGATCAGCATGACCGGCGACCGGCGCTCCCCCAGCCGCAACAGGGAGGGGAAGCGGTCGCTTCCCCAGAGCCCAGGCGACAGAGGCTCGAACTGGGTCCGCTTGTACTGCTTGAGCCGCATCTCCTCCGGCAGGGAGGCGATGGGACTGCCCGGCAGGGAACGCATCTCGAACGCCTTATCCCCCGCCAGGACCACAATGCCGTTGCCGTCGGTCAAAAAGGCATCGGCCTGGGCGGTCCAGAGCGAAAAGGCGGTGATATTCCGTTTGGTGACCACCACCCCCAGGAAACGGTCCCCCTCCATCACCGGGTGGGAGTAATAGAGTCCCGGCACGTTGGTAAGGCGGCCGACGGCATACTGCCGCCCCGGCTCGCCCTTGAGGGTCTGGTGATAGTAGGCGCGCTCGGCGAAATTGCTGCCCACGAAGCTGTCCGGCATCTCCAGGTTGCTGGAGGCGACGCAATCCCCCGCCGCGTTGAGCAGATAGACCACGTCGGCCTTGTGGCTCTCGGCCTGAATGACGAATTGCCTGTTCAGGGCCTTGAGCCGGGCATCCTCCGACCAGAGGCGCTTCCGCTCCTTCGCGTCCAGGCCGGAGGCGATCCGCTCCGGGCCGAAATCGAGCAGGGCCTGCCGCACCAGGATGTCGTGGGAAAGGGCGCGGGAGACCCCCTGCAACAGGCTGATGCTCTCGCGGATATTGGCCGCGATGGACTGGCTCCAGCTATCCCCGCGGGCGAACTCCCGCTGGTAGACCTGATCGGACTGGTTGTCCCGGTAGTAGCCCGAGAAGAGCCAGGCGGCTACCGCCCAGCAGACGAAGAGGATACTGGGGACGCGAAGGAAGCGCGCCCGCAGGCCCCAAAGGGATTTGGCGGAACTCACCGCCGTGATGGTGGCGATGATCACGGCCGCCGTGACCACCAGCACCACCGAGGCCAGCAGGGTGGGCGTGATCTGGGTCCCGGTTGCGGCGCCACCCCCCTCGCGGAAAAAATAGGCGGCGGCCATGCCCGTGTAATGCATCCCGGAGATGGCCAATCCCATGATGGCCGCACTGGCGAACCGTCCCCAGGACCAGGGTCCGGCCAGCCGGTGGCTGATCTTGAACTTGACCCAGAGGGCCAGAATGGCCAGCGCCACAGCCACGACGATGGAGAGCAGAAAAAGTCCCAGGTCGTAACGGACCCAGCCGTCAAGGTGCATCGCGGCCATGCCGGTGTAGTGCATCGCCCCGATCCCCAGACCGGTCAGCAGACCGCCGGAGACCAGCCGGCCGAGGCTGATGCTCGGGCGGGAGATCAGCGACAGGGCCAGGGTGCTGGCCAGGACCGCCGGCGCCATGGAGAGCAGGGTCAGCAGGGGATCGTAGCCCGTCCGGCAAGGCAGGTTCAGGGCCAGCATGCCGACGAAGTGCATGGACCAGATCGCGGCCGCCAGAGTCAGTCCGCCGATGCCGATCCACAACCGCCGGAGCCGTTTATCGTTGCTCTCAAGAAACACGCCGGGCCGCCCCAAGTGTTTCTTGCCCCTTGAGGGGTCAAAAACGGAGCCCAGCGGAGTTTTTGGGGGCGTGCTCTGAGTAATCAGCTCGGAGACCAGCAGCGCCGTATAGGAACCAAAGATCGCCAGGGCAGCCGACAGCGTGACCAGCAGGGGGTCGTAACGCGCGGAATAAAGCAGGCTGGCGTCGGGAGCAGCGCTGAGAAGCAGGCCAAACACCCAGGTGTTGTCAGTCATTGCTTGTCCAGGGAAGGGGTGGCGTGAAAAACAGGGAACAGCACCGTGAAATGTTCGCACTCCCGTCAATAATATGGCTCGGTCAGGGGATATACAATTCACCCTGCCCTGCCCCGGTCATTCAGGCCATGAAGGAGAGGGGCGACGGCTCCGGGATTTCGAATTCCGCAGGGTATTGCACCCGCATCAGGTAGAGCCCCTGGGGCGGAGCAGTCACTCCGCCGAGGGTGCGGTCCCGGAGTTCGAGGACCTCGCGGCTCCAATCGGTGGGCCGCTCTCCCTTGCCGATGGCGATCAGAACCCCGGCGATGTTCCGCACCATGTGGTGCAGAAAGGCGTTGGCGGCCACATCCAGCACCAGCCTGTCGCCCATCCGGCGGACGCCGATGCGGCGCAGTTCCCGTACCGGGCTCTTGGCCTGGCAACCCAGGGCGCGGTAGGAGCTGAAGTCATGGACACCGGCCAGATGCTGGGCGGCCTCGTCCATGCGCGCCTCGTCCAGGGGATGGTGTATCCAGACCGCGCGGCGGCTCAGCAGGGCCGACCGCGTGTAGCGGTTGGAGATCAGGTAGCGGTATTCGCGGCCGAAGGCGCTATAGCGGGCATTGAAGCTGTCCGGCACCGGCTTGGCCCAGGCGATGTTGACGTCGAAGGGGAGATTGGCGTTGCCGCCAAGCACCCAGGCCCGCTCGTCCCGTCGCGCCTCGGTGTCGAAATGGACCACCTGGCCGATCGCGTGGACCCCGCTGTCGGTCCTGCCGGCGCATTGGACCCGGACCTCGCGGGCGGCCACCTGGGACAGGGCGCGCTCCAGTTCCTCCTGGACGCTCCTCACCCCCGGCTGCTGCGTCTGCCAGCCGTGGAAGCGGGCGCCGTCGTATTCGATGCCGAGTGCGATTCTCATGGGGATTAGGCTGGAGGCTGGAGCTTTGTAGGTTGGGTTAGGCGCGCCTAACCCAACCTACCCTCTCTTCAAAGGCTGCTCATCATCTTCCTGGCAGCCGCTTTCTGAGTGTCGTTGCCCTCGGCGAGGACCTCGTCCAGGATACTGCGCGCGCCTTCGCTGTCGCCCATCTCCTGATAGGCCTGGGCCAGCTCCAGCTTGGTCTGGATCTCGTCGATCTGTTCCGTCGGCGGCAGGTCGCCCAGGCCGAAGAGGCCGAAGCTCTCCTGATCGAGGGGTTCGGTGCGCAACTCGGAGAGGTCTTCCAGGTGATCCAGATCCAACCCCTCGGACGAGAGGTCGAACCCCTGGGTTTCGGGCTCGGGGATGCCCTGAAGCTCATCGGGAGACATCTCGGAGGCCTCCATATCGAGATTCAGATCCCCCAGGTCGAGGTTGAAATCCTCCTCCTTGACCTTGGCGGCGGGGGGGGCCGTATCGAAAATCGATCCGCCGGAGCCCGTGCCGTCCCCCTTGCCGAAGTCGGTGAAATCCAGGGCATCGAGATCGAAGTCGAATGCGGATTCCTCCGGTTCGGGCGCCTTGGGCTTTTCCCCCTTCGCCGCCGGGGCCAGCCCCGTCAACTCGGCGGAGATATCGCCCAGCGGCTCCTCTTCCAACCCCTCGCCGAAATCCAGCCCCTCGAAATCCAGTTCGCTGAATTCCTGGCCGCCACCGGCCTGTTGCGAGGTGTCGAGGGCAAGATCGGCGAGCGGAGAACCGGAGGGCTTGGCCGCCTTCACGGGGGTCTGACTCGCGAACTGTTTTTCCAATTCCGAGAGACTCAACTCTGTATCATCCAGCCCTTCCGCGCTCAGATCGAAGTCTTCGAAATCATCCTTTTCCTTCGCCTTTTCCGCCTTCGGCGCGGGTGACACAGCCCTTGCCGCCGAGCCGGCAGCCGGTTTCGCTGCCGCTATCTCCGTGAACAAACTGTTGTTCGGCGAGAATTCGCGGCCCAGCTTGGCGATCTTGTTCCAGCCGTTGGGGTCCCTTTCCCGCAACCCCTCCGTCGCATACTTTGTAGCCACTTCGGTGAAGGGGGCCTTGGCGTTGCTGGCATGCAGCACTTCAAGGTACTTGAGCTTGAGATCATCGCGGTCGGGCTCGCGCTCTACCGCCTCTTTCATCAACTCCTGGGCCTGCTGATACCGGCCGTAAGCCATGTAGACATCGGACTCGGAGGACGGGTCCACATCGGCGGTCTCATCGCCCAACTGTTCCAATTCGCTCGGAGTGAAATCGGTCAGGAAGGAGGACGAGGTATCCTCATCTTCTTCCCTGTGTATCCTGCCTCGGCCCAGGGGTTGCGAGTCCTCGAAGGAGACCGGAATACTGTCGTCGTCCGTCAGTTCGCTGACGGGGATATCGGGAATCGCTTCCTCGCCGCGAATGGGTTTTCTTTGGACGCCGCGTCCCTTCATCATCAGCAGGAGGGCCAGGATGAGGGCGACGACACCGCCACCCAGGACCAGGGGGCTTCCCAGCAACTGGGCAAGGATGCTTTCTTCCGCGACGGGCTCTTGTGCCTGTTGCGGCGGTGCCTGCTCCGGCAGCGTCTGTTCCGCCGGGGGCTGTTCCTGCACGGGCGGAGTAGCGGCCTGCTGGCCTTCGGCACCCTCAACCGCAGGACGTTCCGCCGGCTCGGCCAGCTCGGCCGGGGCCTTTTCCGGGACGATAGGCACGGCTTCTATAGTTCCAGGCTGTTCGGCGGGAATGATCTTGGCGCCGGACCCTTGGCGGGTTCCGGCGGCCTTTCCGGCCTCCTTCACCACTTCCTTTGCCGCTTCCACTGCCTTCTCGCTGGTAGCCTTGACCGTCTCGGCCGCCTTGCCTGCCATCTCCTTGGCCGCTTCGCCCGCTTCCCCCGTCTTCTCAGCGGCACTCCTGACCACTTCGCCCGTCGTCCCGGCAACCTTCTCTGCCGCTTCCTTGGCCACTTCGCCGGTGGTATCGACGGCTTCGCCCGCCTTCTCTGCGGCACTTCTGACGACTTCACCCGTCGTCTCTACCGCCTTTTCCGCCGGTTCCTTGACCGCTTCGCCCTTGGCGAGGGTTTCAGCCGGCTGTCCGGTTGCATCGGCGGGCTTCCGGGTCTTCTCCGGCACCCCGCCCGAAGGCTTGGCCATGGCCTCGGCCATCTTCTCCTGCTCGGTCTTCGGCCCCTCGGCAACCGGGGTCTGGGTCTGTTCTTGGGCCTTCTCGGCCACTGCCGCCTCGGAGATCTTTTCGGCGGCCTGTTGCTGTTTCGCCTTCTCCTTTGCCTCGGCCATGGCCTGCATCTGGGCGAGCTGATCGTTCTTCAGCTTGATCAGGCGTTCCAGGCCGGTGACCTGGCCTTCGAGATCCTTGACGCGGGATTTCAGCTCGCCGCTTTCCTGCTTGACGCTTTCGGTTGCCTCGCGGGCAAGCAGCAGATCCCGTTTGAGGTTCTCGACCTGATCTTTGCCCGCCTCATCACCGGCAGGCCCCTTCCCTTCCGGCTTGGCGGCAAGGATTTCCACGCGGGCGTCCTGTTCCGGCAGGGCCTTTCCGGGCGCAACGGCAGGGGCGGGAGTGACGGCCGATTCGCCCGCAGGCGGTGACTTCGGCTGAGCCGAGACCGGTGTCTGGGCCGGGGTCTTGGTGACCAGGGTTTCGGTATAGGTAGTCGATTGCCAGGCAGAGACTTGGGCCAGATATTCATTCCGGGCCTGGGTGTAGGAGAGATTGCCCAATTCCTCGCGGCTGGGCATGCGCATGATGGCGCCGTATTTCAGGTTGCTGATGCGCCCGCCGTAAAAGGCCTCGGGATTGGCCCGGTAGAGGGCGATCATCATCTCTTCCATGGATACGCCCTTGGGACGGTGCCGCTCGGCGATCTTCCAGACCGAGTCGTTTCGCCTGACGGTATAGTCGCCGCCCTTGACCTCGCCCGCCGGGGCCTTCGGTTTTGGCTTCGGCGCCGGCTCCTCGGCAACGGGCTGGGGGGGCGGCTCGCGCTTCACAGGCGCCGGCACCTCCTTGACCCTGGCGGGTTCCACCACAGGGGGTTTCCGTTTGACTGTGGTGGGGGGATCGAGCAGCAGGGTGAATTCCCGCAGCAGTTTCCCCTGGGACCAATTGATCTCGATGAGGAAATTCAGAAAGGGCTCGCGAATGGGGTTACTGCTCGTGACCTTGATCGCCGCCTTGCCGTCCTTCTTCCGTGTGGGCTTGAACTTGAGGTCCGTCAGGATATAGGGCCGATCGAGGCCCGCCTTGCTGAAGGCATCCGGTGAGGCGAGTTTAACCTTGACATCATCAAGCTCCCCCTCGGCCAGTGAATGCAGCTCGATGTCCGCTTCCAAAAGCTGATTCAGGGCCGACTTGATGTGAATTTCACCCACCCCCAACGCAAAGGCGTCAATGGGGCTGAGCGCGGCCGCAATGGCCATGGCAAGGGAGAGTTTTCGAATCATACCTCGCTCCTGGTGCCTCCCGCTGGAACAAATAACTTGTATCTCAATGCCTTACCTAATGCCCTGAGTACAAATGGCCGTTCGTGCGGCGCATCGAATAAGAATGTGCTTCACGTATTCCCGCTAACTATAGCTGATAAAAAGCTTTTTTGCCAAAATCTCAGCGATTTTGATGAGATTGAGGGCAAGCCCAAAACGCAGACCATCGACACCCGCCCAGAATGCAAAGCGATCTCCCCTTTCGTTAAGCGCCCTGACACCGCCGATACGGATCGAATCACCACCGACGCAACCCGCCGAGCCGAGGCAAAAAGTCTTGCCCGCCTTGGCCTCTTTGATCCAGGGGACCGAACGCATGACCCGGCGGAATGCCACCTCATCCATCCCCTGCTCCAGGGTCAGGGTCAGAGAGATCAGATCCCCGAAAAAAAGCGGCGCAACGGCGTAGGCAAAACCGAACTCCAGCCGGTCGCCCCAGAGGGAGTGCCACAGGGAGCGGAACTCGCTGGACTCCTTCTCCCCATCGCGGGCGAGAAGATTGAAGGCAATCTTTTCATCATAGGCGCGCGGCTTGGCGGGCTTGCCGCCGAGCAGTTGCGCCGTCTCATGGGCCAGACCCTCGACGGCCCGGCGGCCGTCGTTGCCCACGGCGCCGACCCAGGTGGCGTTCACCTCCAGCAGACCCGCCTCGTCATGTAGGGGGCTCAGGAGGGAGGCCAGGACGGACGAAACAGCCGAAGGCGCCAGAATGGCCGCCCCCTTGGCAAGGTCCATGTGGTCGCCATTAATGTCGGCCAGGATCGGGGGGGAGCCGTCGCCTGCATCGGGAATGGCATCGGCGGGTCCGATCAGGGTGCAGCCCTGTTCGCGCACCTGCTCGATCAGCTCCGGCGGCAGGGGGGAGCAGGCGATAGCCAGATCGACGCCGTTGAAGGCAAAGTTGTTGTAATCGTCCAGCGCGACCAGCTTTCCGCCGAAATCCACCTTGCGGCCCAGGTAGTCGCCGCTGTCCAAGGCATGCAGACGGGCGACGGGCAGGCCGCGCTCGCCGATCAGTTGCAGCAGATTGTCGCCGTTCAGCCCGACGGCGCCCAGGATGGCGATCTCAAGTCCACGGCTCATTGAGGGAGCCCCGTTTCCGGATCAGGCAATATCGTCAATCTCAATGCTCCAACAGAATGCGCAACATGCGCCGCAAGGGTTCGGCCGCGCCCCAGAGGAGCTGGTCGCCGACGGTGAAGGCGTTGAGGTACTCGGGGCCCAGGTTCATTTTGCGCAGGCGGCCGATGGGGACCTCCAGGGTGCCGGTGACTCGGGCCGGGGTCAGGTCTCGCATTGTGATCTCGCGCTCGTTGGGGACCAGGCGGACCCAGTCGTTGGCGGTGGCGATGATCTCCTGGATCTCGTCCAGAGGCACGTCCTTCTTCAATTTGACCGTCAGGCCCTGGCTGTGGCAGCGCATGGCGCCGATGCGGACGCAGGTGCCGTCGATGGGGATGGGGCGATCGGAGCGGCCGAGGATCTTGTTGGTCTCGGCGAAGCCCTTCCACTCCTCCTTGCTCTGGCCGTTCTCCAGGGCACGGTCGATCCAGGGGATCAAACTACCTGCTAGAGGTGCGCCGAAGGCCTCGGTGGGCAGGGCATCGGAACGCAGGGTCGCAGCCACGGCGCGGTCGATCTCCAGGATAGCGCTGGCGGGGTCCTGCAACTGGGTCGCTACGGCGGCGTGGACCACGCCCATCTGGGCGATCAGCTCGCGCATGTTGCGGGCACCGGCGCCGGAGGCGGCCTGATAGGTCATGGAGGTCACCCATTCGACCAGATCCTGACGGAACAGCCCGCCCAGGGCCATGAGCATCAGGCTGACGGTGCAATTGCCGCCGATGTAGTCCTTGACGCCCTTGGCCAGGCCGTCCTTGATGACATCGGCGTTGACCGGGTCGAGGATGATGATGGCATGGTCCTCCATGCGCAGGCTGGAGGCCGCATCGATCCAGTAGCCTTTCCAGCCGGCCTGGCGAAGGGGTCCGTAGACCTGCTTGGTATAATCGCCGCCCTGGCAGGTGATGATCACGTCCATTTGCTTGAGGGCCTCGATGTCGCCCGCATCCTTCAGCGGCGCCACCGCGCGGCCGATGTCCGGCCCCGCCTGCCCCACCTGGGAGGTGGTGAAAAAGACCGGCTCCTCGATGACGGCGAAGTCGTTCTCCTCCCGCATGCGGTCCATCAGGACCGAACCGACCATGCCGCGCCAACCTACGATACCTACTCGTTTCATTTCGTTGACCTAAAAATTAACCGCGAAGGACGCAAAGGACGCAAAGAACCCATTTCCCTTGGCGTTCTTTGCGTCCTTTGCGGTTAAATCAAAGCTGCCACCACCGCGTCGCCCATGGCCTCGGTGCCTACCTCGATCATGCCCTCGGACAGGATGTCGGGGGTACGCAGGCCGTCGTCCAGCACCTTGTTCACCGCCGCCTCAATGCGATCGGCCAGGGCCGCATGCCCCAGGGAATAACGCAACATCATGGCCAGGGAAAGGATGGTGGCCAGGGGATTGGCGATACCCTTGCCGGCGATGTCCGGGGCAGAGCCGTGGATGGGCTCGTACATGCCGCGGCCGCTCTCGTTCAGGGAGGCCGAGGGCAGCATGCCGATGGAGCCGGTCAGCATGGCGGCAGCGTCGGAGAGGATGTCGCCGAAGATATTGCCGGTCACCATGACATCGAACTGCTTGGGCCGCCGCACCAGTTGCATGGCGGCGTTGTCCACGTACATATGGCTCAGCTCGATGTCGGGGTATTCATTCTTGACCACCCGCGTCGCCACCTCGCGCCACAGCTCGGTGCATTCCAGGACGTTGGCCTTATCCACGGAGCAGACCCGGCGGTCGCGCTTGCGGGCAATGTCGCAGGCGACGCGGACGATGCGTTCGATCTCATGCTCGGCATAGACCATGGTGTTGAAACCCTGGCGCTCGCCACTCTCCAGGGTGCGCACCCCGCGCGGCTGGCCGAAGTAGATGTCGCCGGTCAGCTCGCGCACGATGAGGATATCGAGCCCGGCGACGATCTCGGGCTTGAGGGTCGAGGCCTCCGCCAGTTGCGGATAGAGGATGGCCGGGCGCAGGTTGGCGAAGAGCCCCAGGCCGGAACGCAGCCCCAGCAGCCCCTTCTCCGGGCGGACGCTGATGTCCAGCGACTCCCACTTGGGGCCGCCCACGGCGCCCAGCAGCACCGCGTCGGCCTCCTTTGCCATTTGCAGGGTGACATCGGGCAGCGGAACGCCGGTGGCGTCGATGGCCGCCCCGCCCACCAGGGCCTCGTCCATCTCGATCTCCAGGCCGTGGTCGTCCCGCAGGGCCGCCAGCACCTTGACCGCCTCGGTCACAATTTCCGGCCCGATACCGTCGCCGGGCAGAATCAGAATGTTTTTGCTCATACCAAAACTCCTTACTTAACCGCAAAGGACGCAAAGATCGCAAAGGATCAAACACTATTCACCATGCGTTTAATGCCGTCCCTCATGCGCCTCACGTTAAAATTCAACAAATAACCCAATCTGTAGTTTCCCAGTCTCAAATAACTGAGCAATTGCGCTTCATGAACGGGATTAAATGCAGCCACCGACTTGATTTCCACCACAACCTGTTCGTCCAGCAGTAAATCAAGCCGATATCCCGCGTCAATTTCGAGGTCCCGATAACGTATGGGCTGAACGACTTGGCGCTTTACGGCGACATTCCTCCCCTGGAGTTCATGCGCTAGACAGGCCTCATAAGCACTTTCCAGTAACCCTGGACCCAAGGCGCTATGTACTTTAATAGCCGCATCCAGTAACTCCCTGCCTACCAATTCCCTTTCCACTTCTTCTCCTTCGCGATCTTTGCGCCCTTTGCGGTTAAATCAATGAAACAACCAGGGCGCCTCGACGCGGCGGCGCTCCTCGTAGGCACGGATGTCGGCCACATGCTGCAAGGTCAGGCCGATGTCGTCCAGGCCCTCCAGCAGGCAATGCTTGCTGAAGGCGTCCACCTCGAAGCCGATGCCCTCGCCACCCTCGGGGCGTAACTGCTGGCTCGCCAAATCCACCTCGATCCGCAACGCATCAGGGCCGTTCGCCTGGGCGAAGAGGCCATCGACGATCCGCTCCTCCAGCCGAATGGGAAGGATGCCGTTCTTGAAGCAGTTATTGAAAAAGATGTCGGCGAAACTGGGCGCGATGATGACGCGGAAGCCGTAATCCAGCAAGGCCCAGGGGGCATGTTCCCGCGATGAGCCGCAACCGAAGTTCTCCCGCGCCAGCAGGATGCTCGCCCCGGCATAGCGGGGGTCGTTGAGCACGAAGTCCCGATTGATAAGCCTATTGCTGTTGTCCATCCCCGGCTCGCCGTGGTCGAGATAGCGCCACTCGTCGAACAGGTTCGGCCCGAAGCCGGACCGCTTGATCGACTTCAGGAACTGCTTGGGGATGATGGCGTCCGTGTCCACATTGGAACGGTCCAGGGGACAGACAATCCCGGTAAAGGTCTCGAATTTTTGCATTGGTTTGATCCTGAATGATTTTTACCGCAAAGGACGCAAAGAACGCCAAGGAAACAACAGGCTATCTTTGCGTCCCTTTGCGCCCTTCGCGGTTATCTCTTCGACAACTCCCGCACATCCACGAACCGCCCCGCGATGGCCGCCGCCGCCGCCATGGCGGGACTGACCAAGTGGGTGCGCCCCCCCTGGCCCTGCCGCCCCTCGAAGTTGCGGTTGGAGGTGGAGGCGCAGCGCTCGCCCGGTTCCAGGCGGTCGTCGTTCATGGCCAGGCACATGGAGCAGCCCGGCTCGCGCCATTCGAATCCGGCTTCGATGAAGATCCGGTCCAGCCCCTCCGCCTCGGCCTGCTGTTTCACCAGCCCGGAGCCCGGCACCACCAGGGCCTGTTTCACATAGGCCGCCACCTTGCGGCCCTTGGCCACGACGGCGGCGGCGCGCAGGTCCTCGATGCGGGAATTGGTGCAGGAGCCGATGAAGACCTTGTCCACCGGGATCTCGCTGATGGGCGTGTTGGCGGTCAGGCCCATGTAGGCCAGGGCGCGGCGCATGCCGTCGGCCTTGATCGGGTCCGCTTCCTGGGCCGGATCGGGGACGCGACCCGTGATCGGAACCACCATCTCCGGCGATGTCCCCCAGGTCACTTGCGGCTGGATATCGGCGGCCTTCAGCGTCAACACCCGGTCGAACTTCGCGCCCTCGTCGCTGTGCAGGGTCTGCCACCAGGCCACCGCCTTCGCCCAATCCGCTTCGCCCGGCGCGTAGGGACGGCCCTTCACATAATCGATGGTCTTGTCATCCACAGCGACAAACCCGGCGCGGGCGCCCGCCTCGATGGCCATGTTGCAGACCGTCATGCGCCCCTCGATGGAGAGGTCGCGGATCGCCTCGCCACTGAATTCGATGGCGTAACCCGTGCCGCCTGCGGTGCCGGTCTCGCCGATAATGGCCAGGACGATGTCCTTGGCGGTGACGCCGGGGCCGGCCTTGCCCTCGACCTGGATCAGCATCGTCTTGGATTTGCGCTGGATCAGGCATTGGGTGGCCAGAACCTGTTCCACCTCGGAGGTGCCGATGCCGTGGGCCAAGGCCCCCAAGGCGCCGTGGGTGGAGGTGTGGGAGTCGCCGCAGACCACCGTCATCCCCGGCAGGGTCGCCCCCTGCTCCGGCCCGACCACATGCACGATCCCCTGGCGGAGGTCGTCCATCTTGAATTCGGTGATGCCGAAGTGGGCGCAGTTCTCGTCCAGGGTCTCCACCTGGGTGCGGGCGATGGGATCGGTGATGCCCCGGTCGCGGCCGGTAGTGGGGACGTTGTGGTCCGGGGTCGCCAGATTGGTCTCGGCCCGCCAGGGCTTGCGGCCCGCCAGACGCAGCCCCTCGAAGGCCTGCGGCGAGGTCACCTCATGCACCAGTTGGCGATCTATATAGAGAAGCGCGGTGCCGTCCGCCTCCTCTCGCACCACATGGGATTCCCAGAGCTTGTCGTAAAGGGTCTTCGGGGTCATTTGCTGCTCCTAATCCAAATCGAAGTTAAAGATATCGATGGTGAGCAAATAACACAAATTCATATTTTTCATGTTTCGCATTCCGAACTAGAATGCAAAGATGGACTTGAGTTCACTGCACGCCTTTCTCCAAGTCGCCCAGACCGGTTCCTTTTCCGAGGCGGCCGACCGACTCTTTCTGACCCAGCCGGCCATCAGCAAACGCATCGCCGGCCTGGAAAATACCCTGGGGACCCGTCTCTTCGACCGCATCGGCCGCCGCGTCAGCCTGACCGAAGCGGGCAGCGCCTTGCTGCCTCGGGCACGGGATCTGATCAACGCGGCCAACGACATCAAGCGGCTGGCCTCGACCCTGACCGGCGAGGTCGCCGGGACTCTTGCCTTCGCCACCAGCCACCACATCGGACTTCACCGGTTGCCGCCGATCCTGCGCGCCTTCACCCGTGACCATCCCCAGGTGCGCATGGACATCCGTTTTCTCGATTCCGAAGTTGCCAGCCGCGCCGTAGAGAGCGGCGAACTGGAGCTGGCTATCGTCACCCTGCCCGAATCGGCACCGCCCATGCTCGACAGCCGCGCGATCTGGCACGACCGGCTACTCTTCGTCGCCGCCCCGGACCACCCCCTGGCCCAGGAGCCGTCGATCCCCCCGCAGCGCCTGGCTGAATTCCCCGCCGTGTTGCCCGGTTCCACCACCTACACCCGCGCCATCCTCGACCGCGCCCTCAGGGGCCACGGCGTCAGCCTCGATCGCGTCCAGACCACCAACTACCTGGAGACCTTAAAGATGCTCGCCGCCGCCGGCCTGGGCTGGAGCCTGCTGCCCCACACCCTGCTGGACGGGGACTTGGTCCCGTTGAATGTGGAAGGCATCGAACTCGGGCGGCAACTGGGCATCCTCATCCACCGGGACCGGACTTTGGGCAACGCCGCCCGGCGGATGATCGAACTTTGTATCGAGTGAGGCGCCCTTACCCGGCAACGGGAGATGCCGCGACAGGAAAAATCCTGCCGCAGCGAGTGGAATTACTTCAGTACGGTGGTGATGGCAAGCAGCAGGAAGCCGATGACGACCAGTGCGAATTTATAGGCGGAGACCAGGGGGATCGAGACGAAGGCGCCGACGATCCCCAATACGCCGAGGATGACAGCGATCAGCCAGACAACGGATTTGGGGGCATAGGTACGCATTGGAAATCCCTCGATGTTGGATGAAGATCCTGATCACAACCCTTTCAGGGTAGTGCTGACAGCCAGGATGACGAAGCCGATGGTGACCAGCCAGAAGGCATAGACGGAAACACCGGCGATAGGCACCAGGGCGCTGAGGATACCCAGGGCTCCGATGATTACCGCGATCAGCCAGAGGGCGAACTTGGGGGCATTGGTTCTCACGATGGACTCTCCTCTCTAAGGGTGGAATAGCCTGCGATGAAGGTGACCCGGTCAGGGCTTCCCCTGACCGTCCACAGTCTCCCATAACCCACTAATTTTATCGACGGATATATCAGACTTATCGGCAACATTGAATTGGGACACCCGGCTCAACAAAAAAGTAGAATCATTCACCCCAGAAGCCTCGGTTTAAGGTAGAAAAATGCGGACGTTCATCCTCGGCATATGCATCGCAGCCCTCATGCTCGGCACCCCGGCCCTGGCGGGCGGCCCCCTTCAACTCCCTGGAGCAACCAGGCTCCACAGCCTGAAACGCCTATTGCATCGGCTGAGCGCCCCCCATAAACCCAAGCCCCCTCGCAAAGCAGCCGCTCCGGCATCCGCAGCCCCCCCTCCCACAGACGGAAAGGCTGCCGCCGGTACAGCCCCGCCCCCGGCATCACCTCAAAACACAGCCGTTCCCGGAAAAGTCGAAGAGCCAAAGGCGGCGACACAGGGCGCGGCCCCCGGCAAACCGCTCCCCTCGGACAAAAAAGCGGCAAAGAACGGCGCGAAGACCCAGTCCACCGGAACCCCGCCTCCTCCCACAGCGGCACCGGCAACCGCAGCAGCCAGCCCAACCCGGACGGAGAATGCCGAAGAAGCCGCCCTGACCGAAGGCCCCGCCAAGCAGCGCCCCAAGGCGGTCGTAACCTCGTTGAAACCCCAAGACCTGGCCGAATTCGACCGCCAGCCCAAACGCATCCGTGAAATCATCAGCGCCGCCCTGGAAATGACCGGGATGGAGCTCTACTACGCCTACGGCTCCAATAATCCCAAAAACGGGGGCATGGACTGCTCCGGCACCATCCAATACCTCCTGAAAACCCAGGGCTTCCGCGACACCCCGCGCCAAGCCGACCTGATCTTCTCCTGGTCCAAGCAGGAAGGGACCCTCATCCCGGCCAACGTCCACCGCACAGACGCCCCCGAGCTGAAAGACCTCAGGCCCGGCGACCTGCTGTTCTGGAGCGGCACCTACAACATCAACCGCTCCATCTCCCACGTAATGATGTATCTGGGCACCGAAAAAAAGACCCGGCTGCCGGTCATGTTCGGCGCCAGCAGCGGCCGCACCTACCACGGCGAAAGTCGGCACGGCGTCAGCGTGTTCGACTTCAAACTCCCCCGCCCCGAGGGAAAATCACGCTTCGAAGGCTACGGACCCATTCCGGGGATGTTCACCGGTGAGGCGGCGAGGACGCCGAAGTCCTGAGCGGCTGAGAGATCGTGAACCGACCCGCATCGGCCGTGGGTTTCAATCGCATACGATCCAGTCCGGCAAGCCGCCCTGAAGGCAGGTGTTGCGCTCACCGGCAACCAGCCCCCACCCTTTCGTCTTTCGAAGTCCGGCGGCCATGCAGTAGAATGGCCCGATTATCGGGGTCCGTTGTGACTCCCATTGCTGAGAGGGGAATCCCAAAGTGTTGGAAATATTAGAAGCCGGCGGCTGGGTCATGTGGCCGATCATCGGGTGTTCGGTGATCTCGATGGCCATCATTCTCGAACGTTTCTGGAGCCTCCAGCCCCGCCTGGTCATCCCGAGGGACTTGGTGGCCAAAGTCTGGCAGCAGTACAGCAACGGCGGCCTGAGCCAGCAGCACATCGAGTCGGTGCGCGATGCTTCGCCCCTGGGCAAGGTTCTGGCGGCGGGGCTCTACAGTCTGAACCAGACCCGCGAGATCATGAAGGAACGGGTGGAAGACGCGGGGCGCCATGTGGTGCATGAGCTTGAGCACAACCTGAACGCCCTGGGCACCATCGCCACCATCGCCCCCCTATTGGGCCTGCTGGGTTCGGTCACGGGCCTGATGCAGGTGTTCAACGCCGTTACCGAACACGGGGTCGGCAATCCCCAGGCCTTGGCCGGCGGCATCTCCGAGATCATGATCGCCACCGCTGCGGGCCTGGCGGTCGCCATCCCCAGCGTGATCTTCTACCGCTTCTTCCAGCGCCGGGTGGACGAGCTGGCGGTGGTCATCGAGCAAGAGGTGATCAAGCTGATCGACGCCGCCCACGCGGGCACGCCCGCCGGCAGGAGATAGACATGCAGTTTCGCTCACGCCGGCGCGAAGAACCCGATATCGTCGTCATTCCCTTGATCGATGTGCTGCTGATGCTGCTCATCTTTTTCATGCTGGCGACCACCTTCGGCACCGAGAGCCGGATCAAGGTGCAGCTCCCGGAGGCCAGCGCCAGCGCCGAGACGGAACAGAAGAACGTCCCCATCAAGGTCACCATCGACGCCGAGGGCCATATTTATCTGGATCAGGAGGAGCTGGTGAGCAGCACCTTCGACACCCTCACCCTGGCGTTGCAGAAGGCGATCGCCGGCAAGACCGAGCTGCCGCCGGTGATCATCAGCGCCGACGCCAAGACCCCGCATCAGGCCGTGATGACCGTCATGGACGCCGCGAGCCGCGTCGGGCTGAACAACATGATCTTCGCCGCCAAGCAGCGCGAAGAGAATTGAGCAGTGGCCCGCGTTGACGCCTTCTGGCAGACGCGCAACGCCCTCTCCTACCTGCTGCTGCCTCTCTCCTGGCTGTTCCACGGGCTGGCGCTCCTGCGCCGCGCCCTTTACCGTCACGGCATACTGAAGATCCACCGCCTGCCGGCGCCGGTGATCGTCGTCGGCAACATCGGCGTGGGCGGATCGGGCAAAACCCCGCTGGTGATCTGGCTGGTCCGCCACCTGCGCACCCTGGGCTGGAAGCCGGGCATCGTCGCCCGAGGCTACGGCGGACGGGCCAAATACTGGCCCCAGCAGGTGAGGCCCGACAGCGATTCCCACATGGTGGGTGACGAGCCGGTCATGATCGCCCGTCTCTGCGGCTGCCCCATGAGCGTGGGGCCGAACCGGGTGGCGGCGGCCAAGGCCCTGCTGGCCCATCACGATTGCGACATCATCGTCTCCGACGACGGCCTGCAACACTACGCCCTCGGCCGCGATCTGGAGATCGCCGTCATCGATGGCCGCCGTCGCCACGGCAACGGCTTCCTCCTGCCCGCCGGTCCCCTGCGCGAGCCCCCCTCCCGGCTGGAAGAGGTCGATCTGATCGTGGCCAAGGGCCGCGCCGCCCATGGCGAGCATCTGATGAACTACAGCCTGGGCGATGCCATTCCCCTGAAGGACATGGCCAGCCGACGGCCGCTACGGGATTTTCGAGTGCTGACCGTCCACGCCCTGGCCGGCATCGGCAATCCCGACGGCTTCTTCGACATGCTGACCGAACGCCAGTTGCAGATCATCCGGCATCCTTTCCCCGATCATCACCCCTTCAAATCCGCCGACATCGAGTTCCGCGACGGCAAGCCGGTACTGATGACCCAGAAGGATGCCGTAAAATGCGAACCCTTCGCCGGTCCGCGGCACTGGTTCGTGCCCGTCGAGGCGGCGCTGAAGGAGAGCTTCGTCCAGCGCCTCAACCGCCTGCTGGCCCAGCTCGAAACCCAATTCAAACCGTCAAAGCCGAGAAAACCCCATGGATAAATACCTGCTTGAGATCCTCGTCTGCCCCCTCTGCAAGGGGCCGCTCCATTACGACAAATCTGCCCAGGAGCTGATCTGCCGCGCCGACCGTCTGGCCTACCCCATCCGCGACGACATCCCGGTGATGCTGGTGGAAGAGGCGCGCGAGCTGGCCGCCGGTGAAGAGGTTCCCGCCTGACATGGCCGGGTTCAAGGTCGTCATCCCCGCCCGCTACGCCTCTACCCGGCTGCCGGGCAAACCCCTGCGCAAGATCGCCGGCCGCCCCATGTTGCTGCATGTGGTCGATCGCGCCCGCGAAAGCGGGGCCGAACAGGTCGTGGTGGCGACAGACGACGAGCGTATCCGGCAGGCCGCCGAGGCCGAGGGGGTTGAGGTCTGCATGACCGCCGCCACCCACGGCAGCGGGACCGAACGCCTGGCGGAGGTCGTCGAGAGATACGGCTGGGCCGACGACAGCGTGCTGGTCAACCTGCAAGGAGACGAGCCCTGCATGCCCGCCCGGCTGATCGATCAGGTGGCCGAAGACATGCTTCGTCACGCGGACGCCGTGGTCACCACCCTGGCCACCCCCCTCGCGGGCCGGGGCGACCTCTTCCATCCCCACGCCGTCAAGGTCGTCACCGACCGGTTCGGCTACGCCCTCTACTTCAGCCGCGCCCCCATCCCCTGGCACCGCGACGAATTCGCCATCGAGGCCGAGCAGCTTCCCCCCGGCACCCCCTTCCTGCGCCACATCGGCCTCTATGCCTACCGCGCCGGATTCCTCGGCCACTACATCCAATGGCCACCATCCCCCCTGGAGACGGCAGAATCCCTCGAACAGCTAAGAGTCATCTGGCACGGCGGCCGCATCCACGTCAGCATCGCCGATACCGTCCCCGGCCACGGCGTCGATACCCCGGAAGACCTGGAACGGGTGGAGCGGTTGTTAGGGCCTGTCTGGGAATAACTTGGACATATTGCGCAGAGGCTGTGAAAAAATCCCCCGCCGTAGCGAGGGCGGCACTGGGTGTGGTGGGCAAGGCGCGATGACCACAATATCTGGGAGTGTAGCGAGCCTACATGACCAGATATTGTGGTCGTCGCAACGCGGCTCACCGCATCCAGGGCCGTTCGCAGTAGGCGGGGGATTTTTTCACAGCCTCTCAGATTTGGGTCAGGTTTGGATGCGGCGACTGAGCAAAACCGGTCGTTGTTCCCATGGTTTGCTGGGTGTATGGTTGCCCCATTTTTTAGCACCTTCAGGAGCCTTTCCCCATGCCGCTGATCCTTCCCTTTCCCGGCCTTCGTCCCGCCGCCGGCCGTGCCGCCGAGGTGGCGGCCCCTCCTTATGATGTGATGAACGCCGAGGAGGCGCGGGAGATGGTGCGAGGCAAGCCTTGGAGCTTTCTCCATATCTCCCGGCCCGAGGTGGATCTGCCGGAGGGGATCGATCCCTATGCCCCGGAGGTCTACGCCAAGGCGGAGGAGAACCTGCAACATATGCTGGAGGAGGGCTTGTTGGCGCGTGATGCAAAGCCCTGCTACTACGTCTATCGCCTGACCATGAATGAACATGTGCAGACCGGCCTGGTGGCCGCGGCCTCGGTGGCGGCCTATGACGCCGACCGCATCAAGAAGCACGAATTCACCCGCCCCGCCAAGGAGGACGACCGGGTGCGCCAGATCGACGCACTCAATGCCCAGACCGGCCCGGTCTTCCTGGTCTATCCCAGTGTCGATGCGGTGGACTCGGTGCTGGCCGCCACGACGCAAAGGACCCCGGCGGTGGACATCATCGGCGAAGGCAATGTGCGCCACGAACTCTGGGCACTGGACGACGAGGCGACCCTCGCCGGCCTGACCCGGTCCTTCGACGCCATGACTGCCCTCTATGTGGCCGACGGCCATCACCGCTCGGCCGCCGCCTCCCGCGTGGCGGCGGCACGCAGGGCAGCGAATTCGGGCCATACGGGCGAAGAGTCCTACAACTATTTCCTCAGCGTTATCTTCCCCCACAACCAGATGCGGATCATGGACTACAACCGTGTGGTGCGGGACCTGAACGGCCTGGACGAGGCCGCCTTCCTGGCCCGTGTGGGCGAGCGTTTCACCGTCCAGGCCAGCGATACCCCGGTCAAGCCGGCCCGGCCCGCCGAGTTCGGCATGTACCTGGGCGGACGCTGGTATCGCCTGGAACTGGACGGGCAATACATCCCCCATCAAGACCCGGTGGCGCGGCTGGATGTGAGCCTGCTGGCCGATAACCTGATCGACCCCATCCTCGGCATCAGCGACCCCCGCCGCGACGACCGCATCGACTTCGTCGGCGGCATTCGCGGGCTGGAAGGGCTGACCCAGCGGGTGGACAGCGGCGAGATGAAGGTCGCCTTCGCCCTTTATGCCACGCGCATGGAGGATCTGATGGCGGTGGCCGACGCAGGCGAAGTGATGCCGCCCAAATCCACCTGGTTCGAGCCCAAGCTGGCGGACGGTCTGGTCAGCCACGTCCTCGACGTTTAGGGGCGGTCCGCGCCATGGTCAGCATCGCCTGCCGATTGCCGGAGCCCGCCGATCTCGATGCGGTGGCGATCCGGGATTGGCTGGCCCGGCTTGAGAGCGATCGCGGGGGGTTGAGCCTGCCCTTGCTACGCAAGGCTTGCGACTTGGCCATCGTGGCGTCGCCGTCTGACATCCATCTGGGGCTGTCGATTGCCGATATCCTGCATGAGCTGGAGATGGACGACGAGACCCTGGCTGCGGCCCTGGTCCATATTGCCCGCATACCCATTGCCAGAAGCCGGGCCGGGGAGGAGTTCAATCCCGTGGTGGCGGCCATGCTGGCCGATCTCAGCAAGGTCGGCGCCCTGGCCGAGGCCCGCGTCGAGGTGAATTACGGTGACACTTTACTAAATACACCAAATACCCTCGACAAAGTGTATTTAGTAAAGTGTCACCGTAATTCCGAGGAGCACCTGGAAAATCTCCGCCGCATGCTGCTCACCGTCGCCGACGACGTGCGGGTGGTGGTGATCATCCTGGCCGAGCGGCTCCATCAACTGCGTCTGCTCAAGCGGGCGGACGACGAGACTAAACGCCGGATCGCCCTGGAGACCCGCGAGATCCACGCCCCCCTGGCCAACCGGCTGGGGATCTGGCGCGTCAAGTGGGAGCTGGAGGATTTCACCCTTCGCTATCTGCAACCGGAGGAATACAAGCGCATTGCCACCCGCCTAGACGGGCGGCGCGCCGAGCGCGAGGAGTACATCGGCGAGTTCATCGCCCTCATCAGGGAAAAGTGCGACGAGGCGGGGATCAAGGCCGAGATCGCCGGGCGGCCGAAACACATCTACAGCATCTGGCGCAAGATGCAGCGCAAGCAGGTGGACATCGACCGCATCTTCGACCTGCTGGCGGTGCGGGTGCTGGTCGATAGCGTTGCCGAGTGCTACACGGTGCTGGGGTTCGTTCACGGGCTCTGGCGCTACATCCCCGGCGAGTTCGACGATTACATCGCCACCCCCAAGGCCAACCTTTACCGTTCGCTGCACACGGCGGTGATCGGCCCCGAGGACAAGCCGGTGGAGATCCAGATCCGCACCCAGGAGATGCACGAACACTCCGAGCGCGGCGTGGCGGCCCATTGGGCCTACAAGGAGAACCGGGGCCACGACGCCGAGTTTCAGCGCCGCCTGCTCTGGATGCGCCACTGGCTGGAGCTGAAGGAGGATGCCTCGGACTCCGACTTTGCCGAACGCTTCAAGAGCGAATTCGCGCCGGCCCAGGCCTACGTCTACACCCCCCAAGGCAAGCTGGTGGAGCTGCCCCACGGCGCAACGCCGGTCGATTTCGCCTACGCCATCCATAGCGACCTGGGCCACCGCTGCCGTGGCGCCAAGGTGAACGGCCGCATCGTGCCCCTGACCTTTTCACTCGAAAGCGGCATGACGGTGGAGATCCTGACCACCAAGGAAGGCGGCCCCAGCCGCGACTGGCTTTCGCCCCACCTCAATTATCTCAAGACCTCCAGGGCGCGCGGACGGGTTCGCCAGTGGTTCAAACAGCAGGACTACGAGCAGCACGTCGCCATCGGCCGCGCCAATCTGGACCGGGAGTTCGACCGGCTGGGGCTCGGCAAGCGCGATCTGGACGAGATCGCCCGGCGCTTCAACTACAAGAAAGGGAGCGACCTGCTGGCCGCCATCGGCTGCGGCGACCTCTCCCCGGTGCAGGTGGCCCACAGTCTCGGCAAGCCGGTGGTCAAGCCCGATGAAGTCACCCTCGCCACCCGTTCCCCCGCCAAGCGCAAGGGGGAAAAGGGCAAGGGCGCGGTCGTGCTGGAGGGGGTCGGCGACCTGCTGTACAACATGGCCAAGTGCTGCAAGCCCGTGCCCTATGACCCCATCGTCGGCTTCATCACCCGTGGCAAGGGCGTGACGGTGCATCGCAACGATTGCTCTGTGATCCAGTCGCTAAGGGAGAACGACCGGGAACGGATGATTTCGGCGGCCTGGAACGACCTCTCCGAGGGCGGGCTCTACCCCGTAGACATCCGGGTGGTCGCCGGCGACCGGCGCGGCCTGCTGCGCGACATCTCCTCCATCTTCACCAACGAGGAAGTGGACGTGCTCGGCGTCAGCAGCCAAAGCGACAAACGCAAAGACACCGCCGAATTCCGCTTCACCGTCGAGATCGCCGACATGGGACAGTTGAGCCGTATCCTGGACAAGGTCGCCCAGTTACCCGATGTGCTGGAGGTACGGCGGCGGGTGTGATTTCCAGATCGCCATAACTCTGTTCGCTCCCAGCCTTGGGCGAAACTGATCCTTGTCACAAGAGGGGTTGGAACTTTGGGAATTCCATAAATACCTTGTATATTGCCAGGACCAAGGTCCAGGAATATTGGGTCAAGAAGAAGTTTGTTCGGCCAGTCGATGTCAAGCCTGTCAGCTGCGGGTTTACTACGCCACTCTTCATACTCAGATCGAATTCCCTGTTGGGTAAGTAATACGGCGTTGGCCTGATTGTCGCCCCACCATTGCTTGATGACCTCTGTAGTCGATTCGAATCGATCATTAATCTCTTCTAATATGGCCCCGCTTATCGCCGTTTGGGTAATTCCATAATTATTAAGGCCCAATGCCTCGGCAACCTGCTTGGTAGTATTCCCATAACTTATTGCGTACTGAAAAACGCTTCCGTCATATCTCATTGGTGTTTCTGTAGACACGACATTCCTCCATTATTTATTTAGAAACCGCCGCCACTAAGCAGCGAATATAGTAAACTGAACACTAACCACAAAAAAAGTATACTGAACGCATGACTCCTTACTTTGTGCGCATCGCCTGGCCCATCCATCCTTCTATATTTATAAACTAAAGCAGTGGCATATATGAACAAGCAAGTGAATGGTAGGTAAAGAAATGAGGCAGCGAGCATGCCAGCCCCTATTTCTGCCACATCAATGCTGTCTTTTAATATGCAACGACTCACCACTCCAAGAATGACAACTAACATCATTAGATAGAGATAAAAGAATACACCAAAAGAGTATGTTATTACCCGGCGGTTTCAAGTTTGAAGTGCAACACGACAAGATAACTGACTGATTTCCTGGTTCATGACTTCTTCCGGAGTGAGGAAGTTTAAACATTTTCTGGGCCGCGTATTCAATGCGGTGGCGATCTGGGTCAGTTGCCGTTGAGAAACGTCAGACAGGTCCATTCCTTTGGGCAGGTACTCGCGGATCAGTCCGTTGGTATTCTCGTTCGTTGGCCGCTGCCAGGGGCTGTGCGGATCGGCGAAATAGACCTTGATGTTCAGCCGCTGCGCCAGCTCGGGGTGACGGGCCATCTCTTTGCCCTGGTCGTAGGTCAGTGTCTTGCGCGTGGCCGCCGGCAAGGTTCTCATGCGCCGGGTGAAGCCTTCCAACACCGACGCGGCATCCGCACCATCGAGCTTGACCAGCAACAGGTAACGGCTCTTGCGTTCCACCAGGGTGCCCACCGCGCTCTGGTTACCGGCCCCTTTGATGAGATCGCCCTCCCAGTGCCCGGCCACCTGCCGCCCCAGGACTTCCTCCGGCCGTTCATGAATCGAGACCATGTCACGTAGACGCCCGCGCCGGTCCTTGCCGCGAGAACGGGGCAGCCGCTCTTTGTGTGACTGCCGCAAGGCCCCGATCAGTAATCGCCTGAGCTCTCCCCGGGGCTGGGCGTAGATGTAGGCGTAAATCGTTTCGTGTGACACCTGCCGGGCCTTATCTGGCGCGTGTTGCTGTTTCAACCGTCCGGCTATCTGTTCCGGCGACCAGCCATCCAGCAACAGCGAACGCCTGACATCAGATAATAGGGGGGAGCCCTCGTCCAGCTTGCGCCGGCCTCGGCGACGTCGACTCCGGGCCGTGGCTGCTCCCGTCACCGCGTCGTAACTCGTCCCCTGCTTTCCCCGCGATAACTCACGGCTTACTGTGCTTCGGTTCCGCCCCATCCGGCGCGCGATCTCCGATGACTTCAATCCTTCGTTCAAGCCTCTCTGAATGAAATTCCTTTCATCCGTCGTCAACTGCTGATAATTCTTTCCCATTTGCACACCTCTGGCATTAGCCTACAGGTGTTGCACTTCATTTTAGAGCCCGCCCCCAATAAACATGTTTCCTTATGTAAAAATATGAAAACACAAAGCACGCCGTGCCGCCCACCATGAATAGAGCCGGATGGAATGGATCGCCCGTGGCTTTGCGATATATTCTAAGGACCTGAATAATGTTGTCCGGGCATGACTCAGTAAACATAATGAAATAGCTGCCAGTGTTGAATCAATCTCATATTCCTTCTCTGGTTCTCGATAATCTCAGCCCGACAGGCTGCGGTTGGGGCACACCACCTCATTCGCGGATTCCAAATCTTTTCTCCTGCAACGCATTCAACGAATGGCCCGAACAAGCCGGAACAAATCCGTCCAGAGCCGCCCATGGCTCTTGAGAGCCGACACCACGGGCTTCGATAGCCCAAGAGAGGCTCGATTCAGTGCGGCGGGATGTCGTTGCTGGGTATTTCTGCATCGCTCCGTTCTCCATCTGCCGAGGGGATTTCCAACGTCCTTCCACATTCGGCACGGGGTTTAATATCAGGTCGGCTTTTCATTGTCTGTAGGTTTTTTCTGAAGTTCTTGTCAGAAAAATCTGAAACTGATTTTTTCACTCCCTTGCGGGCGGCACTCATCGAGTGCCGCCCGGCCCGAGTCGCTGTTCGCTGTTCGCTGTTCGCCTACGACATCACAAAGTGATCCTGGGTCAACTGATGCTGACCCAGGAGACGGAAGTCGAAGTCGCTGCCGTCGATCTGGATGTCGGTAGTGTTCTCCGTGAAGCTGAAGTTGAGATCGTCATAGCCGATGTGGAGCTGGCTCAGATCGATGCGGTCCTGGGCCTCGAAGTCGGCGATGATGTCCACTTCGTTCAAGGTGCTGTCGCTGAGGGCGCCAAAGTAGAAAATGTCGGCCCCGGCACCGCCGAATAGCACGTCGGCCCCCGCTTGGCCCGCCAGGTGGTCGTTGCCGTCACCCCCTTGCAGCAGGTCGGCACCGTCCCCGCCGTAGAGCCGGTCGTTGTCCGCCCCGCCCGCCAATAGGTCGTTGCCGGCCTCGCCGTAGAGGAGGTCACTGCCCGCCTGACCGTAGAGGGCATCCTTGCCGGTTCCGCCGTAAAGTTCATCATGGCCCTCGCCCCCTTCGATGAGGTCGTCACCTCCATCGCCGTAGATCAGGTCGTTGCCCTGACCGCCCAGCAGGTGGTCGTTCCCTTCGCCGCCGGTGATGAGGTCGTCGTTGGTGCCGCCGTTGACGAGGTCGCTGCCCGCGCCGGCCTCGATCAGGTCGCTGCCGGAACCGCCGTGGATGACTTCGTTGCCCGTGCCGCCGTAGATGACATCGATGCCGGCTCCGCCGTGGATCCAGTTGTCGCCGCTGTCGCCGTAGATGAGGTCGTTGCCGGCGCTGCCTTCCAGGTAGTCGTTGCCTTGGTTCGCGAACAGGACATCGTCGCCCGCGCCGCCGTCCAGGCGGTCGTTGCCGCTGTCGCCGTAGAGGACGTCGTCGCCGTCGTAACCGAACAGGCTGTCGTTGCCGTCGCCGCCATAGAGGAGGTCGGCCGCGCCCCCTTCGCGCTCCAGTACCACCCAGGCCTGATAGGCCTCGGTGCGGGTGCGGTAGGCGGATCGGAACCTACTAATACGAACTCTGTAGCCGACGGTGCGGTAGAAGGTCTGCAACTCACTGAGCTGGTCGTAATCGTTGGCCTGGGCATCACCCAGCAGGGTGTCATCCCCCGCGCCGCCGTAGAGCAGGTCGGAGCCCGTGCCGCCGTTGAGAGTGTCGTTGCCGTCACTGCCCATCAGGCGGTCATTGCCCATCTGGCCGTAGAGACTGTCGTTGCCTGTGCCGCCATCCAGATCGTCGTTGCCGTGGTTGCCTTGCAGGCTGTCGTCACCGGCCCCGCCCTGGAGGATATCGTTACCACGGTCGCCGATGAGGCTGTCGTTGCCGTCCTGGCCCTGGAGCAGGTCGTTGCCAGTGCCGCCGTTGAGGTTGTCATCACCGTTCTCGCCCTGGAGCCAATCGTCGCCGGCCTCGCCATAGAGGCTGTCGTTGCCCTCCTGGCCGTAGAGGCGGTCGTTGTCGTTGCCGCCGTTCAGGTAATCGTTGCCATTGCCGCCGAGCAGGAGGTCATGACCGTTCTCGCCGTAGAGACTGTCCTGATCATTGCCGCCGTCCAGGTAGTCGTTGCCGTCGCCGCCAAAGAGGCCGTCGTTGCCGTTGTTGCCGTAGATGAGATCGTGGCCGTTGTAGCCGTAGAGGTTTTCCGACCACCAGTTGCCATGCATGACGTCATCGGCGTTGGTGCCGCCGAAGTTGGTATCCCGCTGCAGTTCCCAGCGTTTGTTGCGCTTGCCGCCGGTGCGCACCCAGTACTCCTGGTTATAGAGGACGTAATCGACGCCGTTGTTCCAGATATTGGCGCTGTCATTGAAGTCGGTGACTTGGCTGTCGCTGTATTGGGCGCCGGGGTTGAAGCTGGGGGTGTTGACCTGTTGTTGTGACGCGGCGAAGTCGCGCAGGGCATCGAGGCCGTCGCGCAGGTCCCGGCTGTTGTCTTCGATGAGGCCGTCCTGGGCGAAGTCGTGGGTAATGGCGCCGTTGAAGCGGGCGATGTCGGTCTTGTCCTCAAAGGCATCGAAGCGGAAGTGGTCCGCCCGGAGCTGGTCCTTCTGCACGTTCTCCAGGATCAGGTGCTGATTCCCGCTGAAGTGGATGAGGGTATCGTTGCCTTTCTGTTCCAGGTTGAGCTGGTGGAAGTGGATGACCTGATCGAGGGCACTGAGATCGATCTGGTCTTCATTGAGATTGAAGTCGGTGAGGGTGTCGATGTCACCTTGGCCTTGGGTGAAGGTAAAGGTATCGCGCCCGGCGCCGCCGCTGAGGATGTCGAAGCCCTGGCCGTCGAGAAGGCTGTCGTTGCCCTGGGTGCCCTGGAGGCTATCGTTGTCGCCGGTCCCTTGGGTGCCGTTGATCTGGTTCAGATCGAAGATCAGATCGCCGCTGGACAGACTGGCGGCCTGGGTGTCGTCGAGGGTCAGCACCTGGCCGGTGGCCAGGGCAATGGCGGTGTTGGCGCCCTGCTGGCTGATGCGGTCGCCGAAGTACTGCATTTGTTTGAGGCTGACGAAGGATCGACCGAAGGCGCTGAGGTCGATCTGGTCTTCTCCCCGGCGGAAGTCGGCGATTTTGTCCTGGTCGCCGGCGTTGTTCAGGATGATGAAGCGGTCGTTGCCCTGGGCGCCGATGAGGATGTCATTGCCCGCGCCGTCGATGAGGCGATCATCGCCTTCGTCGCCGGAGAGAAGGTCATCCTGGCCGGAGCCTTGCAGGAGGTCGTTGCCCTGTCCGCCGTAGATGACATCGTCACCGGGGCCGCCGTCCAGATAGTCGTCGCCGCCCTGGCCGAGGATGTTGTCGTTGCCACCGAGTCCCAGCAGGCTGTCGTTCTGTTCGGTGCCGATGAGGCTGTCGTCGGCCTCGCTGCCGATGATGAGGCTGGCGGTGTCGAGGCTATAGCCGTCGGCGAACTGGATGGCTTCGATGACGGGGCCGCTTCCGGCGAACTGGCCTTCGATGCGGACACTGTGGCTGGCATCGGTGCGCTCACGGATGAGGAGGTCGTTGCCGTCCTTTTCCAGGACGATGTCTTTGACTTGGTAGCGAGCGTCGAGTTGGATGACATCCCGGCCGCTCTGGTCCTGGATGCGGGTCTGGCCGGCGGCCAGGTCGAGCTGGTAGGTGTCGTTCCCTTCTCCGCCTTCGAGACGGTCGTTGCCGCTGCTGGCGATGAGGGTATCGTTGCCTGCGCCGCCTTGCAGTTCGTCGTCGCCACTGCCGGCTTCCAGTTGGTCATCACCGTCACCGCCGTCGAGCCGGTCATTTCCAGCCCCGCCATAGAGGATGTCGTCCTGGCTGCCGCCGGAGAGTTCGTCGTCGCCTTCGCCACCGTCCAGGGTATCGATGCCGATCTCACCCAGGAGGCTATCCTTGCCCGCGCCGCCCAGCAGCACATCATCGCCGATGCCGCCCAGCAGCAGGTCGTCGCCCTCGCCACCGTCCAAGGTATCGTTGCCCAGATCGCCGTTGAGGATGTCATCGCCGGACTCGCCATAGAGAAAATCGACACCAAGGCCCCCGTTGAGGCTGTCGATGCCCTCACCGCCGTAAAGCTGGTCGCTGCCATCGCCCCCTTCCAGGGTGTCGCGGCCTTTCTCCCCGTACAGCGTGTCGTCGCCCGCTTCGCCGTAGAGCTGGTCACCGCCGTCACCGCCGTGGAGATCGTCTTTCCCTTCGCCGCCGTAGAGGTTGTCTGTCCCCTCGTTGCCATAGAGGTGATCGTCGCCCGCTTCGCCGAACAGATAGTCATCACCGGCGCCGCCCTGGAGGTCGTCGATCCCTTCACCGCCGTAGAGCTGGTCTGTCCCCTCGTTGCCATAGAGATGGTCGTCGCCCGCTTCGCCGAGTATCTGGTCGTCGCCGTTGCCTCCCCAGGCCCGGTCGTCGCCCGCCCCGGCCAGGATGATGTCGTTGCCGCCTTCGACGGTCACCGTCATGCCTTCGAGCACGACCTCGTCGCCATAGAGCCAGTCGTTGCCGTTGCCGCCGAGGAGGGTATCGATCCCGGCGCCGCTGCCGCCGAGCAGAGTGTCGATGCCGTCGCCGCCATCGAGGGTGTCCGTCCCCATGCCACCTTCCAGGTGGTCGTCACCCGCGTTGCCGTAAAGTTCATTGTCGCCCTCGGCGCCGATGAGGTTGTCATGCCCGGCCCCGCCCACCAGGATGTCGTTCCAGCCGGAACGGGCGGCGATGCCGTAGCCACTGGATGCTGCGGTGATGTAGACCGTCTGACTGCCATCGGCGTTGACTTCGGTCTGGGTGAGGGGCGGCGGTGGGGGGAGTTGGCGGCCTCCGAAGAGGCTGCCGAGGTAAGAGCCCAATACAGAACCCAGGATAGGGGCCAGTGGGCCAAGGACCGGAATCAGGGCCGCGCCCACCACTTGGCCGATGTAGGTCGTCGCACCGGCAATGGCGGTTTCGACCAGGGTGTCTTCAAAGTCTTCGAAGCCATGGTCCAGCAGGTTGGAGACGAAGGTAATCGCTGCGGAAACCGCAGCGGCACCGGCCGGGGTCAGTCCTGTCTTCTGCTCGGGCCTGAACCCTTCCCCGCTGACCCATTTGTAATGGGTGCCCATCTCCGTCGCCCAGGGTTGGGATTTTACGACCTCGGTCACCGCAAAGCGGATGGAGGCATTGGCCGCCAGCTTGGCATAGTCCCCCGCCTGCATCTGATCGCCGCGCAAGGCGGCGACTACGGCAAACTGGACCACGGCACCCTTGAGGGCCTGGCCCGCCGGGGTATCGAAGAGTTTGAAATCCTTACTCGCCAGCTCTTCAGGGCTGGCCTTGAGGTCGAACAGCTTGGCCAGGGTGTCCACGCCCATGGTGGTGGCGATCTGGAGGGCGTACTGCTCGGCAACCTCTTCCAGGTCGCCGCCCATCACTAAGTCGGAAATGATGCTGGGGGCAAAGTCGCTGAGGTATTGGGGAAAGTCGGACAGGGTGTCGCCCAGGTGCTGGGAGAGGGCTTCGGCGCCTTCCAGCAGCATGTTGGCGTAGTCGGATAGGGCGGTTACGGTGTTGTCGGCGTGGGTGACATCAGCGTTGGGATTGATGAGGGTGAGTATCTGGCCATCGGGCATTTTGACGGTAATGTAGGTATCACCACCTTCTTCTACACCCATTGATCCGAGAAGATCATGCAGGTTCATCTGGTCGGGATCGAACAGATTCATCATCCGGTCGAGGGAGCCGTTGCTATTGCTGATATTTGTTATCGATCCGTCATCGCCATATATCGTGGCGAGGTTCAGCTTTCCGTCCTCGCCAAAGGTAAAATAGATCGTTCCCAGGGTATCGCCTTGGCTGTTGACATAGGGTTGTACGACCTTGGAAAGCCTACCGCCTTCATAGTGCAACGTCTGCTGCGCGCTTCTGTAGGATTTTTCTGAAGTTTTGTCAGACGCTGTCCGCCAAGGAAGTGCGAAGCGCGAGGCGGATAGTCCCCGGTAGGCGCAGGGCGCGAGCGTGGCCGCCGCCAGGCGCTAGGCAAAGCGCATCCCGACAAGCCGTAGCGCCATTTGTGGGAACGCCAGTGGACGCAGGGCAGCCGGGGCCTCATGAGTAGCCGAAGATCGAGTGCGTTTCGGGGACTCGGATGTCCCAAAACGTATCACGAGATCAAAGG
>Ga0156782_155_pt1 | contig 39098 bp, 40 predicted proteins | sample RifOxyD3_FD_110732 | JGI IMG/M metagenome (GOLD analysis project Ga0156782, IMG submission 110732) | Gammaproteobacteria bacterium RIFOXYD12_FULL_61_37 | reverse complement strand
GGGGAACGATCAGGGGGCGAGGCGCCCTTTTCATCTTCCGGGGTGGGTCGCCTCGCCCCATGATCGTTAGCCTTGGAGTGGCTCAGGCTGCCCGCTCCCTATCCCGTCACCCTTTTCGCCCAGGCTGTACCAATCCACCCGGCGGGTCACCAGCATCACGCCTGCCAGCACCACGAACAGCAGGACGCTGCCCATGAGCAGGGCGTTGTCTTCCGAGCGGACGATGAGGAAGAGCACCCCGTAGAGCAAGGCCAGCATCCCGGTGAAGATCCCGCCGCCGGCAAGGCTTCCCAGCACGGCGCTCACGTAGACACCCAGCAACAGGGTGCAGGCCGTGGCCGCCGCGCCGTAGGCCAGGGGAAAGCTGAAGTGCTCCGAGAGGGAGACCAGCAGCAGGAAGAAGAGGGAGAGGGCCAGCCCGACCAGGAGATATTGCACCGGATGGACCTGCATGGCCTTCATCACCTCGTAGACGAAGAAGAGGGTGAAGGTGAGACCGAGGAAGAGGAGGCCGTATTTCACCGAACGCTCCGACTGCTGGTAGATATCCGCCGTCTTGATCAGCGATACGCCGAAGGTGTTGTCGAGCAGTTCGTGGCAGTTGCCCTTCAGGCAGGCCTCCACCGCCTGGGGCATGAGGCTGGAGAAGGAAGAGGCCAGCCATTCCGCCCGGAAGCCCTCCGCCCCGATCTCGTGGGCGCTCGGCAGATAGCGTCCGGTGAAGTTGGGGTGGGGCCAGTTGGATTGGAGCACCACCTGGGTATCCTTGCCCAGGGGCGAGAAGGAGAGCCCCTCCATGCCCCGCAGCACCAGGTCGAGCTTGAAGGCATACTCCCGCGTCTCCCCGGTCCCGATCTCCTTCAGCGGCGCGTGCATGCCGGAACCGGCGTTGTCAATCCGGGGGCCGGACTCGAAGGCGACGTTCTCTCCCGCCCAGGAAAGCACCGGCTGTTTGATCACCCCGCGCAGGTCGCTGACCAGGACGCTGAGGTAGGGCTGTTGCCAGGTCAATCTGCGCGAAGCGTCGGCCTTCAACTCCACCAGGCGCCGGGTGTCGAAGCGCCCCGAGAGCGCCAGCCTCGTGGTATAAACGGGGACCGAATAGAGGCCCCGGGTCCGCTCCTCCGTAATGGCCTCGCCATTCACATGGAGGGCCTCGGGCAGCAGCATGAGCTTGCGCGTCTCGCTGTAGTTCTCCGTCCGCGTCTTCCCGGTCTGTGTATCCCAGACATCCCGGCTCAGGTGCTCCACATAGGGCACCACCAGGACCGGCCCGATCAGCTTCTGCGGCCCGGTCCAGCTCTGGGCGATGCCATCCCGCGCCTGATCGCGGAACTTGATCCGTTCCGCGATCACGCCTTTGATCAGACTGAGTGGCAACAACAGCAGCACCACCAGGCCGCAGATCACCCCGAGCTTGCTGAAGAGTCTCTTTTGCATTTGTCTATCCTCCGGTTCGTTGTGTTGGCGAATCAGAGGTTAGGCGAGTGATGTGGGGAGAGGATGTGGCCAGGGTGTGGTCAATGTGTCCGTTTGGCGTATCCGGTGGCTTTCCTGGCCGGTGGATGAGCTCCGCTTATCCAGCCTACGCCATGTTTCGCTACTCGACCGGCAACGACAGGGAGACAACCGCCCCGCCGCCCCCTTCCCGGTTTTCGAGCCGGACGCTGCCCCCGTGCAGCTCCGCCACCTCCTTGACGAAGGCGAGGCCGATGCCGGTGCTCTTTCCGCCACCGTTGGGGCGCGGCAGTGAATAGAACCGCTCGAAGACCCGCTCGATGGCGTAATCGGGAATCCCCGGCCCCTGGTCGCCGATGGTCAGGGTCCAGGCCCCTTCCCGTTGGGCCGAATCCAGGGTGATGAGGCCGCCGGGCGGGCTGAAATCGATAGCGTTGTCGATCAGGTTGCCCATGGCCTGCCGCAGGAGAAAACGCTCGCCGGTGACCCTGGCCCGACCCTCCAGCCCCAGTTGGAGCTGGAGCCCCTTGGCTTGGCACTGGGGGGCCTTCTCCTCGCAGAGGGTGCGCGCCAGTTGATCGGGATCGAGTGGCTCGACATCTTGCAGGCTCTGCCGCTTCTCCACCACCGCCAGATGGAGCAGGCGCTCCACGATCCGCTGCATGCGCTGGGTCTCGGCGCGGATGTTCCCCAGGAAGCGCGCCCGCGCGGCGGCCGGCATCTCCTCCTGCAACAACTCGCTCGCCCCCTGGATGGCTGCCAGGGGGCTCTTCAATTCGTGGGTCAGGGTGTGCAGGTAGCGTTCGACGTAGTCCTTGCCCTCCAGTTCGACCCGCATCGCCTCCATGGCCTCGGCCAGTTGGGCCAGCTCGGGTTCCCTGGGGCGGGGTGGCGCGACCCGCCTCCCCGCCCGCGCCTCCAGGGCGTAGGCCGTCAACCGGCGCACCGAGGCGGTGAGCCAGATCGACAGCAAAAAAACCACCGGCAGGGAGGCCAGGGCGAGCCAGACACCCTTCTCCATCAATTGGCGGCGAAGCTGATCGACGAAGGGTTGCACGCTGAGGGAGGGCTTGGCGACGGTCAGCACCCCGGCGAGCCTGCCCTCGGCGAGGACGGGGGCCGCCACGTACATGACACTGCTGCCCTCGTCGTTGGGGTCCTCGGGGGACGAACGGGCACCGTATTGGCCTCGCAGGGTGAGATAGACATCGTTCCAGCGGGAATAGTCGGCGCCCAGGCCGCGCCCGCGGGAGTCGTAAACCACGATACCCTTGGCATCGGTCACATAGACGAAGAGGTGGGGAAACCGTTTGGTCAGGGACCAGATCCGGGCGTTGAAGCGGCGCTCACCGTAACGGGCCATGCCCTGGGCGAATTCACCCTGGGTGATGCGTCTCTCCACGACCTCCCGCGCCACCAGCTCGGCCAGGAGGTTGGCGGTATCCACCAGCGATTCCTCCAGGGACTGGCGGAGGCCAGGCCTCACCACTTTGCTGAATTCATTGAAGAAGAGCCAGCCGCCCAGGACGATGATCAGCGAGTAACCGAGGAAGAGGCGAAGGCTAAGCCTCACTGACCGCCCCGCTGAAGCTGTAGCCCATGCCCCGGTGGGTCCGGATCGGTTCCTCGTCCTCGCGGATGGCCCGCAGCTTGGCCCGCAGGGTCTTGATGTGGGTATCCACGGCCCGGTCGAAGCTCTCGGCGGGGTCGCTCCAGACCCGGTCCATGATCTCCTCGCGGGAAAAGATCCGCTCCGGGCGGCCGAGCAGCAGGGCGAGGATGAGGTATTCGTAGCGGGTCAGATCGAGGCGCTGGCCCTGGTAGCGGATCAGGGAGCGTTCCCGGTCGATCTCGAAACCGCCGACGACGGGTGCCGCCACGCCGCCGCTCCGCTTGAGGATCGCCTTCACCCGGGCCGCCAGCTCGCGGGGGCTGAAGGGCTTGGTGACATAGTCGTCGGCGCCGATCTCCAGGCCGACGATGCGGTCGATCTCTTCCGACCGGGCGGTAAGGAAGATGATGGGGATCTGGGAAAAGGTCCGGATCTGTTTGCAAAGCTCGAAACCATTGCCATCGGGCAGGCCGACATCGAGCACCGCCAGGTCCAGCCCCCCTTCGCGCAACAGGGCCAGCCCCTCCCTGCCCAGGGTCTTCCAGGTGACGCGGAAGCCCTCCGTCTCCAGGGCATAGACGACCGTATCGGCGATGGCCGCCTCGTCTTCGATCAACAGGATTCTGGGCATGGCCGGTCCAGCTCCGGAGGCTAGGCGACGCGTGCCTCCCCGGACGCCGCCGGGCTTTGGCGCCTGGCCGCCAGGGAACGGAGGTCCAACCACCGTTTCAGGGCGATCAGCAGCCCCATGCCGATGAAGGCGCCGGGGGGGAGGATGGCGATGAGCATGCCGTGGAAGTCCTTGCCCAGGGTGAGGGTCATGCCACGCGCGGCCTCGCCGAACATGAGGTGGGCTTGAGAAAAGAGGGTGCCTTGTCCCACAAGCTCGCGCATGCCGCCCAGTACCACCAGGACCAGGGTGAAGCCGATGCCCATAGCGAGGCCATCCAGGGCGGCGAGGGTAACGGGCTGCTTGGAGGCGAAGGCCTCGGCGCGGCCGACGATGGTGCAGTTGGTCACGATCAGGGCGATGAAGATGCCGAGGATCTTGTGCAGCTCGAAGAACCAGGCGCTCATGCTGAGTTCGACCGCCGTGACGAAGGAGGCGATGACCAGCACGAAGACGGGCAGGCGCACCTCGGGCCGGACCAGGTTACGGATCAGGGAGATGACGCTATTGGAGAGGAGTAGCACCGCCGTGGTGGCGATACCCAACCCCAGCCCGTTGACGGCGTTGGTGGTCACGGCCAGCAGGGGGCAGAGGCCGAGCAGGGCCACCAGGGCCTGGTTATTATCCCAGAGCCCGTCCTTGATAACCGTACCATAGCGCATCTCCGCCATCAGGGTTTCTCCTGGAGGTTATCCGTCCGCGCCGGGATGCGGTAGAAGCGGTCCCCCTGCTCGCGGACGTAGATGAGTGTGTTCTTCACCGCCTGGACCAGGGAGCGCGGGGTGATGGTGGCGCCGGTGAACTGATCGAAGGCCCCGCCGTCGCGCTTGACCTTCCACTGCCCCTCGGCCGGGTCGGCCAGGGACTTGCCCTTGAAGCCTAGGACCCAGTCGCTCTTCTCTTCCTCGATCTTGTCGCCCAGGCCCGGCGTCTCCTTGTGGGAGACGACGCGCACCCCCATCAGGGTGCCGTCGGCCTTGACCGCGACCAGCAGGTTGATGGGGCCGGCGTAGCCGTTGGGGACGACGGTGGTGAAGACGGCCGCCACGGGTTCGCCGTTGCGGCGGCCCCGGTAGATGGTGGTGCTGTTGTCGCCCAGCAGGTCGGCCCGGTGGACCCGCACGCCGTCCTGGACCATGTCGTTGTCCACCGTCTCCGGCGGCACCAGCACCTCCAGCTTGCGCAAGAGGGCGAGGCGCTCGTTGGCGGCGATGAGGTCCTTGGTCTGCTGCTGGGTGAAGGCGACCAGGCCCGTGCCGAGGATGGCGAAGAGGGCCAGGGTGGCCCCGGCGAAGGTCACCGCCTTGAGGTTAACCATGCTGCCCATCCCCCTGGCCGACCACCCGAGGCTGGGTGTAGTAGTCGATGGTGGGTGCGGCCAGGTTCAGCAGCAGCACGGCGAAGGCCACGGCATCGGGATAGCCGCCCCAGGTGCGGATGATGTAGACGATCAGGCCGATGGCGGCCCCGTAAATCAGTTGCCCCCGCTTGGTAGTGGAGGCGGTCACCGGGTCGGTGGCGATGAAGAAGGCCCCCAGCATGGCCCCGCCGCTGAAGAGATGGAAGAGGCCGAAGGGGTGGGTCTCGGGGTCCAGGCTGAAGAAGAACAGGGAGACCAGCAGCAGGCTGCCCAGCATGGATGCCGGGATGTGCCAGGTGATGGTGCGCTTGTAGAGCATCCAGAGACCGCCCAGCAAGATCCAGTTGCCTATCCATTCCCAGCCCTTCGCGCCGTAGCTGCCCCAGAGGGGGCCTTGGCGTATCTCGCTGACCGTGTGGTTCATGCCGAGCTGGAGCCGCATCTCGTTCAGGGGTGTGGCCCCGGCGATGCTGTCCCAGGTCAGGCCGGCGGGCAGGGTCCCCTGGAAGATCGCGCCCAGGGTCTCGCCGAAGCCCAGTAGGTGCTCATTCAGCATGCGCGGCGACAGCCAGCTCGTCATCTCCACGGGGTAGGAGATGAGCAGCAGCACATAGGCCGCCATGGCGGGGTTGAAGGGGTTGTAGCCCAGGCCGCCGTAGAGCTGCTTCACCAGGATGATGGCGAAGAGCATCCCCAGCACCGTCATCCACCAGGGCAGCAGCGGCGGGGTGGCGAGGGCGAAGAGCCAGGCCGTCAGGATGGCGCTGAGGTCGAGCAGGGCCGGGCAGATGGGGCGGGAGCGGACCCAGAGCATCGCCGCCTCGGCGGCCAGGGCCGTGAGGCTGGCCAGGACCAGCTTGATGAGCAGACCCCAGCCGAAGTAATAGGTCATGGCGATGATCGCGGGCAGCAGGGCCAGCAGGACCTGGGACATGACCTCGCTGACGCTGTTCACTCGTTCGCTGTGGGGAGAGGACAGGGTCTGGAATTCCATGGGCTACTCGCTGGTCTCGTTGTGCGGTGCCGCTTCCGCACGCCGCTGGTCGGCCTCGCGGATCTGGCGTTGCTGGGCCTCGGTGAGCTGCGCGGTGTTCTGCGGGGCAACTCCCTCCTGCGCCAGCTTGGCCTTCTTTTCCTTGGCACGCTGCAAGGCCGCCTCGATGGCCGCCTTCTTGGGATCGGCCGCCGGTTCGGCCGCCGGCTTGTCCTGCAACGCCTCGTTCTTCTTGCGCAGCTTGGCCTTGCGCTCCTGTTCCTGGCGCTCCAGCCGCTGCTGGCGCGACTCATGCCGCTGGCGCGCCCGCTCCGACTTGCGCCGCTCCGCCTCCAGCCCCCAGATGCTGGTTTTGGCGAAACGGTAGTACTGCACCAGGGGGATACGGGAGGGGCAGACATGGGAACAGCAACCGCATTCGATGCAGTCGAACAGGTTGTACTCCTGCACCTTGTCCATGTCCCTGGCCCGCGCGTACCAATACATCTGTTGCGGCAGCAACTGCATGGGGCAGGCATCGGCGCAACGGCCGCAACGGATGCAGGCGATGGCCGGACCCGGATCGGGCAGTTCGCCGGGACCGGGGACCAGGAGGCAATTGCCGCCCTTGGTGATGGGGACCTGGTCGCTGCCGAGGGCCTGCCCCATCATGGGGCCGCCCAGGATCAGGCGATCGACGCCCGGTAGATAGCCGCCCTGCCAGGCGATCAGATCGGAGGCCAGGGTGCCCAGCAGCACCTCGCGGTTGCCGGGCTGGGCGATGCCGCCGCCGGTGAGGGTGACGACGCGGGAGATGAGGGGACGCCCCTCCAGGACCGCGTCCGCCACAGCCGCCGCCGTTGCCACGTTGTGGCAGACGATGCCGATGTGGGCCGGAATGCCCCGGCTGGGGACTTCCCGCCCGGTGAGGATACGGATCAACTGCTTCTCGCCGCCGCTGGGGTAGAGGGTCGGGATCACCACCACCTCGGTGGCCTCCAGTTTTTCCTCGTCCAGCGCTTGGCGCATGGCGACGATGGCCTCGGGCTTGTTGTCCTCGATGCCGATCAGGCACTCCCCGGTCACGTCCAGCACATGGCGCAGGATGCGGATACCTTTGACGATCTTGTCCGCCCGCTCGCGCATCAGCCGGTCGTCGCAGGTGATGTAGGGCTCGCACTCGGCGCCGTTGATGATCAGGGTATGGATGGCCCGCTCCGGCCCCGGCGCCAGCTTCACCGCGCTCGGGAAGGTCGCGCCGCCCATGCCGACGATCCCAGCCCAGCGGATGCGCTCGATCACCTTGCCGGGGTCCAGCCCGGCGAACTCGGGCATGGGGGGCGGCAGTTCGCCCCAGCGGCCCTCCCCGTCCGGCTCCAGCAGGATGCAGGGGGCGGTCAGGCCCGAGGCATGGGGGATGCGGTGATGGGCGATCTCACGGATCAGCCCCGAGGTGGGGGCATGGAGCGAGGCACTGACGATACCGGCGCCACGGGCGATCTTCTCGCCCTTGAGCACCCGGTCGCCCGCTTTGACCAGGGGTTCCGCCGGCTGGCCGATGTGCTGCTGCAACGGCAGGACCAGCCGCGAGGGTATCTCGGCCTGGGCAATGGCGGTGCCGTTGGAGAGGGACTTCATGTCGGGCAGGTGTACCCCGCCCTCGAAGGTCCAGAGCACGCGCCCATTGGGGGTATGGCTGTAGGGCAGGGTCACGCGGCCTCCCCGGTCAGGCGATGTCCCTTGCCGGGATAGGGCCAGGCCCAGCGTTGCGGGCTCTCGGCGATGGGAAGCATCTGGATACAGTCCACGGGACAGGGTGGCAGGCAAAGCTCGCAGCCGGTGCATTCGGCGGCGATGACGGTATGCATGTGCTTGGCCGCGCCCAGGATGGCGTCCACGGGACAGGCCTGGAGGCAGAGGGTACAGCCGATGCAGGCGTTTTCGTCGATGAAGGCGATGGAGGGGACCTTCTCTACCACCTCATCCAGCGCGGTCGGATCGCGCCCCAGCAGGTCGGCCAGGGCGATCATGACCACTTGGCCGCCGGGGGCGCAGAGATTGATGTCGGCCTCGCCCTTGGCGATGGCCTCGGCGTAGGGTTTGCAGCCGGGATAACCGCACTGGCCGCACTGAGTCTGGGGCAGCAGGGCATCGATCTTCTCCACGATGGGGTCGCCCTCGACCCGGAAGCGGATCGCCGAATACCCCAGCAACAGGCCACAGGCCAGCGCCAACAGGGAGGAGGCCAGGATCGCGGTCAGCATGCTATTGAGCCACCAGTCCCGCGAAGCCCATGAAGGCCATGGACATGAGTCCGGCGGTAATCATGGCGATGGCGCTGCCCTGAAAGGGGAGCGGCACATCGGCCACCGCCACCCGTTCCCGCATCCCGGCGAACAACACCAGCACCAGCGAGTAACCCACTGCCGCGCCGAAGCCATAGAGCAGGGCCTCGATGAAGCCGTGACCCAACTGCACGTTCAGCAGGGCGACGGCCAGCACGGCGCAGTTGACGGTGATCAGCGGCAGATAGATCCCCAGCACCTGATAGAGCACCGGGCTGGTCTTGTGCATGACCATCTCGGTGAACTGCACCACCACGGCGATGACCAGGATAAAGACGATGGTGCGCAGGTATTCGAGCCCCAGGGGGATCAGCAGATAGGTGTCGATGAGATTGCAGCAGCCGGAGGAGAGCGTCAGCACGAAGGTGGTCGCCAGGCCCATTCCGATGGCGGTCTCCAGCTTCTTCGACACCCCCATGAAGGAACAAAGCCCCAGGAACTTCACCAGGACGAAGTTATTCACCAGGATGGTGCCGATCAGTATGAGTAGGTAATCCTGCATCTTCAGTAACGATCAATCCGGGCCAGGGGGCCGATGATCGCTCCCCTGAGCGGTTACGGCAACCTGGTATTGGCAAGGAAATGGCCCGAATTGTCTCCCCCGTCGTCCGGGCAGGCAATGAAAATCATCAAGAATGCCGTGGTCCGCCACTCGGATCGCGGTGCCGCCGCACGGAGGGGAAACTACATTGGGTTCTAAATACATCGAAACCCGTCCAGTAAAAGCGGAGCGGCCTTCGATCCGAATCCCCAATGATGGCAAAAACAAAACATCAATGGGTTACGGCCGACTTCATCTAAAATGCATTTAATGAGGTTTTTTAAGAAAAGTCGTTAACCGCTTGCAAAGAAAGATTTTTGTGATCTATACTCATCTCAAACATGGTTCAACCCCACCATCGGACGAGGACGAGTAAGATGAACGCTCGAAACAAAACCCAGTTAAAACCACTGGTTGCCGCCATCGGCGTGGCATTGGGCCTCGCCATTGGTGGCCACGCCGCCGCCGGAGGCGACTCCGGCAGGAACAGCTTGCAGGACATCGTCCAGCACACCATCAACACCAATCCCGAGATACTCATCCAAAAGAACGAGTATCTGGCCCGGCGCGAAGAGATTCGCCAGGCCGAGGGGGGCTACTACCCTACCGTGGATGCCAACGCCGGTTATGGCTACGAGTACACCGACAGCCCCACCACCCGTGGCGCGGGCAACAGCGGCGTCGAGCTGGCCCGGAAGGAACTGGGACTGTCGTTGGTACAGAATGTGTTCGACGGCCACCTGACCACCAATGAAGTGGAGCGCCACCGCGCCAGGGCCAGGGCCACCGCCCACCAGATCGATGGACAGGCGGAAAAGATTGGACTGAATGCCACTCAGGTCTACATCGATATCCTGCGCTACCAGCAATTGCTCAACCTGGCCCAGGAAAACCTCGCCGTACACGAACGCATCCATGACCAGATCAAGCTGCGAAGCGACTCGGGCGTGGGACGCAAGGCCGACCTCGACCAGATCGAGGCAAGACTGGCCCTGGCCGAAAACAACATCGTCGCCGCCCGCGTCAACGTGCAGGACGCCAAGACCAGCTACGTCAAGGTCGTCGGCGAGGAGCCCGGAAGACTCACCCCCGTGCCCAATATCAGCCGGGAACTGCCGGGGTCCGAAGATGACGCCGTCAGCCGCGCCATCGACAATCACCCCATTCTGAAATCGGCCTTCGCCGACGTGGACGCCGCCACCGAGCAGCACGAAGCGGCCAGTTTCAACATGTATCCCCGTTTCGACGTGGAGCTGGGCACTACCCACAACGAAGATATCGACGGCGTCGAGGGCTCCAGCGACGACGCCACCGCCATGTTGCGGATGCGCTGGAATCTCTTCAACGGCGGCAAAGACATGGCCCGCCGCCGCGAAACCGCGCACCAGATCAACGCGGCCAAGGAAATCCGCAACCGGACCTACCGCCAGGTGGAAGAGAGTACCCGCCTCTCCTATGCCGCCTTCAAGGCCACCTCCAAGCAGATCTCTTTGATCAAGCGCCAGATCAGTTCCAACGCCAAGACCCGTGACGCCTATGTCCAGCAGTTCAACCTCAACGAACGCACCTTGCTGGACGTGCTCAACACGGAAAACGACCTCTACCAGTCCCGTCAGGACCTGGTGAAGGCAGAGATGGACAATCTATTGGCCCAATACCGCGTCATGACCGATGTCGGCCGTCTTACCGAAGTGCTGAGTGTCGTCATGTTCGACGAGGCCGAGGCGCCCGAATACAACAAGGCATTGGGCATCGACCCCTACACGGAACGGAAGTACCCCAACGACGAATACATGAAGGTCACCGACCACAAGATGGAGGTCATTCGCGGGCCCAATGATGTCGATTATGGTCCTGTGGCGGCCAAGGACAAGGCCAACGCGCCTGCGGGTCCGGCTGGAGGCGCCACCACGGCGCCCGCCAGCGTCTCGGAGAAAGAAGTCGAAGCCGTATCCGACAAGCTGGCGCAACAAGTGGACACCGTCATCGACAAGGGCGATCCGGGCTTCATGCTGGACGACATCCATATCAAAACCGACAAGGGCACCCCGGTGGCCGCGCCCATCGCCAAGGCGTCGGAACAGCCCATGGCCGCCTCCCCCGTGGTGGCCCAGCAACCCAAAGCCAGCCAGGAACCCGGCTTCTGGCGCAAGATCTTCAACTAACCCATGTTCGGCGCGGACCGGCAGTCGGTAAGACGCTTCTTCATCGACTGCTGGAAAAAGAGACTCGACGGCCAACCGCTTGAACCCCTGGAGCGGCTGGTCGTCGAGGTCCTGCAAGAACACCCCGAGTATCACAGCCTCCTCTCCTCACCCGAGGAGGCCATCGATCGCGACTTTCCGCCCGAACAGGGCCATCCCAACCCCTTCCTGCACATGGGCATGCACATCACCTTGCGGGAGCAACTGGCCAGCGACCGCCCCACCGGCATCCGCGATGGCTACCAGAAAATCGCCCGCAAGGCCGGCGACGGCCACGAAACCGAGCACCAGCTCATGGAGTGCCTGGGCCTGATCCTCTGGGAGGCTCAGCGCAACAACCGCATGCCTGATGAAATCGCCTACCTGGACTGCATCCGCCGATTGAGCAACAGGGCGTAGGCCGACCTTCAGGCCGACCTACGATCATTTGAATGGGCCATGGGGCGAGGCGCCCCACTCCGATTGATGAGAAGCCGAACCCTTACTCGATGGCGAATTTCTGCAAGCGGTAAAGGAAGGTATCGCGGGAGAGATTGAGCAGGCGCGCGGCCTTGCTGCGGTTGCCGCCGGCCATGACCAGGGCCTGGCGCAGGATGTCGGCCTCCAGGGCATTGAGATCGATGCCGGTCTCGGGCAGATGGAACAGCTTTTCCACCAGGGTGCGAGACGGGCGCTTCATCTCCAGCGGCATGTTCTCCGGCTGGATGGTCTGCCCCGGCAGGAGGATCACCATGCGCTCGGCAAAGTTGCGCAGTTCGCGGATGTTGCCCGGCCAGGAATGGCTCTTGATCAGATTCTTGGCGCCGACACTGAATTCGGGCGCGCGGCGGCCGTGCTGGCGGGCGGATTCCTTGATGAATTCCTTGAGCAGCAGCGGGATGTCGCCGGCGCGTTCGCGCAAGGAGGGGACATCCAAGGGCACCACGTTGAGCCGGTAGTAGAGATCCTCGCGGAATTCCCCCCGCTCGACCCGGTCGATCAGGTCAGGTTCCGTGGAGGCGATGATCCGCAGATCGAGCCGTTCGCCACGCAGCTCGCCCCGCTCCAGAAGGGTCAGCAGGCCGCTTTGCAGGTTGAGGCGGAGCTGGGCCAGGTCATCCAAAAAGAGCGTGCCGCCGGCCGCTTCGCGAAGCTGGGCCAGATCTTCCAGGGCAAGGCAGCTCAGCGCCATGAAGGGCGCGCGTCGCCGCTGGCTGAGGCTATGGATCTCGCGGGCGATCATCTCCCTTCCGGTGCCCCGTTCGCCCACCAGCAAAACGCTCACATCGGTCGCCGCCACCATGCGCGCGGCATGGATCACACGCAGAAACTCCGCCGATTGTCCGATCATTGAATCGTCATTCATTGCCATCTCCTCACATTACCGGCGCCACCAGCAGCCAGTCCATCGTGGACGGATAGAGCAGCGCCACCAACCCGACCAGGGCCACGCCCGCCCCGGCCACGAACCTGAACCCAGGCCGCCTCGCCAGACGTTGCAGGCGGCCCGCCAAAATCCCCGTCAACATGACCGACGGCAGCGTCCCCAGGCCGAAGGCCAGCAGCATGAGCGCCCCCGACAAGGCCGACCCCTGACCCGCCGCCGCGATCAGCATGCTGTAGACCAGCCCGCAGGGGAGCCAGCCCCAGATCATGCCGTACAACAGCGCCTTGGACCGGGTTTGCACCGGCAGAAGCGCCCGGCCGACAGGTTCCAGCCCCCTCCAGATCCAGGCGCCGAACCGCTCCAATCCCGCCAGTTGCGGCAACAAACCGGCGATGTTCAGCCCGATGGCGATCATCACCAGTGCCGCCAGGCGTTGCGGCCACCCCTGTCCCAACCAGGGCTCCAGCACCTCGAACAGACCCGCGCCGAACAGGCCGAAGAGGGCGCCGGCAATCCCATAACTCAGCAGCCGGCCCAGGTTATAGGCCAGCACGAAGGGCAGCATCAGCCCCAATTCGCCCCGGATACCCGGCGGAAGGCTGAAGGTCAGCGCCCCCATGATCCCGCCGCACATGCCGATGCAGTGAAAACTGCTGAACAGGCCGACGGCGAAGACCAGCGGCAAATATCCATCCACTCTGTTACGCCCTACTCTGCAATACAGCGAATCATAGGGACAAGGATGTCACCCCACCTTGATGAGAGGCAAGAAAAATGGGGCAAGAGACCTGAGTTGCCCGATGCGACTGGGGCATATGGCCCATTCCAGCCCCAAACCGCCCCTTTTCCCGCGCCACCCCCATTCCCGCGTTGAAGCCCCTTCGACTGCTCACTACCTTGGGCGCACCTCATCAGCGTCCATTGGAGAACCGTCATGCGCAAACAACCACAGAATCCCGAAGCCCCAAACCTGTCGCATGGTCATTCCCCCAACATATCGCGGGCCTATCGCCCCTTGGCGGCCGCCATTGCCGCCCTCTGCGCCTTCTCCGCCCAGGCTGAGACATCCTTGTTTGACGAAATCATCGTCACCGCCCCCTTGACCGACTCCCCGCTCACCCTGGTCCTGGACCCCAAGAAACCCCAGCAGCCCATCCCGGCCAACGACGGTGCCAGCTTCCTCAAGAACGTCCCCGGCTTCACCGTGGTCCGCAAGGGCGGCACCGACGGCGACCCCGTGCTGCGAGGCCTGGCGGGCTCGCGCCTGAACCTGCTCGTGGACGGCGCCGAAATGCTGGGCGGCTGCGGCATGCGCATGGACCCGCCCACCGCCTACATCTTCCCCGAGTTGTTCGACAAGGTAACGGTCATCAAGGGACCCCAGACCCTGCGCCACGGTAACGGCAACTTGGCCGGGGTGGTGCTCTTCGACCGCGACCGCGAAAAGGCCGAACAACCGGGTGTAAAAGGTTTCGGCAGCCTGACGGCCGGGAGCTGGGAGCGGAAGGATGCCGTCGCGGGCGTCACCGCCGCAGGCAGCAAGGGCTTCATCCAGGCCAACGCCAGCCACGCCGAGTCCCAAGATTACGAGGACGGCGGCGGCAACAAGGTCCACTCCTCCTACGAGCGCCAGAGCCTGAACCTCAACGCCGGTTGGAAAATCAACGAGGACACCCGGCTTTCCGTCGATGCCTCCGGCAGCCGCGCCGAGGCCGACTACGCCGACCGCACCATGGACGGAGTCAAGTTCGACCGCGAGGGCTACGGGGCCAAGTTCGAGAAGAAGAACATCTCCCAGGTGATCTCCAAGGTCGAGGCCCAGGTCTACCACAACTACATCGACCATGTGATGGACAACTACAGTAGGCGGACCAAACCTGCTGGAAATTACACGGTCAACAACCCCGACCGTGAGACGGACGGCGCCAGGTTCTCGACGGAATTGATCCTTTCCCCCAGTACCCAGTTCGATATCGGCCTGGATGCGAAGGCAAACACGCACACCTTGCGCACTGCATCGAATGCATCTCAGGCCGTCGCCGATGCCTATGCCAGCCTGGCGCGCAACAAGGATCTGGAGGATGAGACCCTGGGGGTATGGACCGAGCTGCGACATGACCTCAACGATAAATCCCGCCTGAAAGGTGGGCTGCGTCTCGACGACTGGTCCGCCGACCGCTGGAATGGAAATAGTTCGGCAAACTACGGCATCGCCACCGGGGGCTATATCGGTAGCGCCGACGAGACCCTCCCGAGCGGGTTCCTTCGCTATGAACGGGATCTCGAAGGCCAGCCTGCCCAGTTCTTCATCGGGCTGGGTCATGCCGAGCGAGGCATGGACCATTGGGAAGCAACCACCTGGAACGGGCTGACCCCCAGTTCAAAACTCAACCCAGAGAAGAACAACCAGCTCGATACCGGCGTCATCTGGAGCACCGACCGCCTCAGCACCTCGATCTCGATCTTCTATTCCAAGATCGACGACTACATCCTGACCTGTAACATCGCAGGCGGCTGTAACACGGCGTCCCCCCAGCAAACAGGGTCCACTGCGAATTACGATTCAATAAACGTCGATGCCACCCGCTACGGCGGCGAGGCGGACATGGCCTGGCGCTTCACCGACCACTGGACCCTGCGCGGCGCCCTCTCCTACGTCCATGCCGACAACGACACCATGAACGTGGCCCTGGCTCAGACCCCGCCCCTGGAGGGCCGCGTCGGACTGGATTACAGCACCGGTCCCTGGACCCTGGGCGGCTTGGTGCGGATGGTGGACGAGCAGGACCGGGTCCATGTGAACTACGGCAACATCGTCGGCCAGGACCTGGGCCCGACCGACGGCTTCGCCACCCTGGCCCTGAACGCCTCCTACAAGCCGACCGAAAAGTCACTGGTCTCCCTGGGGATAGACAACGTCTTTGACGAGAAATACGCGGAACACATCAGCCGCGACGGTGATGCAACCGCGATCGCCGGCTACACGGGAGATGCCCGCGTCAACGAACCTGGCCGCACAATCTGGGCCAAGGCGTCCATCGAGTTCTGACAACCACCCATCAGGAAATTGATCGTTCCCACACCGGAGCCTGGGAACGATCTGGAATAGAGAAAATCGTGGCCTGTCCCCCATTGTTCACCGATGGGTTCGCGGATATCCCATAGCATTGAGGTGGGCATGAGTACATGCCCACCCTACCGGGCTTCTCGATTGTCTGGATGACGAGCAGATCGCCGCCAAGACCGGCCTGTCAGTGGCAGAGGTCGCCGCCCTGCGGACGTAGAATGCCGGTGAGCGGTAGCGAAGCGCATCGGTCGCGTGACGGCGTCGTCCGCAAGCGGTGCGGTTCGTGCCTCAGCCCATTAACCTACCGCGCTAACCCCCGCCGCGAACAAACGCCACCGGACACAAAATCCGCCCCCGCAATCCCCAGCTATCCGCGTGCCCGACGTGGCCGATCCAGCTCTGGATCGAGGCATGGATGGCGGGCCAGGCCATGCGGCCCTGCCCATAGGCCTCGGCCATGCGCCGCATCTTGCGGGCCATGCGGTGGCCGTTGTCGTCGCGCAGCCGGATGAAATCGGGAAAGACCCGATAGCCCAGCAGGTCCAGCCCGTCACGGGTCCGGCTGATCTCCGCCTTGCGCGGATGCAGCCGCAGCCGTAACCCTTGCAGCCGCTTCCTCACCCGCTCCCGCAGTTCCGCCAGCGCCTGCTTGTCATCACTCAGCGCCACCGTATCGTCCACATAGCGCAGATAGACCGGCGCCTGCCCCTGCATCCAATGATCGAAGCCATCCAGGTAGAGATTGGCGAAGAACTGGCTGGTCAGATTACCGATGGGGATGCCCCGGCGGCGCTCCAGCGGCGTCAACAGGTCATCGCCGGGATAGAAAAAGGCCGGCCCCGCCACCTCCGGTCCCCGGTCGATGATCCTATCCAGCAGCCCCAGCACCGCCTGGTCCTTGAGATACCGCCGCAGCCGCGCCTTGAGCAAGGCATGGTCGATGGAAGGAAAATAGGCCCTGATGTCCATCTTCAGGACGTAGGGATAACGCCGCGCCCATGCCTGGTAACGCCGTACCGCGCCGTGGACCCCCTTGTCCCGGCGGCAGGCCCAGGAATCGAAAATGAAACGCCGGTCGATGGGCGGTTCGATGACATTCATCACCGCGTGATGCACCACCCGGTCGCGGAAAGGCGCAGCCGCGATCAGGCGCGGCTTGCGTTCGTAGAGAGTGAACAGGCGGTAATCCCCCGGCTGGTAGCACCCGGCCCGAAGCTCCTCTTGAAGCGACAGCAACTCCCGTTCCAGATGAAAGGCGAACCGCGCCACCTCGGGCCGATCCCCTTTGCCCCGGCGGGCCTTGCGGTAGGCCGTAAGCAGATTTTCGAAGTCTGTCACCTGGGGCCAGAGGGAACCGATGCGCTTCATGGGATTTGGAGGTGGATCAAAAAACGCGGGGGCCTTCGCCGAAGCTACCAACCCCCGCGCCGGTCGTCCCTGGCAAGGCTATTTGGCGCTCCCCTCCTTGCGAGGCACAGGACGCGGGCTCATGGATTCCCGTGGGCACACCCGCCGCATCCTTGGACGCAGCGGCTCTGGCAAGACACGGGTAGCCTGGAGGAGGCGGAAACCGATGTTGTTGTTGCGGTTGCCGGGCGAGTTGTTGTTGCGGTTCGCCGAGCGGGCGTTCCTCGGTTTGTTGTTCCAGGAGCCGCCCCGCAACGCACGGTTGCCGATCAGGCCCGCGCCCCGCCGTCATTATGGCCCCGCCGGACGCCCAATGTCACCGCCCGCCATCTTGCGCCAGCCGCCGATCTGTCGCCCCAGATCCTCCAATAGCCGCGCGCCGTGTTCGTAGCGGCGCACCGGGATCACCTTCAGCTCGTGACACAGCCGCCAGAGGTGGCGCACGGCTTGCAGGCGCAGATTGGCGCGGTGCAGTGTGTCTTCCTTACGCCGGGCATAGGCCGCCTCGGTCAGCGCCTCCAGCACCTCCAACAACCCGCTCTCGATGCGTTCGCCCAGAGTAAAGCGCCGGGCGCGGGGGAATTGATCCAGCAGCGGGATCAGCCACAGCAGCAGTTCATGACAGGCCTGCACTGCACGGGGCAGTTCCGCCGATTGCGCCATCGAAAATCAGCGCGACCAGGGGGCTACGCCCCCTGGACCCCCAGTTGCCGTTCCTTCATCTCCACACATCTTCGCAACTCCCCAGTGTTCAGATAAACTTCTTTAAAGTTAAAAGAGTAGAGAATAAAGTTAATCCCGGAGGAGGCGGAAACCGATGTCGAAGTCGCGGGCGCCGGGCGAGTAGCCGTTGCGGTCCGCCGAGCGGGCGTTCCTCGGTCTGTAGAACCAGGAGCCGCCCCGCAACGCACGGGCGCCGCTGGCATCATTCTTGCTAGAACATTGTTTCTCGCTGCCGCCATAGTCGCTGTCATAGGCCGAACAGGTCCATTCCCAGACGTTGCCCAGCATGTCGTGCAGGCCCCAGGGATTGGCCTGGTATTTCCCCACCGGGGCCGTTACCGCCTGGCCGTCATCACAGTTGTGATGTTCCCAAGTGAAGTCTTTGTTGACCCGCTTGGAGGTCTGGTCGTGGACGTTGGCATAGCGGCAGGCTCGGTCAGGGTCGTCGCCCCAGTAGCGGGCCGTGTCCGTCCCCGCCCGCGCGGCGTATTCCCATTCGGCCTCGGTCGGCAGGCGGTACTTTTTCCCGCTCTCGCGGCTCAGCCATTCGGCATAGGCCGTGGCGTCGTTCCAATTGACGTTGACCACCGGCTGGCTGTCGCCATTCAAGCTTTTGCCGTTGTAATCGCCACTGTCATGGCCCGGCTTGAAACGCCGGTACTGGCCGTTGGTCACTTCGTGCTTGCCCATATAGAAACTGCTGACGCTGACCCGGTGTTGTTTTTCGTCCGATTGGTGATCTTTCTCGCCCGCCGGACTGCCCATCGGGAAGCTGCCGCCTTCGATTTTGATGAACTCGATGCCGCTGCTGGGGTCGCGGTACTCTTTTGCCTCTTCCACGGGCTTGAGTTGGGCCGCTACCTGTTTCCATTGGCCCCGCTGGATTTCAACCGGGCCTTCCCAGGGCTGGCGGCCTTCGGCCTCGATGCGGATGCGGTGGCTGCCGGTACTGAGGCCTTCTTGGTTGAGGGGCTGGCTGGGTCCGGCGTTGCCAATCTCTTCGCCGTCGAGCCAGACGCGGGCGTTGGGGGCATCGACGTTGAGCTGGAGCTGGCCGGTCATGGGCACGGGCGGCGGCGCGGGCGGGGTGGGTTGCGCTGCCGTGTAGCCCGGATGGAGCACAGCGGAATCCGGGGCCTTGGGCTGCGCGGTTGCCGGGGCGGGCGCGGCCTCGGCGGGCTTGGCTTCCCGGATTTCGCTGCGCTCCATCCGGGCTACGGGTTCTACGGGTTGGGTGTCCGTCCGGTTGGCGAGGTAGGCCGCGCCACTGGTAAGGCCGACGAGGGCGAGAATGGCCCAGGGCCAGGGGTTGGTCTTTTTCGCGGGGTTGCGCCAGCGTTCTTCTTCGCTGACCAGCCGGGTCTTCTGGGGGACGGGTTTGAGTTGGAGGGTGGGGGTGTCGAGGGGGTGTTGTTGTTTTAGGGCTTGGAGAACTTCCTGGCAGCTTTGGGGACGCTGGCCGGTAGGGATGGCGAGCAGGCGGTCGGTCAGTTGCAGCAGCCCATCGGGGGCCTTGCCCTTTCCCGCTTGAAGGGCGGGAATCAGGGGATCGGGTCGGCCGTCCATGAGTTCGTGGCCCCGGATGGGGGATTCGGTGGGGGTCTCGCCGCTGATGAGTTCGTAGAGGACGGCGCCAAGGCCGTAGAGGTCGGTGTAGGGGCCTTGCTTCCCTTTGGTGCTGTATTGCTCGGGCGGGGCGTAGCCGGGACTGACGATGGCGCTGAGGCTGCGGCTGTGTTCACCCAGGGCATGGCGGGCGGAGCCAAAGTCGATGAGCAACGGGCCGCCTTGCTTTCGGAGGAAGATGTTGCCGGGTTTGATGTCGCGGTGCAGCAGTCCCGCCTGGTGAACCTGTTGCAGGCCGTCGAGCAGCGGGGGGAGGAGGGCGAGGATTTCGTTTTGGTTGAGGCTGCCGCGCTTGAGCCGCTCGCCCAGGGTCTCGCCTTCTTCGAAGTCCATGACGATATACGCCGTTCCGTTGGCTTCGAGGTGGTCAATGATGCGAACGATGTGGGGGTGTTTGAACTTGGCGAGGGCCTTGGCTTCGTCGAGGTATTTTCCCAGGCCGTAGTGGTAGTCGGCCTCGCGCTGGCTGTGGGGGACGATGCGCAGGGTGCCGGTGTCGCGCATCCCTAGTTCGATGGGGAGGTATTCTTTGAGGACCACGACCCGCTCCAGGCGTTCGTCCCAGGCCCGGTAGGTGACGCCGAAGCCGCCTTCACCCAGGACCGCCTGAATCCGGTAACGCCCGCCAATCCGTTCGTTCAGCGGCAGGTTGCGGTTGTAGGTCTGCATGGCCCTTCTCCCTTATGGTTCGGATGGGCTTAAAGATACCGTAATTCGAGGGGGAATGGGCCAAGGCGAGAGGGCGCAACCTGGAAAACCCATGAATTCCGATCCTCGCATGCCTGTCGTATCCGGCAAACCGCGACGCCGGAGCGTGGGAACGATCTGGAAAGGGAGGGGGGATTTAAAGCAATCCCTTCCGCTCCCCCGGCGTATAAAATGCCGCAAATCCCAACGGACGCGGCGCCATGTCTTCACCCCCCTCCCCCATCGGCATCCTTCTGACCAACCTGGGCTCACCGGACGCCCCCGAAACCGGAGCACTCAGGCGCTATCTCGCCGAATTCCTTTCGGACCGCCGCGTGGTGGAGCTTTCCCCCTGGATCTGGATGCCCATCCTCCACGGCATCATCCTCAACACCCGCCCCCAACGCTCGGCAGCGGCCTACCGCAAGGTCTGGACCGAGAATGGCGCGCCCCTGCTGGACATCAGCCGCCGGCAGGCATCGGCGCTGGGGCAGCGTCTTGCGGCGATGACGAACCGGCCTGTCCGTATCGAGCTTGCCATGCGTTACGGTTCGCCCTCCCTCCCGGAGGGCCTGGACCGTCTGCTCGCCGAGGGCGCCCGGGAGTTACTGATCCTGCCCCTCTATCCTCAATATTCGGCCTCCACCACCGCCTCCACCTTCGATCGGATCGCGCAAACCCTGATGGCGCGGCGCGACCTGCCGGAGTTCCACTTCATCCGTTCCTATCCCGATCACCCCGGCTATATCGCCGCCCTCGCCGCCTCCGTGCGCGAGTTCCAGGCCCGCCAGGGCAGGCCCGACCGGCTGCTGATCTCCTTCCACGGCATACCCCAAGGCTATGCCGACCGCGGCGATCCCTATCCCAGGGAGTGCGAGACCAGCGCCCGCCTCCTGGCCGAGGCCCTGGGGCTGAGCCCGAACCAATGGCTGCTGGGCTACCAATCCCGCTTCGGGCGCGAGGAGTGGCTCAAGCCCTACACCAGCGAGACGCTGGAACAGTGGGGAAGGGAGGGCGTCGAACGGGTGCAGGTGATCTGCCCCGGCTTCGCCGCCGACTGCCTGGAGACCCTGGAAGAGATCGCCCACGAGAACCGGGAGATCTTCATCAAGGCAGGGGGCAAGGCGTTCGGCTATATTCCCGCCCTCAACGACCGGCCCGACCACATCGCGGCCCTGTGCGACATCCTCCTTCAACGAATGGAACGCTAGACCATGACCGCCATCCGCCCCACCGAGATCAAGCTGCACCAGAAATCGCGCCTGCTGGAGATTACCTTCGACAACGGTGCCCGCTTCGAGCTGCCCTGCGAATACCTGCGGGTCTACTCCCCTTCCGCCGAGGTGAGGGGCCACTTCGGCATCGGCGCCAAGCTGGTGACCGGCAAGGAGGAGGTCAACATCGCGGAGATCCGCCCCGTCGGCCAATACGCCATCAAGATCGTCTTCGACGACGGCCACGACTCCGGGCTCTTCGACTGGGATTATCTCTACAACCTGGGCCGGAAACAGGCCCTGTTCTGGACCGATTACCTGGACCGCTGCCGTGAGGCAGGGGTCAAGCGCGCCTAACCCGAATATTTGATCATCACGGCAATTCATGAAATATCCGGGCTAACGACCATGGGGCGAGGCGAGCCATCCCGGAAGATGAGAAATGGTGCAGGGATGCACCGGTTATGGACCAAAGGATGGAAAATTGCGTAGGGTGGATAAGCGATAGCGCATCCGCCACAGCGTTGCCGGGCACGGCGGATGCGCTCCGCTTATCCGCCCTACGGATTTTCGCTAAGAACTACTCCTGCCGCAACGCCTCTGCCGGCCACATGCGCACGGCGCGGAGGGCGGGGAAAAAGCTGCCGGCCAGGCCGAGCAGGAGGGCGCCGCCGGCCACCAGGAGCATCAGGAGGGGAGAGACGCGGGGCTCGATGAAGCCGCCGAGGCCGCCAAGTCTCAAGATCAGCCCGAACAACTGGTGCCCCAGCAGGAGCCCGAGAACGGCGCCGGCCGCCGCCAGGATTCCCCCTTCCAGCAGGATCATGGCGAAGATGCGCCTTGGCCGCCAGCCGACAGCGGCGAGGATGCCGATCTCGCGGGTCCGCTCGGCCACAGACATGAAGAGGGTGTTCAGCATCACCACGAAGGCGATGACGAAGGCCATGCTGGACATGCTCCAGGCGAGGCCGTGGAAGAACTGGACCGTCTGACTTTCCCGGCCCACGCTGCTGGCCTGGACGAACTGCAAATCGGGAAAGCGCGCCTGGAGCTGTTTAGTCAGGGCGGTGAGGGCCTCGGGGTCCGCGCCCTGCTCCAGGCGCAGGTTGAAGGTGGTCACCACGCCCTCCCGGTGAATGATCCCTTGCAGGACCGGGAGCGGCAGGAGCAGGGAGTGATTGCGCATGACCCCACCCGAACGGGTCACGCCGCTGACCTTGAAGCGATGGCCACGGAGGTTGAAATCGTCCCCCGGCCTGAGATTCATGGCCTCCGCCAGGCTGGCGCCGATGACGATCCGGTCGTTCTCGCCGGACGCCGGATGGTGCCCCGAGGACAGGGAGAGCGTGGTCCAAAGATAACTGCCGATAGGCCAGCCGATCACCAGAATGGGCTGGCCCTCGTCGAGGGAACCCATCCAGGCCAGCTCCCCGCTCACATCCCGCACGCCGGGCGCCCGTTTAAGCTCTTCGCCGAATTCCTCGTCAATGGAGGAGAGCAAAATATCCACCACGCCCTTGTAAGTGACATAGATGTGCGTCTCACGCTCCTCAAGGGCGAAGACCCAGGACTCCTCCACCCCCCGCGCCAGGCTGGTGAAGGTGATGCAGGCGGCCACCGCCACCGCGACCCCCACCAGGGTCAGCAGACTGCGAAGGGTCCGGTGGCGGAGGTTCCGCAAAGGGATGGCGATGAAGCGCATCAGTGGTGCTCCGGAAAGCGGCTGTCCAGGACCAGCCGGCCGTCGGAGATGTAGAGCCGGCGCCGGGCGCAGGCCGCGATCTCCTTGTCGTGGGTGACGACCACCAGGGCCGTGCCGTCGTCCTCGTTGATCGAACGCAACAGGGCCATGACCTCGCGGGCGTTGGCGCTGTCCAGATTGCCGGTGGGCTCGTCCGCCAGGACCAGCGCCGGGCCGTTGACCAGACTGCGGGCGATGGCCAGCCGCTGCCGCTCCCCCCCGGAGAGTTCCCTCGGCTTATGGTCTGCCCGGTGCCCCAGGCCGACCCGTTCCAACAGATCGCGGACCCGGACCCGCCGCCGCGCCTCACTGGATTCAACCCCGATCATGGGAATCTCCAGATTCTCCAAGGCGCTGAGGGTGGGCAATAGATTATCGCGCTGGAAGACCAGGCCGATGCGGCGGGCGCGTAGCGCGGCCCAGTCACCGTTGCGGCGCGGCTCCTTGTCCTCGAACCGGATGCAGCCGGCGCTGGGACGCTCGATACCGGCCATCAGATGCAAGAGCGTGGACTTGCCGCTGCCGCTGCGGCCGACGATGGCAATAAATTCGCCCGTCTCGATGGTCAGATCGAGCTGACGCACCGCCAGCACCCGGCCCTCATCGAAAGTGCGGACGATCCCTTTCAATTCGAGCAGCGTCCTGGCCTGCGGGGGTGAATCTCCTTGGGACGGCATCATGAGTCGATTTCCCTCCGCCTTGAAGCAGGGACGGTAACGCCTGTCATGCTTGCCCGCCATCCCAAAACGACCCAGAGGGACATGCCGGCCATACCCAGCGCGGCGGGGCCCACCAGCCCGACGCTGGTGGCGGCTATGGCGCTGGAAATACCCACCAGGCCGTAGTAGGCGGTCAGTATGCGCCCCGAGGTGGCCGGCGCGTAGCCCTCGCCCCCGGCGGGATACCTGGTGCCGAAGACATAGAGCACGACGAAGGAGACGATGAACCAGCCGAGGTAGTTGGTGAAAGGGACGCCGAAATAGCGCCCCGTCTCCCATTCCCAGAACGCGATCTTGACCATGACGGGATCTATGACGAAATCCCAGGTGGTCATGATGGCGGCGCCGAGCAAGGCAACCTGGAATTCCCTGCGGTTCCCGTCATTCGCGCCCAGCGCCGTAAGCCGCAGGGCGATGATGTAGGAGGGATAAAGCATCATGAACCAGGCCGGCGGGATGACGAAGGGAACCAGCCCGAGAAACTGATCCCCCAAATGGCCGCTGTATTGATACTCGCCGAACAGCAGGCCGGTCAGTACCCCCAGGGTCTCGGCCACCAGAGTCACCGTCAGGGTGAGGATCAACAGACTGCCGATGCGGCGCGAGCCCATGCTGCGCATGCCGTGCAACAGGCAGAACAGGGCGCCCAAGACAACGGTCGTCTGGATCGAGGCGCTGGGCAGGGTCAGTGCGAGCAGGGCCTCGTAGAGGACAAAAAGTACGCCAATGACAAAAAGGCCGAACAAAAGGGCAATGGCCAGATTGACCGGGGATTGCCAGGCCAGTTTGCTGTCCGTCAGAGCAGGGAAATCCACTGAACGCATAAATACCCGAGCCTATTTGCCTTTTCTGTTCTTGCAGCCCGGCCTTCTACCCGCCGATCGAGGCGTCGTCGCCTGGGTGCGCGCCCCCTCCGGGCGTTCGCCCGTCCCCTGGGGTTGCCAGGCGGGGATCAGGTGCTTCTTGCCGTTGCCTATGAGGTCGGCGCGGCCCATATGCTTGAGTGCCTCGCGCAGCAGGGGCCAGTTCTCCGGGTCATGGTAACGCAGGAAGGCCTTGTGCAGACGGCGCTGGCGTCCGCCGCTGGGGACGAACACCCGTTCGGCGTCTTGCCGCACCTGTTTCAAGGGATTGCGCCCGCTGTGGTACATGGCGGTGGCCAGGGCCATGGGCGAGGGCAGAAAGGCCTGCACCTGGTCCGGGCGGAAGCCGTTCTCCTTGAGCCAGAGGGCCAGGTGGAGCATGTCCTGGTCGCTGGTCCCCGGATGGGCGGCGATGAAGTAGGGGATCAGGTACTGTTCCTTGCCCGCCTCTTTCGAATACTTTTCGAACAGCCGCTTGAAGCGGTCGAAAACCCCGATCCCCGGCTTCATCATCAGGGCCAGGGGACCTGGTTCGGTGTGTTCCGGCGCGATCTTGAGATAACCGCCCACGTGGTGGCTCACCAGCTCCTTCACATACTCCGGCGACTCCACCGCCAGGTCGTAGCGCACCCCGGAGGCGATGAAGATCTTCTTGATGCCCTTCAGTTCCCGCGCCTTGCGGTAGAGGCGGATCAGGGGCCGATGGTCGATATTCAGGTTCTTGCAGATGACCGGATAGACGCAGGAGAGGCGGCGGCAGTTGGACTCGACGGCGGGCTCCCGGCAGTGGAGCCGCCACATATTGGCGGTCGGCCCGCCCAGGTCGGAGACGTGGCCGGTGAAGCCGGGCACGGTATCACGCAGGGTTTCGATCTCCCGCAGAATGGAGCCTTCCGAACGGTTCTGGATGATTCGCCCCTCGTGCTCGGTGATGGAGCAGAAGGTGCAGCCGCCGAAGCAGCCGCGCATGATGTTGATGGAGAAGCGGATCATCTCGTAGGCGGGGAGGCGCCGCCCGCCATAGGCCGGGTGCGGCACGCGCTGATAGGGCAGATCGAAGACACCGTCCAGCTCCGGGGTGGTCAGGGGGATGGGCGGCGGATTGACCCAGACTTCACGGTCGCCGTGCCGCTGCACCAGTGCGCGGGCATTGCCGGGGTTGGACTCCAGATGAAAGAGACGCGAGGCCTGGGCGTAGAGCAGCGGATCGTCGCGGACCTGCTCGTAGGAGGGGAGACGGACGACCTCTTTTTCCCTGTGCCGGGTAACGGGGTAGCCTCCGGCCATATCAAGGCCAGAGGCATTAGTCTGTAGGTCGGGCTTTAGCCCGACAGCGGCGCCAACCATCGGCCTGAAGGCCGACCTACAACCTCCACTCCCTGTCTCCTGGCGGGGAAGGGAGAGGCCACCGACATCGACCAGCCTCCAATCTTCCGGTATCCCCTTGCGGATCACGACGCTTCCGCGCAGATCGCCTATCTCCGCGATGGGTTCGCCTCCGGCCAGCCTATGGGCCAACTCCACCACCGCCCGCTCGGCGTTGCCGTAGAGCAGGATATCCGCCTTGGCGTCCAGCAGCAGGGAGCGGCGCACCCTGTCGGACCAGTAGTCGTAATGGGCGAGGCGCCGCAGACTGGCCTCGATGCCCCCGATCACGACAGGGACATCCCGGTAGGCCTCGCGGCAGCGCTGGGAATAGACCAGCACGGCCCGGTCGGGCCGCTTGCCGCCCTCACCGTCCGGTGTGTAGGCATCGTCGGAACGCAGCCGCCGCTCCGAGGTGTAGCGGTTGACCATGGAATCCATGTTGCCGCCCGTGACGCCGAAGAAAAGATTGGGCCGGCCCAGTCGCTGGAAATCCACCACCGAGTTCCAATCGGGCTGGGCGATGATCCCCACACGGAATCCCTGGGCCTCCAGCACCCGGCCGATAACCGCCATGCCGAAGCTGGGGTGATCCACGTAGGCATCTCCAGTCAGGATGATCACATCGCAACTGTCCCACCCCAGTTCGTCCATTTCGGCGCGGGACATGGGCAGAAAGGGGGCGGGGCCGAATTTGGCGGCCCAGTGTTTGCGGTAGGAGAAGAGGGAAGTGGGTTTCATGGGGGGAATTGTAGCAATGCCGCTGACCCAAGGCCTGGGTTTAGGCTTGCAGCGGAAATCCGAGCTGATACTCTATTGGACATTGGCTCAACATCTGTTGCTTTTGGATGGCGATGATGACGACTGAGAGATTGATCGATACAGGGCGTTCCCCGCAGCGATGCCTCTTGCCGGAGGGATGTTGAGATGCCGCATTGGCGACCCGGTCCCGCTACCCAAATGGATGACGCCACCCTGTTGGCGGCCGTCGAAACGGTATTTCAGGAGATGCAGGAAGAACATTTCAGCTCCGATCCCTCGCTGAACCCTGACCTTCCGGTCCAGATTCGCGCCCTGCGGGAGATCGAGGGTTGGCGCTCACTGCTCCTGCTGACCCCCTGGATGCTCTGCCGCCTGCTGTTCCCGCCCGAAACGGCGGATCTGGAACTCCCCGAAGGTTACGACCCTGAGACGCGAGACCCGGAAAAGTTCGAGCTGCTGGGTCCCATCGTCGAATTCCCCCTGCTGGACAACAGACAAAAGGCCCATCCCAGCTTCCAGCCGCAACTGGGCAGCTTCTTCATCCAGCCCCTGATCCTCAACATGCAACCCTTCAGCAGCCCGGACGAGGTCTTTGGGGCCTGGAACAGGATCATTCGCACCCGTGACGAGAACCGTAAACGCCTCAACGTGAAATCCGCCTGGCACGAGGAGATCGCGCGCGCCGAGCTGTTCGCGCGGTGACCTACTCATTTGGAGTCCCCCATGTCCAACCGTTTCATCAAGCAGCTCAAGGGCGAGCTTCCCTTTTGGGTCGAGCGGGGTTGGGTTACGCCCGGCGGTGACCGGGCGATCCTGGAACACCTTGCCGGGCAGGAGCGGGAGGAGGGTTTTCTGGTCCACGCCCTGGCGATCCTGGGCGTGTTGCTGCTGGGTTCCGGCGTCGTCACCTTCTTTGCGGCCAACTGGTCCGAGATGGCCAAGCTGGCCAAGCTGGCGGTACTGCTCGGCGGGCTTTGGCTGGCCTACGGCGCCGGGGGTCTGTTGCTGGCCAGGGGCGAGCACCCGAAGACCGGGCAGGCGCTGCTGCTCCTGGGGGTGATCCTGTTCGGTGCCAATGTGATGCTGATCGCCCAGATCTACCACATCGAGTCCCACTACCCGGACGGCGTGCTGCTCTGGGCCGCCGGCGCCCTGGCGACGGCCTTTCTGCTCCCCTCCCAGCCGGCCATGGCGGCGGCCATCGCCCTGCTGACCCTCTGGACCGGCATGGAATCCCTGGATTTCAACCGGGTGCATCTCGGGTTTCTGCCCCTCTGGGCGCTCTGCCTGCCGCGCATTCAGGCCCAGGGCTGGCGCTTCGCAGCCCATCTGGCCCTGATCGCGCTCCTCTTGTGGAGCCTGTTCACCTTTTTCTCCCTTGATGCCCCATCCGGCCTCTATCTCGTCGAATGCTACGCCCTGGCCTACCTGGCGCTCTTCCTGACGGGCATGCTGATGGAGACCCAGGGCGCTTTCGCCCCCTTCGCCCCCATCGTCAAGCGCTATGCGATCTTCGCCGTCCTGGCCGGTTTCTACACCCTGACCTTTCCCCAGATGCAGAGCTGGGACAGAGGAGCCGGGTACCGCGCCGCCGCGCCGGCCGATTGGGTCGCCGCCATCCTCGCCCTGCTGGTGCTGATCGCCCTGCTCAGCCTCTGGCACCGGCAGCGCACCGCCTCGGCCCAACGCCCCGGCTATCTGTTGTGGGGGCAACGCCTGATCGCGGTCGGCATCCTGTTTCTGACGGCCAACCTCTTCATCACCGGCGAACTGGGCGGACTGATGGCCCTGGGCTTCAATCTGCTCTTCTTCGCCGGGCTCATCTGGCTCATCGTCGCCGGGCGCGAGACCAACGAGGAATTCCTGATCAACATCGCCTTCGCCTTCTTTGCCTTCGCGCTCCTGAGCCGTTATTTCGATACCTTCTGGAGTCTGATGGACCGCTCCTTCTTCTTCATGGGCGGCGGCCTCTTCCTCCTGGCCGGGGGTTACTTCCTTGAGCGGCAGCGGCGGCGGCTGACCCGAGAGATGGCGGCCCAGCGGAAGGGAGGTGCGGCATGATCCGGCGCATCGGCCTCATCCTGCTGCTACAGACCTTGGCCCTGTTGGCCATGGTCGCCATAAAACAATGGACCCTCTCCACCGGCACGGAGATCCTGCTGGAGACCCAGCCCATCGACCCCCGGTCGCTGTTCGGCGGTGACTACGTCCAGCTCAACTACGCCATCAGCCGGTTGCGCCCGGCGGAGCTGGAGGGGGACGATACGTTCGACCGGGAGGCCATTTATGTGGTCTTGGCCAAGGGGGAGAGATATTGGCAGGCCCTCTCCATCCACCACGAACGGCCGGAGGTCCCGCCGGACCGGGTCGTCATCAAGGGCCGAGTCCAATTCGTCCAGGAAGGCAGTTGGAACCCGGTGACCGGCAAGCAGGAACTGGCCAAGGAGCTTAATGTCCACTACGGCATCGAAAACTATTTCGTGCCCGAGGGGGAAGGCAAGGCCTTGGAGAATCCGAAATCGGGCGAGAAGGTGGAGATCCAGGTCGCGGTCGATAGCCTCGGCAATTGCGGCATCAAGGGAGTGTTGATCAACGGGCAGCCGCGTTACCGGGAACGGCTGTTTTGACCGAGGCGCCTCGTTAGGGCCTGTCCGCCAACGTCCGGTTCGCCATTTTCACGGCAGGCGTTCTTTGCGGCCTTTGCGGTTAAAATGTATTCAGGGCCTTTTCCCGTCACCCAATCGCGAAGCATCCCCATGACCACTCCCAACGCAAGACTCCTGCGACTGGCAACCTACGCCTCCGTGGCAACGGCGGTGATCCTCATCGTCGCGAAGCTCATTGCCTGGCTATCCACCGGCTCGGTCAGCATCATGGCCACGCTGATCGATTCATTGATGGATGCCGGCGCCTCTCTCGTGAACCTTCTGGCCGTCCGCTACTCCCTGATGCCCGCCGACGACGAACACAGGTTCGGCCACGGCAAGGCCGAGGCCCTGGCCGGGCTGGGGCAGGCCGCCTTCATCACCGGTTCCGCCGTCTTCCTGTTGCTGGAGGCCGGTGACCGGTTGCTCAATCCGCAGCCTATCGAGCATATCGGCACGGGCATGGCGGTGATGGTGTTCGCCATGGCCGCCACCTTCATCCTGTTGACGATTCAGCGGCGGGTCGTGAAAAAGACCGGTTCGACCGCGATCCGCGCCGACGCCCTGCACTACGCCACGGACTTGGCCACCAACGGCGCCACACTGATCGCCCTGTTCCTCGCCTCCAAGGGTTTCTCCGGCCTGGACCCGGTATTCGCCATCGGCATTGCCGCTTACATCCTCTATAGCGCCGTTCACATTGCCCTGGAGGCCATTCATCTGCTCATGGACCACGAACTGCCCAGGGAGGAACGCGACACCATCAAGAACCTGGCCCTGTCCATCCCCGGCGTCCAGGGGGTCCACGGCCTTCGGACCTGGCAAAACGGGCAGCGCAAGGTCATCCAGATGCATCTGGAACTGGACGGCAGCCTCAGCCTGCGCGAGGCGCATCGTATCGCCGTCGATGTGGAGAAGCGGCTGCGCAAGGACGCCCCCCTGATGGATGTCAACATCCATCAGGACCCGTCGGACATGGGCAAGGAAGGGCGGCACAGCTTGGCGGACGAACTGCCCTGAGAGGTTGTGAATTTTAGGGCGGCGTGGACTCCGCGAACTGCCTTGCCACGGCGCGGAACCGGTTCAGGGCGGTCAGGAAGGCATCGACCACATCGGGATCGAAGTGACAGCCCCGCTCGGCGATGATGACCCCTCGGGACGCCTCGATGGGGATTGCCTCTTTGTAGACACGGCGGTTGATAAGGGCATCGAAGACATCGGCCAGGGCCATGAGGCGCGCCGAAACGGGAATGGCCTCGCCGGCCAGCCCATCGGGATAGCCGCTGCCATCCCAGCGTTCGTGATGCCAGTGGGCGATCTCCTTGGCCAGAACCAGGAACTCCACATGGCCGTCCGCATCCCGCTCTGCCTGGTCGATGGCATCCGCCCCCAGCTTGGCATGGGTCTTCATCACCTGCCACTCCTCCGGCGTCAGTTTGCCCGGCTTGAGCAGGATGCGATCGGGAATGCCGACCTTGCCGATATCGTGCAGAGGGGCGGACTTGGCGAGCAGGTCGATGGTCCGGTCGTTGAGAACCTCCCTGAAACGGGGGTGCCCCCGCAGCTCGATGGCAAGGATGCGCACATACTCCTGGGTACGGCGGATATGGCTGCCGGTCTCCGTGTCGCGGGTCCCGGCCAGGCGGGACAGGGCGTTGATGCTGACATCCTGGATAAGCTGATTTTCGTGTATGCGCCGCCGCACCTCGGCGTCGAGAAAGGCGTTCTGGTCCTTGAGCAGATCGCGGGCCTTCTTCAGCTCCAACTGGGTACGGACACGGGCCGTTACGATGCTGGGGCGCAGGGGTTTGGTGATGTAATCGACCGCGCCCATCTCCAACCCCCGCTCCTCATCCTCGGTGGCGTTCAGGGCCGTGATGAAGATCACCGGGATGTCGCGGGTACGCGGGTTTCGGCGCAACCGGTCGAATACCCTGAATCCATCCATGCCGGGCATCATCACATCGAGCAGAATCAAGTCCGGGCGCGGGTCGGAGGCGGCGATCTCCAGGGCGCGCGGCCCGGAAGTGGCGGCACGCAGGCGATAGGAAGGCTGGAGCAGTTCCCCCAGCACGGCCAGATTCTCCGGTACATCATCGACGGCCAGGATGGTTATCCGGCTGTCATCGACCGGATTGGGTAGATCTTCCACTTCGATTTTCCTTTAGGATTTCTTGCGGGTTGCCATTCTTCTGAGTCCCTAACTAAATCTAGCCGAAAATCCGACGCTGAATCATGCAACATTTCTCACAATCCCCCCCCGCGCCGCGCCGGACGCTCTCCGTCGCGCCCATGCTGGACTGGACCGACCGGCATTGCCGCTATTTTCACCGCATCCTGACCCGCGAGACCCTGCTCTATACGGAGATGGTCACCACCGGGGCGCTGATCCACGGAGACAGGCCGAGACACCTGGATTTCAGCCCCGAGGAGCACCCCATCGCCCTGCAATTGGGCGGGAGCGATCCCAAAGAGCTGGCCGAATGCAGCCGCATGGGCCAGGAGTGGGGCTACGACGAGATCAACCTGAATGCCGGCTGTCCCTCCGGCCGGGTGCAATCGGGCGGTTTCGGCGCCTGCCTGATGCTGACGCCCTCCCTGGTCGCGGACTGCGTCAAAGCCATGCGCGACGCCGTCACCCTGCCCGTAACCCTCAAACACCGCATCGGCGTGGACGAGCGGGACAGCTACCCGGAGCTGGCCGATTTCGTCGGCACACTGGCCGAGGCCGGGTGCCAAACCTTCATTGTCCACGCCCGCAAGGCCTGGCTGGCGGGGCTGAGTCCCAAGGAAAACCGGGAGATCCCGCCCCTGCGCTATGAGATCGTCCACCGGTTGAAACAGGATTTCCCCGCCCTGGAGATCATCCTCAACGGCGGCATCCAGACCCTGGACGAGGCCGAGCGGCAACGCGGCCACTGCGACGGCGTCATGATCGGCCGCGCCGCCTATCAGGACCCCTGGCTCCTGGCCGATGCCGACCGGCGCCTGTTTGGTGGAATCAGTCCCGTCGATGACCGCCGTTCTGCCGTGGAACTGCTGTATTCCTATGTGGAACGCCACTTGGCGGTCGGCGGCCGGCTCAACCACATCAGCCGCCATGTCCTGGGATTGTTCAACGGCCGTCCGGGGGCACGGCGCTGGCGGCGTATCCTCAGCGAAGAATCCTGGCGGGAGGGCGCGGGGATCGAGGTGCTGCAAAAGGCCCTCGACGCCGTCGGTTAGCGTGAAAATACTGTAGGTCGCCCTTCAGGGCGACAGTCGGCCTGAAGGCCGACCTACATGGGCATTTTCATGCTCCGGGGTGGCAAGCCGCCATGATTGTTACCGAAAATCATCAGCCGTAGGGGCGGGTTTGAAACCCGCCCCTACTTTAGACAGGCACTGCATACGGCCCTGATCGTCTGGGCGAGTTCCGCCGCCGACATGATTACGGGCAGGACGTGGGCCTGTTCCTCCTCTTCGAGCGGTTCCGATTCCCTTATCTGCCTCTCCAGCACAGACAGGTCGGCGTCGGAGACATCATTGCCCCGTGACAGGCGCCTCGCGATGCGGCGCCGCAGCTCCGCCTCGGGAACCACGAAATCGAGGATCAGGAAGCCAACCCCCATGCCGTCCGCCAGTTGGGCGAAGAGTTGGCGCTGCCAGCGTTTGAGGAAGGCCGCGTCGATCAGGGCCACGTTCCCCGACTCCACGATGGGGCGGACCCTATCAGCGACATGGCTGTAGGTCCGGCGTGTCATCGCCTCGTCGTACAGCTCGTGTGCGCCGTCCTCGCCGAACCGCTGCCGGGCGGCCATGCCGGCAAGGCGCTTGCGTTCCACGTCGGTGCGGATGCGCGCCAGAGGGAGCTGCAACAGCAAGGCCGAGGCCAGGGTGCTTTTGCCACTTCCCGAGAAGCCGTGGGTAATGACGACACAGCCCTGTGACGTGCAGGTAAAGGATTCCGCCAGGGCCAGGTAGCTCAGGCACTCCTCCTGGATATGCCGCGCTTCCCCAGGCTCCAGACCGGGCTGCGTCAGCCGGATGGCCGTCACCTTGGCCCGGACCAGGGCGCGATAGGTCAGATAGAAGCGAAGCAGGGGCAGCCCCTCGTAGTCGCCCCTGGCGGCCAGGTAGGCATTGAGGAGCATATTGGCCAGATCGGCCCGGTTGAGATGGTGAAGATCCATCAGCAGAAAGGCCAGGTCATTGAGGGTGTCGATCCAGCGCAGTTCCGGGGAGAACTCGATGCCGTCGAAGATCAGCGGCCGCCCCCGTTCCACCAGGATATTGCCCAGGTGGAGATCGCCGTGGCACTCGCGAACCTGGCCGCTTTCGCGCCGTTCCCGCAGACGGGGGGCCTGCCGCTCCCACTCGGACCGGGTCCAGTCCTCCAGCGGCCCCAGCCGGTCGAGTATGGCCGGCTCGGACGTTACCCGCCGCAATTGATCGAAGTTCTCCAGCATCGGCCGCAGCACCAGCTCGGGCTCACCGTAGGGCGCCGTGGTCGGCGACTTCTCCGCCCGGCGATGAAACTCGGCAACCACATGGGCAAGCTCCAGGGCCAGGTGTTCGTTCAGTTGGCCGGGATGGCCGGAGAGGACCCCCCGCTCATCGAAGCGCCGCATTTCCACCAGCCAGTCGATGGGCTCTCCGCCGCCGCCGGGCAGGGGATCTTCCGGGGTGCCGCTGATGGGGATCGCACGCAAATAGACATCAGGGGCGAGGCGCCGGTTGAGGCGAACCTCTTCCTCGCAATAGAAGCGTCTTTTCTCCAAGGTCGAGAAATCGAGGAAACCCAGCTTGAGGGGCTTTTTCAGCTTATAGGCGTAATCCCCCACCAGAAAGACGGTGGAGATGTGGGTCTCGATGGTTTCGACCCCGGCCGCCCCGCGCGGCCAACGGCTGGGGTCGCGTAGCGAGTGTTGCAGTCGTGCCTGTTGATCCTGTTCCATGGTACCCCTAGCCGGTCGGGTTGCTTGACTTTGCCACAGGCAATACAAAATCATGCCCTGGCTTTTACAATCGCAATTATGGAGAAAAACGCATGAATGTCGAACGCATCGTCCTGGCCTTTGCAGGGTTTATGGTCCTGCTGACCGTTTTCCTGGGCATGAACCATCACCCCTACTGGTTCTACTTCACCGCCTTCGTCGGCCTGAACCTCTTCCAGTCCGCCTTCACCGGCTTCTGTCCCCTGGCCAGCCTGCTCAAGAAAATGGGCAAGAAGACCGGCAGCGCTTATTGAGTTTTCTTAAACGACCGCCGGTTCCGCGAAGAGGTCATGTTCGTCGGAGCCGGTGATCTCCACCTCGACGAAATCGCCCGGTTCCAGGTCCCACTCCGGCGGCAGGATGACGTTGCCGTCGATCTCCGGGGCGTCGCCCGGCCCTCGGGCGATGATCGCCTCCTCTTCCACCGCGTCCACCAGCACGATCATCTTTGAACCAACCTTGGCGGCCAGCTTCTCCCGGCTGATCCCGGCCTGCACCTCCATGAAGCGGGCGTAGCGCTCTTCCTTCACCGCTTCCGGCACGGCATCCGGCAGGGCATTGGCCGCCGCCCCGGCCACCGCCGAATAGGTGAAGCAGCCGACCCGGTCCAGCCGGGCCTCCCGCAGGAAATCGAGCAGGATCTCGAAGTCCCGTTCCGTCTCGCCGGGAAAACCGACGATGAAGGTGCTGCGCAGGGTCAGGTCCGGGCATTCGCGCCGCCAGCCGGCGATGCGCTCCAGCACCTTCTCCGTGGCGGCCGGGCGCTTCATGGCCTGGAGCAGGGAGGGGCTGGCGTGCTGCAAGGGCATGTCGAGATAGGGGAGGATAAGCTCCTGATTCATGAGGGGAATCAGCTCGTCCACCTGGGGATAGGGATAGACATAGTGCAGCCGGACCCAGGCGTGAAACTCGCCCAGGGCCTTGGCCAGATCCAGGATGCGGGTATGGAGGGGACGGCCCTTCCAGAAATCGGGCCGGTATTTCAGATCCAGGCCATAGGCGGGGGTATCCTGGGCGATCACCAGCAGCTCCCGCACCCCCGATTCCACCAGCCGCTCGGCCTCCAGCATCACCTCGCCGATGGGGCGGCTGACCAGCCGCCCGCGCAGTTGCGGGATGATGCAGAAGGTACAGCCGTGATTGCAGCCCTCGGAGATCTTGAGATAGGCGTAATGGCGCGGGGTGAGCTTCACCCCCTGGGGCGGGATCAGCTCCAGGTGGGGGGCGTGGGGCGGGGGGAGATGGTGATGGATCAGCCCCATCACCTCCTCATAGGCATGGGGACCCGTTACCGCCAGCACCTCGGGATGGGCGCGGAGGACCTCTTCCGCCCTCGCGCCCAGACAACCGGTGACGATGACCCGGCCGTTGGCGGCCAAGGCCTCGCCGATGGTCTCCAGCGATTCCTCCACGGCCGCGTCGATGAAGCCGCAGGTGTTGACCAGCACCAGATCGGCCTCCCCGTAACTGTCGCTCATCCGGTAGCCCTCGGCCCGCAACTGGCTCAGGATGCGCTCCGAATCGACCAAGTTCTTGGGGCAGCCGAGGCTGACCATGCCAATCTTATAAACCCTGCCTTCATCACTCATCGGGCAAAAACCTCGTCCATCGGACCTTGGGATATTGATTGAAAACTCGTTCGGACCTGCATTGTAGCAATCCATGCGCAGTTGCTACAATGAAGCCACATCCATCCCGAAGTGATCTCGAAATGCACACCGAAATCAAAAAATGGGGCAACAGCGCCGTGGTCCGGCTACCGGCAACCCTGTTATCGGAACTCGGCCTCAGGGTCGGCTCGCCGATTGAATTGAGACAGGAGCAGGGGCATCTGGTCATCGAGCCTAGCCGCCACCTTCGCCAGGGTTGGTTCGATTCTGCCATCTCTGAGGAAGAGAATCTCTTCGATTCCATCCCGGCCGATGAAGGAGGGGACGAATGGCACTGGTAAGACGCGGCGATGTCTATTGGGTCAACCTCGACCCGACCATCGGCACGGAAATACAGAAGACCCGCCCGGCCCTTGTAATCTCTCCCAACGACATGAATGCCGTCCTGCCCCGTGTCATCGTCGCCCCTCTGACCAGCAAGGGGCGGCCCCTCGGCTGTCGGCCGGAAGTGGAGTTCGGCGGCAGAGAGGCACGCATCCTGCTGGATCAGATCCGTGCCATCGACAAGCGCAGATTGGGGGCCAGGATGGGCAGCATCAACCTTAGCGCCTGGCATCCGGTCCTGCTGGAAATGCTGGCCTGACCCCCGTAGCCGGTACTCACTCTTGCGCCTGCCGCACCAGATCGACTAGCGAGACCTGGGGGCTTCCGGGGCGGACGTGGATATTGATGGTCTCGTCCAGCTCCAACTCGCCCTTTTCCACATGGGGCAGCAACTGCTCGGCGATCTGTTGCGCCACCAGCATGCCTTGGCGGTTGTGCTCGTCCAGATCGGAAGTGATCAATAATTCGGTCATATAATTCAGGTAGTTGCGGAATTCCGCCACCTGCCCCGCCAAGTCCATTTGGCGAAATGCCTCGGAAAAATCGAGAAAGAGTTCGTAGCCGGCGGAGGCGTCTCCGGCAGCGGCGACAGAGAATTTGAGCGGGCCTTGGATCTGCATGTTCTTCTCCAGCAGGAATTTGGACGGGGGATTCTATCCTTGTTTTTGTCATGGGGCGCACCGGCTATCGGCTCCGGTTATACTTCGCCCATGGGATACCGGCTCAGCAAAATCTACACCCGCACCGGGGACGACGGCACCACTGGCTTGGCCGACGGCAGCCGCCTGCCCAAGGAAGATCCTCGCATCGAAGCCATCGGCACCCTGGACGAGCTGAACGCCCACCTGGGTCTCCTGGCGAGCTTCGAGTTACCCCCGGAAATCGGCGCCATCGTCACGGAGATTCAGCATCGGCTCTTGGATCTCGGCGGCGAGCTGGCAACCCCCGACGCCCGGCGCCTGCCGGAGACCTGCGTGACGGCCCTGGAGCAGCAGATCGACCGGATCAATGCCGGGCTGCCGCCCCTCAAGGAATTCATCCTGCCCGGCGGGGGACCGTCCGCCGCCCAGTGCCATTTGGCCCGCACCCTCTGCCGCCGGGCCGAACGGCGCCTGCTTTCCCTGCATCGGCTGGAACCGGTTAGCCCCGTCTCCATCCGGTATCTGAATCGGCTATCGGACCTCCTGTTCGTCGTCTCGCGCCGGTTGGCGCGGGACAATGGGGGCGAGGTCCTATGGCGTCCCCTGGAGGCACCCCCCGTATCATGAGCCTAGAAAACCCTGTCGAAATCGTGCCGGGCAGCCGGATCATTCTCCATTTCTCCCTGTCGCTCCCCGACGGCACCGAGGCGGTCTCCACCTTCCACGACGAGCCGCTGGCCTGCACCCTGGGCGACGGCACCCTGCGCCCCGGCATGGAACTCGCGCTTTACGGCCTCAAATCCGGCGATACCCAGACCCTCACCCTGGAGCCGGAACAGGCCTACGGGCTCCATGACGACGATTTGGTCCACCAGGTCAATCGCAGCCTGTTCCCGGACTCCCTCTCACTGACGGAGGGCCAGATCATCGCCTTCTCGCTCCCCGACGGCCAGGGGACCCTGGGCGCAGTGCTGGAGCTGGACGACGGCCTTGTGACCATGGACTTCAATCACCCCCTCGCCGGACGGCAAGTGGTGTTCCGGGTGGAAGTCGTCGAGGTCGCACCGGGGATGGTGCAGTAATTTTTAGAGGTGCCCTCACGCCATGAAAATCCTACTCGCCAACCCCCGTGGATTCTGCGCCGGCGTGGACCGGGCCATCGACATCGTGGAGCATGCCCTGGATGCCTTCGGCGCGCCCATCTATGTCCGCCACGAGGTGGTCCACAACCGCTTTGTGGTGGATGGCCTGCGCCAGCGGGGCGCGATCTTCGTCGATGAATTGGACGAGGTGCCCGATGACGGCATCGTCATCTTCTCCGCCCACGGGGTCTCGAAAGCGGTCAAGGAAGTGGCCGAGCGCCGTGGCCTACGAGTCTTCGACGCCACCTGCCCGCTGGTGACCAAGGTCCATCTGGAGGTGGCCCGTTACGGCGACAACGGCCGGGAGGTCATTCTCATCGGCCACAAGGGCCATCCCGAGGTGGTGGGCACCATGGGGCAATACCGGGGCAAGGGTGCGGGGAGCGGCATTTATCTGGTGGCGACCGAGCAAGACGCGGAACAGCTCCAGGTCAACAACCCCAATGCCCTCGCCTTCGTCACCCAGACCACCCTCTCCATGGACGACTCCACCAGCATCATCGCCGCCCTGCGGCGGCGATTCCCCGGCATCCAGGGTCCGAAGAAAAACGACATCTGCTACGCCACCCAAAACCGCCAGGACGCGGTCAAGGCCCTCGCCGCCCAATGCGGGCTGGTGCTGGTGGTCGGTTCGCCCAACAGCTCCAACTCCAACCGCCTGCGCGAGATCGCCCAGAAGATGGGGGCAAGAGCCTTCCTGGTCGATGGGCCGGAAGACATGAGGCAGGAGTGGTTCAGCGGCATCGACTGCATCGGCGTCACCGCCGGTGCCTCGGCACCGGAGGTACTGGTGCGCCGCATCATCGACCGGCTTCTGGACTGGGGGGCCGAGGGGGTCGAGGAAACAGCCGGCGTGGAAGAGAATGTCAGCTTCGTCCTGCCGAAGGAGTTGCAGCAGGCAACATCGGCCCGGCAGCGATAACCCCCTGGTAAATGGATTGTAACTATTCAGCTCGATTCGGAAATTGCCCCCTCCCCCTTCCAGGGGGAGGGTTGG
>Ga0156782_145_pt1 | contig 47070 bp, 30 predicted proteins | sample RifOxyD3_FD_110732 | JGI IMG/M metagenome (GOLD analysis project Ga0156782, IMG submission 110732) | Gammaproteobacteria bacterium RIFOXYD12_FULL_61_37 | reverse complement strand
CGCGCGCGGGTCGGGGCTCCACCAGAGGATCGGTTGACCGGCGCTGTACCAGGGGAAGATTCCCCGGCGGTAGGCGCTCAACAGCCGCTCGGGCCGCAGGTCGCCTCCCACGGCCAGCAGGCCGTTGGGGTAAAGTTCGGCTTCCTCTGGGTCGGGGAATCGGCTGGGGTCGTTGGGGTCGAGCAGGGACAGCATGTGGAAGTGGACGATAGTTAGGGCCGACTTGGGATCACAGCGGTCCTTGCTTGCCGTCTTTCGCAACCGGGGTATTCCACCGTTTCTCCAGCGTCGCCACCACATCGGTCATGACGCCAAGCTCGGCGCAATGATCGGCCTTCTCTTCACCCAGATAGCCCCGCATCAGGAAGTTGCCGGTCTGGGCCTGCTCGTAGCGGGACAAATAGGCGCTGTCCTGGGCGACGGAGGCGGTGATCCTGCCGCCGATCCTGTCGACGATGTAGTGGGTGGTTTCCGTGGTGGAGGCATAGCCTGGCGGGACGATCCGCGAATGGCTGATGAACATGAACCCTTTCTTCTTCGCGGCGCGCTTGGCAAAGCGGAGGAAGGGTCCGAGCTGACCGGCCTGCAAACCCGAGGCATCGGTGGTGTCGTAATCGGCATGCAGCCCATCGATCAAGGCCACGCCATCGACCCATGCGCTCGCCTTTTGCCGCAGGATGGCCCGGATGGCACCGTAGCCTGCGCTCCACCCGGTCAGAGCAAGGTGACGGATATGCGCCCTCGGGTTTCCGGTGTGTTCGATGACGGCCTTCTCGATGCTGTCGAGCAGTTGCACGAAGGCCTCGGGCTGCGCAAAGGCGTTCTGATAGGCGGCCGAGCCGGCTCCCAGATCGATGCCCGCGACGAATACGCCACGGGCCTTTTTCACCAGCTCCTTGCGGACGGCCTTGCTGCCGTGGAAATGGATGATCAGATCGAATTCGTCCTTGGCCGTCAGTCCACCCTTGCGGGGCATGAGGATCTGGCCCAGGGCCGGATTGGGGACCCAAGGTTCATAGACACCGTAACCGGGGTCCGGGGCATTGCAGGGACCTGCGGTTTCCGGGGCCGGCGGTGGTGCTTCCTCGGCCAAGGCGGCAAGCGGAAGCAGGAGCGCAAGCGTCAGAAGGAAGGCCCAAGAGTTACGGCATGGGGCGAGCATCAGGGGATGTCCTTACAGCAGCGGAAGCCTTCCTGATAAAACGAGTGGCCGGTATCCAGCCTGATCTCCTTCATGTGCTCGTATGGCTGACGCACCCGGCAGTCGTCGGGATATTTAGGCGCTCCCTTACCGCTCTTGATGGTCGAACGATCCACGAAAAAGGAACCTTTCCGCTCCGTGAATCCCGTGACATCGCCTTGGGCGATGTTCCCCTCGTGGGTGGGCAGGTTGACGACTTCGGCCAGGTTGCCATGCAAATCGTAGACATCCTGGGCGCTCTTGCAGCGGTATTTGTATCCCGCCGGCCAGGTGTTGGTGCCGCAGGTCTTGTAGGCGGACTTGTCCGGGGCGCAGCCCTTGGAGAGGCCCGCGATAGGGGCGGTCGAAATATTATCGGCGGCCTCCGGCAGGACATCGGGGTCCTTCCCGCTATAGACCCCGCAGAGCACACTGGGGTCCGTCCTGTTCGCCAGATCGGCCTGGGACTGGAAGGCCCACCGCTTCTCGCGGCTGGCGTTGATGGCATTCCTCCGCGCCTCCGGATTGGCGATATCGAATCGATAGGTAGAAACGGGATCGATCCTGCCGGCGCAGGCCCCCTCCCACTCGTGGGAATTGCACAACCGTTTTCCCATGCTCCGGCAGATCATCTGGGCCTTCTGTGACGGAACCCAGACCAGGGGATATTCGCAAGGGATGTCCGGGAACTCGAACTGATCGACGCAAACCCTCGGCTTGCCATTCCCATCCGGAATGGGCGCCATCCATTTGGCCTGACAGACTTCTTCATACTCTTTTGATGGAGCGATCTTCCCGGCGTCGAGGACATCCTTCCTGCATTTGGCACGGGTCACCGGATGATAGGAGTTGTTTGGGCCACGAAAGGCGTCTTCATCCTCGGTGCCGATATTGCGGGTGATGCCGAAGGATTTGGTCAGAATATTCCGCAACCGGCCGGCCTGGGCAGGCGCCAAGCCATGCTCGCGAATCACCTTGTCCGCGAATTCCTCCGGCTCCGCGCCCAGGGCGAAGGGGGCGGAGAGGCATAAAGCCAGCGCAACCAGTAACTTGCTACCCATGTTTATCTCCTTGATTGACAACAGGACGTCAGGAGGAATCATCCTAAAAACCTCTTTTCAACCGCAAAGGACGCAAAGAACGCTATGGAAACCCATCCGATGCATTTGTTCGGCGCATCCCTGCGCCTCACCCCTCCGGGGCTGGCGCGAAAATCCGCTCCCGGCGGTTTTTTGTTCGGCGCATCCCTGCGCCTCACCCCTCCGGGGCTGGCGCGAAAATCCGCTCCTGACGGTTTTTTGTCCGTGCCCCCACCTTTCTGGTCAGGGGTTGAACCTAGACAAGCCAATGAATTCCTTCGCGTTCCTTCGCGTTCTTTGCGGTTAAATGAGGAAATTAGGATCATTCCCTTCTCAGAATATAGAAAAAGTCCTTGTAATCCGGCTTGATCAGATATCTTGGGGTTCCCTTGGTGTCGCCTGTGAACATCCCGGTCATCAGGTGTTCGATTTCGAAAGAGGTACTGTTGTCCTGGGCACGGGAGAGGCTTGCATAGGCCTGGCCGGGGCTGTTCATGTCCAGTTGGAAGGCGTAGTTGCAGCCGTAGGCCTGAAAGACCCTGGCCATGGCACTGGGCGTGGCGCCGGAGAAGTAGGCATAGATGAAATGCTTTTCCTGTTTCATTTCAACGATGCAGGCGGCGCCCCTGGGTGTTCTCAACTCCTTTTTTGCCGAGCCGGACCAATTGCCCGCGCTCCAGTGCTTTACATATTTGCCGGGTACGCCATCGCCGTTCTCGTTCCTTTCGATGAGGGGCAGACCATTCTGGCGAATGTGTTTCATGAACGGCAGGTTGTCCTTGTCCTGGTCCGTCCATGTCTTGAAGTCGATGGAGCCGTCCTTGTAGATGATGAGGGTTGCAAGTCCCTCGGAGGGCGTTACGAAGAGGACGCCGTTCTCCATGAAACCATAGTGGTGTCCCTTTTCCGTCTTAGAAAGCTCGCCGTACCGGAAGGCGCTGTGACGTTTCTGGAATCCGCCGGAAAAGGTGCCGATCACCTTGGACCAGAGAAAGGGTGGGGTATGCCCCAGGGGTATCAGTGGCTTCATCGTATTGAAGCCGTCGGGGCCGAAGGGATTGTCTTTCCGGATGTTCACGGCCCTCTCCGACCAGCCCACCCCCGGCAGATCGGTTCCCTGTCCCCAGCCCAGGGTGTATTTGTCCAGGTTGAGGGACATCAGATAGACGACAGCCCCATTTTCCACGCCATCCAAAGGGTTTACCCGGTCGGGATGGGAATCGAGTATCCCCCGGTCCAGCATCCCCGGCTCGATCATGCTGGCGAGAATATCCGGGTAGTTGCGCAGGGGATACCAATGCCCAACGAGGAGGCTCCTCTCCGGCTTGGCCGTCTTCAAACCCAGCAGCCGCGCGGGTATCGAGGTGTTTTTGTATCTCGCCTGAATGGAGGCACGGGGGAGCGGCCCCTTGTTCTCCGGGACATTCTGGGGTTCCTGCGACTCCTCCGTCTCTTCTTGCACCAGATATTTATCCTGGAAGAAGCCATCCTTCACGCCATTGACGATATCCTCGCCCGAATCGCCGGCAAGCCAGCGAACGACCTCGGCGCCCTTCTCCACGAAGGCCTGATTGCCCTCTTGTTCGATGACGATGAAAAGCCGGTTATCGCAGACGGGCAGGTAGCTCAGCCTTGGCTGGGTCCGTTTCGCGTATGCCCGATCGATCCCGCTCTCGATGTCGCAACGATGGACCTGATTGCCGGCATCGGTAATCAGCAGTTCCGGCTGGACGGGGTCCAGGCCGAGCTTCAAGGTATCGGAGGCGGGGAGGATGTTATAGACCGCCTTGACCCTGCTGTTATGCGTGAGGCCGAGGATATACCAGGCGTTGATGTTGGCGTTCAGATTCACCAGCGAGGCGCTGGTAAACGACGTTCCTTCATAGTTTACCGTCGTCTCTTTCTTGAAGGGTTGCAACTGAAACAAGGCCCCGTTGCCTGTCCGATCCATAAACGAGGCAAAGGCCTGCGATGTACAGGAAACCAATGCGAGAGCCAACAATAGGTCTCGGCATCCTGTCCCGATCCGTCCCGTGAAGCATCTGCTGTTTCCAGGCATATCGATACCCGCGAAAGTTGCTGTGAAAATCGAGAACGGGTTCTGGGAAAGTCCTTTTCTGGACAGGATTGTTCCCGATTAAACTTGTAAATCCTGGAAAATCCTGTCCATTTTCATTTCGGCGCTATTTTCCGATCAGGCGTCGATTCTCTTGTACTTGATGCGATGGGGCTGGACGGCCTCTTCGCCCAGGCGCCGTTTCTTGTCTTCCTCGTAGTCCTGGAAGTTGCCCTCGAACCAGACCACGTTGGAGTCGCCCTCGAAGGCGAGGATGTGGGTGGCGATGCGGTCGAGGAACCAGCGGTCATGGCTGATGACGACCGTGCAGCCGGGGAAGGCGAGCAGGGCCTCTTCCAGGGCGCGCAGGGTCTCCACGTCCAGGTCGTTGGTCGGTTCGTCGAGCAGCAGCAGGTTGCCGCCGCTTTGCAGCACCTTGGCCAGGTGCAGGCGGTTGCGCTCGCCGCCGGAGAGGTCGCCGACCCGCTTCTGCTGATCGGCCCCCTTGAAGTTGAAGCGGGAGAGCCAGGCGCGGGAATTCAGCTCGTACTTGCCGATGGTGAGGATGTCGTGGCCGCCGGAGACCTCTTCCCAGGCGGTCTTCTTGTTGTCCAGGGCATCGCGCGACTGGTCCACGTAGGCGACCTGCACCGTGTCGCCGATGCGCATCTCGCCGGCGTCGGGCCTCTCCTGGCCGGTGATCATGCGGAACAGGGTGGTCTTGCCCGCGCCGTTGGGGCCGATGATGCCGACGATACCGCCCTTGGGCAGATTGAAGCTCAGGTCGCCGTAAAGCAGGTTGTCGCCGAAGGCCTTGCGCAGTCCATTGGCCTCGATGACCAGATCACCCAGGCGTTCGCCCGGCGGGATGTAGATCTCGTTGGTCTCGTTGCGCTTCTGGAATTCCTGGCTCTGCAACTCGTCGAAGCGGGCCAGACGGGCCTTGCTCTTGGCGTGACGGCCCTTGGGGTTGGAGCGGACCCACTCCAGTTCGTGCTTCATGCTTTTGATGCGGGCCACTTCCTGCTTCTGCTCCTGCTCCAGACGCGCCTCCTTCTGCTCCAGCCAAGAAGAGTAATTGCCCTCCCAGGGGATGCCGTGGCCGCGGTCCAGTTCCAGAATCCAGCCGGCGACGTTGTCCAGGAAATAGCGGTCGTGGGTTACCGCCACCACGGTGCCGGGATAGTCGTGCAGGAACTGCTCCAGCCAGGCGACCGATTCGGCGTCCAGATGGTTGGTGGGTTCGTCCAACAGCAGCATGTCCGGCTTGTCCAACAGCAGGCGGCACAGCGCCACGCGGCGGCGCTCACCGCCGGAGAGCTTGGTCACATCGGCATCCCAGGGTGGCAGGCGCAGGGCGTCGGCGGCGACTTCAAGCTGGCGGTCGATGTTGTGGCCGTCCTTGGCCTGGATCAGGTTCTCCAGCTCCGCCTGTTTCTTGGCCAGGGCGTCGAAATCGGCGTCGGGCTCCGCATAGGCGGCATAGACCTTATCCAGCTCGACCAGGGCATTCTTCACATCGGCGACCGCCTCCTCCACGTTGCCGCGCACGTCCTTGGTGGGATCGAGCTGCGGTTCCTGGGGCAGGTAACCGACCTTGGTGCCGGGCTGCGGCCGGGCCTCGCCCTCGATGTCCTTGTCCAGCCCGGCCATGATGCGCAGCAGCGAGGACTTGCCCGAACCGTTGATGCCGAGCACGCCGATCTTGGCGCCGGGAAAGAAGGAGAGGGAGATGTCGCGCAAGATGACCCGCTTGGGCGGAACCACCTTGCCGACGCGATTCATGGTGTAGATGTATTGGGCCATTGCTTGTCGTGCCGGGGTGTTGGAATAGCCCCGCATTCTCGCATATCGCCCGAAGGGTGGGGTAGGGAATGGACTGTGGCGGCAGGAGAATATTTGCCGGATGCAATTCGCGACAGGCTCGCATTCGGAGCCTCTGGGAGGAGCATAATCAGCAAGCCTGGGGTTATGACTGGGCGAAGCCCGGCAAGGACTTTTGGCTGCGGCGGCAAGGTCTGTTTACATATATTCGATGCCCGATGGGATTGATGGGAGCAGTTAATGATCTATGCACACGGCGCTAATGCCAATGGGGACTGGCATCCCCTGGCTCAGCATGTTTCGGGCGTGGCGAAACTGGCGGCCAAGTTTGCCGAAAAATGCAGCCCTGCTTTGATCGAAGCTGCCCATTGGGCGGGACTGTTGCACGATCTCGGCAAGTATCGCGATGAATTTCAGCAATATCTGCGAGCCGAGCGGGATGGCGGCACCGAAACCCATCATGCCGTGTATGGTGCGGCACTCGCTTATCGGCGAGGGTGGCTTGGGCCGGCTTTCGCCGTCGCCGGACATCATGCAGGACTACATGATGTTCACGAATTGCAAACATTGGTGGAAGGGGCGACGTACCGGACGGAGGAACGTGTCCCTTTTCTCATTGAACGGTTTGAGCAGGAATTAGAGAGGGTTCCCGATAAAATTGGCGAACCGCCCTTCGCAGAGAATAATGAGTACAGCGCTGAATTTTACATTCGGATGTTGTTCTCAGTGCTGGTCGATGCGGACTTTCTCGATACGGAAGCGCATTACAAGAGCATGCCCAGGCGGTCACTCGAACTTCATGCCGCCGAGTTGCTCCAGCGGTTGATCGCGGACAAAGAAAGCAAGTCGCGTGAAGGCGAACTCAACGCCATTCGCAACCGTACTTTTCAGCAATGTCTCGAAAAAGCAAAAGAATCTCCGGGATTCTTCTCGCTGACCGTTCCAACCGGCGGAGGAAAGACGCTTGCGGGAATGGCGTTTGCCTTGTCCCATGCCGCTCAACCTCAAAATCAACTGCGGCGGATCATCGTCGTCATTCCCTATCTTTCGATTATCGAACAGAACGCCACGCAATACCGGCGCATCCTCGACCCCGAGAATCAGGGCATAGTCATCGAACACCATTCCGCCGTGAATGTACCGGAAGACAAGGGAGAATCTCGGTCACGCGCCCCCTTTGAAAAACATCCAAACGAATATGCGGCAGAAAATTGGGATGCACCGATCATCGTTACGACCTCGGTGCAGTTCATTGAATCGCTGTTCGCAAACCGAACCTCACGCTGCCGCAAGCTCCACAACATCGCGCATTCGGTGGTTATTTTCGATGAGGTGCAAACCTTGCCATCGCACTTGCTCAATCCGCTGCTCAACGTGTTTCGTGAACTGCGCGATCAGTATGGCGTTAGTTTCGTTTTTTCGACGGCAACCCAACCTGCATTCCAATATCGCCCTTCATCGCTCAGCGAGGGTTTCAGGCAAGGAGAAATTCAGGAAATAACTCAGGGCAGCACCGAGGCTAATTTTCACAGCCTGCGACGGGTTTCTATTCAGCCGCCAAAGCCTGATGAAACTACCGGATGGGATGCGTTAGCCAAACAAATGTCCCAGCGTGAACAAGCTTTGTGCATCGTAAATATTCGCAGTCACGCTTATGATTTATGGGAGAAGCTACGCCGTAGTTTTCCCCTGAAAGAAAGAGACGCGGTGTTTCATCTATCTTCGGCTATGTGCGCCGAGCACCGCTTTGCTGTGCTTGGCGATGATCGTGAACCTGAGCCCGGTACCATTCGTTATCGTTTGCGCAATAATCAGCCCTGCCGCCTTGTCTCAACTCAACTGATCGAAGCGGGCGTGGATGTGGATTTTCCTATTGTCTGGCGCGCTCTCGGCCCTCTTGATTCCATTGTCCAAGCTGCCGGGCGTTGTAACCGCGAGAATCGCTTGTGCGATGAGGCGGGCAACCCCGCATTCGGTGAGGTCATCGTTTTTCGTCCTGAAGACAACAAGCTGCCCCCAGGCGAGTATCGCACTGCCTCAGACATTACAGCTACACTGCTTGCACAGGTCGAGGCCGACACACTGGCAACCGACCACGAGCTGTTTGGACGGTATTTTGATGGACTTCATCAACTCGTGCCGACCGATCAAAAAAACATTCAATGCGAGCGGGAGAAGCTGCACTTTCGCAAAGTTGCCGAACTGGCAAAAGTCATAGACAACGACACTCAGGCAGTCATCGTTCCTTACGGCAAAGGTTGTAGCATCATCGAAGAAATTCGCACGCGCCCCGTCGTCAAAGGCCAGCCGCGTTTCAGCCGCGACGACTTGAGAAAACTGCAACGCTACATGGTCAATCTGCATTCGCGCGATTTTCAAAAGCTTGTTATGCACAAAGCTATCTCGCAGCTACTACCCAATCTCGAAATCCATGTGCTAGCCGAAGGTTGGTATCATCCCAACCTTGGCATTGTTATCGACAAACGCCCGACGGAGGACTTTTTTGCATGAGCGACAACTCTATCACCATCCGCGTTTGGGGCGATTACGCTTGCTTCACGCGCCCAGAAATGAAGGTCGAGCGCGTGAGCTATCCCGTCATGACGCCTTCCGCCGCTCGCGGTGTTCTTGAAGCTATTTTCTGGGAACCGGAAATCTATTACCTGATTGACTCGATACACGTCATACGGCGTGGGAGCTGGTTTTCATTTCGACGAAATGAAGTCATCAGTGTTATCAGTATCGACAACGCAAAAACCTGGATGAAATCGCCGGAGAAGGTCTCTCCTATTCGGGCAGGCGGTGGCGCAGCGGACGGCACACAACGCAACATGCTCGCGCTGGCAGGTGTCGAATATCTCATTACCGCCGAAGTGCATTTGAGTGACATAGGTAAAAGAAGAGGCCACCCGATCAATACATACCGGACAGAAATTGAGCGACGGGCAAAAAGTGGCAAGTGCTACCACCGCCCGTATTTAGGTGTCCGCGAATTCGTTGCTGACTTTGACTTGGAGGACGATGTGCCCGCAGCACTGGAACGACGTTCAACCGAACTCGGAAAAAACTGTAAAAGCCTCTGGCCCGAAGAAGACCTGGGGCTAATGCTGTATGACGTATTCGATCACGAACAGCGAACACAGGGTTTCCGTTGGCTTACCAAAGATGAACAAGAATCTCAGCCAAAGAAAAAAGCCGTTCCGAGGTGGGAGGGCTTATTGGTCAAGCCCGAAGCGGTTTTTTTCCAAGCGAATATCAAGGATGCGAAACTCGATTGCCATCCGCAGCGCATCCGCTTGGCGCGTAACCAAGTTACGGGAGCATAGCGATGCTATTGAAGCTGCTTTATGATTTTGCGTATTCGCGCAATCTGCTGAACGATTTAGCCTTTGAAGAGAAACCCGTCCGCTGGATCATCCAGCTTAATTCTGATGGATCTCTGCGAGGGCAAGGGCCAATAGAAACAACAGGCAAGAAGAATCAAGGAAAGCCTTTGCGGTGCCCAAGAATAATTGGCGATACGAACTCAGGAATGATCGCTGACTTTTTGGCTGAGGGCATTGACGGAATGTTTGGCCTAAGCCCGAACCTTAAAAAACCGAAAGACCAAGTCAAGCTTGATGCCAAGCATAAACATTTTTGGGATCAAATTCTGGAATGCCACAATGCAACAGAGGAAGTCGCTTTAACTGCACTGTTAAATTTTCACAAAAACCTCACGAATAGCCCGCCGAGCTTTCTTGTACAAGAAGACGAAAACTGGTTCGTTATTTCTTCGCAAGGCGAACGCAGGAAGCTCGGGAATGACGAATTTACCTTCAAGGTTAATGATGATTTGCTCTTGGAAAATACAAAGGTTTGCGATTATTGGAAAGGTAAGTTTTCTGAATCTTCAGAAGTAGATGATGACGACAAAAACAGCAAGGCTGAAGTTGTATCAGGTATTTGTTTGGTGACAGGAGAATTTGCTCAGATTGCAAGAACGCATAATCCAAAGATTCAGGGTGTTCCAAATACACAAGGAAGTGGCGCAAAGATGGTTTCGTTCGAAAAATCTTCCCCCAGTTTTTCGTCTTTCGGATTAACACACTGCTTCAACGCGCCTATTTCCACAGAAGCTGCGACAGCTTACTGTGTAGCACTAAGAAAGTTACTTACAGAAGAGGATCACCACCTCCGCATTGGGCAAACTAGCATCTGTTTCTGGGCACGAGAAGCCAAAGAGGCATCAAGTTTTTTTGCTCGCATGCTTAACCGTCCTGACCCGGCCAGCGTGGCTGCTTTTCTGAAAGCACCTTGGTCAGGCATTGATCGAGAGCAGGCTAAGCACGATCAGTTTTACAGCGTTACTCTTTCCGGCAATGCTGGACGAATCGTTGTGCGCCACTGGATGCAAGCCACGCTCGAAGCAGCACGCGAGCACCTGCGGCAATGGTTCGGCGATCTTGAAATCGTTACTTATGGCAACCCTACTGCCCAAGCAAACCGCAAGCCGAAAGCTAAAGTTGATGGTGGTGATACGGACAGCGGAATGCCGCCATTGGCGCTGTACCGTCTGGCTTGCACCACCGTGCGCGAAGCCAAAGACTTACAGGCGGAAACACTCAGCCAGCTTTATCGCGCTACGCTTGAAGGCACTGCACCGTCACTAATGCTACTCAAGCCGGTGTTGAATCGCTTAAACGCTGACCTCTGTCGATTTGGCGCTGGAATTTTAGAAACGCCTATATCCGGCAAAGCCATGCGGGCAATCTCTGACTCAAATACGCCAATTCCACCGCCCGGCCAGTCACGTATGGCACTGCTTAGAATGCTCTTGAATCGCAACATAAAGGAAGGTGATCCCATGATAGAACCTAAAGTTTTTGAAACGCCTGATCCCGCCTACAACTGTGGGCGATTGCTTGCGATCTTTGATGATCTTCAAATGCAAGCACACAGCTACAAGCTCGAAGGCGCAGGTGTGGTCGAGCGTTATTACGGTTCGGCATCATCTGCACCAAATAGTGCGTTCGGTATCCTCTGGCGGCTTCATCAGCACCACCTGAGAAAAATCTCTCGAAATGGTGATGCAGGCAAACGAGCCGCAGAGGCGATTAAGCGAAGAATCGGAGATATAGCCGCTCTCTTTCCACAGCCTGCGCCTAACCTACCGCCACAATTTCCGCGTACTTTCAGCTTGCAGGAGCAAGGTCGTTTCGCACTTGGGTTCTACCAGCAAATGGCGGTGCGTAGATCCGCCATTGACGAATATCAAAGGAAGAAAAAAGCGGGCGAACTGAAACCTGAAGAAATTGACGACGTGTTAGAGCTTGCCGATAACGAATAATATTAACCAATCGAATATAGGAGACAAACATGAGCGATAACATTCTGACCAACCGACACGATTTTCTGATGTTGTTTGAAGTGACCAACGGCAACCCGAATGGCGATCCTGATGCAGGCAATATGCCTCGGCTCGACCCGAACTCGAATCGCGGGCTGGTTTCTGACGTGTGCCTGAAGCGTAAAGTCAGAAATTTCGTCGAACAATTCCCACATGGTCGTGCCGATAGCGACGCCAATGGATTCAACATCCTCATCAAGCAAGGGGCGGTGATTGAAACCGAGCAGAAAAAAGGAATCGAAGCGGCCAAGGTGCAGCAAAAGGACAAGGATAAACAGGCTGAAGCAGCAATGAAATGGCTCTGTCGGGAATTTTATGATGTTCGCACTTTCGGCGGAGTGCTCTCTACTGGCGACGACGTTATGAAAGGCTCTGCGTGGGGTCAAGTTCGCGGCCCCGTCCAATTCACTTTCGGCCAATCATTCCATCCGATTACCCCGCTCGAAATCACTATTACCCGCTGTGCAGTGACCAAGGAGGCCGACAAGGCCAAGGAACGTACCATGGGTAGCAAGCATATCGTTCCGTATGCGCTCTATTCCGCGAAAGGCTATGTTTCACCTGCATTTGCAGAGCGCACCGGGTTTACTCAAGCCGACCTCAACTTGCTGTTCGAAGCTTTGCTGCAAATGTTCGAGCATGACCGATCAGCGGCGCGTGGCGAGATGGTGGTGCGCGGGCTGTACGACTTCGAGCACGTCGGCACACAGCACGAAAACAACGCTGAACAGAACAAACGCGAAGCCCGCTTGGGCTGCGCCCATGCACACAAGCTATTTGAAGGCATTGAGGTCGCATTGACGGAAGAAGCGAAGGCCAAGGGCTTTCCCGAGTCCTTTGCCGATTATCATGTGACTTGCGAATGGACGAATGACAACCTGCCGAAAGGTGTGCGTTTGCATAAAAGGCACGAATAATAAGGAGTTACGAAATGACTACGATCCATTCTAGTAACGAAGAAACCCTGCTACACCAAATGGTGGAAACCATCGTCCGTGAAGTCGCCCCGGAGGCCATCATCCTCTTCGGTTCTCGTGCGCGGGGCGATGCGCGGCCCGATTCGGACGTTGACTTGCTGGTGGTGGAAAGCGAGCCGTTCTCGCCCCAGCGCAGCCGCCGCAAGGAAGCGGCGCGTTTGTACATGGCACTGCGGGGGCTGGCGGTTTCCAAGGATATTCTTCTGTACAGCCGGGATGAATTCGATCACTGGAAAAGCTCGCCAAACCATGTGGCCGGAAGGGCGCACAGTGAGGGGAGGGTGCTGCATGGCCGACCTTGAACATGCCCGCTCGATGTTGCGGATGGCGCATAAGGATTTCAATGCGCTTGTCGGAATGCAAGGGAACCCGTTGTTTGCCGATGAGATTTTCGGTTTTCATGTCCAGCAGGCAGTGGAAAAGGCGCTGAAGGCATGGCTCTGTGCCCGCGACGCCATTTATCCGATGACGCACGAGCTGACGCGGTTGCTTGCCCTGTTGGAGAATCAGGGTGCTGAGGTGGAAAAATTTTGGCCGCTGGTTCAGTACACTATTTTCGCAGTTCAAGCGCGCTACGAAGAAGGGGTTACCGAGCTGGATGAGCCTATCGACCGTGCCGCCGAGGTCGAGAACGTGAGTGTATTGCTGGCCCATGTCGAACAGATGATCGCCATATAAGGAAACGCCGGTGGCCGACATCGAACCCATCGCCATTTCCGCCCTCAACCAGTACGCCTATTGCCCCAGGCGTTGCGGGTTGATCTTCGTGGAAGGCGATTTCGAGGACAATCTCCATACCGTGCGGGGCAGGGTGGAACACAAGCGAGTGGATGCCGTGCGCCATGAAACGGCGGAAGGCCGGCGGGTGGAGACGGCCTTGCCGTTATGGTGCGACCGGCTCGGGCTGGTGGGCAAGGCGGATGCGGTGGAATTCCTGGCGGACGGCACGCCCTATCCGGTGGAGTACAAGCACGGCGCACGCAAGAAATGGCCCAACGATGACCTCCAGCTTGCCGCCCAGGCACTGTGCCTGGAAGAGATGACCGGGCGGACTGTGGCAGGGGGCGCCATTTTTCATCACGGCTCGCGGCGCAGGCGTGAGGTGGCGATTACGCAAGAGTTGCGTGAAAAGGTGGACGAGGTCCTGACCGCCATCCGCGCCATGCTGGAATCCGGCAGCCTGCCACCGGCGGTGAATGATGCCCGTTGCCGCGAATGTTCCCTCAAGGAGATTTGCCAACCGGAGGCGCTTGCCGCCACCGCCAAGCGCCAAAGGTTGCACGAGGCCCTGTTCCAACCGGAGGAACCATGCGCCAACTCTTGAACACCCTCTACATCATGACGCCAGGCGCCTATGCCCACCTGGAAAATGACACCCTGCGCGTTGATATTGAACACGAGAAGAGGTTGCAGGTACCCCTGCACCACTTGGGCAGCCTGGTCTGCTTTGGCGATGTGATGCTCTCGCCCGCGCTGATGCACCGCCTGGCCGATGAGGGCAAATCGCTGGTATTGCTCGACCGCAACGGGCGGTTCAAGGCGCGGCTGGAAGGGGCGGTGAGCGGCAACATCCTGTTGCGTCAGGCGCAACATCGGGTTGCCCTTGATCCGAGGTTTGCCCTGGAAACGGCCAAGGCCCTACTGGCCGGCAAGCTGCGCAACGCCCGCCAAATCCTGCTGCGCGGGGCGCGCGAAGCGGAAGGCGACGCAGACCGGCTGGCCCTGAGCACGGCCGCCGAGGCCCTCGGCCAATCGGTGAGAAATCTGCCCGCCGCCGCCGATCTCGACAGCCTGCGCGGACTGGAGGGCGATGCCGCGAAACGCTATTTCCTTGTCTTTACGTGCCTGGTGCGTCCGGATGCCCGCAGCGCCTTCACGCTTGACGGCCGCACCCGCCGTCCGCCGCGCGACCGGATGAATGCCCTATTGTCGTTTCTCTACGCCATGCTCATGAACGATTGCCGTAGCGCGGCGGAATCCGCCGGACTCGACCCGCAGCTTGGCTTTCTCCACGCCGTCCGCCCCGGGCGCGCCGCGCTGGCGCTCGACTTGATGGAGGAGTTCCGCGCTGTCCTGGCGGACCGTCTCGCGCTCACCCTGGTCAACCGGGGCCAAATCACCGCCAAGGATTTTGTCGAACGCGAGGGCGGCGCCGTGCATTTGGCAGATGATGCACGTAAGACCCTGGTAGTCGCCTACCAGGAACGTAAACAGGAAGAGATCACCCACCCGCTGTTGGAGAGCAAAACGCCCCTTGGCCTGCTCCCCCAACTGCAATCCCGCTTCATGGCGCGCGCCATACGCGGCGAAATGGCGGAAGGGTATCTGCCGTTTTTATACAAATAGCATTGCGTCCGTAAATCAATGGGCGAGGAATGAAGCCGCCGACATGCTGATTATCGTTACCTACGACGTCTCCACCGAAACCGCCGCCGGACGCAAGCGCCTGCGGCGAGTCGCCAAGGTGTGCGAAAGCACCGGCCAGCGCGTCCAGAAATCGGTCTTCGAGTGCCGGGTGAATCAGATGCAATATGAGGAGCTGGAGCGCCGGTTGCTGGATGAAATAGAGTTATCGGAAGACAACCTGCGTCTCTACCGGCTCACCGAACCGGTCGATTTACACATCAAGGAATACGGAAAATTCAAGGCCACCGATTTTGATGCGCCCCTGGTGGTATGAGAGGCTGTGAAAATATCCCCCGCCTACTGCGAACGTCCCTGGATGCGGTGGGCTGCGTTGCGAAGACCACAATATCGGGTCATGTAGTCTCGCTACACTCCCAGATATTGTGGTCCTCGCGCCTTGCTCACCACACCCAGTGCCGCTCTCGCTACGGCGGGGGATATTTTCACAGCCTCTGAGCGCGAACCGGGAGCGATGGGGAAAACCCGTCAGGTGCGCGCGATCGTTAACTGGTTGAATGAACGGAGATTTGTCGTATGCTACCTCGGTGTTCGCTTGTGGCACCCTGCCGGTCTCGGGAGATACGCGCAATCCAGCGGAATTTCTCAAGTCTTGCAAGGGGTTACACGCGAACAGAAGCGCCCGGCCAATTGGCCGGGCGAGGATTGAAACCAGATCCGCGAATCCAGTAGCCAGACCGGTTATTGAAGCGCCCGGCCAATTGGCCGGGCGAGGATTGAAACATGCATCCGGTTGTCTGCCGCGTACACCACTGGTGAAGCGCCCGGCCAATTGGCCGGGCGAGGATTGAAACTACATAGTTTTCGGACGCACAGACATTAACGTCAGAAGCGCCCGGCCAATTGGCCGGGCGAGGATTGAAACATTTTTTTCGTAACATAACCCGCAACATAAGCACGAAGCGCCCGGCCAATTGGCCGGGCGAGGATTGAAACTATTGATGAATTTTATTATGGAGGTAACAAACCCGAAGCGCCCGGCCAATTGGCCGGGCGAGGATTGAAACTGTTCCTAACCGACTTATCTGGGATGATTGGGAGGGAAGCGCCCGGCCAATTGGCCGGGCGAGGATTGAAACATCATCGCCTGGACGGATGAGATGCAACCACTGAGAAGCGCCCGGCCAATTGGCCGGGCGAGGATTGAAACATTTTCAACAGCTCAGCCGGGACGGCGATCTAAGGAAGCGCCCGGCCAATTGGCCGGGCGAGGATTGAAACAAGATACGCGACCTCCGAAACGTTGTTCCATGCGGAAGCGCCCGGCCAATTGGCCGGGCGAGGATTGAAACAGAACAAAACCATGTTCTTCAATGAAACGACGAAGAAGCGCCCGGCCAATTGGCCGGGCGAGGATTGAAACAAAACAAAACCATGTTCTTCAATGAAACGACGAAGAAGCGCCCGGCCAATTGGCCGGGCGAGGATTGAAACACGACCTCGATCCGGTTGCAACCGGCTCGGTTGGAAGCGCCCGGCCAATTGGCCGGGCGAGGATTGAAACCGTTCCTAACCGACTTATCTGGGATGACTGGGAGGAAGCGCCCGGCCAATTGGCCGGGCGAGGATTGAAACAGCTTCTGACTGGCTGCGCGAACATGCGCCTGGCGGAAGCGCCCGGCCAATTGGCCGGGCGAGGATTGAAACGCAGGATTCCCGCTGCACTGGTTGCAGGATTCCCGAAGCGCCCGGCCAATTGGCCGGGCGAGGATTGAAACTGCTGGCGATTCGCCTGCAATGTGGCATTCGCAAAGAAGCGCCCGGCCAATTGGCCGGGCGAGGATTGAAACATTAATCCCGCAGAAGTTACAGCGGGCCGTTCTGAGAAGCGCCCGGCCAATTGGCCGGGCGAGGATTGAAACGGCGTAGACCCGCTGCTCGATGCCCAGGCCCGGCGAAGCGCCCGGCCAATTGGCCGGGCGAGGATTGAAACCACCGTGTACTCCGCCACGTCGACGCCGATGCGGGAAGCGCCCGGCCAATTGGCCGGGCGAGGATTGAAACGATCGAACCCGCGTACTGGCGGGTATCGGCGCGGAGAAGCGCCCGGCCAATTGGCCGGGCGAGGATTGAAACACGCCCATGAGACGGGCGAAGGCGGCACGGGTGGGAAGCGCCCGGCCAATTGGCCGGGCGAGGATTGAAACATCAAAGCCGCCGCCCAGGCATTGCAGCAGAGGGGAAGCGCCCGGCCAATTGGCCGGGCGAGGATTGAAACTCCGCCAAGGCCTCGGCCGAGATCCTCCGGTCGCGAAGCGCCCGGCCAATTGGCCGGGCGAGGATTGAAACATGAACTACATAAGCTGGCTATACGCGGCAGAGCGAAGCGCCCGGCCAATTGGCCGGGCGAGGATTGAAACTAGCCCTTTCCTCGATCCGTGCAATCTCGGCTTCGAAGCGCCCGGCCAATTGGCCGGGCGAGGATTGAAACTCCGATAGGGATGCCGACCGGCTCGCCGTGGCCGGGCGAGGATTGAAACACGCCGTAGAAGGCCAGCATTTGCTGCTTCGACCGCTTCAGTTGGCGGCTGATGGACTCCAACCCGCCGCGCGTCTTTTTGAAGCCGACATCGCCCCCTTCCTTGGAGATAACGTCTATGCGTACCGATTGCCGATCTTTTGCCATGTCCGGGGAACGTCCTCGTCTGCTGCTTTATCTGTCGATCATGACCGCGCTATCGCCGCCACTGGTCATTACCCGGTTTTGGCCGGTGCCGCTGATCCTCATTCCCTTGACGCTGGCGGTCAGCATCATCGGTCTGTGGCGGTCACACCGATGATCTCGGCGGTGCGGGCGAACAGGGCGAAGGGGTAATCCCAGACATTGACCAGCCCGGCGCGCTCCAGCAACAGGGCGTTGCCTTCGATGTCGGCAATGATCCGGCCCAAATCGACCGGAAGCGCCCGGCCAATTGGCCGGGCGAGGATTGAAACAGAGGTAGGAGAGGGGATCTCAAATGACCCATATGGCCTGGCAGAATTTGATTACACGCGACCTTCTCAAGGATCTCGCCGGAACCAAGGCGTTTCAACGGGGCGAGGAGTGTTTCTTTTCTGGCGCGGTCGAGCGGTTGCTGGTGTCCAGCGGCAAGATCACTGCCAAGGTGGTTGGTTCGGAAGCGTACCGGGTTCAGCTCTGGGAGGTTGAGGACGACCTGGGCTTTGATTGTTCCTGTCCGCGCGCGGGGGATGGCTATTTCTGCAAACACGCGGTGGCGGTCGGATTGGCATGGCTGGCCCAGTCCTCCGGCGCGATGCCTGGCAGGAAGGGAAGGGAGCTTTGGCGGGAGATCCGGCAGTATTTGTCCGGGCAGCCGGTGGATGTCCTGGTCGATCTATTGATGGATGTGTCCCAGCGGGATGATCGGCTCTTTAAATCGCTGTCGCTCAAGGCCGAACGCAGCCTGGGCGGCGATGGGGTGGAGGCGTTCCGGCATGCGATCGACGAGGCAACGCGCACCGGGGGCTTTGTGGATTGGCGGGAGGCGGCGGACTTTGCCTCCGCGATTGGCCAGGTCGCCGATTCCCTGGCTGAACTCCTCAAGCCCGATTCCGCCGCCACCCTGGTCGAATTGACCGAATACGCCATCGAACGTGTGGAGCAATCCCTGGAGGAGGTTGACGATTCCAATGGCGAGGTTGGCGCCGTGGTCTATCGCATGGGCGAGCTGCATTTCGATGCCTGCCGGATGGCGCGGCCCGATCCGGAGGCTCTGGCGGAACGCCTGTTCCGGCTGGAGACGACACTGCCTTTTAAACTGCCGAAATTTGACCCTCTCAGCTACCAGGAGGTCCTTGGGAAAGAGGGGTTGCGCCGTTACCGGGAGCTGGCCGAAGCCGAGTGGGGCAAGATCAAGCCCGGCGACCGGGCCGGCGGGTTCGATTACCACCGGTCCAACATCACCCGTCTTATGGAGAATCTGGTCGAGGCAACTGGGGATGTCGAGGAGCTGGTGGCGATCAAATCCCGCGATCTCTCAACCAGTCATCGCTATCTCGACATCGCTGAAACCCTGGCCGAAGCCAAACAGATGGACAAGGCCCTGGAGTGGGCGGAGCGGGGCTTGACGGCCTTTCCCGACCGGCCCGACAACCGCTTGCGGGATTTTCTGGTCGCGGCGTATCTGAAGCGGAAACGCTTTGATGAGGGCCTGCGGCTGACTTGGGTCCAATTTGAGGAACATCCCGGCTTCGATACTTACAAAAAACTGCACGGTGTGGCCAGCCAGATTGGGGACTGGCCCGTGCAGCGGGAACGCGCCCTGAAATTGCTTGCTGAAACCATTCAGCGAGAGGCGTCGGAGACGACCCGCTGGAAACCCCAGTCCTCCGCGCCCAACTACTCCCGGCGGGTGGAGATCGCCCTCTGGGAAGCCGATCTGGATGCTGCATGGACAGCGGTTCAGCAAGGCGTTTGCGATATCTCCCTGATGATCGAACTGGCCGGCGGGCTTGAGCCATCCCGGCCGGACGATGCCCTCAAACTCTACCGCCGCGTCGTTCCGCCCATCGTCGAAGAGACCAACAATGCCGCTTATGCGCAGGCCATAGGCCTGATCCGGCGTATCGGCAAACTCATGACGGCCCGGAAAGAGACAGAGGAATTCAGCAACTACTTGGCGGAACTCCGTGTCCGGTTCAAACCCAAGCGGAATTTCATCAAACTGCTGGACGACGTGGTGTTGTCCGTCCGCCGAGAGAAAAATCCTTGAAATCGCCCCATGGCTTCTGTATAGTCGCCGCTTCGTTTTAGGCGCATAGCTCAGTTGGTTAGAGCACCACCTTGACATGGTGGGGGTCGTTGGTTCGAGTCCAATTGCGCCTACCAACCAAAACCAAAGAAAAGCCCCTTCCAAGGGGCTTTTCTTTGTCTGCTCCACAGCCCTATCCAGGGCCGAGAACAGCTATCTATTTCGTCGGCTGGCGCCCATACTCAACTTCCGGCACAGCATCCAACGCTCCACTCCGAGTGGTTCACCGGGCAAACGCCCTTCAGCTACGCTTCTCCAGGCTCCACGGGCATCCCCTCAACACGAACTGGAGTAAACACCATGTCCCATCCCCAACGACCTAGCAGGGAAGCGAAAAAGCAGGCCGCACATACACCGAAGGAAAAAAAGGCCGCCAAACGGGCGAAAAAGGATTCGATCGAATTCCCGCCCCTAGTCGCCAAACGCCCTTGATCAACTAATCCAGCCCGGAAATATCTCCCCGGTATTTCCGGACTTCGCAGGGGGGCTCACCGGGGAAAGGGGACGGATTTAATTGTTCCCGAAGGATACAAGAGAGTGCGTAAAATAAATCTGTCCCCTTTTTCGTAGCGGCGATCCTCGCGTCAACGGCGGGTCAACCTATGGCACCCGCCATTTACTATGCCGAAGGCCAAATGGAACTTGCCGACCTACCGACACAATCTGTCTAGCGGATTCCGAATACCCACCAAACTGCCTCCCCTCATGGAGAGGTGCTGGTTCCGTTGTCCGCTGAGTTCACGGCCGCGCTATCTGAATCGGCTGGCGCTGCTTGGGACGGCGCCTCCGCAAGCTCCTGGCCGCTGCCCTCGGCGGCGGCTTTGCCCGCGAGCTTCTGACGGCGTTTTTCTTCCTGCTTTTGTTTCTTCGCCAGATCCCTCTGGCGTTTTTCGAATTGGTAATTTGGCTTGGCCAAGTGGTCTCCTTTGATCGCCGCGAGGGCGTTATTGAATGTTGGAATGGGGCATCAAGCGCTGCTCGCCGCCGCGCTCACCGTCACCCTGTGTTCCCGCTGGTCGTCGACCAGCGCGATCGTCGTGCCGTCCTGCCTGACGCCGTCGAGCGTCAGACCGGGCGGCTCGGGGCTATCGGGGCCGGGTTGGGTAACGCCGATGTGGTAGACCGTTTCGCGGAAGCGGTAATGCACCGTGAATCCCAGCCAGTGCTCGGGCAGACAGGGGGCGATATGCAGCCGGTCCACTTCCAGCCGTAGGCCGAGCAAGGATTCGAGGATCAGCCGGTACATCCAGCCGGCCGAGCCAGTATACCAGCTCCAGCCGCCCCGGCCGGTGTGGGGCGCCACGGCGTAGACATCGGCGGCCATGACGTAGGGTTCGACCTTGTAGGTGGCGATGGCTTCTTTGGATTTCGCGTGGTTGGCCGGGTTGATCAGGGTTGTCAGTTCCCAGGCGAGGCGGCTGTCGCCCAGGGCCGCGAAGGCCATGGCGGCCCAGATGGCGCCGTGGGTGTACTGGCCGCCGTTTTCGCGCACGCCCGGCACATAGCCCTTGATGTAGCCGGGGTTGAGACCGGTCTGGCCGAAGGGCCGGTTGAGTAACGGGATCAGGCCCACATCGCGCCGTACCATGTGTTCGTCCAGGGATATTGCATGGCGCTACGGGAACGCTCCGGGTCGCCAGCACCGGACAGCACCGCCCAGCTTTGCGCGAGGGCGTCGATGCGGCATTCGACGTTGTCGGCGGAGCCGAGCGGGGTGCCGTCGTCGAACCAGACGCGATCGCCCAACAAGATGCGCGGCCCCAGTTTCGGCCGCACATCCTTGCCGATCCATGTCAGTTCTAGTTTTTGTTTGTTGCTCATGAAATTCTGCCGCCCGCCTTAACCGATCTGCGCGATACGCCAAACCGCCGTGGCTTGTGCCGCCATCCAGTTCTGGTGCGCGGCGACGCGCTCAGGAGTCCATTCGGCATGATCTGCCGCCAGCTTGCGGTTGATCGAAAAGCCGCTTTTTTCGAATACGGGGCGCTTGACGGCGTAGCTGGTATTACCCAAATCTTTGTTGGTACCTGCCTGCATCAAGGTCATGTTGCCCAGGCGATAGGTCAAGGCATCGGCCTCTTCGTCGGTAAAGGCCTCCCAGTCGGCCTGGGGATTCTGCGGTAGGACATGCTCTATGTTGAAGCTGTCGCTGGTAAAACTGTAGTCTTGCCCGGACAGATGTTTTTCCAGCGCGCAAAGAATGAACCTCACCACGCGGTTGTTGCGTGATTGTGTCGTGCGGATGGTTTTCTCGGCAAAGGCGGCGCGAAAAGCCGTGTCAGTGGGGTAGATGCTTTGCATTGCGGCCAGCGCCGCGCCTAGATTCGCCACGTCACCCTTCGCGATGCGCTCCGCAACGGCGTTATAGGTTCTTTCTTGTTCAGCCGTGCTGTAGCTGCAAATCACATTGAAGCGCATCGAAATAACGACGCAAGCCCGCATCAGGCCGGCGAAATCAGGCGTATCGAAAACCCGCTTGGCCGCCAACAGCAGCGGCAAGGGCTGGCGAACATTGAAGGTTCGCAAAGTGCTGGCAAACCCTTTGGTTTCCTGTGGCCAGTCGGAGGCTTCGGGCGACGATAAAGCGAGGTAGGTGTCGAGATCTTCTTCCATATCGCGCAGGAGTTGAAAAACCCGTTCACGCGAGTTGACCTGATTGCGGACGGTTTTGAACAGCTCGGCCTGGCGCGCAAAAGTACGGCGGCTATTCCAGTGGGCACGCAGGAAGTCAGGGAAGCTTTCCGCCCCCAGGCGCCCGACCATGGCCTCCCAGCGTTCCTCCAGATTTCGCAATTCGTGATCTTTGTCGCTGCTACGGTCAAGCACCGAAAACAAGTAGTTTTTCAGCAGGTCGGTCGCCGACAGCCGCACGCCGCGCGCATTCAACGTCTCGAATACCTTGTAGGCATTCAACTCATCCGTGACCGTGATGACCGTAAAAAACAGGCGGTCGCTCATGTCCTCGACGAATTGAGCCAGACGCATACCCTCGGTGCCAGTGCTTTTTTTGAGGTAATCGCCCACGCGGCGATCAAACCACTCGAAGGCCTTGCGCAGCAAATGCTCGGACGCGCGAAAACCGCGCTGCGGCAAGTGCTCCATCGGAACCATAAAGTTCTGGTAATAGCTGTTGTTGTTGCGGTTCAGCGTTAGCTTGGGGCGGGCGATCAGTGTGACCGGGTCCAGGTAACCCACATAGGTCTGGCGAATTTGCTCCATTCGCCGCCCATTGGCCTCAGAGTCGTTGCCTGCGTCAATCAGCCGTCGCAGATTTTTCAACACCGCAAGCACGATGATGCTGAGGGTAGTCAGGCGTTGCTGCCCATCGATAACTTCAAAGGTTTTGTCGTCCGCCGATTGCAGAACGAGATACCCCATGTAGTGCGCCGGTTCACCACTTGGCTGTAGTGTCCCCATCAAGTCCATCCACAAGTCTTCCCACTCGTCATCAGCCCAACTGTAGTCACGCTGAAAGCGCGGAATGCGGTACGTCAGTCCGTTGCCAATGAGCTTGCGGAACGTGTTGTTTTCGGTCTTGAAGTTCGTTGCGGCCATCACAGCCTCCTTTAGTGGGTGGTTATTTGCCTTAAAATGGAACAAAACGCTCTACATCAAGTAGCAACAGGTTGTGGTCGGCGGTCGCGGCAACGAAGTCCGGCACGTACTCGGGCTGATTGGCGCCGGAGCGGTAGTAGATATTGAACTGCCCCGCCACCGGACGGAACCAGCGCCGTGCATCGCGCTCCAGAACACCGGCCAGCACGCGCTCGGTATCGGAATGAAATTTCTGCACTGGATAGTTCTACTTTGTCGTAATCGTGAATGCGCTGCCAGTGTTGTACGGCGGGTCGATAAAGACGCATTTCACCTTGCGCGTATATTCCTGCTCCAAGGCCTTCAACGCCAGCAGGTTGTCACCGAAAATAAGCTGGTTGTCGAAAAAGTCGGCGCTGGTGACACGGTGCTTTGCGTGGTGGCTTTTCTCTGGATCGCCCAACAAAATGCGTGGCTCCAGTTTCGGACGCGCATCCTTGCCGATCCATGTCAGTTCTAGCTTTTGCCTTGCCATAATCGCCTAGTGGTACTTAACGCGTCGATTGTCGAATGCTGGTTTTGTCCCTTCCAGAACATTGACGACGTGAGAATTAGTAATTGGGTTTTCAATTGAGCCCGCGCGATAGGTAATCTTTGACGCGTTTTTTCGATCAAAGCTTGAGTAGATGACCTGCTCAGCGTCGCAAACTACTGCCAGATTTGGGTTATGCGTAACCATGATGATCTGTCGTTTCTTTTTTGCTTCACTCAGTACGGGCACCAGCAAGCTCACCACAGTTTCGTTATCGAGGTTTTCTTCAGGTTGATCCAGAATGATTGGATTTCTGCCCTTATCCACCAGAAGGTAGAAGATCAACAGCAATGCACCTCGCTGCCCCGGAGAGAGTTGCTCGATTTGCGTATCCTGAAACAACAGCGAGTACCTCGGCTCCAAGAATGACAAACCAAAGAGCAGGTCATAAACATCACTCACCGCTTTGTCTTTTCTTAAGATGGACGCGATACCAATTGCACCTTTGCTACCGCCAGTGGCCGCGCTAACGATCTTTTCGTGCAGCGTCGTGATGAACCCTAAAATATCCGCACGCTTATTGAAGTCGTATTGTTCGGCTACCTTTCTCACAGCACCGTAGCTTTCATCTTCTCCACGAAAGTCCCCAGAGTTTTGTTTGATGAGAGCAAAGAGGGAACCAGCAACAGAATCTGATGAACCGCCCAACGTAGCCTGAAACTGGAGTTTGTATTCATCACGAATCAAACTATTTCCTTGAATGAGGTCTTGTACGGGCGCAAAAAGCTCTTCTCGTGCTTTCCGCTGGGCGTTCAGAATGTCAAATATTTCACCCGCCAGACTTAACCGTTGATGCCGTCGCTGATCGAGACTATCCGGCAGGCTTTCAAGCTGAGAAATTCTTGCTTGCAGGCCTTTTTGGGTTTCTGGAGCGTCAGTCGTTCCTGTCAACTCAGCGAGCTTTGCTTCCCAAACCTCCATTGTTTTCAGATACTGCTGGTAGTGTTGCTGTGGGGCATTTAGTTTTGCATTGAGCGCGACTTGTTCAACTTGGAGCTTCGACTTCTCCAGGGTCTCGTTGGCTACCGTAGTCTTTCGATTTGCCTGTTCAACAGGTATAGCAGACGCCAACTGATCCAAAGGCTGGTCGTTCATTGTGAACGTAACCAAATCCATAACCTTTAAGCCAAGGTTTTCCAGGTCTTTCGCAGTGTCGTCTTGGAACTGCTTATGTGATCGTTCTAGCAAACGCATCCGTTCACGCACGTTTTGGATCGCTTTAAGCTTCCCTGCAAGCGTCAAATCAACATTGGCATTTAACGCCGATTTGTCTTCAATCGCTTTAATCTTCGCAGAGATTTCGTCCAATGCATTTGCTACGGCCTTCTGGTCTTCGGTTAGTTCAGCGGCTGGTTTTTCAATTACCGCAGGCTTGATCTTGTTGTGTTCGTCTATTTGTCTAGCCTTGAGATTCAGGAGTTCTTGCAAAGACCGCTTAACCTCCGGCTGGAGCTGTTCCTCCATGCCAGCGATCTCTTGGTTTAGTTTCTTCAAGTCCTTCCGGAACTCACTCAACTGATCGCGATAGCTGCTTTCTTGTTGTTCAATCAACTGGTCGAAGTCTAGAGCGCCAAGACGAATTGCTTCGCTGGCGTGCGAAAATATTACTGCTCTAAGCTCGCGCTCAAAGGCGTTTGTGCGCCCAGAAACGTGGTCGTTGCACAACTCTTCAAAATGACCTTGCGGGATGTATCGGACGAGTTCCACTTTATCGTCGGGTGGATCATCGTTGAGGTTTCGCTGTACGGTACTTGCGTCACACCAGGTCAACGTACCGGAAAAGTGCTTCGCTGGTTCCCCCGACTTACCTCGGAATCGGTCCTTTTTTAGGAACGAGAAATGATTTTTCTGCCGTGAGTTTCCGAGCAGAGCGATGACATCGGCTAACGCACTTTTCCCGCTGCCCTTATTTCCGATGATCGCTATCAAATCCGGATTTAATGGCAGCGCACTCCCATCGAGCCATTTTCCAACGTTCGTAGCAGCAGGGTTTTTTTGTACGTCTACTGAGTCAATAAAATACGTCTTGTTCTCGGCAATTTCGGCAAGCTTCTGAGGACACTCGCCAATGAACGAACGTTTTGCGGGTTCCATGATGGCTTGGAGCAAACCATGAAATGTCGGGTCTGCCTTTATCCAAGTAGCTTTTCCAGAAGGGAACTTTCCGTAGTCCGCAAACGAATGAGCATCGCTCCCGGACACAGCCAAATGCGGCTTATTTCCTAATGCGGCTTGGAATGATGCGAACCATTTTTTATTGTTCTCGGTCGCAATGCCAACAAACGCTTCCCATTGCTCTTGTCGACGCGTTTCAAAGATCGGCGACGATTGCATAAAACCGACTACGTAAGCGTAGTGCTTTGCCCATTCAGCATCAGCGAGTCCGTTGTATGTATCCCACGGCATGAAAGCGATTGCCTTGCCATCGGGCACCTTTGAAATAGCTGTCTTGTAGGTGTCCGGGATTATTTCTGCGCACTTTGACCCAGCCAGCAGGGCCGCAGGATCATTCGCTTTAACGACTTCAACCTTCATCCCATGCTTTGTCAGCAGATCATCACCGAGCTTCTGCCGTGCAAGCCGCCGAAGGCATTCGTCAGACAGTGGCTGCTCAATTAGGGCAACTCGAAGGTCAGATTTGAAATTGTTTAAATCTTGATCCGAAACGTCATCCGCAAAAACGACGTGGGCATTGAGCCTGTAACTTGTCGGCGAAACGAGCCTAAGTTCAATTCCCGGCAAGACTAACTTATTGAGCTTTGGTGCCCCGGCTTGAGCTAGCCTTTTCTTGAGGGCAAACCAGCCGTCAAAAGTCCAATAATCCATCAAAACAAAAACCGAAGGCACAGCTTGGTTTATTGTGGCAATCATTTGGTCGACAGCCTGCACAACTTCAGCATCCGTCATGTCGGAAAATTTCATCCCACTCCACTGAAACGACGCTGGGGTATGCACGTGAAAATCCCATTGCCGCCATTCAGAACCACGTGGAAATAGATTGCTAGCGTTAAGCATCTCGCGCCCCCGATTTATAACGTCAGTGTTTTAGGTTGTGGAGTTTCTGAACTTAAGGCAGGCAGCTCTAAACCTTCAATCTCCTGCAACGACTTACCAGCGATTCCTTGCAAGTCGCCGTACATGCCGACAGTCGCCCCCATGACACGTTCGATTTGTTGCTCGCGCTTGGCCCACTGTTTCATGATCGCCTTGCGCTCCTTGTCGAGGTCTTCCTGCATGGTGGAGAAGGCTTCGACGATGGCTTCGACGCGATGGCGGAAGCGCGGACCGGTCAGGTACTGGTAAATCATTTCCGTCTTGGTCTGCTGCCCTTCCGAGACCTGCCGCGCCATGCCGACCTGTAGCAGCGTGTGACGCAGGACAGTCGCTACCGGCAACGCCGCACGCGGGCTGGTCACCCAAACTCCGTCGATGACATCGAAGGCTTCGACGCCTTTGGGCAAAACCTGACTGACGAGGACGGAAATCTCGGCTTTGGCGGTACGCTGGTCCTCGCGCAACTTGGCAAGCCAGCCGTCGCTCCAATTCTTGGTGCGTTTGGATTCCCAAAGGATCGTACCGCTCTGCTGGCCGCTCTGGTTCACAACCCGTTGCAGGACATCGCCGCCGAATTCGCCCTTGGGAACCGGTTCGATGGAGTCGAACGGGAATTTGGCACGCAGCAGGTTTTCAAGTTCAAGCTCCTGAACTTCGCCCTGTAGCTGCTGGGAACCTTGCTCGGCCTTCTGCTTGAGTTCTTCGATTTTTTGCTGCATCGAGGCGATGGTCTGGTCCTTTTCCATGACCTTCAGCTTCAGCCCTTCCTCGGCTTCGCGCTTCGCCTTTTCGCGGACATCGCCGAGACCTTCTTGCACGCGCTTTTCAACGGTCAGTTCCAGTTCGCGTTTGGCGTCGTCGAGTTCGCGCTGCTTCTTGATGAGTTCGGCTTGCGCCTGCTGGGCTTCGGCGAGCTTGGCATCGCGGACCTTGAGCACTTCCTGAAGCTCGGCCAGTTCCCGTGTTTTGCTGTCCAGCTCGTTGGCTGCGGCCTGCTTGGCTTTCCTGGATTCTTCCTCGATGACGCAGGAACGCTCGGCTTTGAGCTGGGCGGCGACCTGATCGGCCACCTGTGCATCAAGATTGCGCTTGGCTTCGGCGACCTGCTTTTCCTTGTCGCGGATACCTTGCTCGCGCTTGGCGATCTCTTCATCCTTCTGCGATAGCTGCTGCTCTAACTGCTTTCTCGTCGCCGCAATCAGCGGAGCCGCCAGCGATTCGGTGAGCCGGATTTCGGTTTTGCAGTTCGGGCAGATGATGGTGGGTTCGGTCATGGCTTGATCCTTTTCTGTGTGCCGGTAGGGCCCGTCAACTGCTTGATCGAGTGGGCGCCGATCAATGATCGCATCTGCGTAATGGCGATGATGCCGAACAGGGCGACGTTGAGCAAATCGGCTTCGGAGGCATAGACGATGCCGGTTTGCGCGGCAGTCAGGCGCGGCGGGATCTGTCGCTCCTTGATCGCATCGGTGTGAATCTTGTAGTTGACCTTGGCCAGGGTGCGCTGGAAGTTCCACTCTAGCGAGGTGGCTCGGGATTCTTCATCCTTGAGCCGCTGGAACTCCTTGATGAGGTAGAGCTTGAACTCCGGACTGAGCCACGAACCGAATCACCCCGCCACGCTTACCTCGACCGAGTGCTCCCGCTGGTCATCGACCAAGGGAATCGCCAGACCCTCCTGCTCGACGCCATCGACGATCACCCGCATTTCTTCGCCGGGGGTTTGTGCGATGGCGATGTGATAGACCGTCTCCCGGTAGCGGTAGTGGACCTTGAATCCCTGCCAGTGCTCGGGCAGACAGGGGGCGATATGCAGCCGGTCCACTTCCAGCCGTAGGCCGAGCAAAGATTCGAGGATCAGCCGGTACATCCAGCCGGCCGAGCCAGTATACCAGCTCCAGCCGCCCCGGCCGGTGTGTGGCGCCACGGCATAGACATCGGCGGCCATGACGTAGGGTTCGACCTTGTAGGTGGCGATGGCTTCTTTGGATTTCGCGTGGTTGGCCGGGTTGATCAGGGTTGTCAGTTCCCAGGCGAGGCGGCTGTCGCCCAGGGCGGCGAAGGCCATGGCGGCCCAGATGGCGCCGTGGGTGTACTGGCCGCCGTTTTCGCGCACACCCGGCACATAGCCCTTGATGTAGCCGGGGTCGAGACCGGTCTGGTCGAAGGGGGGATCGAGCAACTGCACCAGTCCCGCTTCGCGGCGTACCAGGCGCTCGTCCACCGCCTGCATGGCCCTGCGGGCGCGGCCGGTGTTGCCTGCCCCGGAGAGTACTGCCCAGCTCTGCGAGATGGAGTCGATCTGGCATTCGGCGCTGTCCGCCGATCCTAGCGGGGTGCCGTCGTCGAACCAGGCGCGGCGATACCATTCGCCGTCCCAGCCGTTCTGCTCGATGTTGCCGCGCAGACGCTCGCCTTCTGCCTCGCAGAATCCGGCGAAGGCAGCATCGCCGTGCCGCTGTGCCAGGGTGCCGAACTGGCGCAGCACTTCATAGAGGAAGAAGCCCAGCCAGACGCTCTCGCCTTTGCCCTGGATACCGACGCGGTTCATGCCGTCGTTCCAGTCGCCGGAGCCGATCAGCGGCAGGCCGCGCTCGCCGAGTTGTAGTCCGCGCCGGATCGCCCGCACGCAGTGTTGGTACAGGCCCTCGGTCGCCTCGGAGCGGCCGGGGAGATCGTAGTAGGAGTCATCGTCGGGATTGAGCGGGCGGCCCTCCAGGTACGGGACCGGCACATCCAGCACGCCGGTGTCGCCGGTCGTCAGGACATAGCGGCAGGTGGCCAGGGCCAGCCACAGCAGGTCGTCTGAACAATGGGTGCGCACGCCCCGGCCCAGGGGCGGATGCCACCAGTGCTGGACATCCCCTTCCTGGAATTGGCGCCCTGCGCACAGCAGCAGTTGGGCGCGCAGCAGGCCAGGCTCGGCATGCACCAGGGCCATGGCGTCCTGCAACTGATCGCGGAAGCCGAAGGCGCCCCCCGGCTGGTAGTAGCCGCTACGCGCCCACATCCGGCAGGCCATGGTCTGATAGAGCAGCCAGCCGTTGGTCAGCACATTGAGCGACTCGTCGGGCGTCGCCACCTGAACCGCGCCGAGGCTGTGATTCCAGTAGAGCCAGACGGCTTCCAGTGCCCGCCGCGCGGCGTCCGCGCCCTGGAAGCGCTGCACCAGCCGGTTGGCCTCGTCGCCCCCCGGTATCCCGCCCAGTCCGAGCCGGAAACTGATCTCGCGTTCCTGTCCCTCGGCCAGATCGAAGCTGACTTGGATGGCGGCGCAGGGGTCCAGGCCGCTGCCCAGCCTGCCGGACAGGTGGGTGCGTGCCATCGCCGCCGGATTCGCCAGACTGCCGTTGCGGCCGATGAATTCGGCACGGTCGCAGGTAAAGGTCCGGCTCTTGTCATTGACGTCGAAGAAGGCCACCCGCCCAGGGAACTCGGTGTTGTACGGGTTGCGGGCGTAGAGCGCGCCGCTGAAGGGATCGATCTCGGTGGCCAGATGCATGGCCGATTTCGGCCGCAGGTCGCCCAGCACCCATTCCACATATCCCGTGGCGGACAACCGGCGCGGCCGTCCGGACTGGTTGCGCACCCGGAGCACGGAAAACTTCACCGCTGCGTCTATGGCGACATAGACCCAGAGTTCCGAGCGGATTCCGCTCTCCTCGTGTTCGAACACGCTGTAGCCGAAGCCGTGCCGGCTGAGGTAGGGCGTCGCGCCGCGTCTTGGCAGGGGGGTGGGCGACCAGAATTGGCCGGTCTCTTCGTCGCGCAGGTAGAAGGCCTCGCCGCTGGCGTCGGATACCGGGTCGTTGTGCCAGGGCGTGAGGCGGAACTCGTGGGCATTCTCGCCCCAGGTGCAGGCCTGGCCGCTCTCCGAGATGACGCTGCCGAACTGGGAATTCGCCAGCACATTCACCCAGGGCGCCGGGGTGAGTTGTTCCGGCGTGGTGGTGATGACGTACTCGCGCCCGTCCGGGGTGAAGCCGCCGATGCCGTTGGACAGGATCAGGTCGCGCTGGGGCCGTTCGAAGGCGGCGGGCGCTTCGGGGCGCTGGGGTTTGCCTGGCGGCAGGCGCGGCACACGCACTTCCGGCACGCCGGGGAGATTGATCTGCTCCGCCAGGGTCCCCCGGCTGTCGCTGATGATGACGCGGGCAACGGTCTGGAACAGGATGCGGTCTTCCTCCGAGATCTGCTCCGCCGAGCGGATGAAGATGCCGCCGGGCCGGTCGATTACCTGGGTTTCCAGGCCCACCGCCACCAGGCCCAGGATCTGATCTTGCAGCGCCTGCCGGTATCCGGCGTGGTCCTCGTTCCAGATCACCAGGTCCACCGCCAGCCCCTTCAGGCGCCAGTAGGCATGGGCCTGGATGAGCTGGCGCACCAGTTCGATATTGGCCAGGTCGGCGATGCGTACCAGGACAATCGGGAAGTCGCCGGAAATGGCATAGCCCCAGAGGCCGGATTGTCCGCGCCGGTTGCGCATGAGGACGCTGCTGTCGGCGCGCAGGCTGGCATGGGCATAGATGACCGAGTTGGCCAGGCGCCCGTAGAGCTGGGCGTCCGTCTCGCTGGCATTGATCTGGCGCAACACCACCTGGGCGTGGGTCCAGGCCAGTTCGAAGACGCGGTCGGCCAGGCGGCGGTCCTGATATTTCTCCACCAGGCCCAGGGCCGTGTCGCGGCTGTCGCCGATGCCGTAAACCAAGTCCACGCTGGCCGACTGCTCCGGCTCAAGGCTGATCCGGCAGCGGATGGCCAGGATAGGGTCGAGCACGGAACCCTGGGTTCCGGACAGCGCCCCGGCAGCGTCCAGTGCCTGGGGTTTGCTGGCATCCCGGCCACGGCCCAGGAAACGCGCCCGGTCGGTCTCGTAGGAAATCTCGCTGACTTCCGCGTCATGCACAGCCAGCAGGTGGAACATCCAGGGCGATTGCTCATCGCGGGAGCGCGGGCGGCGGGTGCAGAGGATGGCTTGGTGCGGGGTGACGATCTCGGTCTGCACGAAGAGGTTGCTGAATGCCGGATGCAGGGCATCGGCGGCGGGCGCCGTCAGCACCACCTCGGTGTAGCTGGTGATCTCGATGGTCCGGCGCAGGGGGGAACGGTTGATGATGCGGACCCGCCGCAGCTCGATGTCGTCCTCCGGCGACACGACGATATCGGTATGGGTGTCGAAATCGAAGCCCTCCCCGCGGTCGCGGCGGCGGAATTCGGCACGACCTTCCGAGAAGATCGCCTCGTAGTGTTCGGCGCGCCGCAAGGTTGGCTGGTGCGCGGTGGACCAGCTTGAACCGCTCGCAATGTCTTGCAGATAACAGAAGGTGCCCCAGGGGTCGCGGGTGCCGTCTTCGCGCCAGCGCGTGACTGCGAGGTCCCGCCAGCGGCTGTAGCCGCCGCCCGCCTGGCTGATCATGACGTGGTAGCGGCCGTTCGACAGCAACTGCACCTCGGGGAGCGGTGTATCGGGATTGTTCAGCACGCGGATCGGCATCTGCGGGCTACCCGTTCCGGCCTGGAGGCCGGTGATTTCGGCGGTGTGGGCATAGAAGGCGGATGCCCTGGGAATACGTTCCTGCAACAGCAGCAGGGTGGCCTGGAACAGCGGGTCGGAGGCGAAGCGCTTCTGCATCGGACGGTCCAGCAGCAGCGTGGCCAGGGCAAGCAGACTCATCCCCTGGTGATGGGCCATGTAGGAATGCACCAGGGCATGGGGTTCGCCACGGCGTTGCCGTGCCGGGGTGAAGTCGATGGCTTCATGGAAACCGTAGCGTCCCTGCGCCCCGAGGGTGGTGAGCCGTTGCAGGTTCAGGCAGGCGGCCTCGGGCGCCACCATCAGCGCCAGTACCGTAGCATAGGGGGCCACGACCCAGTCCTCGGCCAGTCCGCGTTTCAGCCCCAGGCCGGGGACCCCGAAGGCGCGGTACTGGTAGTTGAGTTGCGCGTCCACCCTGTTGTAGCCGGATTCCGACATGCCCCAGGGCAGGCCGAGTTGCTGGCCGTACTCGATCTGCCGGGCCACCACCGCCTGGGCGGTCTGGTCGAGCAATGTGTTGTCGAAGGCCGGCATGACCAGTTGCGGCATCAGGTATTCGAACATCGAGCCGCTCCAGGAGAGCAGGATCGGGTCGCCACCGGCACGAGTGAGCAGGCGGCCGAGGGCGAACCAGCTCTCCTGGGGCAGTTTCCCCTGGGCGATGGCGACAAAGACGCTCAGCCGCGCCTCCGAGGCCAACAGGTCGTAGTAACTCGTATCGCGCCGGCGCTCGTCCAGGCTGTAACCGATGCTCAGCAGACGCGATGCCTTTTCGTAGAGGAACTCATATTCCATGTCGGCCAGTTCACCGGCCTGGAGGGCCAGGTGCCGGATGGTGGCGATGCGGGTCCGGGCGCGCTCGCTGCCTTGCTCGATGTGCCGGCTCAGTTCTGTCAGCCAGGCAGCTTGTTCCGGCGTCGCCGCCGATGCTGTCTGGCCCGCAAGCCGGTTTGACAGCGCCAGATCGAGCCCCGCCAGGCTGCGTAAGGTCGGGATGGCATCGATTTCAGGAAAGTCGCCGATCCCCTCGGGCGCCAGTGGCAGTCCGGTCCAGGGCGCAAGAAAGATCAAATCATCGCGGGCGGCCTGGCATTGCCGTTTCAATGCACCGGCCCACCAGCCCGCCTCGGTTTCGGGCTCATGGTCCAAATCCTCGGCAATGGCGAGAGCGGACCGCATCAGCCGGTCGAGCAGCAGGCGCGCTGTGGTCAAACTGGCCGGAGGGGCTTTGCAGGCAAGCTCCAGGGCTTGCTGGAATTGCACCAAGGAGGCGGGCGAGCGGTCGCCAGCGGACTCCTCCAATATCCCCAGCGTGTCGGCCAGGCCAGCCAGCCAGCGCGGCTCCAGGATAGGACGATCGGGTAGCGCGATCAGGCCGGGACGCAGGGTCAGGAGATGGCCTGCCAGATTGCCGCTGTCCACCGTCGAAATGTAGATGGGGTGCAGCGGGCGCAACGAAAGGGTGTCATACCAATTGAAGAAGTGGCCGCGATGGCGCTCCAGCCCCGCCATCGTTTCCAGGGTCAGCCGGGTGCGTTCGATCAGTTGTCCGGCGGGGATGTAGCCGAAATCATGGGCGGAGAGGTTCGCCAGCAGCGACAGCCCAATGTTGGTGGGCGAGGTGCGGTGGGCCAGGGAGGCGGCGCGGTACTCCTGGTAATTGTCCGGCGGCAGCCAGTGGTCCTCGGGACCGATCAAGGCCTCAAAGAAGGCCCAGGTCCTGCGCGCGGTGCGGTTGAGAAAATGGGTCTGCCCGGCCGTCAGCCGCGCCTCGCGCCGGGCGAGGGGCAGGCTGATCCACCAGGTGATGAGGGGGGAGACCAGCCACAGGACCAAAATAGGCCCCGCCACCAGCAGCGCGGACGGATTCGCCGTCGCCAGGCTGATGGCTGTGCCGATCGCGAGAAGGGGGGCAAACCCCATGGCGCGGAACGAGGCGGCGAGGCCGCTACGGCTCAGTCGTTCCTGGTCGCCCGAAGGGTTCCATTCCAACAGCCGCCGGTGCGTGAACAACAGACGCCCGAGGGTGCGCAGGATGGCGTCCAGGCTGTAATAGGCCTCGTGGGGCAGCGTCGCCAAGGCCAGTCCTGCCTGGATGAAGCGTTGTCCGGCGGCCTGGGTGGTGGCCCGGAGGTGCTGCTCCGGCCGCATGTCGCCGGGTATTCGCGCCAGGTCCAGCAGGGCGGCCAGCAGGGGCGGGATAAAGAGGATGCCCAGTATCGCCAAGGTCCAGAGGGCGGCCGGTGTCAATAAGGTCCAACCCAGCAGCAGCAACAGTGTCAGGGTTGCCGGTATCAGGCTGCGGCGCAGGTTGTCGAACAGCTTCCAGCGCGAGAGCAGGGAAAGGGGATTGATGCAGCGCTGCCCGTCGGGGCCGGGGACGCGCGGCAGCAGCCAGGCCCCGAGTTGCCAGTCGCCGCGTATCCAGCGGTAGCGGCGGTTGACATCGGCGCCGTAGCGGGCCGGGTATTCCTCGTACAACTGCACGTCGCTCAACAGCCCGGCGCGGGCGTAACAGCCCTCCAGGAGGTCATGGCTGAGGATGCGGTTTTCGGGAAAGCGTCCCTTGAGCGACTGCTCGAAGGCTTCGACATCGTAGATGCCCTTGCCGATGAATGAGCCCTCCTGAAAGAGGTCCTGATAAACGTCGGAGACGGCGCGGGTATAGGGGTCGATGCCAGGCTCGCCGCCGTGCAGGCGCGCATAGCGCGATTGGCTTCCGCCCGGCAGGCTCACGCCGACACGGGGTTGCAGGATGCCGTAGCCCTCCGTGACGCGCCCCAGTCCCTCGTCATAGACCGGATGGTTCAATGGGTGCGCCATGGTGCCGGCGAACTGGTGCGCGGCATCGCGGGGCAGTTGCGTGTCCGTGTCCAGGGTGATGACGTATTTCACACTGGCGAGCACCCCGGTCGCCCCAACCACCAGGGAGAAGCCGGTGCTGTCGCCTTCGCGCAGCAAGGCGTTCAGGTCGGCCAGCTTTCCCCGTTTGCGCTCGTAGCCCATCCAGATCCGGTCGTGGGGGTTCCAGAGGCGCGGGCGATGAAACAGGAAGAAGATGTCGTTGGCGCCGCCCGCGTATTGCGAATTCAGCGCCTCGATCCGTTCCTGGGCCAGGCGCAGCAGGGTCGCGTCCTCGGGCTGGCTTGCCGTTGCCGCATCGCGAAAGTCGGTGAGCAGACCGAAGTGGAGATGACTGCTGCGATTGGCCAGAAACCGCACTTCCAATGCCTCGGCGAGACCCTCGATATTGTCCACGCCGGTAAGCAGGGTAGGGACCACCACCAGGGTGCGCGACGCCGGTGGGATGCCGGTGGAAAAATCCATGCGTGGCAAGGGATGCGGCGAGGTCAGCAAGGTGGACAGCCAGTTCACCAATGCGGTCGCAAGCTGGCCGGTGGCGAGCAGGGCAAGCAGTCCCAGCGGCGCCAGCAACCAAACAGACTCCAGGTCCGATCGGGCAGCCGCCAGCAGTCCGCCGGTCAGGAGGAGGGTGATCAGGGCAATCGCGCCCAGATACACCAGCAATGGGGACCGGCCGGCCAGGCGCAGCAATCGCGCGCCCAGGGGCGGCCGCGATTGGGTGAGGCCCTCCAACTGGGACCGGCCCCGGTCGATCAGGTAATAACCCACATGCGCCGTTCTGCTGGCGGCCCCGTTCTGGGCCGCGCCCGCTTGCGCCAGTTCGATGGCGCGTCCGGCCACCAGGGTCTCGGGGCATTCGCTGACCTTGGTGATCTCCTCGATGACATGCCGGTAACGGTCGCGGGTGGCGAAATCCATCCCGGCGTAGTCCCCGGACGGGTCCGTGCGCAGGGTCTGCTCCACCAGGCTCATGGCCTCGACGAACTCGCGCCAGTCCATGGTCCCGAGGAAGCGCAGACTGCCGATACTGTTGCTGATGGAGACCTGGTCGGCCGCCTGCTGCTGGTTGCCCGATCGCACCAGTTGCTCGATGCTCAGGCCCGATTCCGCCAGTTGCTGTTCGATCCAGGTCAGGGGCAGGGCCAGGGCAATGCCTTGCCCCTGCAAACGGCGTGTCAGTTCCGACACGAACGGGGGGCTCATGGGCGGATTGGATCGCGCCATGTCCGCGATCACCAGGATCAGATTCTTCGGGTTCTGGCGGGCGATCTCCGTCAGCTTGCCTGCCCAGCCGACGGCCAGATCCCGGTCGGCCCGGCCCAGGGCGATACGCACCGCGACCCGGCGCAGATTCTCGATCAGCGCCAGGCGGAGCATGATGGGTATGGCCCACAACTCGCCCAGCCGGAGGGGGCTGACCGTTTGATAGGCAGCGACGAAACGGCTGAGGCTGTCCGGTTCCACCCGTCCGTCGCCACGGGAGATGGTCTCCAGGGCGAGGTCATAGACGCGGGGCAGCCCTGCCGTGGGGCCTTCGGCCAGGGCAGGCAATTCCCGGCTGTAGCCCTTTGGCAGGTGGCGCCGGGCGGTGCGGATCTGTTCTTCGATGAGGTAGAAGTTATCGAGCAGCCACTCCCCGGCGGGGGTGATGCGGTATTTGGAGGCGACCGCCGCCGTCAGCCGCTTGCAGGTCTCGATCAGTACACTTTCATTGGCGGCCAGCCGCGACAGCAACTGGTCGGGCACAGGCCCCGGCGCCAGGCGGTGGGCGGAGGCGAGACCCAGGCCGTGCCGCGCCATCTGATCGGTGCTGAACAGCTCCGCGCGTAGCGGCGGCTCATCGCTGAACGATTCGCAGGGATGCGTCGAACGACGCCTGAAGAGGCCTAAATTTGGTTTCACGCTGTACACCCAACCGCTCGGCGAACGGCCAATATGCACCCAGTGGCACAGTGCCAGGGTGACGATGGCGAAGATCGGAACGCTGGGGGCATTTGGCCCCGGCGCCCAGGAGCCATTCCTGGGACAGCTGGATAGAGATCAGAGGCCGGAATGGCCAGGGATTAGACAACGGTTTCCGGCTGATGTTTCAGTTTAGAGCAGATTGGGTTAGGGCGCGCATCGACCACGCCAGGAAGATGCAATAGTCTCCTACCTTAACCCACCAGTAGTAAATCTTGCCTATCCTGCCGGCTGTGCTTTACTTCCTGAACGCACCGGCAATCGGCGCGCGGAAGGGTCAATCGCAGGGTTACAGGGGGCACGTCATGGATCAGTCATTCGCCAGTAGTTACAACCGGAAATTGTTGGTCAGCGTATTCAACGCCCAGGAGGCGCGGGAGGCGGTCCTCGGCGGGGGGCGCATCATCGACAGCGAAGACCCCAAGAGCGCCCTGGGGAACATCAGCCCGCGCAACATCATGGAGATCAGCGACGCGGTGCTGGACTTTCAGCGCGACCTGAATCTGCAACTCAGCACCAACATCGGCGAGGACCAGCTCCTGTTCCGCCGCTCCCAGACCGGCCAGGCCATCGAGAAATCCCGCTACGAGATCGCCGGCAAGGCGGCCCAGGCCGCCATCGGCGTATCGGTCTCCATGGGGACGCGGGTCCATCCGGTCAACATCGTCAAGGTGGGGGTCGATGGCATGCCGGCGGACAAGATCGGCGAGGTGCTGAGCGAACTGGTCGCCACCCTGAAGCGGACCGAGGCCCTGAGCCATACCCAGGTCATGTCGGTCCTCTTCGCCCAGGACCTGGAACTCTGGGCAGAGCGCAAGCACAACGAGAGGGTGCGCAAGACCCTGGTCGAATCCCACGAGTTCAACCCCGCCACGCCGGACGAGCCGGGGGCCTTCGATATCAGCCCCTACGCGGTCGATAGTTTCCGTGGACCCGATGGCAAGCCCCTCTTCGGCGATGTCTCCCAGGTCAGTCTGGCGGCCCTGATCCGGCACGGGATATTGCCTTCGGACGTGAGGACCCCCCACATCCGCCTCAACGAACTCTTCCCCCATGCCACCTTCTTTCCCGACATCGCCCAGGGCACGAGCCGCACCACCCAGGCCGTCATCAAGGCCATGGTGGACGTGACCGCCGACTCGGGCGCCAACGCCATCATGATCGACACCTCCATCCTGACCAAGGTGATGAACGTCTGCCTGGTGGATACCCGCAGCGAGGGGATGGTGGACATCAACTCCCTGGTGGTGAAGGACGGCATGGTGCAACAGGGCATCCTCTCCCTGGAGGACCTGCGCTTTTTCGTCGATTACTGCCACTATCGCGGCGTCTCCGCCAACCTGGCCGGTTCCATCGACAGCTACCAGGCCCAGCAGCTCTGGTGCCTGCTGCCGGAGTTGGATCAGGCCTCCACCCGCGGGGCCTCTTCGGGCGTGGACCGCGATCCCTCCCTTCCAGGCCAGGCGGGGGTGGACTCCCGCCGCCATCGGGTCATCAAGCGTTCTCTGGTCCGGGGCCTGGCCCCGCCCGAGCACGGCGGGGTGCTGAACCTGCCCGAAAAGATCAAAAAGGTGGAAGGGGCCAAGGAGCGCGTCAAGGAGCTGGTCAAGCTCCTGCGCGAGCGGCGCAAGGCGCTGGGACTGCCGGAATTGCAGGCCTTCTGGGTCGATGTTTTCGGTAATTCGACTGTTTTCAAATAGCCCATAAACCGCAAAGGACGCGAAGGAACGCAAAGGATTTCATTGGCTTGTCGAGGTTTTGTTCCTGACCAGGACGGTGTGGGCATAGACAAAAAACCGTCGGGAGCGGGTTTTCGCGCCAGCCCCGGAGGGGTGAGGCGCAGGGATGCGCCGAACAAATGCATCGGATTGTTTTCCTTAGCGTTCTTTGCGTCCTTCGCGGTTAAACAGAGGTTATTAGCGTTAAACAAGGAGTTACGGATGAAGAACAGCAAACCGGATTCGAAGAAGTGGTCCAAGGGCTTCACCGAGGCGCAGGCGAAGGGGATGATCCCGGAGCCCCAGGAGCCGGTCCCCGGTTTTCCCATGAGATACCTCTGGCATACGGGTCCCTGGTTCGACATCTTCGAGAAACAGATTGAGCTGATCGCCTCCGACATCCGCCGCGCCAAGGCCGAGGGCAAGCTGGTGGTCTACCTGAGCTGCCCCATCAGCTCGCGCGGCGGCGGCTATTCGGGCACCAACGTGGACATCGCCAAGCATGCGGAACGGACGCTGCTACAGCGCTGGGGCGAGGGCTTCTGGATACTCAACCCGGCCCAATATCAGCTCGAATCCAAGGCCGGGACCGGGCTGATGAACCGGCACGCGGAACAGCTCGGCATCGACATCGCCCTGTTGCGCAAGCAGGCCGCCCCGGCCGGGGGCGACTACATGCGCATGTGGACGCGGGTCCTGGTCGAGAACGGCGGCAGGGTCGGTGAGCGGGACATCGCCGGGGCGCTGCTGAATACGGGCCAGTATTTCGACGCCTACTATTTTCTGGGGCCGAAGGATGTCCAGTCCTTCTTCCTGGCCGAGGGCGACAGCCTGACGGCGGGGGTCCAGGCCTATTTCGCCCGCAAATACGCCACGGACGCCGATTTCCGCGCCAAATTCCGCAAGCCCCTGGACTGGGACGAGCTCAGCCGGTGCAACCAAAAGGGCGAGGAGTTCAAGGACAAGGACGGCGCGCTGCGCGACTGGACCCTGCTCCGTAGCGACTTCCTCCGTTACTACGGCCTGCGGGCCAGCGCCAACTTCAGCCTGGGCTCCCACGACGAATGGCTCATCTTCAGCCACCTCAACCGGTTGCGCCGGGAGGCCACACGCAACCCGGCGAAATTCATGGCCGATGGCGACGCGGGCGAACAGATCGCTGGCTTCTTCGACGGCAATCAGGTCGATCCGGCCTCGACGGAGATCCCTCTGTCGCGGGGCTACTCCTGTTGAGGACAGCCCCAAAAACTCCGCTCAATAATCCCGTGCAAACCGTAGCAATCATAGAGATCCGCCACCCCGGAGAATGAAAACGCTAACGTAGGTCGGCCTTCAGGCCGACTGTCGCCCTAAAGGGCGACCTACACACTGATTTTCACGATAAGGGAGATCGTCCATGAAAGTTCGAGGTCGTGCCTACGCCAGCCCCGGTTGCGTCCTGTTGGCCTTCGACTGGCCGGACGGCGGCCGGCACGAGGATTTCCTCGGCTTCGCCATCCAGCGGTCGCCGGGTTATGAGGGTAGAGAGACGAGCTGGCTGGAGAACAAGCTCGATTTCAGACCCCTGACGCCCGATGCCCAGCCCAAACCCAGCAGCCAGGCCCCCTTCCAGAAATTCCACTGGTGGGACGGTGGCATCGACGAAAAGGACCGGGGCCGGAGCTTCCGTTACCGGGTCATTCCGGTCCGGGGCAGCGGCGCCGATGACTTGCGGTTGGTTGAGGATGATGCCGGTGAGATCACCCTGACCATCCCCCAGCACCGCGAGGGCGCCATCGCCACCTATTTCAACCGCGCCGTGGTCAGTTCCCAGAGCTTCGCCCGGCTGGTGAAAAAGGGGGCGAGTCTGGAAGGACAGATGGATTGGCTGGCCGACGGCATTCAGGACGCCTTTCCCGCCATTCTCGACGGCGCCGACAGCTTCCGCTGCGCCATCTACCACCTCACCGACCGGCGCTGGGTCCTGCCGCTTCTTCGAAATTTCGGGGGAAGGGGGCGGATCGTCTACCACGAGGACACCAAGGAGCAGGAGAGCCGGAAGGCCCTGGATGCCGAACCGCTCGGCCCGAATGTCGAGACCAAGGCCCGTTTCGAAGGCACCCTGATGCACAACAAGTTCCTGGTGCGCGAGCGGAACGGCCAAGGCGAGGCGGTCCTCATGGGCTCGGCCAACTTCACCCCCGAGGGGCTCACCACCCAGGCCAATCTCCTTCATGTCTTTCACTCGGCGCAATTGGCAAAGGCCTACGCGGGGCGTTTCGAGCTGCTCGCACAGGACAGGCCCAAGAGAGAGATCAGCGGCCTGGCCAGTTGGCTGGAGATCGACGACGTGCCGGGCAGCGCCATCCGCCTCTTCTTCTCGCCGGAGAAGACCCGGAACCGGGAGGCGCTGGACAGCGTCATCCAGGCAGTGAACGAGGCCCGCTCCTCGGTGCTCTTCTGCGCCTACTCCCCCACCGATGCGGGCCTGCTGAAGGCGATCCTCGCCGCCGGGGACAACGGCAAGATCCTGCACGGCATGCTCAACAGCATCCCCAAACCCGGCGAAGAGAGTTCGGCGATCGCGGTCGAGCTTTATCACCGCTCGCGCAAGGACAGGAAGATCCTCAAATACGGCTACTTCGGCAAGGACGACGCCCCGCGCGGCTTCCTGCCGGAGCTTTACACCATCGACGTGAGCCGGTACGCGGCTGGCAAGGAGCCTGGCGAGAGGCCATGGCCGGTCCAGATCCACCATAAATTCATCCTCATCGACGGCGACACGGACCATCCGGTGATCTACACCGGATCGGCCAATTTCAGCCGCAACTCCTCCATCAACAACGATGAGAATCTCTTGGAGATCAAGGGTAACCGGCGGCTGGCCGAGGTCTACGTGGCCGAGTTCATGCGGCTCTACGAACACTTCCGCGCCCGCGCCATCTGGGACCTCTCCCATCCGCGAAAGGCGGAGGAAGGGACCGGTTCGTTCCGAAGGGAGGCCGCAGCCAAGGATTACGCCCTGGTCCTCAAGACCCACCGGGCCGATTGGGACCGGGACGCCTATACCCCCGGCACCCCCGCCCTTCTCAGCCGGACCCGCCTTCTGTAGGGCGGCCTACCCGTGTTTGCGGTCGAAATAGTCGTGGGTCAGATGGAACACGATCGGGCTCAGCAGTACGAGCGCGATCAGGTTGGGTATGGCCATGAGGGCGCTGAAGGTGTCCGTGATGAGCCAGATCAGGTTGATATCGATCTGAGCCCCGGCGAGGACGAAGACCACCCAAGTGATGCGGAAACGATCGATGCTGTGGCTGCCGAACAGATATTCGGAACAGCGTTCGGCATAAAGGCTCCAACCCAGAAGGGTACTGAAGGCGAAGGCGGCCATGCTGATCGTGATGAGGAGAGAGCCGAGGCCCGGCAGGCCGGTGGCGAAGGCCGAAGCAGTCAGGTCGAAGCCTGTTTTGCCGCTGCTCCACTCACCTGAAACAATGATCGCCAGTGCCGTGACGGTGCAGAGAACGATGGTGTCGATGAAGTTGCTCAGCATGGCGATGGTGCCTTGGCGAACCGGCTCATCGGTTTGCGCGGCAGCCTGGGCGATGGAAGACGTGCCCAGCGCTGTCTCATTGGCGGAGCCCTGCGTCATGCCGAAGCCCTGTGTCAGGCCCCAGCGCAGCGTCAGCATCACCGTCGTGCCGGTAAAGCCCCCGGTGGCCGCGACCGGGGTAAAGGCATGCTTGATGATGAGAAGGATGGCGCCGGGCAGCATGTCGATGTTGGAGATGATAAGGATCAATCCGCCAATCAGGTAAAGGCCGACCATCAGCGGGGTCAGTATTCCGGCGATCCCGGCGAGGCGCTGGACGCCTCCTCTGATGATGAAGAACACCCCTCCCGCCAGGACTGCCCCGGTCAGAAAGAAGGGAATGCCCAAGTTGGCCTTGAGGATGCCGGCCAGGGCGTTGACCGGCACCATGTTCCCAATGCCGAACCCCGCCAGGAGGGCGAACAGGGCAAAAAAGCCGGCCAGCCAGCCCCAGCTATGGCCCAGGCCATTTTTGATGTAGTACATGGGGCCGCCGACATAATGGCCCTCTTCGTTCCGCTCGCGAAAATGGACCGCCAGCACCGTCTCCGCATACCTGAGCGCTGTGCCGATCAGGGCCGCGCACCACATCCAGAAGACCGCGCCGGGGCCGCCGATGGCAATGGCCGTGGCGACGCCGGCGATGCTGCCGATGCCGATGGTCGAGGAGAGTGAAAGCATCAGGGCGTTGAAGGGGGTGATATCCCCTTCCTGGGACGGCTTCCGGCCCTGCCAGAGCATGCGGAAGCCGTAGCCCAACCCCCGAATCGGCAGTAAATAGAGCCCGAGGGTGAGAAAAAGACCCACACCTACCAGGAGTATCAACATGACAGGCCCCTTGAGCAGGCCGTTCAGGTCCATTAGAAGATTTATGATCGTTTCCACGGGTTATCCACTCGCTGTTGGGGGATGAAATGGTAGGTTGGGTTACGGCGCGCACCGGCCTTACTGGACCAGCAACGACATTGAATTTGCGCGCCTAACCCAACCTACAGGGCGCGAATCTTCTCCAACTGGGCCTCCAGATTGGCCAGGGCCGCCCCGGCCGCTTCCAGCTTGTCCCGTTCCTTTTTGACCACCGCCTCGGGGGCCTTGTCCACGAAGCTGGGGTTTTGCAGCTTGCCTTCGGTGCGGGTCATGTCGTCGCGCAGGCGGCCGATCTCCTTCTCCAGGCGGGCTTGCTCTGCGGCCTTGTCGATGAGCCCGGCCATGGGGATCAGCACCTTCATGCGACCCACCAGGGCCATGGCCGATTCCGGCCCCTCGTCGCCCTCGGCCAGGATCTCGACCGATTCGGTGCGGGCCAGGAAGTCGAGGTAGGGCCGCGCCTTTCCGGCCCAGTCGCGGTCCAGGGCATTGGCGTCGGCCAGCAGCACCGGGACCGGCTTGCCGGGGGCGATGTTCATCTCGCCCTTGATCTTGCGGATGCCGAGGATGAACTGCTTCACCCACTCCATCTCGGCGCTGGCGGCGGGGTCGATCAGGCTGTTGTCGGCAATGGGATAGGGCTGGAGCATCAGCGTAGTTCCCGAAACCCCTGCCAAGGGTTTCACCTGTTGCCAGATCTCCTCGGTGATGAAAGGCATCATGGGATGGACCAGGCGCAGCAGGGTCTCCAGCACCTGGACCAGGGTGCGGCGGGTGCCGCGCTTGGCTGCTTCAGAAGCTGCGGCGCTATTGAGCACCGGCTTGGAGAGTTCCAGATACCAGTCGCAATACTGGTTCCAGGTAAATTCATAGATGGCCTGGGCGGCGTGGTCGAAGCGGTAGCCGTCCAGGGAGTCGCGCACGCTGGCGATGGTCTCTTGCAGGCGCGACAGAATCCAGCGGTCGGCGGCGGAGAGTTCCACCTCACCGTCGGCGACTCCACAATCCTGTCCTTCAGTGTTCATCAACACATACCGCGCCGCGTTCCACAGCTTGTTGCAGAAGTTGCGGTAGCCCTCGATGCGGCCCATGTCGAAATTGACATCGCGGCCGGTGGAGGCGAGGGCTGCGAAGGTAAACCTCAGAGCGTCGGCGCCGAAGCCGGGGATACCCTCCGGGAACTCCTTGCGGGTCTGTTTCTCGATCTTCTCCCTCAGGTGGGGCTGCATCATGCCGCCGGTGCGCTTCCGCACCAGTGCATCCAGGTCTATGCCATCGATCAGATCAATGGGGTCGAGCACATTGCCCTTGGACTTGGACATCTTCTGGCCCTGGGCATCGCGCACCAGGCCGTGGATGTAGACCTCGTGGAAGGGCACCGCGCCGTCCATGAACTTGAGCCCCATCATGATCATGCGGGCGACCCAGAAGAAGATGATGTCGAAGCCCGTGACCAGCACCGAGGTAGGGTAGAACTGTTTCAGCCGCTCGGTATCCTCCGGCCAGCCCAGGGTAGAGAAAGGCCAGAGGGCAGAGCTGAACCAGGTGTCGAGCACGTCCTCGTCCTGGGTCAGGGGATAGTCGGCGGCCAGTCCATGCTTCTGACGGACCTCTTCCTCCGACCGGCCCACATAGACATTGCCCTCGGCGTCGTACCAGGCGGGGATGCGATGCCCCCACCAGATCTGGCGGCTGATGCACCAGTCCTGGATGTTGCGCATCCAGTCGTAATAGGTGTTCTTCCAGTTGTCGGGGATGAAGCGGATCTGGCCCGATTCCACCGCCTCGATGGCCGGACCGGCCAGGGGCGCGATGCGCACATACCACTGATCGGTGAGGAAGGGCTCGATGACGGCACCGGAGCGGTCGCCGCGCGGCACCATGAGTTTGTGGTCCTGGATCTTTTCCAGCAGCCCCTGGGCGTCGAGATCGGCGACGATGCGCTTGCGCGCCTCGAAACGATCCAGGCCGATGTAAGCCAGGGGCAGCAGGTTGCCTTCCTCGGGTTCATTGGCGCGAACGGCGGCATCCGGGGTGAAGATATTGATCAGGCCGCCGTGGGGCATCTCCGAGATGACCTTTTCGTCCCGGTGGCGCTGCCAGACGCCATAGTCGTTGAAGTCGTGGGCCGGGGTGATCTTGACGCAGCCGGTGCCGAAGGCGGGGTCCACATAGTCGTCGGCGATGATGGGTATCCGGCGGCCGGTCAGGGGCAGCTCCACCAGCTCGCCGATCAGGTGCTTATAGCGTTCGTCGCCGGGATGGACCGCCACGGCGCAGTCGCCCAGCATCGTCTCCGGGCGGGTGGTGGCCACCACCAGATGGCCCTGGCCGTTGGAGAGCGGATAGCGCATGTGCCAGAGGCTGCCGCTTTCTTCTTCGGACAACACCTCCAGGTCGGAAACGGCGGTGTGCAGTTTGGGGTCCCAGTTGACCAGCCGCTTGCCGCGATAGATCAGCCCCTCCTCATGGAGACGGACGAAGACCTCCTTCACCGCGTTGGAGAGCCCCTCGTCCATGGTGAAGCGTTCGTTTGCCCAATCCAGTGAGGAACCCAGGCGGCGCAACTGGCGGGTGATGTTGCCGCCCGACTCCCCCTTCCACTCCCATACCCGGTCGATGAAGGCCTCGCGCCCCAGGTCGTGACGGGTCTTGCCGTCGGTCTCCAACTGCCGCTCCACCACCATCTGCGTGGCGATGCCCGCGTGGTCCGTGCCCGGCTGCCAGAGGGTCGGCTCGCCCTTCATGCGGTGGTAGCGGATCAGAGTATCCATCACCGTATTGTTGAAGCCGTGGCCCATGTGCAGGCTGCCGGTCACGTTCGGCGGCGGGATCATGATGCAGTAAGGCGGGGCCTCAACCTCCTGCGGCGAGAAATAGCCTTCCCGTTCCCAGTTCTGATACAGCTTCTGTTCGATGGCGTGCGGGTCGTAGGTCTTTTCCATGGGGCTCGGTCGTAATGGGCGGAGACAAGGGCGCGATTATACCTGAACGGGGCGAAGGGGTTAGCGCGGTGGGGCCGCTAATGGTTGCATATTCACCCTGCCGTCATAGACTTGCCTCGTGATGCCTCTGAAATTTACGCCCCGTGCCGATTGGTGCGGTTCGGCGCCACCCTGGTAAGAGATTTCCGATGAAGGACTTCCGCCTGCGACTCCAAGATACCACCCATGCCGAAGAGATCGATGGGGTGACCGCCTTCACCGGCGAGGACGCCTCGGGCTCCTTCGGCATCCGGGCAGGACATGCCCGCTTCATGACCCTGCTGGTCATGGGGCTGGCCCGTTTCCGCGCTGGAGAGGAGTCCCCCTGGCAGTACCTGGCCCTGCCGGGGGCTCTGCTCTATTTTCGCGCCAACCGGCTGACCCTGACCTGCCAGCACTACCTGCGGGACGATGACTACGGGCGCATCAGCACAGCCCTGGAGCAACAGATCCTGGCCGAGGAGGCGCATCTGCACGGGACAAGGGAGAGCCTGCGCCGGATGGACCGGGAACTGCTCAAGCGTCTCGGGGAGTGGGGCAAGGTGGCCCATTCCTGATAATGAGGCTGTAGGATGCCGGTGAGCGATAGCGAACCGCATCGTTGGTCCACAGCGAATGATGCGGTTCGTGCCTCGGCAACTGCTCCCTGCGTTGCCCTACCACCTCCATCCCTGGAGGCGTCACCGCATCCTCTCATAGCCTTTACA
>Ga0156782_120_pt1 | contig 47071 bp, 65 predicted proteins | sample RifOxyD3_FD_110732 | JGI IMG/M metagenome (GOLD analysis project Ga0156782, IMG submission 110732) | Gammaproteobacteria bacterium RIFOXYD12_FULL_61_37 | reverse complement strand
TCGGCAACGTCTGGGAGTGGACCAGCTCGGGCTACGACCCGAGCTACGGTGGTGCCGAAACGCGGTGCGCCGGACGCGGGGACCCCGTGCTTCGTGCGGCGCGCGGCGGTTCCTGGAACTACTTTCCCAGGGACGTCCGCTCGGCCGACCGCGTCGGGTACGCCCCGTCGATCCGCTACAACTTCAACGGCTTTCGTCTCGCCAGGACGGTTAAGCCCTAAAACCTTTACCCCTGGGTTAGAGGGTCCAGGGGGCATTCAACCACGCCGCCCTCCGGGGCGGTTTCTTATCCAGATCCACGGAGTTGCATTTTTTCAGTTCCGTGGATGATAGCCACAGGGGCCGCGAGGCCCAATCAACAACCTGCGCAGACAGACCGCGCAAAGGGGACAAAACATGGCATACCAGAGCAATGCCCGCCAGAACAGGGACGGCGAGCAGCAATACAGGAAAGAGGCGGACTACGATCGGTCCGTCGTAGATCGCGCCCTGTCCGAGATCAGCGGACAGTACGGGCGAATGTTGGCTGCCCACGGGCTGTCGATTGACCAGGAGATCGCCTTTCTGTGGGCGATATTCCAGGGCGGACTGAGCCTTCTTGAGAAGGCCTGCCAGGAGCCGGAGCAGCTCAAGAGAGCGCTGCTCATGCAGGCCAGTATTGGGTTGACCCTGTCGCCCTCGCGGGCGTTTGCGTACCTAGTGATCAGAAAATTCAAACTGATTCTGGACGTGGGCTACCGCGGGCTGATAAAGCTCGCAGTGGACGAAGGCTTGGTAAGGACAGCCAAGCCCGAACTGGTCCACAAAGGAGACCAGTTCGAATACCGGGGGCCATCCACGGCTCCTCTACACACAAACGCCAATTTTTTTGGCGACCGCGGACCGGTGGTCGGCGGGTACGTCATCGCCACACTGCCCGACGGGGGCGTAATGGTGGAGACCATGACAGAGGGGGAGTTCGTGGAGATTTCCCTTCTGAACAAGGACAGTGACGCCTGGAAAAAGGAGTTTTCCAAGGGGGAAATGCGAAAAAAGACGGTCCTGAAAAGGGCATCGAAGTGGTGGTACAACGCCGCCGCAGGGAAAGACTCGGAACGGCTGGCCGCAGCCATTACCTACCTGAATGAGGAGGCGGGAGAGGGTATCCCGACAGGCCCGATCGGACTGGCGGAGCAGCCCAAACCCCCAGCAGAGCCCGCTGTGCCGGCAGACGGACAGATACTCGCGTCAACAAAGACACGGGTTGAGATGATCCTCCGCAGGGCGACGAAGCAGGGAGCCTTCAAGCCCTGCGAAGACTACCTCCGCGAGAAATTCTCGGGAGGGGAACTAGCCTGGGCCTTAGCCCAGCTCCGCCAAGCGGAGGAGGTGGCGAATTCCGAACCGGAACCGCCGCCCGCCGAGCCCGAGCCCGAGCCCAGCACGGGCGAGTGAAAGCACGGTGACGCCTCTCGGGGCGCCACCACCAAACCCCGCCGTCCCGGGAGACCAAGCGCCTCCCGGACGGGGGAGGTGCGCATGGAGAAAACCATGACCGACACGATGATTCTAGTTCAGGGCGGCTCGTTTCTGATGGGCAGCCCGAAGAACGAAAAGGGACGTTTCGCTGACGAGCGGCAGCACCTGGTACAGGTCGAGGATTTTTGCCTCGGCAAGCACCCGGTGACCAACGCCGAGTACCGGTTTTTTAAGCCGGACCACGACAGAGGTGCCGGCTTCAACGGCGATGACCAGCCGGTGGTCTGGGTCAGTTGGCATGACGCCACGGACTATGCCGAATGGCTGAGCCAGGAGACCGGCGAAGCCTACCGCCTGCCCACTGAAGCAGAGTGGGAATACGCCTGCCGGGCGGGCACCACCACCCGTTTCTTCTTCGGCGACGAAGCGAAGCGGCTGGGCGAGTTCGCCTGGCTCGGTAGCAACTCAGGCGAACAGACCCATCCGGTCGGGCAGAAGCGGCCCAATCCCTGGGGCCTGCACGACATGCTCGGCAACGTCTGGGAGTGGACCAGCTCGGGCTACGACCCGAGCTACGGTGGTGCCGAAACGCGGTGCGCCGGACGCGGGGACCCCGTGCTTCGTGTGGCGCGCGGCGGTTCCTGGTACAGCATTCCGTGGTTCGTCCGCTCCGCCGTTCGCGTCGGGGTCGACTCGTCGGACCGGAACGACTACGGCCTCGGCTTTCGTCTCGCCAGGACGGTTAAGCCCTAAAACCTTAAATCCCTGCCGCTGGGCCATCCGGTCCAGCGGCATCCTTCAACCACCCGGAGGCCAGCGCAAGCTGGTTTTCCGGGCCTTTCCAAAGCGCATTTTCCAATTCCAAAGTGTGTTTCGGAAAGACGATTTTCTCCTCAGTGCATCGCACACGAGGAAAGAAGGGGGTCTTCCCATAAAGACCCGTCGCAAACAGGGCGACGAACGATGCCTGGTCCGTTGTGAGCGCCTGATCCCCTTGGGATTCGGGCGTCCATGACGGACAAATAAACGCCCCTGCGAACACAGGGGACCTGCCGGGTACGCAACTACCCGGCGGGGGAGTTGCGTACATTTTCAAACCATGGGCTTCGGCCCGAGGAGGGAATATGGACGCGGTTTTCCTGGAGGACATGACCGACGCGGAGCTGGTGGCATTTGCCACTGCGCTCCGCGCCCTGAGCCCCGGCGTTTACGCCGGGGCTCAGGGCCTCCTCAGCATGGAAGTTGGGGTGGACCAGGAAATGGGTCGCCGCGAAAGCGACGACCCTACCCTGGAGTTTTGCTTCTAGGGGCACGGCGCGGCAGTGATCTGTCGCGCCTCCCTGGGAGCAAAAAAACAGTCCATTGCAGGCGATCAATCCCATCGGGATTCGGGCACTTGCGATGGACCCCAAACCCCTCCGCACGAGGTTATTTAATCGCCTCATCCCGTGCGGGGAGGAGGTTGCGGCATGTGCCGTATTCCTTCTTCGCGGACTACTATCTCCGCGCCGGAATATCCCGAATAACCGGCCAAAACCGGGTTATTCCACGCTCCGCGCCAGATTTATCTCCATAAACTATCCAGAGATGCCTTCGAACAGCCCCTCACAACGGCTGCTCAAAGGTCTCTCAATTTCCGCCGCTTTTCGCGCCGCAAGGCACTGGACCTGGCCAGCTAACCCAGACAAATAGCCAAATGCCCCAAGCAGAAGGCACCAAACAACCCGCCGTCCACGGGAGACATTTATTGCCTCCCGGACGGGGGAGGCATGTGAGAGCAAGCATGCAAAAAAACATACTCGCGACGGTCCCCGCCGTCGTCCTACTGGCCATCCTGGTCTTCGCGACGGGCTGCACCAGCAGCACCCTGTCCCACCAGGATTTGGGAATGGCCATCGGCAGCATTGCCGGTGGCGTGGCCGGTAGTCAGTTCGGCGGCGATAACGCCGGGCGGGCGGCGGCAACCATCATCGGCACCATGACTGGCGCCTATGTCGGCGGCCAACTGGGACGCGCCATGGACGAGCGGGACCGCTTCAAGACCCAGCTCGCCCTGGAGCGCAACCATTCCCAGCAGCCGTCGTCCTGGGTTAACCCGGACAGCGGCAACAGCTACACAGTGGTGCCGACCCGCACCTACCAAGGTCAGTCCGGCGCCTGTCGGGACTACACCACCAAGGCCTTCATCGGAGGCCGCACGGAGGTAGTCCACGGTACCGCCTGCCGCCAGCCCAACGGTTCCTGGCGAACCACGGGCTAAGGCCAAAAAACCAAGCGGCAAGCCTCGGTGAGCCGCATCCAAACAAAACCCGCCGTCACGGGAGACATATACGCCTCCTGACGGGGGAGGCGTATTGGAGAAGTCCATGAAGATTTCGGCTTTCAATTTTGCGATTTCCAGCATCTCCGCCATCCGCATGGTGGGCGGGGATGCCATGAAGGGTGTGCTCGGTATTACCGGGCTGCCCGCCAGCCTCCACCCGCTGCTTCGGCAGTCGGTGATCTCCTCGGAGGACCTTGCGCCGTTCGAAAAACTGCGCAAGCGGGTGCAGGATTTTATGCGCCGGAATGGCGCGTTCCACCCCTTGCTGGGGTGGGTCACCGATAACAGCGCAGCCGCTCGCGGCGCCATCACCTCCTTCATGGAGGAGACGGAGAAGGAGTTCTACGCCGAGAAGGCGGAACTCCTGGCGCGGTACGAGGGGGCGAGGGAAGACCACCTGCTCAAGATCAAGGAGGAGTGCGATGTCTCTGGGTTCGAGCATTGCGGGCTCCTGCTCGGACTGATCCGCCAGGCCCAGCCCGAACTGGAGTACCTGGAGAAGGGCATCGCCTTTTCCTGGCTTCGGCCCCGGATCGTTGAGATCCACGAGGACGAAGAAGGAGAGGTCCTGACCGGGCTCTACGGTCAAGCCCTGGCCGAGATCGCCTCCAGGGCGAAGCGGGCGATCGGCGCCCTGCGTTGCTCGACCATGATCAAGACAGGGCAGGAGATCGGGGAGAAGTGCCTGGCACTGACCTACCTCGATCAGCGCTACCTCAAGGTGGCGCACGAGATCAGCGGAGTCCTGTCCGAGATCCCCGACCGGGAGAAGGACAGCGACTACCACACCGGCGAGCGGCTGGCGCTGCTCGGCATGCTCGGCGTCCTTGCGGATGCCGACGCGCTGGACAAGCGCATCAAGGAAGGGGGTAGCCTCTTCCCTGCGGCCCAGCCCGAGCCGGATGAAGAGACGGTGGTGCCCGAGGAGGAGGAAGGCGAAGAGCCCGAATCCGAGACGGAAATCGCTCCGGTTCCCGTTTCCGGCACGGCGGAGGAGGCCAGGGTCTACGCCTGGTAGCCCTTTTAACAACGCGCCCCGAGGGAGCCTGTCCCTTGGGGCGGGCTTTCTCCGGGCATTAGCGGAAGGCGCCTACACGGCGCCTGGACCGTAAACATCAACCCCTGCGGGGCGTCATCTCCCCGCAGGGGAAGGTGGCGCTCCAGGAGAGCAACATGAGCCAAAAAAAGGGGCCAAGAGGCCCTTTGACGCGCGGCATCGCCGCCCTTGAATCCGCCGGGTTGACCCTGGCGGACGCCCTGGACCCTGCTCGTGAGCGGGAGCTGCTTGCGCGGCCCGACGTGGGCCGCAAAACACTGCTCCTCCTCCGCGAGGAGGCTGGGCGCCAAGGGGTAGCCAACCCCCTCCATCAGCGCCTGCTCTCGGCCCTCTGGGACGAGTGGCTGAAGGGCGCGGCCAATGTCCCGGGTGTATACCACCTAGCGCCCGAGACGCAGGACGCAATCGTGCGTTGCGTTCTCGAAGGAGAAGGCGCATGAACAAGGCAGTGACACTCCGGAACACGCTTCCGGCGGTCTGCTCGGCCATCGCCGGGCAGAAGGGGGTCAAGATCATTTGGCAGGGACCGCCAAGAACGGACGGCTCTACTATATGGAGCAACCCCCTCCCGGTAGATGCCGACGCCGACACAGTGAAAGTCGTGGTCGGCGACATCGACCACGAATGCGGGCATGTCCGCTTTTCCGACTTCGAGCTGGTCGGGAAAAAGAAACCGGGCCTGCCTGAGCTGCAGGCATGCCTCTGGAACGCCTTAGAGGACACATTTATCGAGCGCAGGCTCGGTGATGATTATCTGGGGTGCCAGCAGACCCTGGCGGAATCGGCGGAGATAGCCGTGGCCAAGGGGCACTGCCGGACGGGCGAGAAAGGCCCCGCCGATGCGTTACAGGTCTTTTGCGACGCCTGGGGACGGAAAAACGTCCTGCGCCAGGGCGTCGATAAGATCCTCGACAGTTCCCGCTCGGAGCTGGTGAAGCACCTGGACGAAAAGGGCGTGGTGAGGCTGGAAGCTCTACTCGCGACCAAGCTTTTCTCCGCCAATTCCACGGCGGAGACCCTGCACCTCTCGGGTGCCATCATCAAGCTGATGAAGGACATACAAGAGGAGCAGGAGCAGCCGCCTCCACCGGAGCCGGAGCCGCAGGAAAAGCCTTCCGATCCGCAAGGAGAGGAGGGCGATGATCAGGGCCAGGACGACAGTCAAGGCGACGGTCAAGGCGGAAACGATCCGTCAGACCAGGGCCAGGGCGGCGACGATTCCAATCCAGATCCGCAAGGATCAGGCGGAAACGGGCAGCCCGAAGGCGGCTCGCCCGATGGCAGCAGCCCCCAGCCCCAGTCCGGTTCGGATACGGGCAACGGGAACAGCCCGTCGGACAGTGCCGGCACTGGAGACGGCGCCGGTCGCGGCGGCTCCGCTAGGCAAATCCTGGAGGATGCCAACGTGGATACCGGACCCGCGATTGATCGCAAGGGCGCTTCGCAGGAAATGGCGGCGCAAGCAGCGGCGCAAGGCAACTTCGTCTTCGACCCGCGCACAGTCACCCCGCCGCCGGTGGGCGATAACCTGGCCCGCTACAACGCCCTCAAGGCGGCTGTGTCCGGGCACATCGCCCAGTTGTCTCGCCGGCTGGCAGTGGAGTTTCAAACAAAGCGCCGCACGCGGTCGGTGATAGCAGAGGAGGGGCGCCTGGATGGGCGGAGACTGCATCACGCCCTCACAGGCGAGACGCGGATCTACCGCCACAAGGTGGTGACCCAATCTCCGAAACCTGCGGTTTCCCTAGTGCTTGATTGCTCTGGCTCCATGGGGTTCGAGTATGTCGGCTCTAAGATATGCCCAAAGGACGACATCATCCTGGCAACTCAGGCAGTCATCGCCATTGCCGAGGTGTGTGCCGTCATGGGGGTGCCATTCGAGGTCGTCACCTTTGCCGGCGGCCAGATCGGTGCCATCAAGACCTTCGATCACCCGCTTACGCGGGCGAGGGGACGGATCGGCGCCATTGACGCGGGGGGCGGCACACCCACGGCGGAAGCGCTGTGGATCGCAGGAAACCGGCTGGTAGGGCGGCGCGAGGAACGCAAAATCCTCATGCTGGTGACAGACGGCGATCCGGACAACATGCCGTCCGCCAAGCAGGTAGCCGGGCTGATCGAGCGTTCCGGGATCGAGCTGTATGGCATCGGTCTCGGCACGAACGCGATCCGGCAGGTATGCCAAAAGTCAGGCGTGATCATGAACGCCAACGATCTGGCCCCGGCCATTCTCACCGCCCTGGCGGAAAGGATGCTGGCGGCGGCTTAACCAACAGCCACTACCACCCCGGAGCATCTGCTCCGGTTTCATCTCCATCCCCGCCGGGGCAATAGTTCCGGTAAGGGGAAATTGCATCTGCGCCCGGCGGGAAACTCTCCATCGCCTTCGCAGGGGCAGTTCAGGAGACAGAGTTGATGAACAAAAGCTCAATCAGGAAATTCGTAGACTGGCTCTTCGCCTGATCGACGAGGAGCTGGTTGAGAGGGGGGATTTGTTGAAGGCAATGTAGTAACGATCCGTAAGGACCCTTTCTTTTTCATCGTCTGAGCTAATACGTGGTCGCGCTTCCCTTCGAAGATCGATTCGAAAAAGGTTCTCTCAAGCGATGCGCGCCCCCCATCAATTACCTCCATAAACACCTCGACTGGCCTGTTTTATTGCAGGGTAACCCAGTCGGACATAAACGCAATACCCGGAGCTTCGGCTCCGGGGAAGGGGGACACATGTTCACGATGACCTACGAACACTGCGGGCAGATCTGGCACGAAGCCTGGACCTCTGCCTGTAATGACCGCTGCCCGGTCTGCAACAAGGAAATCGAGCCGTCCGATGTCGAGGGCGACTTCGAGTTCACCTGCCGGGGGTGCGGCGAGGGGACCGATACCTTGCAGGAGGGATACTGCAAGGACTGCTGGAACAGCCACTGGCAAAGCCTCTCCGATACGGAGAAGGACGCCAGGATAAAGGACGCCTGCCGCTATGGTTATTGAGTGGGCGGGCGCCTTCATGGGCCTGCTCGGCTCGGGCCTGATCGCTTGGAAGGGCGATTGGTCGAAGTACGGCTTCCCGGCCTACTTGGTCTCCAATCTGTGCTGGATCGCCTTTGGCGTCCAAACGCAGGCATAAGGCTGCGCGACTGGTTTGGTTGCGGCAGCGCCACGCGAGATCTAGGAATGCCTTGATCTCGCGAAGGGCGAAATGGGGGCGATAGAAGAGACCGAGGTCTCGGAATCCGCCTGAGATCAACACTATCCCTTGTGGGGGCATCACGCCCCTCAAGGGCGTGGTGTATTTTCGCCGCGAATGTCCGCGTGCGATTTTTTCTCGCAAAACCGCTAATAACCCGGTTATTCCGCGATCCGCTGCGGTTTCAAACCTCTATCCTAATCCCCAGAGTTTTTCGGACAGCCGCTCGCTTGGCGCCCGCCCGAAACATTTTGCGTTTTCCTTGCCCTCGGGCACCGGTCGCTGGCCGGAAAAATCAGCATAAACCTCGCCGTGATTTCGATATTTCGATCTGCGGCACCAAACCTGCCGCAATTCTGCGGCATCCATAAACCCCGCCGGGAGACAAATCTCCCTCGGGGGCGTTTGTCTCCGGCTCTGCCACATAGGAGACGAACATGTGGTTTACGAAAATTCTCGAAAACGGCTGGCCCTGCAAGAAGGGCATGGTCGAAATCCAGGACCCCAGCAACGAGCTGGAGGTGCTGGAAAGCCTGCGGGCGGATATCCATGCCGCACGCGCCCGTCTTGAACTGGTGCCCAGGGGGCGCCGGGGTGTCGATGTGCTCGTGCGTGAGCACGGCACGGGCGCCGTGCTCTTCCACCTCGCCCCTTGCGGAGGTGCGGCATGAGCGATGCGGAAATGTTTCTGGTCGCCTACTACGGCAGGCAGCCCGAAGACCGCGTGACCATTTTCTCGCTCCTGTGCCTCGCGGTGCGGGGGCTCTTCAAACGGGAGGGGGTATGAGCTTCAAGTCCGGCGTGGAGGAATTCGTTTTCATGTACTGCGACGAGTACATGAAGAGCGTTTCGGTGGAATGGGATCTCTCTGACCCCGATTGCCTTGCCGCGACGATCCTGTGCGAAGACGGGCACGGGATGAAGTGGGAGGTCCCCGTCGCCCCCCGGGACGACGGCAGCGGCGACATCGCCATTGAGATCGGCGATGCGGGGCAGCTCGATGCCGACGGAGAAGGGCTCTATGCCTTTCTCTGGAACGAAGCCTGCCAAAGGCTTCACAAGCACGGGATCACGGGTCATGAGTGACGCCCGTGACAACCTGACCGCGCTGGTTCTGGTCAACCAGGACAGGCTCCTCACCCGCGCCTTCTGGTCCGGAATGCTGTTCCAGGGATTCCTGGGCATGGCGTTCCAGACCTGGATCAGTGGCGTTGACCTGCTGCGCCAAGCCCAATCTGGCGCAGAGCAAGTTCCGTGGTGGATTTGGTTTGCCCTGAGTCTGCCGGTTTTTCTCTATTACCGGCAGCTCAGGAAGGGCTAAGCCACCCAACCCGCGCGGGACATCAGTGCCCCGCAAGGGATCGCTGGTGCCTTCGCGCTTTCGCTCAGGAGGCACCATGAGCAAGCAGTCTCTAACCCTGGTCGTCGATCTCGACGAACGGGGCATCTTCAAAGCCCACGTCGATGACGCGGGCGGGAAAGAGGTCTTCGCGTTCTCTAGCGAGGACGAAGAGACAGGCCGTCCCAGCGACGACGGGCTTTGGCTCGTCGAAGACGGCTGGATGCGCCACGGAAAGGATGTCTGCGGGCTGCTGGAGTACATGCAGTCCATGGGCGTAGTCGGCAAGAACGCCGCACTGCGACTGGAGGGCTGAGACCCGGACAAAACATATCCCTAAAGGGGCGCGCCCCTTTGGGCGTGCCTTCATTTTGGGCTACTATTAACCCAACCAAGGTAACGAAATATGGCTATGAGCATTCCATTCGACACGCTCGACTATGCGAAAAAGCTTGAAACGACTGGCATGCCGGTCGCGCAGGCAGAGCAACAGTCCAAGTTGCTGGCGGATGTGCTAGGCAAGGCGGTCACGTTTCCGCGCGATCTTCTTTCGTCTGAGCGAAATCTTCTTGTGAAGATAGATGCCGCCAAGGCGGACATAGAGGCCAAGCTCGGCATCGTGAAAATGGATCTTGAAGGCAAGCTGAACGTCGTAAAGGCGGACATAGAGGACAGGCTCGGCACCGTGAAAATGGATCTTGAAAGCAAGATCGACGGCGTGAAAAGCGATATCACATTGATCAAATGGATGATGGGTACGCTGATTGCGCTCAATTCCGCGATGATCATCAAGCTCCTTTTCGCCTGATTCTGCCCGGTTATCGGGCATCCCCAAACGTCACCGTAAATCTACAGCCTGCGAGGGACACCATTGCTCCCTCTGGGGCGCTGGTGTTTCCTTGCTTAGGAGGCACCGATGAATACCCCCAAGCCCCTCGAACTCGTGGTAGCGGCCCACGCCACCAACGAGTTTGCCGACGGCTCTGATTACGCGGTTCTGACCGCAGATCAGGCGCTGATCGACAATCTCACCCGGCTCCTCCGGGTGTGCCAAGAAAACGGACTGGAGTCCGTAAGCGTTACGTACTACCTCCGCTGGGACAGAGAGGAGGCTCTGCGCATCCAAGGCGATTCCCTGCGCGTCATGGCGCACGGGGCATTCTGGGTCGAGGCACACCCCAAGAACTGCGACTGGGGGGTGGAAACCGAGAGCATCGACATGGACCTTCTTCTGAAGGTCGTCCAGGAAGGCGAGAAAGACCTCGGCGAGTCCAGCGACTTCCGCTGGTCGAACGGTAGGCTGTTCTTCGCCCCGGGCGCGGGCGCGGACTACCTGATCGAAAAGATCGAGGAGGATGGAGAGGAGGTGTCCGATGAATAAGGATCGCCAACTCCTCCTGCTGGCAGCAGCAGCCCTACGGGATCTCTATGTTGGATTTCCCTTCGACGAGATTGCCGCTCCAAACGGTTCCGGGCTGGACCTGCTCCTCAAAGGCCTGACCGGGCACTTGAGGGGGCAGGGCATTGATGATCAAGGCGCCCTGGACTGCAATCTGACCCGTGACATTCCGGTGGCGCAATTCGCACCGGAACTCACCGAGGATGAAATCGCTGACCACCTGCTGGCCCGCATCGAGAGCGGAGACCTCTCTCTGGAGGACATCCCTTCTCGCATGGCACGTTACGGGCTCATGGAGCCCTCGGACTTCGCCAACGAGATGCGGGAACGCATTGAGATGTCCAGGGAGGATGCGTGATGGCAAAGATACTGGAAACCGTCACACGCCACGCGGACGAGTCCGTGGAGGCGTTCAAGGCGCGCTGCAACAATGCTTGTCTGCGTGAACGTCCTGAGCTGGAGGATGACCAGTCCGTCGATTATGTAGGGCGCTTCGCCATGATTAGTGACGGGCGCTTCGACAGGAGAAACCAATGCCTTTGGGGGCTGGCGTTTCCCGATCTGCCAGCAGAAACGTGCTACATCCTGGGCATTGGTCGGAACGAGGCACGTGGTCCGATAATCGACGCCGAGTGGGCGTCATGCCGCGATCCTGCGCGCAATGCCTACCGGACCTTCCTGTCCGCATCCGAAAAAATGGATGGCTCGGCATCGACAGCCGAGGCTTTTGGCTACGGCATCGTTGCTCTTGCCCGGCATGCCGAATACCGCGAGGCGCTTCGCCAACCGGTTCCGGGCTATGAGCACCTAAACGATGAGGATCTGTTGTCCGAATTGAACGGGGGTGCGCGATGAGCAGCATACAGCTCAGAGCGCTGGTAGCAACCAAAGGCCCTCTCTTCACCGTGAAGGGCAAGGCGTTCAAGGTCGAAGGCATCTCCTCGCATGAGGATATCGCCGTCGGCACCTTCAAAACCAAGCGGGCGACCTATACCGGCGTTCGCTGCAACAACACCCGTGTCGTCGGCTCTCCAGGAGCGGAAGTCTGGTCGATCCTCGCGGGAAACGGCAGGCAGGTTACCTGTTTTGCCGTGTACCAGGGCGCGATCAAGGAGCTTGCTGCATGAAAAAGAACACGCTCCAAGGCGCAAAGGAAACCCCGCCGGACTACGACGCCGATCCCGGAAAGTGGCGGCTATTCAGAACGGCACGGATCGCGAGAGCAATCACGAGCTGTCCTGAGTTCAGTGTCGGGCAAATCGTCTCGATCCGCTTTTTTGGGCTCCGAGACAACGTTCACGTCAACTACCGCGTCGTAGGCATGCCCGTATACGAAGCACGGGCACAGGGCAAGGAGGACAGCGAGTCGTTTCCAACACTCCTGTTCGCCTGCGCCCTGACGGACTTCTGCCTGTAGGCGAGACCGTCTCTTCTTCGTGGCCACTCAGTGTGGCCACGCTTCAACAACCTCCCCACCGGGATTTCCGTCCCGATGGGCGTCCCGGTGGTTCTTTCCAAAAGGAAGAGCCATGAAACAAATCAGCAACGGCGATCTCGCCGAGATCGTCACCAGCCTCCTTGTGGGGCGCGGCGCGACAAACCAGCTCGATTCCACCGAGAGTTTTTCGGCGTTCATGACCGGCATCGCCCAAGTGATCTGCGATCACTGCGGCGGTGAGGTTGTGGGCAAGGCCGACAGCTCCTTCGAGGAGTGGTTGGTCACCGTCGCCAGCAACGACTCCCTGCCGGAAGACGGCGGCATCTGGGCGGACTACGACCCGGATGGGTCGCTGATCGACGGCAACGAGGAAAAAGAGGAGGCCAAGGCATGAAAACCAAAGCCTTCGATTTTTACTCCGACCCAGGCCACGGGTGGCTGGCGGTCAAGAAGACCGTCCTGGGAAAGCTGGGGATCGCGGCGCTAATCACGCCGTACAGCTATCAGCGAGGCGACATGGCGTTTCTGGAGGAGGACTGCGACCTGAGCACCTTTTTCAAAGCGTTCAAGTCGGCCCACGGAGTAGACCCCGTGATTCGCGAGCACTCCTCAAGTAGGGACTCGCGGATTCGCGGGTACGTGTCCTACCGCGCCGCCCCGCACCAGGACAGGCAGAACGGCGGCTGCGGAGCGATGACGCACGTCGAAGGCACGAACGACGGCATGCTGCCGTGCGGGTCGCTGCTTACGCGCTTCGGCAAGGACGAGCCGTACTACTGCTCGGGCTGTCATAGCCGAGCGATTAAGAATGCCGCGATCAGCCATGAGATCAGCCGCGAGGTGACTCCTCGTGACATAGAGAGCGTCCTGCAAGCGTACTCATTGCGAGTCGCAAATTCGCGGGGGATGTCGTTCTCAGCCATGGCGGAGGAACTGGCCAATGAGATTGACCAGGAGCGCGTCCGGTGTGCCGCAGCATCCAGTAATACCGGCACCTTCGACGAGATCAGGGAGATCTTGGTCGAAATGGGCGTGCTGGAGTTCTGAAACCACCCTCCCCGCAGGGCACGGCTAAACGCCGTCCCGGCGGGGTCAGAGACAAAAAAAGGAGGTCCTATGGACCCGGTTAAAACGATGGCGCGCCATGAGGATGTCGCTACCGGCATTCTCCTGTCCGCCTTCCACGCAGGAGGCGCCGAGAGGCACTGGAGAACAGCCGCCGCCCGCATCCGCTCACTGGAATCCAGCGCGGAGCGGGCGGGGTTCGCAGAAACCGCGCGGCTCCTGCGCCGCGTTCTGGAGCAGGTGGGCATCTGTATCCAGAGGCCCGAAGTCGAAATGGCACGCCTGCGTGCCATCAATTTTGGCGCAGAGACAGGCGCAAGGAGGGCGGCATGATCCATGCCGAGATCACCAAACGCCTGATAGAGCTTGGGTGGTTCGCCGAAGACGGCGCAGCCATTGCGAGCAAGATATTTCAAACCGCCGTAGGCCCCAAGGCGGCGCTCGCCTATCTGATGGACTTCGGACCGCACTCCGACAAGCTGTTTCTGTCAGGAGACTATCAGAGCGAGGGGCGCAACGTCCTTGCGTCCCATGCCACTCCGATCCCGCAGTCGTCCCATGGCGACACCCTGGCCAATTTGGTCGAGGAGTTCGCCAGAGGGGTGGATGCCGTCGTTGCGGATTCCTACGCCGCAAGGCTGCTCCGTCTTTGAACCCGAACCCGCCCCGAAAGGGGCGGTGTTTCTCTCCTGCACCGAATAACCGGACAGAACCGGGTTATTCCACGATCCGTCGCAAAAAAATCCCGATAACCTGGAGTCCTTCCAAGAGCCACTTCCTCAGTGGCTGCTGCAAGGTTTTCTTGCCCTCGGGCAAAAATAGGTGCTGGCCTACGACCCAGCGCAAACCGCCACCATCTGGTGGCACAAACTTGACCCGCCAGGGAGATCCCTTTCTCCCCTGCGGGGAATCGGTTCTCTCCCGGCATAACCCCGCAGGAGGGGACATGGAAATCTCAATTAATCAAGAGCAGGGCTTGTATGTCCTGCATTCCCCATGCGGCTATAGCTGCATGGGATTCGATAACGCCATGCGCGAGACGCGCACATTGGCGGACAGGCTGGGTCAGCCCGACCTAGCCCCCCTCAATGAGGAGCGCGGAGCGCTTTCCGTCATGGAAAAGCGCAGCCGGCTCCTCGCCCTTCTTGCGGCAAGCAAGAAGGATCTGGGGACCTGGTTCGATCCCCGCACACCTGAAAAGGTGCGCAAGATCCTGGATGCCGCTCGCAAGAGCGGCACCAAACTCCGCGTCTTCCTCGGAGATGCGGAGACCGGAAGGGATTGGCTGGAGGAATCGGACGTGCTCGGTAGGATCGGTCGATCCACCGGGCTCATGAAGGTCCCTCTGATGGTCGAAGAAGGAAAGAGCGGCGGCCCGGCGATGCTGGATCACTGCATCGTCCGGATCGTCCGGGCGAGCGATTGCAAGGAGCTGTACAGGTACCAAAAGTACCACCAGCCGCGCTTCACGGTGGAGCGCGAAAGAAAGACCAAAGGATATGCCGCCGCCGTGCTTGCGGACGGCAAGGTACACGCCCGATTCAAGTCTGAAGGGGACGCCCATCTTTGGGTGGCCTTCATGATGGGCGCAACCTGCTGTTATCCGAGAGGGTAGCGGCATGACTACCATCAAGATCCCCGTGACCATGGGGAAAAACCGGCTGCGTGGAAACGCAACCGGGGCCATGGTGGACGAGTCGGACGGCGGCGCGCACTTGAGCGTCCTCCGTTCCGTCCTCCGCGAGGAGGCCCTTGCCGCCGATGTTGAGCCGGATGGCAAGTGGATGTCCGGCGCGGTCGTGAGCATGCTCGGGCTGTATGAGCAGGCGCACGCCGATTGGGTCGCCAGAAAGGACGGCACGATCGGTCACGTCTACGAGGCGTGCATGCCGTCGGGGCGCGTCGTCCTCATGGGCGACGCCCGAACACTGGCACGCGCATACCCGTAAGTGTGCGCGCAAAACTAACCACAACCCGCTGGGGAGACCTTTTCTCCCTAGCGGGGAATCGGCTCTCTCCGGCGAAACAAGTCCGGGAGGACCTATGCTCGTGACCCAAAAAGATGCCCGGAGATTGCTCGCCGAGCAGTACCCAGGGATGACGGCGATCAGGCTCACCACCACCACCCAGGTGGCGGTTAGACCCTGCTACGAGACCGACCTCGGCATGCCATCGCTGGCATGGCGGAAGGTCTGTCCAGGAAAGGATTCTGCGGTCAGGATCGGCATTCTTTTGCCGAACTCGACCATTGACTGGGACTGGGGCCGATAGTCGAAATAGCGGGCGAGCGCGAGTCCGCCCGAACAGCGCAAACCATTCCCATCGGGATCGCCGTCCTGATGGGCGGCTCTCGGTGGGTTTTTTCTTCAAGCAAGAGGAAGAGCCATGATCACAATTTGGGTGGCGCGGGACGTTACGTCCTTCTGCACCGTAACGGTACCGTCGGACACGGATCTGTCCGACGAGGCGCTAGTCGAGCTTGCGCTCGACGCAGACAACCAGGAGGAATTCGACGGACGGTTGATGGGTTCCTCGGAATCCAAGGAGCTGTGCGTCCTTGCCGTAAGGGACGAGCAAGGTCGCGACCTCCGAGAGGAGGAACTGGCCGTGTCCCCGTCCTTCGTAAAAGGAGGTCACGCCGCGCGTGACTTCCTTCGCGGAAGACAAAGTCTGGCAGATATGGTCAACAGCGCGGCCGACGCCAAGCTGATTGACCAGCCAGCGTGGATAGCCCGTAAGGGCTACCTCGAAACGCCAGACGGCGAGACCATTGAGGTTCCGATCTCTGTCCGTCGGGGAGCTACCCAGGCGGAGCTTGAGCTGGCGCTGATTCAGGCGCTGGCCCAGAAATGCACCATCGGCTTCTCTGGCGAGGAGGCGGTCCATGGATAACCACGGAACGCCCGCCTGCTGCACCGCCTGCGGGAGGGAGTACGAAGACCTTTCCATCGCGGAGATGGTGGCGCTGGCGCAAACCGGCGCATGCCCCTCGGAGGAATGCCCTGGCCGCGACCCTTGGTTTGCGGTCATCGGTCGCATCCTGGGCGACGAGGAGCGTCCTGAGCAGGGAGGGCGCTATGGCGAAGAGCTATGGTGCATAACCAATATCCTCCAGTCATCCAGTGAGATTGAGCTGGCCTGACTGCGCCATTGAGGAAGTAACACAATCCCCAGCGGGATCATCGCCCTGAAGGGCGGCTCCCGGTAGGCTCTACAACGAAGAGGATGCCATGTTGACCACATTATTCCGCAGGTCTAAGCTCCTGACCATGAGCAAAAAGAAACATGTCGCCGACTTTCCGCCAGATGTCATTGCGGCGGCTTTCAGGGAATCCACCCAGAAAGCAGCCCGTGATGCCGTTGAGGCCGGTCGTGTCGTGACCGGCATGGAAGGCGGGCGCATTGTCAGATACGGCCCCGGACATCAACCTCTTCCTGTCCCGACGGGAGAGGTGGACGATGCCCAGGCCGCGTAACAAGAAACCAATTCTTCTTTTGATCGCAGGCCCAAATGGATCAGGCAAATCAACAACGGTAGCCCGGCTATCCCAAGTTGGACAGCTTGGCGTACTCGTGAACGCAGATGTCATCGCTGATTCCATGGCGAGGCGAAAAGGCGAGGGGCGACCCAGTCCGGAAACCCAATGGCAAGCCGCTCTGGCGGCTGAAGAGATGCGCTGGGCACTTGTTTCCCAGCGGGTGTCTTTTGCCACTGAAACCGTAATGTCTGATTTGGATCGATGGCCCAGGTTTATTCTGGAGGCCAAATCACAGGGTTATCGGATTGTCCTCTTCTTCATTACGACGCGAGATCCGTCAATTAACGTGGGGCGCGTTGCAGAACGTGTTCTTGCGGGCGGACATGCGGTCGATCAAAACAAGATCGTGAATCGATTCCATAAGGTGATGCAACAGGTGCTGCCTGTTGTACTCAATCTAGTCGATGAAGCCCTGCTGTTCGATAACAGTGAAATAAAAACTGGCGCAGTCGCTGTACTGGCTAAATCCGATGGTCGGCTGACGCCGCTCGTTCTTGAGAATCTGCTGCCAGACTGGGCAGCAAAACTCCTCAAACTTCACTAAACCAGCGCCATCCACGGCGCAATCAACACAAACCCTCACCCTTCCGGGAAACACTTCCCGGCAAGGGATCGGTGTTTCCCGGTTTCTAAAGGAAACGCCATGGAACCGCTTCACATGGTCCGCGACAACGCGGGCCGCTACATTGTCAACGGGCCGCTAACCGAGGAAGTCATCCTCGGTACGGCGGCTGAGATCCTCAAGGCCCGCTACATGCGGGCCGAGTCTATAAGCCGGCCAGAAGACACCAAGCAGTATCTAGTGCATCGGCTGGCCCCTCTCGAACACGAGGTGTTCGCTGTCATTTTCCTCGACAGCCAGCACCGCATCATTGTCTTCGAGGAGATGTTTCGCGGCACCCTCAGCCGCGCGTCGATCTACCCACGGGAGGTCGTGAAGCGGGCGTTGGCGCTCAACGCGAGCGCCTGCGTTTTCGCTCACAACCACCCGTCAGGGACACCCGAGCCGAGCCTCGCAGACATCGGGCTCACGAACCAGCTCAAGAGCGCGCTGGACCTGATCGACGTTCGCGTCCTCGACCACATTGTGGTCGGGGGGACCGAAACCACCAGTTTTGCGGAACGCGGACTGATCTGATCAGGGGCGTGTCCGCTATCAATAACCGCCCGAGCATTCGTCTCGGGCACGGAGAAACACAATGAAGCTGAACTTTTTCGCGTCCATTTCGGACGCCGTTGAATACATGGCGAGCGAGGTGCTGAGCACCCTGCGAAGCGACCTGAGTCGCATGAACTTCGTGCGCCGAGACTTTTTTACGGACGAAGACAGAGAGGAGATGCGCGCTCGCATCGCCGACTTGAAACAGATCATCCCCGCCGTCATGGCGGCGTTCGCCGAGCCCGAGGCACCGAAGCAGCCCGAACCCTTTGCTGCGCCGGAAGCCGAGCAGGGGTATGTAGTGGAGTACACCCTCCCCTACACCCACCGGGTGCAGGTCGGCGTTTACGCGCCGAACGCGGAATCCGCCTCGAAAAAGGCAGAGTCCGCGTTCGACGCGGGCACCATCTGGGACAACACCCCGGAGATGCCCCTCCTCTTTGACGACTTCGAAGAGGACGGCAACGCAGGCGTTGCGCTGGAGTTCAGCGTCGTCTCCAAGGGATGCTTGCCGGCACCTGACGGCTCCGTTCTCGTCGAGAAGCGGAACGCGCGGGCGCGGAGTTGCCTCAAGGCGGTCGCAGAAATGCGCATCGCGGCGGCGATGCAAATCGCGAAAGAGTAGGAGGTGGAAGATGGAAAGATTTTCCACCAGCGAGGAGATCAACGCCGCCGCCAATGGGCGCTGGCTCGACATCTTCGCCAACGTAAGTCCCTCTTTGAAACCCGCCGTGGAGGCGGCTGCGGGAGGGCGGCGGCATGTGCCCTGTCCGGTCCACGGAGGGAAGGACGGTTTCCGCTTCTTCCCTGACGTGAACCGAACAGGAGGCGGGATCTGCAACACCTGTGGGGCGCGCAAGGGCATTGACCTCATCGCCTGGGCGGAGTGCCTGGACTATCTGCACGCCAAGGACTTGGTGGCAGAACAGCTCGGCTTGCTCCCACGGCAAGCAGGGATTCCGCTACTGCCCTCTGCGCCACGGTTCGTGGTGCCAGAGCATGCGGTCACACCCGAAGAGGCGGCGCGTCGGCGCCGAAGACTGCTCTGGCTGGTCAACACTAGCCGTCATGTTCGTGATCCAGGCGCCGAGCCGCTGCGTCGCTATCTGGCGACAAGGGGGCTGAGCCCTCGCTCGTTGAACGAGCGAAACTTCCGGTACCACCCTGCCGTGACTTATTACGACAAGGAGGGGAGGAAAGCAGGGCAGTTTCCGGCACTGCTGACCTTCCTGCGTAACGAGAGAGGCATCGGCGTCACGGTTCACCGGACCTACTTCACCCCGGAAGGGGAGAAGATAGATCGAAAGATCTGCCAGTACGACGAACGGGCATACGACCTCTCGGGGTGCGCCGTTCCTCTCACAAAGGCGGGCCGCGTGATGTCCGTGGGCGAGGGAGTCGAGACAATGCTCTCGGTCCTCATGAGCACTCGCATGCCCTGCTGGGCCACAGGGAGCGCGGACATGTTGGCGGGGATGTCGATTCCTGCCGAGGTCGCGGAACTGTGGATCTGGGCCGACAAGGACAGATCCGGAAAAGGCGAGGAATCAGCGCGCAAGCTCTGTGAGCGCGCCTGGTCCGAGGGGAAACGTGCCCGCATCCTCATGCCGGAGGGCGCTATTCCGGCTGGCAAGAAATCGCTGGACTGGAACGATGTATGGATGTCGTCCCGTAAGGGCGGCTTTCCCGAAGTCGATCCTCGGGTCCAGCTCGGAAGGGCCGCGTAAACTTTTTCAAATAACCGGCTTAAAAGCCGTTATTTGAAGGTTGACAGGCAAAAAAAACCTATAGACTTTTCCAACATGCTCGGGGGAGGTCGGCGCAAGCCGGCTTCTTCCGGGCCTTTCCAGAGCACTTTCCTTAACGAGAGTTCTCCGGAAAGACGCCTCCAGGGAGAGAGGCGGTAGGGCAGTGCAGGAGGCCAAGCCCAAAGTTTTCTTCTGTGCATCGCACAGAAAAATAGGCTTTGTTGAGCCTTGGGAAACCAGAATCGACACGCCCTACGGGAGCGTTATCCCAGTTCTTTGCACGCGCCTTCCCCCAAACGGGGTCTGGGCGTATGTAATGGACAAATTCAAGGTGGAAAAGGGGTCCGTGGGCAAATAGCCCTTCCTTTTCCATCATAATTCTCGCCCACCGGGTACGCAATACCCGGCGGGGTCTTGCGTACTTTTTTCTCAACCCAGGCCCACGGGCCGAGGAGGGACTATGTACGCAATAGAAGCTGTTGAAGCTGTTGACATGAACACCGCCGAACTGGCGGTGTTCTTTGGGGAGGTCTGCGAGACCTCCCCGGTATACGGCGCCGAGGAGGTCCTTGGCCTCCTCCGCAGCCAGATTAGGAATGAGTTGATCCGCCGCGAGGCGGACGACTCTTCCCTGATCTGGGACCGCCTATACAGCTAGGCGGTCCCCGTGGCAGGAGTGGCGAAACATGCCGCTCCTGCCTAGCCAAAATCCTGCGGCGATCCCGCAGGCCAGAGCGTTTTCCAACACGGAGAGCGTTCCGGCCTGCGGGGTCGCTATGGGCGACCTTGCGGGTTACCTCAACCCGGCAAGGAGAACTCTCATGATCGTCCTGATCCTTACGGCATGCGCCGTCTCTGGCTACGTCATCAGTCGCCCCGTCGTTCATGCGATTGGCTGCCGATAGCAGGAGAGCGCCATGACGAACAACACCACCGAACGCATGTTCCGCGCAATCCCTTTTCCCATGGCCTGCGACCTGCATCAGCGGCTTCTTCGCGGCGAGCAATCGCCCGAGACCCAAAAGATGCTCCGTCAAGCCTTGCGGCAAGCCGGGTTTTCCCGGCGCGCGGCTTGAATTCATGCCCGGTTTTGGCCGGGCTTTCCAAAGCGCATTTTTCAATCTCCCGAGTGTGTTTTGGAAAGATTTTCTCCTCACCGTGCATCGCACGCGAGGAAAAAGGTCGGTCTCCTAAAGACCCGTCGCAATCTGAGCGGCGTAAAACATTCACGTCCATCACAAACGCTCGATCCCATTGGGATTCGAGCGTTTGTGATGGATACAAAGCCAAAGCAATTCCGCTTTGGTACTTCTGCCGCAGGCAATCAACAAATCCTGCGGCAGCAGGTATGGAGAGACAGATGACTAATAAAGTCGTCCTGTCAACCACCCTCCTTATCGAGGAAGGCACCTTCGAAATGAAGGCGCTGACCATCGATGAGGCGACGGCGTGGGTGCGTGAAAACGCACCTGCCAACTTTTGCGGACATCAGACCGTGAAAGTTGTTGGTCTCAGCCCCTCAGAGTCGAGGGCGCAGTGTTCTGGTTTCGACCAGGCGCTGTGCCTAAAGCCTCTGGGACGGCTTGAGTTCGGCAAGGAGTATTCCCTTGCCGAGATCTTGGAGGTTGGCGTACAGCCCCTCCTGATCACCAAGCTGCCGTAACAGGTAGTGGTTGACAGGACCTTCCCCGCGTCAGGCGGGGCTGCCCCTCGGAGATACGCTGAAAAGCGCGTGTCGTAAGGGCGGAAACAGAAACCGACGGCGCCCGTCGCAAGCCACACTCCTTCGGGACTGTGTGCTTGTGGCGGGTATCCAAACCCCTGTTCGCAGGGACATCCGAACAGCCACATTTCCGGTCCGGTGATTGTTCAGATGTTCCTGGTTTTCGGCCGAAAGGCGCTGGTAGCTGGCCAGGCAAAAAACACAGCAGAACCAAACCGCCTCCGGGCGGTTTTTTTATTCCAACCCGTCGGGGTGTCGCATCACCCTGGCGGGTAACTGCGGCGCTCAGGCACAGAGAGGAGGGCCGTCATGGTCATAACTCTACTGGACGCTATTCAAAAGGCGTTCGAAGGGCGGGCTTGGTCCTTCGAGGGACTGCCCGCCCGAAAAAAAAGGCGGTATTTCCGCCGCCCGCAGCCCCCGGGCTGTCCGGGGGCTCAGCAGCTCGAACTGGAGCTGCTGATTCCGTCAGACGAGGAATTCCTCGTCATGACGGACCAGGAAATCCTCGCGCTCCGCGAGGAGCTGCTGGTTCGCTCGCTCCGCGCCTGCGTGGACGGGAGGGTGTCCAGGGCGCAAAAGGAAGAATGGATTCAGTGGATATCGTCCAACGAGGTCGCCCCGTTTTCCTTCGTGGTGTGCGCGATTGAGTCCGGTGTGGACCCGCTTTCACTGCGGGACACGTTCCGCGACTTCGTGCGGCGACATCACAAAAAACACGCGGCGGAGATCCCCTTCGCCGCCAACCGTCATTGAACTCAGCGCCCCCCTCGGGGGCGTGCGTTTTTCCAAGGAAAAAACATGCAAACACAGGCACAGACACAGGCCTTCTCCCAGGATATCTGGGATGCGAAATACCGGCTCAAGACCCGAGCCGGTGAACCAAAAGAAAGGGATATTGACAGCACGTTTCGTCGTGTCGCCAAGGCCCTCGCAGCCATGGAGAGGCCTAAGCTTCAGGCTGAATGGGAAGGGAAGTTCCTCTGGGCCATGCGCAACGGCGCGATTCCCGGAGGTCGCATCACAGCCAATGCGGGTGCGCAGGAGCACAAGCCCGCAACCGCTCTGATCAACTGCACGGTCGCCGGACACCTGCCGGACAGTATGTCCGGCATCCTGGGCAGCGTTCATGCCGCAGGAGTGACGCTGCAAAGCGGCGCCGGAATCGGCTACTGCTTCTCGACACTGCGCCCGAAAGGCGCGTTCGTGTCAGGGGCAGGCTCCACCACCTCCGGACCGCTGCCGTTCATGGACGTATTCGACGCCATGTGCAAGACGGTTTCCTCTGCGGGGGGGAGGCGTGGCGCGCAAATGGCGACCTTCGATGTCGCCCATCCCGATGTCCTGGACTTTATACAGGCCAAACGGGAAACCGGGCGGCTGCGGCATTTCAATCTCAGCCTGCTCATTACCGCCGAGTTCATCGATGCGGTAAAGAACGACCGGGAATGGAAGCTCGTGTTCCCCACCAAGGAGCGCGAGGTCGAAGCCGAAGCCCTGGATCTGAACAATCCAGACCAGGTCATTTGGAGAGAATGGCCCACGGATGACGGCTATATCTCTCGCGAAGACGGAAAGGTGGCCTGCAAGGTCTATCGGACCATCCCCGCCCGCGAGCTGTGGGAGACGATCATGAAGTCCACCTACGACTTCGCCGAACCAGGGTTCATCCTGATCGACGAGGTCAATGAGATGAACAATCTCTGGTGGGCCGAGACCATCACGGCAACCAATCCCTGCGGAGAGCAGCCGCTACCGGAATTTGGATCTTGCCTGCTCGGGTCGTTAAACCTGACCCAGTTCGTGAACGAACCATTCACTGTCAGTGCGAACTTCGACCTCCAGAAGTTCCAGAAAGTCGTGCGGGTGTTCACCCGCATGCTCGACAACGTGGCCGACATCTCTGGCCTACCGCTGGAAGCACAGCGCCAGGAAATGGCCCGGAAGCGCCGTCACGGCATGGGTTATTTCGGACTGGGTTCGATGATGGCCATGCTGGGGATCAAGTACGGATCTCCCGATTCCGTGCGGACAACGGAGGAGATCACAAAGTACATGGCCCTGATCGGCTGGGTAGAGGGTATTGCCCTCGCCAAAGAGAAGGGGCCGGCTCCCATCATGGAAGAGGAGTTCGAGGTGACGGCAAGGATGCTGTTGATGCGCCCCGAGATGGCGCGGGACAACTTCCGTGTTGGAGACAAGGTGAAGGGCAAGGTCCTGCACGCCCGATACAGCCGCTACATGCAGCGTATCGGCGGAGTGCGCCCCGACCTGATTGAGCAGATCGCGGAGATGGGCTCGCGTTTTACGCACCACACTTCGATCGCCCCGACGGGGACCATCCCCCTGGCCTTCGGAAACAACGCCAGCAATGGCATTGAACCGTCCTTCTCGCATTCCTACATGCGGAATGTGATCAAGGGCGGCAAGAAAACCAAGGAGCAGTCGGAGGTGATGAGCTATGAGTATCTGGCTTATCGCGAGCTGCATCCCGAAGCCACGCCGGAAACGCTGCCTGCCTGCTTTGCAACGGCAGACAACGTACCGCCCGAACAGCACGTCAATGTTCAGGCGGCGGCCCAGAAATGGGTCGATTCCGCGATCAGCAAGACCATCAACGTGCCCTCGGACTTCCCTTACGAGAAGTTCAAGGGGATCTACCTTTACGCCGTTTCGAAGGGCCTGAAGGGCTGCACCACGTTCCGCTTCAATCCTGAAGCGTTCGGCGGGGTGCTGGTCAAGAAGGACGATCTGGCAAATACCACCTACCGCTTCACCCTGGAGGATGGCTCCACGGTCGAGGTGAAGGGGAATGAACAGGTCGAGTACGACGGCGAGATCCACAACGCCGCCAATCTCTTCGACGCCCTGAAAGAGGGCACCTACGGCAAGTTCTAACAAGCAACAAGCGGCGGGCATTCGTGTCCGCCGCAGGAGAAGCGCATGCTTAAAATAGCCAAAAAAATCACCGGGGTCGCGTTGGTGAAAGCCGACGAGCCCCCGGTCCCGGTCCCCGCGCCGACCTTGGCGCCGGCACCCCCGGCACCGGTCCTGCCGGACGAGAATCCGCTCTTCGTCCGGGTGGAGAATCGCCCGGATGAGGCGCTGAACGCGGTCATCGAAAAGGTGACGCTCGGGACGCAGGTAGGAAAAAAGAAAATTTACGTGGCCGTCTCCTTCCTGGAGATCAAGGGCCGTCTCAACGGTCAAGCCATCGCCATTGAACGCCCCATTGAGATCTTTCTGCCCGCCGGGCAGACGGATGAGGATGGACAGTGGATCGTGGCCACCATGCGGTCGCTGTCTCTGGCGGCTCGCGGGGGCTATCTGACCCGCGCACTCCAGGACCTACGTCAAGTGCCCTGGACCAAAGGTCCGGTGCGCTGCGGCGAAAAAGACTGGGGCAACGGCAAGGTCGTCCCGATCCAACACCCCTCAGAGGTGGCCGCCATCGCCTATGCGATCCAGCGGATTCTCTGCAATAGAGGGTTCTTGGATGCCGATGGCAACCAAGTCCCTCTGGAGGTGCTGGCCCGGCATCATGCCCGGCAGGCGTCCGACGAAACCCGCTCCGATCCGGAGCAAGAACTGGTCGCAGCCAACCCCTCCACTCCGTCCATTGAGGCGGTTTTGGAGAAGCCGGTCGCAGCCGGGAAAAACACCTGTCCGCAGTGCGGCGGGTCGAACATTCGTCGCATAGACGGATGCGATACCTGCACAGAGTGCGGGCACTCAAAGTGTGCTTAATGTCAAAATAAAACCACCATCCCGTAGGGGGCCATCCCCTGCAAGGGGTGGCTTCTCTCCGGGAACATCTGGAGAGAAATCATGTGCAAATCCAACTGCCGCGAATGCGGCTATCAAGCCGCCGCCCAGCGCGGCAAAGCACTGTCCGATCTGCTCGGGCTGAAAAAACATAAGGACGGCACGTACCACACCGCATGGGGTCGCAAGACCGATGCCGGTCTGCACCTGACCGTCGCCAACTTCCTCTCTGAGCAACAAGAGGAGGACCGCCATGCGGCATAACGCCATCACCTGGGGAGACTTCAGATTCCCAGGACTGAACCTCTGGAATGCGCCGCCTTCCCCCGAAATGCTGTCCCTGTATCGGGAGATGGCTGAGGGAAAAGGGCAGGGCACCGATACCCCGCGCACCAGGCTCATGCGTGCCGAAGCGCAGAAACGCCTGGCCCAGTCCGATACGCAGCAGCAAGACGACAGGTTTCGACTGTTGCTGGCTCATCACTGAACCCGAACCCGCCTCGCAATGGGCGGTGTTCAATTTCTTTCGGATAACCGGCCAAAGCCGGGTTATTCCACGATCCGCCTCGGATTTATCCCTATAAACTTTTCGCACAGAGAGATCTTCGAACGGCCTGCGACAGCCGGATAGATCCGAGCCAATTTCTCGCCGCAAGGCCTGGTCCTGGCCAGCTAACCCAGCAGAACCGCCGAAAGGCAAAAACTCAACCCGTCCGGGAAACACGCCCGGATGGGATGGTGTTTCCCCTTAACCGGAGATACATCATGACTGATCGTACTTGGAAACGGCTTCAAGGCATGCTGATTGTTATGGCGCGCGAAGACCCAAACGGCTTCCTTGAACACCTTTATCGCTCTGGCATGGAGATGGAGGATATTGAAGATCTGGAATACCTGGTGAAGATCGCAAGAAGGGCCTACGGCTATGACGCTGAAAAGGATTTATTGCGAATCAACAGGGTCTGCTAACGAATCCAGAGAAGGGACCATCCCCTTCCTCTCGTACTCACGGTAAATCTTGAGAAGGATCGGAGACTTTTGCTTCGCCAGCTTGCGGATTGATTCCGACAAGGCATTACTGAGCCGCTCCCGTGTCAGAGATGCACGGGGATTGCCACCCCCAATCTCGACCATCAGCCGTTCAGCTTCAGTGGTCAGTCTAGTTTTTACACCAAGCACAATCATGGTTTTTCCTCTGTTCTACACAGCGTAACCCAGAGAAAAAGAAACGCAACAACACCAGCCGTCCGAGGGCCAGTCCCAATGAGGACCGTCCGGAGTTGTTGGCCCATCTTCAAAATTCTCAAAAAAGGGGTCTATTTCGCGTTATTCCACGCTCCGCGCCGGAAAACGCCACGTAGACTTATTTCCATCAAATCCCCTGGGGTGCCAATCCCCCAGGGGAGTCGGCTCTCCCAGGAATCGCCCAAGGGAGGGCGCATGAACACGCAAACCAGAATTGAGAGCAATGGGTCCAAAGTCTTAGGACAAGAGCCGGACCCCGTCGAGTCGCTTATCGAGCGGCTGGGCAAGTACACAATCGACCCTTACTGGGGGACCTATGTACTTCCCCGCAGCGACATCTCGACCCGAGAGATGTCCATCTGCGGCAACTTCGTCGAACTGTCGGCGGTGTACCGCATCTTCACCGTCGACGAGAGACTACTCGAAGCGGTCTGGTCGAACCTGAACTCCGAGCGGTTCGAAAAAGCCGCCCGCAGATATCCCGTCTGGCCGCGAAGGGCATTCCTCCCCGTGGTAGAGATGGCCAGAAGGCTGGGATTCTCTCCTGTCCGCTGGAGGATGCTGACATGTACGGCGTGATCGACTTCTCCAAAGTCGATACCACGCCAGGCGCGCGGTCCGCCTTCGCACCCCCCGAGGGTTTCGAGGGCAGCTACCGCACCTTCATGCGGAAACGCTGGAAAACCGATCGCGGGGTTCGCCAGCACGTCGGCATGGTTGCCGGCTACTTGAAAAAGAAATTCCCGACGGAATTCCTTGGCCCCTACGCCAAGGAGGCTCGGGAGATCGCCGTCGCCCTGAACCAGGATGACGAGAAGGATGCCAAGGGGAAGCGCCGATGAACCGCGTACCCCTGACCGAAGTCGCGTCCATGCTGAAAGGGCGCTTCGTGGTGGAAACCCACGTTATCCGCGAATCCCGCCGTGTTGCGACCCATTTCTGGGGACTCCACGGCGGTCACACCCTGGTTCTGCGCCAGCAGGACCGTCGATTTGTCGAGGTTGAGGAAAGGCCGCACCCCCTGGGGATCGCGGTCAACCTGGCCCGGCACTAAACGCGCGGGGAGGCGAGGCTTCGGCTTCGCTTCCCCCGCCTTTCCCAAGCGCATTCCCAAAAAATCCACAAGCTCCGACGAGTGTGTTTCGGAAAGACGATTTTCTCCTCTCAGTGCATCGCACACGAGGAAAAAGGCCGGTCTCCTAAAGACCCGTCGCAATCAGGGCGACGTTAAACATCCTGGTCCACAGTAGGCGGACACTCCCGACGGGGATTGGGACGCTTCTTGTGGATCAACAAACCCTGGCTGCAACCAGGGAACAAAACAAAACTCCATTTGCAGATGGAGTGAGGATGAACTCATGTTCGAATTTGTTTTCATGATGGCCCTCTCCTGCGCCGTCGCAGGATGGGCAATTGACAGGGCGTTGCTCGCCCCCCGGCGGGCAGCAAAAGCCGCTGCGCAAGCAGCGGACGACCTCCTCGCCGAAAGGCGGGAGAGGGAGATGGGCGCCCTGCGCGCCAGGGAGCGGGAGGCTGAGCTTCGGCTCCGCGACACCGCCGCGCGTACCCTCGCGGCGGAGAAGATGCACCTCCTCAAGGAGAGGGAGGCTGAGCTTCGGCTCCTCGACACCGAGGCCCGAATCAGGGAAGCGGTAGCAAGAAGGGCCGAGGCGGCAGAGAAATCTGCCTCCCCGGTTGCAAAGCCCTCGCGAGCCTTTCGCGAACTGTCTCCAGAGGAGACGGCTGCGCGCCGGGAGGCGCGCGGAAAAAAGAATGACGCTGCGCCCGCACGGGCGCAGAAAGTCGGTCCGGGCGACCGGCTGGCTCCCGAAGTAAGCCTCCCCCCCCGTGCGGACGACGGAGGCAGCTCCACCCCCCCCTGGGAGATGGAGACCGACCCCGCCTACTGGCGGGAGGTCGCGGAGAACCCGGTGAGTGATCACCGGGTTCACTAACCCCACAGCCCCAGAGACCCGCAAGGGTCCTGGGGTTTTTCTTTTTTTCGTTTCAAACCGGCAAATAATTGGAATAACCCGTTTTAACCGCGTTATTTCGCCGCACATGACGTTTGCCGGGTCCGATAATTGTGCCATGACATTCATTGCACGCCTTTCAAAGCTATTCTCCGGCGCGGCGCCATCATCCGCAGTGCCGCTTGTTTCATCTGCGCATGGCAAGGGGAAACCCCGACTTGACCTGGCGGATGTGCCGAAGTACCCCCCTTACCACCCCGGACTGCCGTCCGTCTCGCCGGAGCAGATCGTCGAGACCCAGCACGAGATGATCGAACGCCTGCGCTCCGCTGTCGCAGTTTCCGATGCGGATTTCGACCGGACCTATCTCTCGGCGATCCACAGCTACGCCGCCTTCGTTCATTTACTGCCCGCTTCCGAGACACACCATCACCGAGGGACCGGCGGCTTGTTCCGTCACGGACTGGAGGCAGGGCTTTATGGCGCCATGCACGCCGACCGCCTCCTGTTCGTTCTGGACGAGCCGCCAGCGCGCCGCCGCGTGCTGGAGCCCATCTGGCGCTTTGCCGCCTTTCTCGCCGCGCTCAATCACGATATCGGCAAGCCCTTGTCCGATGTGGCGGTCATGGACCGGACGGGCGAGCTGACCTGGAACCCCTTCGCCTGCTCGCTGTTTCAGTGGTCCGAGCAAAACGGCATTGACCACTACGTCATCCGCTTCCGTCCGGGGAGACACCAGGACCACGAGATGATCGGCATGCTGGCGCTGGAGCAGGTGCTGTCCTCTGGCGTAAAGCAGTATCTGGCCGATGCGGGGCCAAAGCTCCTGCGCTGGATGGTCGCCGCCATCGCCAACGCCCAGGGGGCTGAGTCCATCAATCCGTTCCGGGATCTGGTGATTCGGGCCGACCGGGACAGCACGGAGCGGGATCTGCGCGTGAATGGGGCAATGCAGTCGAACATGCCCTCCGTGGGGATCGCCTCCGAGCGGTTCGTGCTGGACGCCATGCGACGCCTGGTCCGCAACAGAAGCTGGACAGTGAACCGCAAGGGGGCGAGGGTCTGGATCATCGAGGGCAATCTCTACGTTTCCTGGAACGCGGCCCGTGACATTGTGCGCCTGATCACCGAAGACAAAACGCCCGGCGTGCCCCGCGATCCGGATTCTATCGCGGACATGCTGATCGAGCGCGGGCTGGCTGTTGCAAGGGAGTCCTTCCACGGACCGCGCAGGTATTGGAATGTGGCACCCGAGGTGCTGGAGGGCGTCATTCTGAAATCATTGCGGCTCTCGTCGCCCGATCTGTTGCTTGACCCCTCGCCCGGAAACGTGGCGGGACGGGTGCTGACGGATGAAGCCGAAGCGTCCGACGAAGAGACGGAAGCAGGCGATGGCGATCCTTCCAAGGACGGAAGGGGTAAGGCGGCCCACGATGCCAAAACCGCGACGGACAGCGCTCGCCTCGAAGCCCCCGTGAACAAAGCCGAAACCAAGTCCCCGCATGGCCAGAAAAAGACCGGCAAGGACCCAGCGGCTGATGCCGCGCCCCCCATCGTTCCTTCTGCCCCGCCTCCCGCGCCCGCGTTGGGCGGTGCTCCTGTGCCGGAGAAGCCAAGGTTCGAGCAGGCATCCAGCTCTTCACCTCACGCGCAGATCGCGCCACACGCAGAGGCGGCGACGACACAATCCGCGCCCACGCCGCAACCGCTACCAGCGGCAGCGCCAACGTCCGTCCTCAATCCCTTCGAGGGCAAGGGACTGGTTTCGGAAATAGTCGCCACACTGATCGCTGACATCCGCTCCGGGAAACGTGCGCCCGAGACGGTGCGGCAAGAGTCCGGCATGGTGGTCCTGGCTTGGCCCGAGGCCTTTCAGGGATTCGGCATGGAGCCCCGCGCAGCCCTGAAAACATTCGATGGCGCCGGGCTGGTTGATGCAGACCCGTCCATGCCTACGCGCCTGGTGCGAGACGGACCGGAGGAAACGAAAATCGTGGTAATCAAACACCGCGAGGGACAAGCGCTGCTGGCGATGATCGCCACCCCAGGCGCTGCTCAGGACCGTCCGCCAGCGCCCCGGCAGGAGCGTCAGCCACAGCACTCTGCCGGCAAGGCTAACCCTTCTACCCCACTCAAGGCTAATGCACAACCAAACAGGGCCGCCACTTCAGCGCGTCCGCTCCCGCCCGGAGCGACCGAGCCAAGCGACAAGGCGTCTCGTCCCGGCGCGGGAGAGGCGCGAAATCCCATCAGGGATGGCGGCGGCAAGGCGAAGCCGGAAACCGAAGTGCAGGCCAATGTCCCGAGCGAAGCCGATGGGGACCTGGTTGACAATTTCATCCGCTTCTACCAGGACCCCGGCTCCGCGCCGCCTTTCCCGGTGGTACAGGTCGATGGAGGGCTTTCTCTACCGTACAACATGGCAGCCGCGCATTTTGCCCGCGTCGCCGGGGCTACGCCTTCGGTGGTGAAGAACGCGCTGATCGCGGACGGCACATCACCGCATCCCAGGACCACCATCGCCATCGTGCGCAACAGCCAGCGGATCGAGATTTCTGCGGGAGACCGGCATGGCTAAAGTCATCGAAAACCCCTACCGTCCCGCCTACGAGACCACCTCCGCCGTGTCCTGGATTCTGGCGGCCGGTGTCACTCAGTTCATGCCCTATATCCCACCACAACTGGCGGCAGCGTCCGGCATGGCCGCCTGCCTGCTGGGGCTGCTCCGAGGCTGGCAAGCATGGCATGTGAGCGAGCGCAAGGCCCGCCTGAACGACGGCGGCATGGAGTTCATCACCCCGGAGAAAATGATGGCGAAGATTAAGTCCGTGTCTTCGCGGGGTGAGATCTGGCTTGGCAGCGGATTCGAGTGGGGGGCGGAAGAGGCTAACCGACTCGCCCATGTCATGGGGGATTTGCGGGGACTGGTCTCGAAGAAATTGCTCCTGGAAGGAAACTATTGGATTCACGGAGTAGGGGAGGACGAGGCGGATGTCACCATGCCGCTGGTAAACCTGAACGCCCAATCTTTGCTGGTGGGAACGACTCGTGCCGGCAAAACACGCTTCCTGGATCTAATGATCATGCAGGCGATTGGGCGGGGCGAGTCCGTGGTGATTCTCGACCCGAAGGGCGACAAGGACCTGGAAGCGTCCGCTAAGCGCGCCTGCCGGCTGTACGGCAAGCCGGAGCTGTTCGCCTCTTTGCGCCCCGCCTTCCCTGAGACCTCCTGCAAGATCGACTTGATGAAGAACTGGAACCGGCCCACGGAGCTGGCGAGCCGACTGTCCGCGCTGGTGCCGTCCGAGACCGGGGCCGACCCCTTTACGGCGTTCGCCTGGCAGGCGATCAATAACGTATGTCAAGGGATGCTGCTGATTAACGACCGGCCCAACCTGGTAACCATCCGCCGCCTGGTCGAGGGAGGGCTGGACGGACTGCTGGTCCAGGTGCTGCGCACCCACCTGTCGCGATACGTCCCAGACTGGACCGAATCTTATCCCGCCTGGCTCAAGCGCGCGCGGAACGACGAGGCCGCCGCTCTGATCGGCATCTACAAGGCGGCAGGGAACGAGACCGCCGATCCTCGCATTGACGGCATGCTGACCGCTCACCAGCACAACAAAGAGCATTTCCAAAAAATGATCGCCAGCCTGATCCCGATCCTGGGCATGCTGACCAGCCCTCCCTTGGATGTCCTGCTGTCTCCCGGCGTGGATCTGGACGATCCTCGCGAGGTGCTGGATATGGGCACGGCGCTACGTCGCGGCCGCGTGATCTATGTCGGGCTGGATTCTCTCTCCGACGGCACGGTGGGGTCGGCCATCGGCTCCCTGTTTTTGGCGAATATGGTGGCGGTCGCGGGCGACGAGTACAACTACGGCGACTGCAAGTCCCCGGTGAATCTGTTCGTGGACGAGGCCGCAGAAATCATCAACAAGCCCATGATCCAATTGCTCAACAAGGGCGGTGGCGCTCTCTTTCGCTCCACGCTCGCCACGCAGACATTTGCGGACTTTGCCGCCCGCCTGGGCGACGAGAATCAGGCACGACAGGTGCTTGCCAACTGTAACAACGTCTATGCCCTGCGCACCATTGACGCCAAATCCCAGGAGTACCTGGCCGAATCCATCCCGGAGGTCGATATTCAAAAAGTAGAGGTGTCCTACCGCAGCGGCGCGGACTCCGCTGAATGGATGGATGGCTACAGTGGCGCCCTGGGCGAGGCACTGAAATCCGAGAAGGAATCCATGTTCCCCGCGCCCTTGTTCGGCCAGTTGCCGGCGCTGCACTACTTTGCACGGCTGTCAGGCGGGCGGTTCGTCAAAGGAAAAATCCCCATCCTTTCTGAAGAGAAAAAATGACCGATGTCAATGCAAAAAAAACTGACGGCTCAGGAGGCGTTGCGACGTACCGGCCTCTATCACGAGTACCAGCGCATGGTGGCACTCGATCCCAGGGTGCCGGGAATGATGACAGCGTTGCTCGCTTACGCCGAATACTGCGAGCCGGGCGACACGGAGTCGCTGTTGATCAAGGCCCTGCGCGCAGCGACCGATAAGGTCAGGTGGCATTTCCGCGAATCGGACCCCAATATCGCAGCGTCCTTGGCACGGGATGATTACTGGCGAGCACTGGAGGATCTGAAGCAGCGCCTGTTCGAGCAGACCACTCCGCTGTACCAGTCCTTACAGCAAAGGGACGAGGGCTGACCGTGGCGGGCAAATCAAGCAGCAGTGAACGCAGCAATCTGGGCAAGGCATTCCTGTTCTCCGTGATCTGCATCGTCCTGGTGATGTTTCTGGCACCCCCGGAGCTACCGCGCACCGCCATGGACCAAGAGCGGCTGACCACCATGAATCTGGCCGGCACTACTGTGGAACATGACATCCACGTAACCGCGCAGAACTGGTACGAGACCCTGGTTGACCGGAAGAAATGGCACGCGGGCGCTCGCGATGTGGATCTGCCACTGGTCAATCAGGAGCGATTGGCCCGCTACCTCGACAACCGCGTAGAGGCAACCGCAGCCCTGGTCGAGATCGGCTTGTACAGGCTGTCCGGTCTGTGGATCTGGCTCATGGTCGCCCTGCCTCTGCTGGCGGCGACGGCCGTAGATGCCGCAATGACGCGGGAGGTGCGAAAGCACCAGTTCCGTTACACCTCGCACACCCTGCAATTCGCGGCGGGCTCGTCCATTGGGTGGCTGGTCGTGCTTATTACGGCAGGGGCGTTTATTCCTTATCCGATCCCCTACGTTTTCAGCGCGGTACTGGCCATCCCCTTGGGCTGGATGATCTGGAGCTGGATCGCCAATATGCCGAAGAGGCTGTAGCGCAACTTCCGCCACGAATTGGATAATTCGACCGAATATGCCGTTTTAACGGGGTTATTTGAGCGCACAAGCGCCGTCCGCACGCGGAAGATGGCGGCTGATGCCAGTGGTGTCAACTTTTCATGACCTGATGGCTCTGAAAAAAGAGCATCGCTGCAACCGTAATCGTTGCCATATCGCCCGTAGTCAGTGCTTTACCGCCGCCGGGTCCGAACTGAAGGAGAGCCAACGTGGCAAGTGATAGCAGCAGAAACAGCCAGCTCAACCAGGGCCTGAGATCAGCAAAGCATGAGTCAGATCCTGACTTGGTTGAGTCCGTTAAGTCGGTAGCGGAGGCTGTTGAATTTCTGGCTTTGATCATTCTGATTTTGGCGTTAATTATAATGCCGTATGCCTTAGACAGGATAAAAGACGCGCCTGCGAGCGCTGATATAAAGGACGACAAATCATCGATTTGCAGCATTGAGGGTTCCCCCGTCGAAGTGGATAAAGCGCCGATGTCGAGCCGGCAAGACCACTCTATCGGGGGAGCCCTCGCCTCACAATGAAGCGAGGCACAGCAAGTCGCGTCGCTCTTCTGCTGGAGAATTGCGTAGCACGGAAAGGTCGTCCGCGTCCTGGAGAAGGGGGAGTTCGCATAGGCGGCCTCCCGTTATCAGTAGCGCGTAAGCTAGTTCATAACGCGGTGGCTCTGGTAGAAAAGCATCGCCGCGATCGTGATTGTCACCATATCGCCTGTTGCCAGTGTTTTGCTGCCTTCAGGCCCAAACTGTAGGAGCGCCAACGTGGCAAGTGATAGCAATAGAAACAGCCAGCTTGCCGCGATAGCGGCCCAGGAGATGGATTCGGATGGAGACGACAACGCATGCTGGTCTTCGTCCGAGATTCTTCGCTTAGAGCTGTTTCGAACGGTTAGCTTTGTATCCGCTGTGATTTTGGCTCTGGCGCTGATGATATTCACATACGCATGGGATAGCAAAAGGGACGCGGAAGCAATCGCGGAAACCAGTGCGGATAAGTCAGTAATTTGCAGCATAGAGGGTTCTCCCGTCGAAGTGGATAAAGCGCCGATGTCGAGCCGGCAAGACCACTCTAACGGGGGAGCCCTCGCCCCACAATGAAGCGCGGCACAACTAGGCGCGTCGCTCTTCTGCTGGAGAATTACGTAGCACGGAAAGGTCGTCTGCGTCCTGGAGGAGGGGGAGTCCGCATAGGCGGCTCCCGCGCTGTCCGCCAAGGAGAGTGAAACGAGGGCGGATAGTCCCCGGTTATCAGTGGCGCGTAAGCTAGTTCATAACGCGGTGACTCTGGTAGAAAAGCATCGCCGCGATCGTAATTGTCGCCATATCGCCCGTGGCCAGTGCCTTACCACTGCCTGAACCAAACTGAAGGAGAGCCAGCATGGCAAGTGACAGCAACAAAAATAGCCAGCCAGACCAAAAGGCCAGCCCGGAATTTCGCCCCCTAGCAACAGAGCTGGAATCCTGGCTGGCATCGGAACGCAAGTCTGCGCTCGTTGGTGAAATCAGCTTTCTTGTCACGTCCCTACTGTTCCTGGCTTGGATGACCGTCCAGTACGCCCTGGACAACAATAGAGCCGCAAACGCTAAGCCAGTTACGAATGTCGAAAGATCTTTTAGCATAAAGGGTTCCCCCGTCGAAGTGGATAAAGCGCCGATGTCGAGCCGGCAAAACCACTCTAACGGGGGAGCCCTCTCCCCACAATGAAGCGAGGCGCAGCAAGTCGCGTCGCTATGTCATCGCGCCTCACCCGGCTCGCCCAGGCTTTTGCGCTCGCATGCCCGTTGTTCATCTCTGGCACGCCCTTCGCGCAAAGCCCGTCGCCGCCAACTGATCAGATTCAGCAATCCGTGCAAACGAATGCTTCCCTCTGGAGATTGCCGGAGGAACTGATTCGGGGCGTGATTCATGTGGAGTCGCGAGGAAATCCCGGTGCCGTCTCGCCAAAAGGCGCGCTCGGATTGATGCAGGTCGTTCCTGGATCGGGTGGACGTGAGACCTGGAAGCTGCTGTACAGCAAGGACTACACCCCCTCCCGCGAGCTGCTAAAGGACCCCCACGCCAACATCACCATTGGATCGGCGTACCTCGCGTACCTCTACCACCGGCACTTCGCGTCAATACCGGACCCGGATGTTCGAGTGATGGCGGCGCTGGCAGCCTACAACTGGGGACCGGGCAGGGTCGAAAAGATGCTGGGCAGGCACGGAATGCCGAAATCCATGACAGAAATGGGAAGCCTGCTGGCGAACTATGCCCCGCGTGAGACGGCCCGATACGTGATCGACGTAATCACGAAGACCATTGAATACGCCAGGGCAGATCTTTCTCGCACGGTGGCGGCCCGACAAATTCGCTAGTCCGCCGCCGCCGCTATGCTGCCATCGGTCAAAGGTATTTTTGCAGTACGGCCCGTCTGCGCGCCGCCGTGCCGTCGATCACAGCTTTGGCATCGGCTATCTGCTTTTCTAGTATTTCGACTTTGGCGACAAACTCATTCTGTTCCATCAGCGAAGGCACCGGTATCTTAATAGCGCGCATTACGACTGCGTTGATGTTGGCCTGGTTGATTGATTTGGATGCACTGCCTTTTGCCTCCGACTGGAAGTCCGCTGAGTTCATCATCTTCTCCAAGAACTTTGGCAATACCTTACTTGCATCCGGGACCACCCGTACCAGATAGGATGCAAAACAGTAATCGCCATTCAGATCGAACAGGCCTGTTTTGCCGACATGCTCAATGCTGTTCGTGCGATTAAAAAGAAGATCGCCTGCGTTGAGCTTGTACTTGGCAAACTCTTTCGGCGAGATATCCACACGCTTCATGCCGCCGTTGTCCGCCATTCGTCCCCGAACGATCTCGTTCATCCGGAAAATTCTGTAGCCAACCCCCCCTTCATTCATCGCCTGATTGAGCCCGTATTGAACACTGATGGCGATTTTGTCGATTTCGATCCGCAGGAACGGCGAGCCATAGATTGCCGCCACCTCGCTGGTAATCGTCGTGACGGCTGTACTCATTGAACGAACGGCTTGTTCGGACGCTTGATCGATGGCCTCGCATTCAGAGACGATTTGCTGCTGAATGCCGAGAGGGGGGAGAGGGATTTCAATCGCCCCAATCGTCGCCAGTGTCAGTTCAATCTGTCCGCTTGCGCCATTGGCCAGACTTTCCAATGCCTTAAATCCAATGCGCGCCATCGCATATAAACCATATTTCGGGTTGAGCAGGCTGTTAACGCGAAGGATGGTGACATGTCCGTCAACGACAAAGTCTCCGGGCATGTCGAAGTATGTAACGCGACCGGCAGTGCCTTTGCCCGTGGAGTTGATCAGCAAGTCTCCCGGTTGCAGCTTGCGTTCGTCCGGAATAAAACCATCTGCTACGAAGTGACGCTCGGAAAAGTCGAATTCAAAATTCCCGCGCGCCTGGCCTGATTTTATGATCTGAATGGACGACGCCCCATATTTGGACGGCCTGCCTCGCCTCAGCAAGGAACTGAGATTGGCAAGACTCTCCATGGGGTATCGTGCGCTTGGCGCCAAGATAGAGTTCTTTGGCATCAGCGCGATTTGCTTCTCAAACACCGCACGCGAGAAGTCAAGCATGTCCACCAGCGCAGCAATACGGGCAACATCCTGCAAGCCAGCCGGAATTTTAGGCAGCGACCCGTCAAAATTGGCAGACACATAGTGATTTATCTTGGCTGTGTTATCCCGATTGGTCTCGTCGTATAAGGGCGTCAGGTGATAGCCTTTCGCGTCCTTGATGAGCTTTATCCCCTCGTCCCCTTTGGACGAACTCCACTCGTAACCGAGAAACCGCTTAATGGTTTTGGTTTCGGCGGGACTGCGGATAATCAGCACAGGGCTGGTCTGATCACAGGCCATCGCGAAGTGGTAAATCTTGTCGCTCTCGACAGCCTTCACAAAGGCAAGGTAGCGTTTATTGGTCTCGGCATCCTTTTCGGATGCGGACAGTGCCTTGAACCACTTCGTCTTGTGGAGGCCGCTTATCTCCGTGCCGCCATTGAACTTGCTGATGTATGCCTTGAAATGGACGTGTCCAGCCCATGCCCCGTCACTATCGCCCTTGAGCAGAGACCTGTAGTCGTCCAGCGGCACACCGACATGCGAGGCGTATTGGGCGATCAGGTGCTCGTCTTTGTAGATGACCTGCTTGCGCTTGCTGGCATCGCAGCCACTGAACCACTCATCCACCCGTTCGCGGTAATGCGCAGCGGTGTCGGGCGCGGTTTTCTTTCGCCGCAGGAACAGCGTGACAGTGTTGGTGCCGGTCTTGCCAAAGGTGCCGCTGCCGAATTCGGCAATCGCCACGATGTCGAAATACTGGATCAGAATTTCGCGCGCCCGAATGTAGGCGCCGCCCCCGTTGGACAGAATACTGGACGGCAGAATGATAGCCGCTACGCCTCCGGCTTTTAACAACTGCCTGGCGCGCTCAATGAAGAAGGTTTCGATGCTATTGGAAGTTTCGAGGTCGCTGATGGTCGCGGACAGTGAGTAGGCGTTGCGTTCGTCCTCCGGCAGTGTTTCCAGAAAGCCTCGCACGCTGTACGGGGGGTTGGAGACCAGAAGATCAAACGTACCGTCCTGTATGCCGGGGAAAGCTTCGTGCCGGTTAATAAGCGCATCGCCATGGCAAATGCCGATCTCTTGCTGTCCGTACATAAAGGCAGATACTTTGGCTACCTTGGACAGGCGGTATTCCTTCTCGATGCCGAACATCTCTCGGTGGTAATCCGCCAGATCCGCGCATGGCTTGTGCGCTTCAACCAATGGCTGGATCTGCAGCGCCAGCTCGGTCAGAAAGTGGCCCGCACCGCATGCGTAATCAATAGTCTTGGGCGGCGCGCCGCTCCGCTGAATGATTGCCGCCAGCGGCAGGCTCATCAAAATGAACCGACAGATAGGCATGGGCGTGAAGTATTGTCCCTCGCTCTGTTTGACGCCCTGGTCGAGAAAGCCCTCGAACAAATCGCCGAGAAACTGGTTGTGCCCGTGCGGATTGGTTAGCCGTATGTCCTGCCACATTTGCAATATTTTCAGCAACACTTCAGCGTTCTGATAGAACAACTTTTCGTTGTGAACGTCGATCAGCGAGAAATCGTTGTTGGTGAAAAATTTCTGCTGAATGAACAAATTCCATACAGCTCGCTGGGTTGCGTCCGGGTTCTGGCGAATGAACCGCAGGGCATTATTGATGTCGTCTCGATTGACGTAGGTGATATCCTCACCAAGAAACTTGCCCATGCCCGCCTGATAGAGCTGTTGCAGGCGATCCATTAGTTCAAAATGGGTGTCGTAGGCCACGCCCTTCCAGTAAAACTTGAGATCTTGTGGATTCTCAATTTCATCAACCAGCTTGCACAGAAAGAGATTGATCAGCTTGTCAAATGCGTTTTCGCGCCCAGAGACATTGTGCTGCCGCAGAATAGCAGCGAACTCGTTGTACTTCTTTTGTTGATCCAGCGCGGAAATGGCGTGCAGGTCGTCCAGCGAATATTTGTCTTTGCCGATGTGGTACGGCTGGATGTTATCCTCAAACAGGCCTTTGGTGGTGTAATCCAGTTTGTAGGTGTCACGCCAGGCGGCGAATCGCTCTTTAACATTGGTGGCCACCCCGAACCCGCTGAATAGCGGGTTGTCGGCGAGATATTTCTCGTTGTCCCGATGGGCTACGATGTGGCTGGTGTAGGTTAGTGCGCCTGCTTCCAGATCGGACGTATACAGGCACAAGAATTGCGTTTCACTGATCTGCTGTGCGTAGCTGAAAAGCTGCCCGCCATCCTGCTGAGTTTTATTCCAGGCGCGCGTGAACTCCGCTCCCGCAGTCTTGCATTCGATGATCAGCAAGGGGCGTCCATTGTTATCCTTTATCAGGATATCGGCGCGCCCGCCACTCGCTCCCCTACCGAGCTGCCATTTAGGCTCCAGTTCGATGTGCTCGGGTCTGTATCCTTTCTCCAGCAGGCGATGTACGCATTCCAGAACAACAAAATTCTCGCCCGCCTCAAAGTTGCAAGTCTGGCGCTCATTGACAACAAGCCCCGCCGTCTCAGGATAGCAGATCTCCTTTCTTGCGAGACTCACCTCAAGAACTGCGTCACCGAATATCTTTCGGTAAACACTTCCCGACTGCACGAAACGGAGCGCAGTGAGCAGTTCGAGGAGATTTTCTTGCGTTAGCATGGATTTGTGTCCTGTTTTACGGATGGGCGAGGCAAAAGTAGCGGGGTATGCGGCTTCAGGCAAGGCCATCATCCCATTTTGCGGTATCCGTCCGGCGTCCGAAACACCTCTCCGTCACACTTTTTTCTCCTTTTTTTCTCCTTTTGCCGAATAACCGTTTTTAACCACGTTATTTGAACGCATTTTCCACTTTCAACAGCGGAAAATTCCGCCATGCACCATTCACAGCAATACATCAAACAGATGCTCGGCCAGTTCCTCGGCCCGGTCATGACCGTGCTCGACGATACAGATGTCGAGGAGGTCATGATCAACTCCCCTACTCAGATTTGGGTGGAGCGGCGCTCGGGCATCGAACGCATGGATACCGAGCTGACCCGTGAGGCGATCTTCGGCGCCATCTCGGTATTGGGGCGCAGGGAGGGCAAGGATGTGGCAGAAAACTCAGAGAATGCCATCTTGGATACCCAGCTCGGCGATTACCGCGTAGCCGCCGCACTGGCGCCCACCGCCGTTCACGGCCATTCCATGTGCATCCGACGCCACTCGCACCAAGATGTCCCGCTTGAGCAATTCGACGTTGCGCCGCGTGACGCGGCCCGTGACGAGCACAGCTTTGATCCATCGAACCCGCATCAATGGCTGGCCGAAGTGGTCTCCCGCAAGAAAACGGTCCTCGTCTCGGGTGGCACCTCGACCGGCAAGACCACCTTTATGCGCGGACTGATCAAGCGGGGCATTCCGTCCCACGAACGGTTGATCTTCATTGAGGACGTGCCGGAGCTGCGGATTGAGGCACCCAACGAGGTTTGTTTCCGCACCAACGAGCAGGCGGGCATTGACACACGGACACTGGTCCGTCTGGCGCTCCGCTACCGGCCTGACCGGGTAATCATCGGCGAGGTCCGGGGCACTGAAACCTTCGACCTGCTACAGGCCATCAATACCGGTCACGAGGGATCGCTGGCCAGCATCCACGCCAACAGCGCCTTCGCGGCATTGGCCCGGCTGGAGACCCTGGTGCTGACCGCAGGGACCGGCTGGCCTCTGGAGGCGATCAGGATGCAGATCGCCACCACCATCAATTATGTCGTCCAGATGTCTCGCGTCGGTAAGCGGCGCGTGATCTCCGAAATCATCAGCCTTCAGGGATACGACCCGGCCACGGGGTATCGCTATGTGCCGCTGGTGTAGCCGGGTTTTTGTCAATAAATATAGGAGTTAAAACGCATGCTTAATCGAATCACCAATGCCATTTCCGTCCAGAGCGCCCTTGGGTTGCTGCTGACGCTGTTCGTCCTGGCGATGCCCGAGATCGCTTTTGCTATGCCGTGGGATACTCCGCTACGGAACTTCACCGACAACCTGACCGGGACCGTTGCCACTTCCGTTGCAGCCATTGTCTTTGTGGTCGCGGGACTTCTGATCGCCTTCGGCGAGGTGAATGGGATTTTGGGCACGGTACTACGAATTGCCCTGGGTCTCTCGTTCGCGCTCATGGCGACGAGCTGGATCGGGATCTTCAGCGGCTCCGGCGGACGCTGATTGTGGACCGCCGCAGCAGTCGCATGTATCCCGTCCTGAGCCGACCTCGGCTCGTCGCCGGGGTCGAGCACGGGCTTGCAATCGCCAATGGAACCCTGGCCATCGTCGTCGTCATGCACTTCCGTCAATGGACATTCCTGCCTGTGTTTGTGCTACTCCATATGCTAATGGCCGTCGCCAGCAAGCACGAAGTGGATATACGCAAGGTCTACCGCCGCTATTCCATCCAGGCGGATTGCTACGAGCCTTTCCCTCGCAACAGGGGCTCCAAGATACGCAACCCCCGTCCGCACGGATGGGGTAGGGGAGTGCCATGCTGAATACACTGACCGAGCAGCGGAAGGAGTGGACCAAAAGTCGTCCCTTGAGCGAGTTGCTGCCCTGGGTTACCACTCTGACGCCAGGGCTGGTGCTGTGCAAAGACGGCTCGATTTTCGGCGTACTGGAAATGAAGGGCGTGGATCTGGAGGGTCGCTCCGGTGCCGAGATCGACTACGCCGCCGCATCCGTCGAGCGAGCGATCAAGGCGCTGGATGACCGGCATCTCGTTATGTGGATCACGGCGAGACAAAAGCAGCGCATTGAGTCGAGCGCTAATGCCTCGGCTGGGCGGCTCGACGATCTGTATCGCGAATGGAAAAGCGGCGAGGTGTTCTACACCATGCGGGACTGGATGGTTATCGGACTACGGGCTCCCGACGCTTCCAGCCGGATGTTCTCCCCCGTCGTGCATGCCATCGCGGGCGCCGTCCCCTGGCGAGACGCCATTCGGGCTGTGATCAGCGGCGGACACAGCCTCTCGCTGTCGATTGACCAACTTGCCTCGCAGTGCGAAGCGCTGGAATCCATGATTCGGCAAATCCTGTCCAACCTGCCTGCGTTCAGGGTCTCGCGGGTCGAGGGGGCGGAGCTACTGGGCGTCCTAAATGTCCTTGCATCGCCCGCCTCCGAGCCGCACCCGGTGCGATTTGACCCGGATCGCGGTTACCTGGACACAGCGCTCGGTGGCAATACCCTCGCAGTGGAAGCGGATCACGTTGTCTTCCAGGGCGCGTCCGCATCGCGTCGCATGGCGGCCGTGGTCATAAAGGAGTGGCCCACAACTAACGCAGGGTGGGAAGAAACCTATCCGGAACTGATGGCGCCGCTTCTAAGCCTGCCTGCGGAGTACACTCTGGTCCGCACACTTCGACCGCTCTCGCCGGACCAGTCGCGCAAGCACGTCAACGCCATACGCCGACATCACCTGATGCGCGCCACGTCCCTGTTCAATCATCTGCGGGCAGCGATGTCGAGCGGACCGACCGTCGTACGTCAAGACCCGGCGCGGCTTGATGACGCAAATGCGGCAGGGATTGCCCTAAGCGAAGTTACCACGGGCCTCACCGGCTGGCTCTCGACCGCGCTTTTGCTGTACGCCGATGACGAGCGGTCTTTAGAAGCTGCCGTGGAAACCGCCACCAAAAGACTTGCCCACAATGGCCTGGTGACGTTCCGCGAGACGCTGCACACGCTGTCCGCCTGGGCCGGGTCGCTGCCGGGCAACTGGGAAGAGTCGATTCGCTACGTCTGGGCCACTGGCGCCAACGCGGCAGATCTTTCGCCCATCATCACTCTTTCCGAAGGTGAGCCGATCAACCGGCACCTCACTGAGCAGTCCGGACGCACGCAACCAGCGCTGGCGGTATTTCAAACCAACCACGGCACGTCCTACTGGCTCAACTTTCATCGTTATGACCTGGGCCATTCCTTGGTGATAGGCCCCAGCGGCGCGGGCAAGTCGGTGCTGATGAATTTTCTGCTGACCCGCTGGCAGCAATACGCCCCCTGCCAAACCTACATCTTTGACAAGGACAAGAGCTGCTACATCACCACGCTCGCCAACGGCGGGCAGTACCTGGACCCGGCAGCGGGCAACATGGCCATGAACCCCATGGCGGGCCTTGAATCCGACGCGGATTGGGAATGGTTCGTCTCCTGGCTGGAAATCCTACTGACCCACCGGCAGCACGACCTTTCGGCGGGCGACGACAAAGCGATCCGCGATGCTGTCGAGTCGGTACGCCGGCTACAGCCCGATACCCGCCGCCTGAAAAGTCTGGCCTTGGTGCTCCCTGGTCGGTTGTCGGAACGGCTCGCAGCTTGGGTTGAAGGTGGCCAGTACGCACGCTGGTTCGATCATGCGGACGACTCGTTCTCGCTGGATCGATTCGTGACCATCGCCATGGATGATCTGTTCCGCCAGCCCTCGGTGGCCCGCGCCTTTCTGGAGTACGCCTTCTTCCGCATCAACCGGCGCATGACAGGGGACCCCACCATCATCTATCTGGAGGAGGCATGGTTCGCTCTGTCCGATCCCCTGTTCGCGGCACGCATCGAAAACTGGCTGAGGACCCTGCGTAAAAAGAACGGAGTCATCGTCATGGCCAGCCAGAACCTTGACGAGCTGTCTCGCTCGGCGGCCTTTGCCGCCATCAGCGACAACATGCCGACGCGGATCTTCCTGGCGAATCCCAACGTGGACAGCCACGCCCCGCTGTACATGGAGCGCTTCGGCCTACGCCCGGCCCAGCTCGCCATCATCCGCCAGGCCACCGCCAAGCGGGACTACCTGATCACAAACTCGGACCACTCACGCCTGATGCAGGCGCGTTTTCCGGCACGGATTCTGGCCTATCTGCGCTCCGATCAGCGCGCTATCCGGTCGTTTGAGGCATGGCGTACGTCGGGCGACGACAACTATCTAAGGAAATACGAAGATGAAATGGCTCAATAAGCTCCGTGCGCTGTTCCTGGCGGTCGGGCTGACTTTGGCGACCGCCGCATCCGCCGCAGGCACGGTCTATGACCCCTGGAACCATGTCGAGAACATCAATCAGCTCGCTCAGCAAGTCAAGCAGGTCGCGAACCTGGTTGAGATGGTCAAGTCGGGGCAGATAATTCAAGAAATCGCCCAAGCGAACGGACTTGGCTGGGTTATCGACTTAGTTGAGACGTATCAGCAGACCGCTGGGGCGCTGGAAAACCTTCAGTCGTCACTAAACAATTTATATCAAGCCGCTAATAGCTCCTCTGCCTCCATGGAGGAAATAGCGAGAATGTATTTGAACTCGCCAGTGCAAACCTGGGACGAGTTTGTCGAGCGGGAGGAGCGGATCGCGGAAGCAAATAACGGCGTTCACACGGCGGCGTTTCAGCATGCGACTGAAACCATTCGTAGCCTTGAGCAGCAACAGAGAACGATTAAAACCCTGGGCGAAAAAGCAAATACCTCCAGAGGCACGAATCAGTTGCTTGTTACCCTGAATCAGAACGCCAATCTGATCGCCTCGCAGAATGCCCAAATATTGGCCATTACGGCACAAAAAGTAGCGGCGGAAGCCGATGAGAAGCAGCAGAGGGAGGCGAAGGCGAAAGAGATATCCGAAAAAACACGGGATGCCGTCAATAGGACCGTAGCAACCAACCTACAGAGGTTTGTGGATGCCGTTTCTCCGGACGGACAAATCGCCACCACGCTTATCGGTATCCCGGCGATGCTAAGCAAAGCATCCACGCAGATTGCAAAACTCTTAACGCCCAGCGCCACAAACCTTCTCCTGCTCTTTTCCACCCTGGCCCTTGTGTGGATAGGGATCGAAATGATGATGGGCGGCAATGTTAACGATAATATTCTTTTCGGTGAAGTGATTGCACTGTTACTAAAGTTCGGTCTCTGCATGGGGATTTTGCAGAACCATCAGTATTTATCCGAGACATTGATTAGCAGCGTCGATTATCTCTCTAGCACAATGGGTGTTGGGAACACACTCCATGATATGGTCGCAGATTCGATGCGGCGCTTCTTTTTAGAGCCGGGCAGGCAGCTTAAAGACCTGGACGACGCAGTGTTTGCGCTTGGCGACAAAGACCCCCCCGGCTTTTGGCAATCAATCTCGAACCTGATCTCATCGCCGCTGGTAATCATTGGCAATGTGATTCAGTATATTGGCATTTTTGCTATGACTGTGGTTTTCATTGCGCTCGCGATGATGGCAACGCTCCTTGGGATTTTCATCGTAATTATAGCCGACAGCCTGTTCGGTGTAATAGTAACGCTAGGTGTTATTTGCGTACCTTTCTTTGTGCTGCCAAAACTCGAAAAGATATTCTGGTCATGGTTTGACGGACTTGTGTATGCGCTTGCATTGAAAATGACCGTTAGCGGCATTCTTGCGCTCACCGCAGCCATGCACACAACATCTGTTGCTTACTTTAGCGTTGACAGTGACGGCTTTATAGATATCCAGTGGACCGGCGTATTGCTACTCCCCATGATGGCGGCGGTAATGCTCATACTTCTGCGCTATTCGTTCACCATAGCCGGCATCATAGCCGGCACCAGGCTGTCCATAGACCCAGTGGGAGGAATGATGAGCTTGAAAGTTGCAGACGACATCGCCAGCACCGCCACTGCGACTCAACAGGCAGCGAAAGCCGGCAGCGGTGGTGGCGGGATCACCATAAGCGGCGGCGCGGCTGGCGGCGGTCACACACCAATAGGAGGGGCCGGGCGCCCGCCATCTTTGCCTTCGCCATAGTTCGGCTTGCATCGTGGACGCCGCAGGCTCCGCGTCCACGATGCGACGCGCTTCAGTTCCGCGACAAAAGCCAAGAAAGGATCAGATCTTAGCCTTCCCCATCAGGGGGACAACATACTTCCTCCTTGGCGCAAAGAGAGCCATGTGGGCAACCCATATCATAAGCCCTCCCAGAGGAATGACGGCTGCAAAAGGGTTTGTCAAAATTGACAGCAACAACCCGAGCATAGCCGTGATACTCAGGTACCTAACAAATGGACGGAAAGGCACGTCTCCGCGCCTGGTGTACCGGATTTCACTGACTTGCGCTCCGCATCCAGGACAGAATCTGGCCTGATCCGAGACACTCCGTCCACATTCGGTACAATCTATTAGTGCCATCTCTCTCTCCTAGAGAACAGTGCCAAAGGGCGCGATCATCGGCATTACATGCCAAGTCACCCGCTCTATCAGCCGCTCAATCCACTTCGGCAAGTGACTTTCCTGTATGTCCCGATAGGATTCTTTAATCACCCTGTCAACGTAGTCCTTTGGGAAGTCCTCCGGGTACTTCTGTTGCAGCACAAGCACACGGAAGATGTGCATGTTGCAGTGGTAGTGAATGCCAATCTTGATCCAAGACAGGTTCAATTCATCAGTTAGCATAGCCATCGTTTTTCTCCTTTCCTGTTCTTTTTACCACCGTTCACCGAAAACGCAATACGTCTTCTCTGAAGTTTTCGTGGGAAAAATCTGAAATGCGCGCCAAACGCATTACGATTCCGGGAATAGGCGCGGAAACAAAACGTCCAGCGCCTCCGCAGGGAACCGCAGCGATACTGAGCCCTTCGGCCCGTCAGACGCAAGCAGCCCCGTTGCAATCGTGTCGGACAGAACTCGTCGCGCTGTGCGCTCAGGCATGCCCGTTATTCGCGATGCTTCGCCGCGTTCGAATTCACCACGCATGAGCGCTTCTTCCA
>Ga0156782_112_pt1 | contig 74123 bp, 69 predicted proteins | sample RifOxyD3_FD_110732 | JGI IMG/M metagenome (GOLD analysis project Ga0156782, IMG submission 110732) | Gammaproteobacteria bacterium RIFOXYD12_FULL_61_37 | reverse complement strand
CTCATCGTAATGTGCTCCTTTGCCATCGTCCCTCTCAGATCCCAAAGGGGACATTTTAGAATTGGACAAAGGGGACATTACTGCTTTGGGCTAACGACGCTGTAAAAAAATGCCATTTTCTCCTGCCGTATTCATGTCAGCAGGATAGCTCTGGCCCGAGCGGCGGGATTTTGGTTCAACGATCCGCGACACGCCATCCCTCCTTATCTGTGCATCTGTAGGTTGTTTGCGGGATGGATAACCGGGCCATTTCGCTCCATCTCACTGCCCATACCCATGATGCGCCAGCTTCTCGATGTTGTGCGTCAGGCAGTAGAGTTTCCACTGGCCGTCGACCTTGGCCCGGCTGCGCAGCGTGAAGCGGTCCAGCCGCTTGTTGTGCCTGAGGTTGCCGAACACCGGCTCCACCGTGGCGAAGCGTCGGGTGATCATCGTCCGCCCCGCATCGCTGTCGATCTTGACCTTCATCCGGTCGGTATGGCTTTCGTGCCCTTCGGCCTTGCCGAGGAAGAACGCCACCTGGCGGGTCTGGGTCTTCTCCGGCGTGCGCAGGCACTGGTTTCGCAGTTCGCACGGCACGCAGTCCTGCTGCGCGCCCTGGAACTTGATTGCACGGTAGCCGTTCACCACGCAGTTCGAGCCGTGCCCATACAGCCGGCGGCCGGCGGGGCAGACGCAGGTCTTGTGCTCGGGGTCGAAGTCAAAATCCTCGGGCTTGAACCGCGCTGCCTGCTTCGGCTTCGGGGTCTTGTCATAGAGCGGGTCGACCTTCGCTGCATCCAGCGCCGCAAGATTGGCCTCGCAGTGATAGCCCGCGTCGGCGGCGATCGCGGTGCTGTCGTTGCGCAAGTCCTGCGTCGCCTCGACCAAGGGGACGAGAAGTTCCTGCTCCGAACCGGTGCCGTGGGCCTGCGCTTCGACCACGATCTGGTAAGCCTCGTCGACCACCGCCGCGCCGGTGTAGCCTTGGATCATGCCCTTGGACGTCGCCATCTTGGCCGACTCGTTATCGGTGCGGTTCGACAGCCGTACACTGCCCTTGGAGCCCTTGCGGTCCTCCGGGTGGGCGTCGAGCCAGTCGCGCAGCTGCTTCGGTTCGTCCTGGAGGCGTTCGAGTTTCTTCGCCTCGCGTGCGTCCGGCGATTCCACCGAGGCGTCGGCGTCACGATGCCGGCTCAGCATCGCCGACGCAGCCTTCTCCATCTTCGCAAGCTGCCGCCCGAAGTCGGCGCGCGTCCCGGACCTGGCCTTGCTCGCGTTGCTGGGAAGCTTCACCCCGTCGATGGCGAACATTTCACGGCCGATCAGCCCCTGACGGTCGCACACCGTCAGCACCTGGGCGAACAACTTTGCTGCCAGATCACCCATCTCCGAGACGAAGGCGGCGAGCGTGGCAAAACTGGGCTGGGCGTCGCCCGACACCGCCATGAACAGCACGTTCTCACGGCAGGCGGCCTCTATCCTGCGGCATCGTGACGATGCCGCGGCTGTAGGCCAGGAGCACGGTCTTCAACAGCACGGCGGGATCAAAGGCGGAGGCACCTACTTGATCATTGGCGTAACGGGCGTGGAAGGGGGCGAGGTCCAGGGCGGTATCGACCAGATGGCACAGCGCAAACTCGAAGGTGCCAGGCTGAACCTGACGGTCGAAATCAACGGGTAGGAGTTTGAAACCCCGGTGGACCGGCTTGAATCGTGGCATCCGTTTCCCCCAAAAAAGCGAATCGCGTTCGGTGAATTATGCCGCTACAGGCAGGCAGCGGCAGGGGTTTTTTTACAGCGTCAACGCTCAGGTTTCCTGTTGGCAACAAATAGATCTGTCCGCTCCAGTAGCACATAAATTGTCCGCTGAGATAGCTCGGTGAGAAGGCGCTGAGGACGATAGCCCGCAGCCGCTTCTCATCGCACACCCGTGCGGCGGACTTACGCAGCGGTCGATAACTGGGGAGAGACTGGCCGCCCCTCGGCATCATAATGGGCCAGGCATCGCGGCCCATGGAACAGGGCAAGCCGTCTGTCCGGATAGCGATGCACCCGCACCTTGACCTTCATGTAGTGCATCCGGTGGCGATCCTGGGGGATCTGCAAGGCCAGACCCTCGAAGGAAACGCAGTTGTCCTTGCCTACCACACGCTCATGGGTCTCACACAGGTAATCGTCCAGATCACCGCTGATCCAGGGCACGAAGGCCGATCCCTCCTCCATCGCCGGTTGCAGGAACTCGGTATTGAAGGCCGGACGGTAGACCTCTTCCAGGTAGCGGTTGGCCTCCTCCATACGGGTGATGCCGGCTAGGGCCAGCTCCTGTGGCAACCGTCCCTGGTGGGTGCGGAACATGCGCTCTGACCGCCCCCGTGCCTCCGGCGAATAGGCTGGGATCATCTCAATGCCCAGCCGTGCCATGGCCTTGCCGAATTGGGTGAGATTGCCTTTGTCCACCTTGCCGCCCGCCTCGGGGGTATGCCAGTAGTGGCTGCCTCGGTCGGTGTAGAGTGAAGCGAACAGACCACGCTGTTCGATCACGTCGCGTACCCCCAAAAAGCGGGAAGCGGTACCTTCCTGTTCAACAAAACGCATCGAGTAGTGTTCGTTGGTGGCATCGTCCATCGTCACCACCAAGTCCCACTTCACACCGGGCACCCATTCGTGGGTGCTGGCATCCTGGTGCAGCATCATGCCCGCCCAGGCCGCCCTTTCCCGCCGTTTGCGGTGCTGACCCCGACCCGGCGCCTTGGTCACCACACCGGCCTCTTGCAGCCGGCTCTTGACCCAGCTATAGCTGCGCGTACCGCCGTCACGCCGGTACCAGGCATGGAAGTGTTTGACGTTCCAGCCCCCATGCCGTTGCCGGTAGCGCTCCACCAGTCTCACCACCTCGTCCACCGGCGCCCGCCGGTGCGAGACCTGCTCCAGCCGCTTGTCAATCAGTCCTTGCAGACCTTCCTCTTCGTAACGCTCCACATATCGCCGGAATGATCGTGCGCAGACCCCAAGCAGCGAAGCCGCTTCCTCCTGACTCAGGCGCCCTTCACACCACCCACCATAGGCCTCTTCAAATCTCATCTTCCGAATCTCCTGTAGCAATTTCGTCCGCTTCATCAGTACCTCCTCGGTATCCAATGAAACCGGACAGTTCTCGTGCTACAAGTCCGGACAGTTTATTTGCTCCCTACAAGGCCATTGTCGTCGGCCTTGGCAAGGGCCATAATTCAAGCGGTTATTTCCTTGATTGCGCCCGACCAAACCATCCATTCATGTGGCATGCCTGGGGTGTAGAAATTATGGGGTTGACGATCGATCCCCTGCCCCGAGTCAGTCGACCTGTAATGGGAATTCATACCAATGAGTGAGGGGAATCCATGAAACTCAAAACCCTGTTCCTAGCCCCCCTGCTGCTGTTTATCTTTGCCTATTCGGTCCGGATCACCGCCTCCGATACCAATTACGGCCCCGTGCAGCCGAACGACAATCTCTGGGTCATCTCCGGTCAGCACCAAGCGGCACAAGGGTCGCAGTTGCTGAAGTGGATGATGGCCTTTTACAGCGCCAATCCCGACGCCTTCATCAAGGGCAACATCAACCTGCTGAGGCAGGGGGTCACGCTACGGGTTCCCAGCCTGCAACAGGTGGAGTCGGTGGATCAGAACACGGCCCTGAAGACTCTGGTGCTTCACAACGTCCTGCTGCGCACGGGCAACCCCGTCATTCCCGCATCGACGGCGACCAGCGAGGAGGCCCAGGCCATCACCCAGCGCAACGCGGAGCTGCTCAACCGCATTCAGTCTCTGACTGCGGAGATGGAAGGACTGAAGGGCCGCACCACGGAGCAGGATCGCCATGTCACCGATCTGAAGAACCAAGTCAGCGAATTGCAGACCCAGCTTTCCCAGGCCAAGGCTGAGAACGCCGATCTCAAGGCGCGCGTGAGCGGCGGGCAATCAGCTCAGAACGAGGCCGCCACCCTTCGCAAGGAATTGGAAGGGAAACTCCAGACCCGCATCCAGGAGCTGGAAGGACTTCTGTCTCAATCCAAGACGCGCGCCGGAGAGCTGGAATCCAACCTGAAGCTCGCCAAGGAAGCACAGCAAACCGCCGCCTCGGCCAAGTCCGAGAAAGAGATGCAGCTTGAGGCACAGATTGTCCAGCTCAAGGCTGAACTTGCGGAAACAAAAAACTACGTCCAGAAGCTTGAATCGCAACTGAAGTCGGCTCAACAACTGGCCAAGGCCGTACCCGCTCCGCAGCCCGCGCCACAACCAGCAGCGGCTGTAACAGCAACGCCGAATGCCCAGCCTGTGGCTTCTCCTGTTGATTCGGCTCCCGCCGGGGAGGACAAGCCATGGTGGCAGACGCCGCCCGCCCTCAGTCTCGGCCTGCTCGGATTATTGCTGATGGGGTTGCTGTTCGGCAGAAGGAGCCGGTCTGACGGCTCTTCCGAAATACCTGCCAAGCAGGCGTCCGGGAGAGGCCCCAGCAAGGAGGATGAGATCCTGACCAAGCTGGACATGGCCAGAGCCTATGTCGAGATGGGCAATCGCGCTTCCGCACGCGCGGTGCTCGAAGAAGTCCTCAACGAGGGCAACGACAAGGCCAAGAAAAAGGCCAAGGGCATGCTCGCGCAATTGAACGCTGCGTAATGGTTTAGCGCCCTCTCCCTGGAAAAGTGAGAGGGCGCTGAATAGGACGAGGTTGGTTGGTGTTTTTTAAGAAACAACGCGGCCCGGTCAGCGGGGCATAAAAAAACGGGCGGGGATTATCCCGCCCGTTTCTTATCAGGTTGCCGTTCAGTCGATAAATCAATCAACCAGCGTTTCCATCAGGTCGATCATGAACTCCGTGTCCTCCTGGGACACATCTTCCCAGCCTTCGAAACCCAGTGCTTGCAGCACGCCAGGCCCCTTCGGGTCTTGCTGCATGTTGTGCAGGGCCTGCTTGATTGCGTCGAGCTTGTGCTGCAAGCGGGGTCCCACCAGCAGCATATGGCGTATCACATAGATCTGACTGCTGATCAATTCGCGCAACTGCTTGCGAATGACCCCCGAGAGATCATCGTAGGCCTCCTTGAGGAAGAAGCCCGCATCGGCCTTGCCTTGGATTACGTGCTTGGCCACGATCACATAGCTAGGGGCGTAGGAGATCTCAACGTTACCCTTGTTGAGATCGGCCGGCTCGATCATGATCATGCCCATCACATGCACGTCGGGATCGTCTGTAGTAGCAATGCGCAATCCTTCCTTCAGGTCCTCGATCGTCTCGTAGGCTGAACCGGCGCTGACGGCAATCACCGCCTCGTCCCGCTCACCCGCCGGCGTCGCGACCGGCAGAAATCCCTTCTCCCGAACCAGCATGGAGGCGTCGTAGGGATTGGCGTAAATCATGTCAATCTTGTCGGCGTCGATATCCTTCCGTTGAGCCTCGAAGCTGTTGTAAAGCTCAAGATGGATTCCCTCGCCGATAGCCTTTTGCAGCCAGGTATTGAAGATGAACCAGCCGGCGATGTGGTCCGGAGTAAAGTCAGGGCTAACAGTTAAATTGAAGCTCATGTTGCCTACTCCTCCGCACGCAGTTTCGCATACACATCGGCATGCGCCAGCACCTGCTTACGCGAGGGCTTACGGCGAACCGAGGTGTAACCCACCAATTTCCCATCACGGATGTTGGCCACAACAGTGGCGTACACCCAGTAATATCCACCGTCCTTACGGAGATTCTTCACGTAACCGTGCCACTTCTTGCCCTCTGCGAGGGTATCCCAAAGCCCCTTGAAACCGAGAATGGGCATATCGGGATGGCGAAGAATGTAATGGGGTGCACCAATGAGCTCTTGCTCGGTCCACCCGGACATGTAGACAAAGGACTGATTGGCGTGCGTAATGATGCCCTCGGGGTCTGTCCGGGACACTATCAGCTTGCCTTCAGGGAATGGCGTCTCGATTTCGGTACAGAGGATCTTCCGGCTGGTACCATCGAAAAAGGTTTGAATATACTCCCGATATGCTGCCCCCTTCACATCCTCTGGTTGCATATCAGGCAATGGACATTGTTTGGCCATTACTGACTCCTTATTATGTGGATTGAAAGGCACTTGCTCAGGCTGCACCAACCCCCCGGCGGCGCTGCCTCCGTCTGCATCTTCGCGTGGCCCGAACCGACCCGATCTATCGGGTCCGTGACAACCACGGACCCAACGCGAATCCAAACGGCTTAGATGAACTTGGCGATACTCTGGGCCGCTCGCTTGACGTCCAGAAAGATCAGGCCAAGGCGGGCGTTCTGCTTGCACAGCACGGTAACCACAGCCTCGGGACCGGCATGGGTCATAAGGATGTAACCGTGATCGCCCTTGATCAGCACCTGCTCCAGGCCGCCGCGCGCCAGCTCGGTAGCGGTACGGTCGCCAAGCGAGAGCATGGCCGCACTCATGGCGCCAACCCGGTCTTCGTCCATGCCGGCCGGCAGCAGGGCCGCCATCATCAGGCCGTCGGTGGATAGTACAGCCGATGCTTCGATATCCGCAGTTGAACCGTTAAGGTCACTAAGGATGGAATTGAGCATATCCGCACGCATAATCTTCTCCGTCTATTTAGTTGGTGATTGATGAACTGACCATAAATAACAACCGGCTAGCTCCCTGCCAGGATACCGCAACATCATTCGTTGTTGCGGCCGTAGCGCTGCCCCAGTACCCACACCAGGGAAGTAAAGGCGTTACAGTTAAATTGTGGCATTCCCCCGGCAATCAGGGTGAAGCGCTCCCCCCCATAGAAAAGGGGCCAGAATCCGATCTCACTGTTGCCCGCAGCATTGACCAGGGCCCAGGCGCCGCCGGCAAGCCCTAAATTGCTATCCACCAGACCGGCATGCCGCTCCTGAAGATCAACCAGCTCGGATGAAAGGGCCGACAGTTCGACAGCGGTTTCGTGGGGATAACCCGAACTTCCGACATAGAGACCCTGGCTCTCGGCAAGGACCACCTTGCCGTCGTCCGACAGTTCCCTGAGAAAGGACGGGAGCAACTCCTCCATCCTGCCTGCGGGGGCGCGCTGCGGTTGCTCCAGCCCCTGGACGAAACCTCGGGCCTGCATGCGATGAATCAACTCCAAAGCCTCTTCACCCTCCAGCCCGCTCCAGCTTTGCAGCAACTCCAGGTTCAATAAAGGGGTTTCGGTTCCACCCAGTATCCGTTGCAGGATCATACGGGCAGGCTCGATCTTGGGGCTCAGGGTGGCGTAATAAGCACCGCCCGGCGTTGGATAGATGTAATGGCTCTCGGTCAATCGGTACATTGCTATGCAGCTCCGGGGTCCATCGAAAACAAGAGTGCCGTAATCAGCGCCATTACATCGCGCTTGCGCCGGGCATCCACTTCGAATACCGGCGCCGACAGTGACAATTCCTCCAACCAGCCTTGGTAGTGATCGATCGATGGGTGGCCAGCCTCATCCATCCGGGTAACACCAACGACCATCCTTCTCTCCTCAATGAAATTGCGAAAGGCCGAGGTGAAGAACTTCATGTCCTGATAGGGACTCTTGCTGGTATTGTCGAGCAAAAGAACTAAACCGAGACTGCCCTCGATCAGTATCTCCCACATGAAATCGAACCGCTCCTGACCCGGTGTGCCATAGAGATGGACCCGGTCGTTCGCTTCCAGACGCATCAACCCATAATCCATGGCCACGGTCGTGGTGGGTTTCATGGATCGGGTCATATCCGACGCAGACTCGTCCGTAGTGATGGGCTCGACATCGCTGATGGATCGGATAGCGGTAGTCTTGCCCGCCCCGACAGGTCCGGTAAAAACGATCTTGTAATTGTTTCCCATGTTCCGTAGGTATTTTCGTTATTGATTCAGCGATCCAAATCGTCGTGCGGCCCGAGCCATGCCCAGGGAAAGCTCCCTTGTCGCAGTGGTCAGGATCAATGTTCATCGCCCAGATTCATTTATTCCCAAGCTTGTGCAGGAGCTTTGAGAATAGCCCCCTGTTCTTATGGGAAGCCAAACCACCATGGCTTTTGGCCCCCGGCACAAACCTGAGCCTGCCCAAGGCGCTTGCTGCGTTGAAGAAGGCAAATACACACCTTTGGGGAATTTCCAGGAGCTGGGCAGTTTCTTCCAGAGTCACAGCACGCTGACTCCAAAGGGATGCAATGCGCATGGCATGCGGGGTGGGCGGCAGGCGGGTCAGGTTAGGCCAATGTTTCAAGGTCACCGGCATGTGGATATCAAAGTCGCGCGGCAGCCTGCCCAAACTGGTCCAGATACTCATGCTCCACAAAAAGGTGTCCGCATTGACCAGCTTGCCGCCACTGATTTGATCTTCCAAGACGACGCTTTCACGATCACCCAGGATATGAGTAGAAACCTCAGAGCGATGTAAGGGTTCGCCGCACACCTTTTTCAGATGATAGGGATCGAAGGTCGTGAAAAGCAGGTTGCTCTCGGGGAAAAATACGATCCGCTCCCGCATTGCCTCAATCAGGACGGGCCTGTGGGTCTTGCGGGCCGCATCCAGGGCACTGGTCACGTCACCGAGAAGATAGGCCTCGGGCGAGTAGAGGATGGTCTCCCGTTCTTCCGGATTGGACAGGTCCACATCCGCCATGTGCTCGCAAAAATCATCCTCGATGGCGAAATGGTCTTCATGGAGATGGTGGGCGTCGTGAATCCCATTCTTCTCCAGTTCCGGGGATCTGAGATGCCGGACCTCCCGCTCGCACAGGGGCTCAACCGCACGAATTTCCTCCTCCTCGACAAAGAGGGCAGGAGCAGGTACAGCAGCTATCGCTACCGCATTGCCGACTTCTTGAACCACCTTGGACGGCTCAAGCCAAGCAACCGTCGATCCCCTCGCCTCACGCCGTCTCTCCTCGCGGGCCGGAAGCGCGGCGAAACTCTGCGCCGGCTGCACGCGCGCCGGATAAGGGCGAACCGTATCTGCCGGCCTGTTGACAGCCTCTGGGGCAAACCTGGACACCTCTCGCCGGACGGAGGAGGCAACCTTTGTCTCGCGCCTATCCAGGATAACGGGCTCCCGCGCCTTTTCCAGGCGTACAGGCTGTTGCGACGGGGTGGGAGCCGCCTTGGCCATGGACTGATAACGGCGCAATCTTTCCTCGAAGGGGTCGGTCCAGCGGCTCTTACCTACCAGGTCCACCGGCTTTTCCTCGGGCTGCACCTCGGGCAGCGGCACTGGGGTGGCCTCGCGCCGTACAGGCTGAACCTGCCTTTCATGCCAGGAAATGGACTTGGGTACCGCCCTTGAGCGAGAAGATGCCTCCGTTGGCTGGAAGGCCTCGCGCACCTTATCGGCCGTGGGAGTGTAGCCGCCGTTGTTCAATAGCAAATCCAGCTTGTCGGTCGCTTCGACCAGCTCGTTGATATTGAGGGGCTTGGGAAGCCAAACCGTATCGGGCAGATGGCGCTCATGCACGGAGAATACGATCGACGGCCCGTGGCGCTGGTTGTGGTAACGCTCCCAGACCTCCTCGCTGCCGGGGAAATCCATGTCAATGATGGCTGCATTGGCAGTGCGTTCCTCGACCACGCATCCGTGATCCCGCCCCCGCCCGGAGAAGAAAATGTCCAGCAAGGACTGGGTTCGCTCGTTCATGCCCAATAGGGCAACTTTGATGGGTTCCTGCTTGTTCATGGCTACATCTACTCAGTTTTGGCTAGATCTTCACCCAACATCCGCCACCCTCCGGAAAGGGCGGCACCGCGACGCAGCAACTCCTTGGTCAAAACGTCGTAATCTGACCGGTCCCTCGTATGCCGGTACACATCGGCCAACTCATCTTCCACCTCTTTGCGGGAGGGATTGGAAAGATACTCCTTCTCCAACACCAGACGAGCCTCGTCCAACTGTCCGAACTCCAGCAAGGACAAAGCTTCCTGCAAGGGGTCCGCGAACCCGGCCTGGCTTCGCTCACGGCTGACCAGGATATTCGATCCGCAAAAGCCCTCGCTCAACACCGAGCCTTTAAGATCGGTCTTGGCATGCCTCGCCTCCAGCCCCTGCCTTTGATGACGGGCCAGAAACTCATAGTCCTCATTTGTGAGCAGCGGCCTGGCCAGACCCAGTAAGCGTTTGCGAAGATCCTCGCCCTTATCGCCAAGGGCGATGAAAAGGTCTACCAAGGCTCCGAAGAGCGGCCCCGTTTCCCGGCTGGAAATCAGCAGGAAAATGCGCTGCGCGTGCTGCCTGAGATTCTCGGGATGCCTGGCAAGCTGATAAGAGAGAAACCGCCCGGCCCCCATCCGACTATCCGCCGGAAGCATGAGGCTCTTTTCACCTGGTATGGTAAACGCGGGGTCCAATTTCAGTTCATCCACTGCCGCACCCTAGTCAATTCGTAGCCAATAAGGGCAGATACTGCCCCAGCTTCTCGCGGGAAACGATGTCCCGGATCAATGGGACAAACATTAAGTTATATTTTCATCCACCGCATAGCAAACCCCGCCACAACAACTGGAAGAAGAAATATCCCATTGACGCAAAAGGCAAAAAAACAGCACCTTTCGTGTCAACGCATTGTCGCGGCGACGGCCTACCGTCACGCCAACGCCTGGGCTAGCGCTCCGATATCATGTTTCCGTTGATAATCGCGCCCTCGGCAACCTCGACCCCTTTATAGTAGATGTTGCCGCGCAAGTTACAACCGCTTCGAAGGGTCAGCCGTTCGGCGGAATAGACATCCCCGATCACAGTTCCCGCAACCTCCACCACTGCGGCCCTGACCTCGCCTTCCACCTTGCCGGTCTTAGCAATTACCGCGACGGCACCCGATGCGTTCACGGCGATGAGATTGCCCTTGATATGACCGTGGACCATGACAGGCCCCTGAAAGACATAGTCCCCGAATAAATCCGAGCCCTCGCCAATGACGGTCTGCATTAGGGAGCTGCCTGTGTATTTTTCCATTGTGGGCCACCTCGCGGCATCATTTTCATTGTAGTTTCGACACGCTGGAGCAGTGGGGGAAACGGCGGGCCACCATCCAACCCTTCAGGATCTCGATCTTGCTCGCTGCCACAGGGCGACCAGAGGCCTTCCCAGCGGCGGTTTGGGCGATACAGCTCAAGGAGGGGGCAGGATCGACGAAGCCATCCCCTTCCATCACCCAAGCGTCCCGTTTTACCGCAAAACAGCGAACGGGAGTAACTGTTTTTCTTCGCGCCTCACGAGCGGAAGATAACGGACAGATGGTCCGATCCGCTGAATCAGGATAATAATGATTCATGACCAAAGAAAAAAGGATGCGGGAAGGATGCAGGAAAAAATACTCGCGCCAGGGCGCTTTCCGATCAGATACCTTGTCATGACCGGGCGCAACCGGGATAATTTTTAGTTTTACCTTGGCCGGAACTTGAGACCGGAGAGGAAAAACCCGTCATTGCCTTGATTGTCGGGTCATTTTCCATCACTTGAAGTCAGGCCCCCGGCCGGAGCGAAGATCATGAACGCAGCAGTCGAGAGCGGCGCCATCGCCGACGTACAGAGCAGGGTCGATACCCGAGAGATCGCCATCAACAAGGTCGGCATCAAGGACATCCGCCATCCCGTGCGCGTCAAGGACCGTAGCGAGGGCGAACAGCACACCATCGCCACCTTCAGCATGTACGTGTTCCTGCCCCATAATTTCAAGGGGACGCACATGTCTCGGTTCGTGGAGATCCTCAACAACCACGAGCGCGAGATCACCGTCGAATCCTTCAAGGACATGCTCAGTGAAATGGCTGAGCGCCTGGAATCGGAGGCTGGCTACATCGAGATGGACTTCCCCTACTTCGTCAACAAGAAGGCGCCCATCTCCGGCGTGGAGAGCCTGCTCGACTATCAGGTCACCCTGATCGGTGAAATCAACCAGCGTGTGCCCCAGATGTCGATCAAGGTAGTGGTCCCGGTCACCAGCCTATGTCCCTGTTCCAAATCGATTTCAGACCGTGGCGCCCACAATCAGCGCTCCCACGTCACACTCACCGTAAAGACCCGCGACTTCGTCTGGATCGAGGAACTCATCGCCCTGGTGGAAAAAGAGGCATCCTGCGAGCTGTACGGTCTCTTGAAACGGCCAGACGAGAAACATGTCACCGAGCGCGCCTACGACAACCCGAAATTTGTCGAGGACATGGTGCGGGACGTAGCCAACCGTCTAAACAACGACGACCGGATCAGCGCCTACAAAGTGGAGTCGGAGAATTTCGAATCCATCCACAACCACTCCGCCTATGCCCTGATTGAAAGGGACAAGGAACTCCCTGCCTAAACCAGCCTCTCCCCGGCCGTCAAATGGCGGAACTCGGGGCGGGGGTCATTTCTTTTCGATAAGAATCATCATATTGCCCTGGTTTCTCATCTCCAGGCCATTGAGGAAGCTCATCCCCAGCAGCACTTGCGTGGGGCTGTTTCCCTTCACCACCACCCCACTCACGTTCTGCTGCCGGATCTCCCCCACCGAGACGCTGTCCAGGGTGATGGAGTAGGCCTCGGCAATGCCGGAGGCGGTCTGGGTCTGCATCGGCGTACCTTTGAGCTCGAACGGAATACCCAGACTACGCGCCTGCGGTTCGCTCATGGACACCCCCGTCGCCCCGGTATCGACCAGGAAGGACACCGGCTGGCCGTTGATGGCGCCCTGGGTGCGGAAGTGCCCCGAGTTATCCCTGACAATGCGTATCTCCCTGGAACGGGCCGCCTTGTATCCGCCGCCGATCCGCATTTGGGGCGTCAGAGTGAATTGCTCCCCACCCACCTCGACTACCGCCTTGAGCCCATTGGACGAAACCAGCATCACGCCTTCCGGGCTGGGCGTGTCCTTGACTAGAAGGCGGCGATTGCCATCGATCTCCAGCATCACCTTGTCCTTGAACAGGGCCAGTACCCGCATCTCCGGGGCGGCAAGGGCTGAGGAAATGAGCAGAACAGAAAGAAGGGAGATCAGTATTTGCGGGGCCAACCTCATAGTTTCACCATGCCCAACACCAAGAGACTAATCCAAGCATAGACCCCCGCCAGCAGATCATCCAGCATGATCCCAAGCCCCCCCTCCAGGTGCTGGTCGAGCCAGCCGATCGGCCAGGGCTTGAGGATATCGAACAGGCGAAAGAGTACGAAACCAGCCAGCACGCCCTCCCACCCCAGAGGCACGGCCGTCAGGGTGATCCAGAATCCGACGAACTCATCCCAGACGATGCCGGAATGGTCGTGGACGCCAAGATCGCGGGAGGTCCGCCCGCAGAGGTAGATGCCCAGGAGAAAGGCCACCAGGGTGATCCCCAGATAGAGCGGCAGGGGCAGCGTCGCCATCAACAGATAAAAAGGAACGGCCGCCAGGGTCCCGAAGGTTCCCGGCGCAACGGGCGAGGCCCCGCTGCCGAAACCAAAGGCCAGCAGATGGACCGGGTTGCGCCAGTCCGGTTTTCGATCCCCTTGCCTGGTCATCGGCTAGCCCCGTCAGCAAAAGTGGTCATAACCCCGCCCAGTCACCTGCGAAACCCTGCCGTCCGGCATCAGGCAGCGCACGCCAGCCCCTTCCTCAACTGTCCCTATCCAGCGCAGGCCAACGCTGAGGCCCGCTACGGCAGACTCCAAGACCTCCCGGCACTCTGGCGGAACAGTAAGGCAAAGCTCGTAATCGTCACCGCCGGACAGGGCGACGCCCCAATCCCCGGTTGCTGAAATATAGTCCCGTACCGCCTGGGAAAGCGGCAAGGACCCGGATCGAATCAGCGCACTGCACCCTGAACTCTCGCAAATATGGCCCAGGTCTGCCCCCAGCCCGTCGGAGACATCGATGCAGGCCGTGGCAATGCCGCGAACCCTGGCCGAGAGATCGAGCCGGGGCTCGGGGCGATGCAGTCGATCCAGCACGCCCGGCAGCGCCTCCAGGGCAACCGGAACGCCCCCTTGCGACAACAGCGCCAAGGCAGCATCGCCCAACTCACCGGAGACATAGATCAGATCGCCAGGCCGTGCGCCCCCTCGGCGCAGCGCCATGCCCGGCTCGACGAAGCCATGGACCTGGATAGTGATGGAGAGGGGGCCGCGCGTGGTATCCCCTCCCACCAGGGAGATCCCGTAACGGCGAGCCAGGTTGGAGAAACCGCGTGAAAAGGCCGCCAGCCAGCCGGCATCAACCTCGGGCAGGGTCAGGGCCAGGGTTGCCCAGGCCGGTTCCGCGCCCATGGCCGCCAGATCGCTGAGATTGACCGCGAGCGCCTTGTGGCCCAGGGATTCGGGATCATCACAGGCCAGGAAATGGGTGCCGCAGACCAGGGTATCGATGCTGACCGCCAGGTCCCTTCCCGCCGGCACCCGCAACAGGGCGCAGTCATCGCCGACCCCGAGCAGGACATCCGGCCGGGCGGCGCCCAGATCGGCGAAAAAGACACGGATCAGATCGAACTCGGAGAGGGCCATGCGCAAAGCCTAACCAATCATGGGGAAGAGCCCCGTCTTCTGCCTCAATTCTCCAACGTCCGCATTTGCCGGGACAGTTTGTCGAGGACGCCATTGACGAACTTGTGGCCCTGTTCCGATCCGTAGTCCTTGTCCACCTCAACCCATTCGTTGATCACCACCCGGTAGGGGACCTCGGGGTGGCGCATCAATTCATAGGTACCGAGCCGGACGATGGCTCGCTCGACCGGATCAAGGCTCTCCACGGAGCGATCCAGCGCCGGCCCCAGCGCGGCGTCCACCTCTTTCAGGTTCATAGGCACCCCGTGCATCAGTTCCCGGAAGAAGCCGCTGTTGAAGGTCTTGGAGTCCTCCCGTTCGAGGAACTGGTTGCAGATATCGCCCAGATTGTCGCCGGTCAACTGCCATTGGTAGATGGCCTGCATCGCGAGTGTGCGCGCCTTGTGGCGACGTTGGCTCATGGGGTCAGATCCGCCGCAGCAGATTGACCATCTCCACGGCGGCCAGGGCCGCTTCGCCGCCCTTGTTGCCGGCCTTGGTCCCGGCCCGCTCGATGGCCTGTTCGATGGTATCGACCGTCAGCACGCCGAAGGAGACGGGCACCTGATATTTCAGCATCACCTGGGCCATGCCTTTGACGCACTCCCCGGCCACGAAATCGAAATGGGGCGTGCCGCCCCGGATCACCGCGCCCAGGGCGATAATGGCGTCATAACCGCCCTTGGCGGCAATCCTTTCCAGTGCCAGAGGCATCTCGTAGGCACCGGGGACATAGACCTTGGTGATGTCCTCGGGCTTGGCGCCGTGCCGCACCAGGGTATCGATGGCGCCGGCGACCAGACTGTCGACGATGAAGCTGTTGAAACGCGCCACGACCAGACAGAACTTGGCCTTCTCGACCCGCAGATCGCCTTCGATGGTTGTAATGCTCATTGGTGAACCCCTGTTGATGAATTTTTTTAGGCTGGAGACCGGAGTTTCTCCGCTCCAAGCCTCAAGCCTCAGCCTACTCCGGCTCGACGTAACCCACTATCTCCATGTCGAAACCGGAGATACCGTGCAGGCTCTTGGGTGTACTCAGCACACGCAGCTTGCGCACCCCCAGGTCCGCGAGGATCTGCGCACCGACGCCATAGGTGCGCAACACCTTGTGCGGCTCCTCGATAGGTGGGTTTGTCTTCTGCTCCATTTCCTGTAACCCCAGCTCGGCAATGCGATGCACGATCTCGCGGGCGGAATCATGATTGCGCAGCACCACGATAACCCCCTCGCCCTCCCGCGACACTTGCGCCATGGCGCGGCTCAGGGGCCAGCTCCGCTCCTTGTGGGTGCTGGCGAAGAGATCGCAGATAGTATTCTGCATATGAACCCTGACCAGGGTGGGCTTATCGGGGCTGGGTTCGCCCATCACCAGGGCCAGATGCAACTCCTGATCGACGATGTCCTGATAGGCCACCAGCCGGAAATCACCGTATTCGGTCGGCAGGAGACATTCGTTGAGCCGTTCGATGGTCTGTTCGTTACTCACCCGGTAGTGGATCAAGTCGGCGATGGTGCCGATCTTCAGGCCGTGCTTCTCGGCAAATACCTCCAGATCGGGACGCCGCGCCATGGTGCCGTCCTCGTTGAGGATCTCGACGATCACAGAGGCGGGAACCTTGCCGGCCAGACGCGCCAAATCGCAACCCGCCTCCGTATGGCCGGCGCGGACCAACACCCCGCCGGGCTGTGCCATCAGCGGAAAGATATGGCCCGGCTGAATGAGATCTTCCGGCCTGGCGTCCTTGTTCACGGCAGCCAGCACGGTGGTGGCCCGGTCGGCGGCCGAGATTCCTGTGGTCACCCCCTCGGCGGCCTCGATGGAGACGGTGAAATTGGTTGAGGCCAGGGCATCGTCGGTCTCGACCATCAGGGGCAGGCGTAACTGGCGGCAGCGCTCCTTCTCCAGGGTCAGGCAAATCAGGCCGCGACCGTGGGTCGCCATGAAGTTGATGGCCGCAGGCGTCGCCGCCTCGGCCGCCATCAGCAGGTCGCCCTCGTTCTCCCTGTCTTCGTCGTCCATGATGACGACCATTTTGCCCTGGCGCAGGTCCTCAATAATCTCTTCGATGGAATTCAGTGACATATCAGTCTTCGGGATGTTCGGGGAAACGCGGGAGTCTACCAAAGGCACGGGGGGTTAATCACGCAGCTTTTGAGAAACTGCGAGGTTCATGTTTTACGGACCATCACCTTTCGCCCAAAGAGGCGATACATTGACGGACATACCGCTCCCTTTCGGAGGCCGGGATTCCGTCATCTTGGGCGTAGCGCTCGCAACGGGCGCGGACACCGTTCGCGGCGGGTTCCTGACGAGCTGGCCCTTCTCTCTTGCGGCCCAAAGCGGAGATGCATTTTCTGACGTATTCCTTCCTCTCGATGGGCGGTATCTCATCCTCGGCGGCATAACGCTCGCACCGTGCAACGGTAGGATCGTTGCGGGGCGGCGCGACGGGCGGTTCCGGGGCGGGGGACGGAGCCCTTGTCTCCGGCCTCTCCTCCGTCTTGAACTCCACGGCCACGCGCGTCCACTCGCCGGGCCTCACCCCGGCGCGTCCCTGCCAGGGTGGAAAGCCATCGGCAGTGACCTCGACGCGATGCTCCCCGCTGCTCATGGCCTCACTCATGAAGGGTGCGCCGGACCCCGCCCGCCCGGCCACAGCCCCATCCAGCTTGACGGTGGCACTGACCACATTGACGCTGACCTGGAGCTGGCCGGTCGCGGGCACGGGAGGTTCCGGCTTAGGTGCGGCGGGTTCCGGTGCGGGTGCGATTGGTGCGGGTGTCTGCGCTACCGGCTCCGGCTTGGGAACCACCGGAGAGGAGGCCGGTGTCTGCGGAATTTGGGCTGGAGTGCCCACCTGGGCAGTTGATCCCACAGGGATCATCGGCTGAACGATCCCGGCCTCCCTTTTGCCGCTCCCGGCCCATTGGCCCTGCCAGCCCAGGTAGGCCAAAACCCCAACGGCGGGAACCAGCAGCAACATGACCAGGAGCCAGGCACGGCGTCCGCCCCCGCCCGCCAGAGAGGCATTGAATCTCTCCTCTTCCGATACCAATCGCGTCTTGTTGGCCGCCGGAGCGGACGGCCGCCTGGCTGGCGCATCAGCCAAAGCCACGCCCTGGGCCTGGATCGCCTGGAGCACCTCGTCACAGTCCTGGGGGCGATCCTTGGAGGAGATGGCCAGCATCCGACCGGTAAGCGTGAGCAGCCAGGCAGGCGCCTTCCCAAGCCCAGCCGTTGCCGCCGGGATCAAAGGATCGGCCGCTCCGCTCATGATCTCGTGACTGCGGTCCACCGATTCGACGGGCGCTTGGCCGGTAATGGCCTCGTAGAGCACGGCGCCGATGGCGTAAAGGTCGCTGTAGGGACCCTGCCTGCCGCGCGTGCTGTACTGCTCCGGCGGGGCATAGCCCTGGCTGACGATGGCCGACAGGTTCCGGCTCTTTTCCCCCAGCGCCTGGCGCGCGGAACCGAAATCGATCAGCAGCGGCCCGCCCTGCTTGCGCAGAAAGATATTGCCGGGCTTGATATCCCGGTGCAGCAGCCCGGCCTCGTGGACCTGCCGCAATCCCTGGAGCAAGGGAACCAGCAGGGCGAGAATCTCGGGGCCGGACAAGGAGCCGCCGCGCGCCTTGAGGCGCTCGGCCAGGGTCTCGCCCTCCTCGAACTCCATCACGATATAGGCCGTGCCGTTGGCCTCGAAAAAGTCGTGAATCTGTACAATATTCGGGTGCTTGAAACGGGCCAGGGTGACGGCCTCGTCCAGATAGCGCTCCAGACCGTATCTGAAACTCTCCTCCCGTTGAGTGCGGGGGAGAACGCGCAGCGTATCTCTGTCCCTGGCGCCCATCTCCCCCGGCAGATACTCCTTGATCACCACCGGGCGCTTGAGTTTCTCATCCCACGCCTTATAGGTAATGCCGAAGCCCCCTTCGCCCAACACCGCCTGGATGCGATACCGGGTGCCGAGCAACTCGTTCAACGGCAGGGTTTGACTGTAGCTGTTCATCCAAAGACCTCGGTTTAATCACTGGCAGACGGGTGTCCGAATGGCATAGGGCGACGCCCCATTGTTCCCCGTTAATTACGTTAAACGGCAGGCAACGGCCGTCAGATTGTCCTCCGCGCCCTTCCTCAGCACCCCCCAGAGGAGTTCGCGCAAGCGCTCGTGCAGCTTGCCCTCGGTCCGGAGCTGGAGCCAGGGCTCCTTCTCCTCCCCGCTCCAAAGTCCGTCGCTCGCCAGCAGCAGGCTATCGCCACGCCTGAGTTGGATCGTTGCAAGGTCGGCGTGTTCCTGCTTGTCCGGGGGAAGTTCATCGGCCAAATCCAACCGCAGGCGCTCCGAGTAGGCCGCCGGTTTTTCGCCGGACGGGTCCCGGATCAGTCCAAAGGAGCCGTAGCCCAGCGCCTGGGTAATGACGTTCCGGGGGGGCTGCCCTCCCTCTATCGGATCACCGTCGCGCCACTGGAATTCTGCCGGGGTGTGGTCCTGGGTCAGCCGTTGCCAGGAACCCTCGCGCCAGAGAAAGGCCCGGCTGTCGCCAACCTGGGCGAGATGGGCCAGTCCGTTGGGCTGAATATCGATCCAGACCAGGGTGCTCCCCGGACTCTCGGCGCCCTGGTGCCAACGCCCATGCAGCTCTTGATGGATCGCTTCCAGCCGTTCCCGCCGCCGGCGCGGTGAACGGGGTGCGAAGGGCTCGGACAGCAAGGCCTCGGCCACCGAGGCGGCAAACTCCCGCCCGTGGGCATGGCCGCCCATGCCATCCATGAGACAAAGGCGCCAGTGGCGGCGTGGCCAGCGGGGTACTCGCAGGCGATGGGGACGGCCCTCGCGCAGATACTCGGCCTCGCCTTCGCCCCGGATGATCAGATAATTGTCCTGATTCTCCGGGCGGGGACCGGTCTCGCTACGGGCCGCCGCCTCCAGAACCGGATGAAAAAACGGCCAGGCGCTGAACATCGCCAACTCCGAATTGATCCTGAAATTCCAGTACTGTCCGCGATTTTGTGAGCATAGACCATAACAAAACAGCCTATTTCCTTACGAGCCCTTAGATAACCCCTTTCTCCGCCAAGGAGACGATCTCCTGGTCACCGATCACCAGATGATCGAGCAGACGGACATCCACCAGGGCAAGGGCGTCGCGCAGGCGCTGGGTGATGTCGATGTCGGCGCGGCTGGGTTCAGCCACGCCGGAAGGGTGATTGTGAGCGATGATGAGGGCGGCGGCGTTGTGGGCCAGAGAGCGCCGCACCACCTCGCGGGGGTGGACCGAGGCGCCGTCGATGGTGCCGCGGAACAGCTCCTCGAACTGGATGACCCGATGCCGGTTGTCGAGGAAGAGGGCGGCGAAGACCTCCTGGGGGTATTCCCGCAGACGGGACATGAGGTAACGCCGGGTCGCGCCGGGGGAGTCCATGACATCGCCCCGTTCCAGGGATTCGCCCAGGTGCCGCCGCCCCATCTCCAGGACGGCCTGAAGCTGGGTGTACTTCGCCTCGCCCAGGCCCAGGTGGCTGCAAAAGCTCTTCTGGTCCGCCTTGAGCAAACCCCGCAGACCGCCAAACGCGGCCAACAGCTCCCTGGCCAGATCCACCGCCGATTTTCCCTTGACCCCGGTGCGCAGGAAGATCGCCAGCAGCTCGGCGTCGGAAAGGGCCGCCGCGCCCCGCTGCAACAGCCTTTCCCTGGGTCTCTCGCCTTCCGGCCAATCGCTGATTGCCATATTTCCTCCCTGAGGGTTTGGTTGATCCCCCGCAGCATAGAGCAACCTATTCCCCCGGCCAAGCCGCTGCCGCCACCGCTTTACAGCCTCCGAGCCAGGACAATGGTTTTTATTTACGCTCGTTGAGGCTTGTTGGCATGGGATTTATGGTCAACAATTGCCCTGGGTGCGGGGATGAATATGCGCGGCGTTCGACGCCGCGCCGGTTTTTTTCATAAAGACGGATGGGACGGGGCATGCGGGCGTTATTCCTGCTTTTTGTGGTGCTGCTGACGGGTGGCGCGATCCTGGTTGCGATACCCTCCGTCGAAAAGCTGCTGGCCGAAGCACCGGTGACTGAGCCTTCCAGCACTGAGCCGGAGGCTGCGCGCATTGAGGAGCCGAAGGCGGATGCCCCGGAACCCGAAAGGCTGGCGGCGGAAGAGCCGGCGACCCCCGAGGAGTTGTCCGAGGAGGCGGAGAAGGCCGAGGCCCCTACGGAAGATACGACCCTCTCGGTGGAGGAGATCTTCAAGGCGCCCGATCGGGACGAGAATCTCTTCCCGATCCCGGCCAACCTGGGGCCGGCCGTTGCGTTCTGGACCCGGATCTATAGCGATGTGGACACTCGGGGCGGGCTCATTCATGACAATCTGCACATGGATGTCGTCTATTCGATGCTGGACCTCAACTTCGACCCCATGCCGGAACCGGTCATCGAGCGGAATCTGTCCTATTTCCGCAATCTGCTCTGGGGTCTGGCGAAGGGCAAGCGTGAGGATTTGAATTGCGACGAGCAGCGGTTGCTCGCGATCTGGGGCGGGGAGCCTTCCGCCCTGAAGGCCGCTGCCGAACGGATTCGGTTCCAGCGCGGGCAATCGGACAGATTCCTGCACGGACTGAACCGCTCGGCGGCCTGGCGTTCCCACATCCTGGAGACGCTGGAAGAGCAAAAGCTTCCCCGCGAACTGGCCGCGCTTCCCCATGTGGAATCCTCCTTTCATCCGCGTGTCGTATCCCATGCCGGGGCGGCCGGTCTTTGGCAGTTCATGCCGGCCACCGGGCGCCGGTACATGCGCGTCGATGAGTTGATGGATGAGCGTTTCGACCCCTTCAAGGCCAGCGAGGCGGCGGCTCAACTGCTGAAGCACAACCACTCGGTCCTCAGAAGCTGGCCCCTGGCGCTGACCGCATACAACCACGGGCTGTCCGGCGTATACAGCTTGACGAAGCGGTTTTCCACCAAGGATATCGGCGAGATCGTCGGCCGCTCGAAGGGAAACCGTGGTCTGGGATTCGCCTCCCGCAATTTCTACACCTCCTTCCTGGCGGCCCTGGAGGTCTCCGACCATCCCCGCCGGTATTTCCCGGCTTTGCACCCGCGCCCGCCTGCCGAGCCCTCCGGGCTTGAACTGAACGCATTCATGCCCGCAGATTCCCTGGCCAAGTCCCTGGGACTGGAACAGGAGGTGCTGCAAAAACACAACCCCGTCCTACAAATCTCGGTCTGGAGCGGCAGCAAATACATCCCCAAGGGTTACCGCGTCGTTCTGCCGCCCGAATATGACCTGGCCGCCGTTGCCGAGAAGTTGCGCCTGGCCGAGCAGGAATCCGGTTCCAGCGAGCAAAAGCCCGATATATCCCACAAGGTGAAAGCCGGGGATACCCTGTCCACCATCGCCGGGAAATATGGCATCAGCACCGCCGAACTGATCGCCATGAATCCGCTCGGGAAGAATAACCGCATACGAGTGGGCCAGACCTTGCGCCTTCCCGGCGGAAAACAGCCGGCGCCCGACGCCCTGCCGCAGGGGCAGGAAACGGCTGGAGGCACACCGGAAAAGGCGCCCCCGGTGATGGCCGATATCAAGCCTGAAGATGCCGTCATCCTTGCCGCCAACAAGGCTGCAAGCCCAGCCGGTGAGAAAAGGCCCGCCCAAGCGCAGCCCGCCGCCGAATCGGCCAAGGCTGAGCCGGAAAAGCCCAACCCCGCCGATCTGAATGAATTGGCGAACAAACAGGAGACCGCTTCCGAGCCGTCCCCCAATAACCCTGAGATCGCCGACAAGGACCGCCCCGCAGAGGAAGAGCCGGAAAAACCCGCTCCCGCCGATCTGAACCCGTTGACCGGAAAGCAGGAGGCGGTGGCAGAGAAGGCCCCGAATAACCCCGAAATCGCCAAGGAGCAACCAAAGCCGGAAGCGGAGTCCAAGCCCAAGCTCGCCACCGGCAAGGAGAAGGTGGCGAACGAGGAGCCGGAGGCAAAGGAAGAAGAACCGCAACAGACGGCCGATCCCTCCGACTACCGCGTAGCCGACGACGGCACCATCGAGGTCCAGGCGGCCGAGACCCTGGGCCACTATTCCGCTTGGCTGGATATACCCGCCGACCGGCTGAAGAAGGCCAATGGCCGCCGCTTCACCCTGGCGATCGGCCACCGGATGCGCCTGGTGTTCGCCAAGGTGAACAAGAAGTCCTTCGAACAAAAGCGCCGCGCCTATCACGACGCCATGCAATCCAGCTTCTTCAACCGCTATCGCATAGCCGCCACGCGCGAACATCGCATATCCAATGGCGACAGCCTCTGGTGGCTTGCCATCAGGCGCTACGATCTCCCCCTCTGGCTGCTGCGCCAATACAACCCGGACCTGGAGATAGAAAGCGCGCTACCGCGCGGAACGGTGGTAAAGATCCCGGTGGTGGAGAAGATCTCCGGCAAGCCCGGCCCGAAGCAATCCAAGACCGAGCGCAAGCCGGAACAGGTCGTCCGGGCCAAAAAGCCGGGCAAGTACGACCTGAAGGTTTCGGCCTTCAGACCGGTTCCGGGCCGCTCCTCCAAGGACAAATCCCAACGTAGCGCTTCACGCCCTTAATGCCGGATTAGCCTGAGAAATTTACCTGGCCATCTCGCGAGCCCGGCTACCGGCTTCGGGCCTCACTTTGGGTGGCGTTGGAATTTCAGAGGTAGGGAGCCAGGATGGATTTAGGCAAGGATGCCGGGGCGAGTTGCACAAGGGCTGTGTCGAAAAATCAGTCGGACGGGGTTACAAGGCGAGAACTGACCCTCCGTACCCTCCCAATACCCTCCCAGGGCGAGAACTGACCCTCCGTACCCTCCAACAGCTTCACATGGGAGGTGTTCTGGCGAGCGGTCAAACGTGGCCTGATCCATCCGCCTCGCATAGTGGTTGGGGTAAAACGCAACGTGTACGCTTGAGGTCACGCCTTGTGCGAAGCGAGTACAACCGAGGAACCGGATGTGGGAAAACCGCACGTCCGGGTCTGTGGCGAGGGTGCCCGGTAACGGGCATCCCTACGCCGGAATCACACCTTAATCATAATTGGGAAGCAGCAATGAACAGAAAGCCATTATCGAAAATCCAACCATTGGGGTAAGACATGTTCATGCACGTCACGCAAGCAAAATATTGCGGAGCGGGCTCTAAAATGAAGTGCAACACCTGTAGGCTAATGCCAGGGGTGTGCAAATGGGAAAGAATTATCAGCAGTTGACGACGGATGAACGGAATTTCATTCAGATTGGAAGGACACACCTTGTCTTGGAGTAATGGGGCTGATTTTGCCCCTGAATTTCTTCGGGAACAAATTGCCAAATGAATTAAGAGGGAAAGGGGACAGATTTAATTATTCCCGAAGGATGCAAGAGAGTGCGTGAAATAAATCTGTCCCCTTTTTCCGAATTGATGGAGCCAGAGGCACAGTTTGTGAGGGTTCCGAGTCGAACAATTAAGACTGAACAAGACATTGATGCTTGGTTGGCAGATGTAAAACAAACGCTAATAGATGCCCTGGCCAACGGGCCGGTTATCGTCAAATAGAGGAGCCCCCCATGATTGAACAAATCAAGCTAGAGCGATTTACAGCATTTGAGAATCTCTCGGTCTCATTTTCTCCCGGGATCAATATCATCATTGGAGAAAATGGCACCGGCAAAACGCACATGCTTAAAGCCATCTATGCTGCGTGTGACGTTAGCAAAAGCCAAAAATCTCTCGCGGACAAAGTTAATCGAGTTTTTCTGCCATCCGGCGAGCAGATCGGCCGTCTTGTTAAACGCAAAAAAGTAAGTACAACTGGCAACTTTGAAGTTACCAGGAAAATACCGAGCATCAACAAGTCGCTCGCAATTCGTCTTTCACTCTCTAATCACACCAAAGAACCTGCTAAAGCAACGGTGTCCGGTGCTTACAAGCAGTGGCAAGAGCATCCGCTTGAATCGGTGTATATCCCGGTTAAGGACATGATGGCCAACGCGCCAGGATTCCGTTCCCTGTACAGCTTGCGACATATTCACTTCGAAGAAGTTTACGCCGACATAATCGACCGGGCATTTCTAGGGTCGCTTAAAGGCCAGGCTGATGCCGATCGAAGGAAATTGCTAGAAATTCTTCAGAAGTCTATGGATGGAAAAGTCATAGCAAAGAATGAAGAGTTTTTCCTAAAGAACAAGCAGGGCGAATTGGAATTCACATTATTAGCTGAGGGAATTCGGAAACTCGGGCTGCTGTGGGTTTTGATCCAAAACGGTACTTTGTTAAACGGTACTGTTTTGATTTGGGACGAACCAGAGACCAATCTGAATCCCAAGCTCATGCGCACGGTTGTTGAAATTCTGATCGCACTACAGCACATGGGCGTACAGATATTCCTAACTACTCACGATTACTCTGTTCTTAAGGAGTTCGATCTCCAGATTTCTCAGGGCGATAAGATTCTTTTCCATAGCCTTTATAGGAACAAGAGCACAGGAGAGGTTGAAGCATCTTCCGCTGATAACTACCTTGGCATATCGCCCAATAGCATTGACGACACTTACGGTGGTTTCGTCGACCGAGAAATCGAAAAATCCATGGGGAAACTCGGCAAATGAAAATAGATGCTGATGGTTTCTCCTTCGATTTCACCGATGCGATAAATGCATTTGTCTTTGACGAAAAAGATGAATCAAAGCCAAACTATCACGGCCTGCCAATGAAGGCTGTTGATATTGTTGCTGAGTTTAGTGATGCATATATTTTTGTCGAGATGAAGGACTTCCATGATCCAGATAGTTACAACGAGGTCCTTGCTGGTGATGAAGATGATGGCAAAGCAAAACGCGCAAACTTCAAGTGGTTGAAGAACTACCTGAAGTACAAATACCGTGACACTTATATTTTCCGGCATGCCGAGGACAAGGCTGACAAACCGATTCATTACATTTGCTTGCTGACGTTTGACAACGCGCTGAATACACGATTGCAGAAATCGCTAATGCAGGAACTTCCTGTAGGGAAGGTCTCCAAACGGTGGCGGCGAGAAATCGCCAACAGTTGCCATGTTCTGAACGTCGATCGATGGAACATCAATTTCCCAAAATGGCCGGTGACTCGATCGTAATTACGGTGACACTTTACTAATATACTTAATGGATTGTATATTTAGTAAAGTGTCACCGTATCCCAGCGCCTACGTCCTTAGGGCGGGATTAGCCTGAGAAATTGTGGATTCCCCCCTCCCTTGAGGGACGCCTCCAGGGATGGAGACGGTAGGGCGACGCAGGATGCCCAAGCCGAGGGGGCAGGGGGAGGGTGTAAGTCGTTGATTTATCATGCCCCTATCCCCAGCCCCCTCCCCTATTAGGGAAGAGGGGGTATTTCTCCACAGCCTATTACCAGCCCGAGCGCGAGCCGCCACAGCCGGGGCCAGGGCCGAAACCGGCCGGGCCCACTCCCTGCAACTCCTTGCGCTGCTTTTCCGTGAGGATGGCGTCAACCTTCCGTTTGGCCTCGGTGCGGGAAAGGATCATGGCCGTCATCTGTGTGCCAGACTTTTCCGCCAATGCCTGAACGGTCTTCTGATCGGCGCCGTCGTCTGCCGCGTCACGCAGATCCCGGTGCGTCTCGCGCATGCTGTCGCCCAGCTTGCGCATCTCGCTACGCTGCTCTTTTCTCAGTTGATCGAGCTTTTCCCGTTGCTCGCCGGTCAAATCATCCAACTGGTAGAGGGCACCCATGGGGCCGCCGCCGTTGTTGCAGCCCCCCGTGCCCATCCCCATTCCCATACCCATCCCTTGGCCGCCGAAGGCGAGGGCGGCGCCGGAACCCGCCAGCAGACTGCCGGCGAGGACGGCGGCCAGGGTGTTGCGTGAAAGTTTCATGATCGTTCTCCTGGGTTGAAGTGCGGACCTGAGTGTCCGGTAATGGAAAATTAGCCCAGAGCCCCTTCAAGTTGGGTAGGGAAAGGCCAAGGAATGCAAAGAAGTGCAAAATCGGGGACCGGCGCCTTTCAACACCGGGGGATGGAGGCCAGAATAGGGGTAGAGGAGAGCAAATATGCCACGCATCCTGCTGATCGATGACGATGAAGGCCTCTGCGAGCTGTTGACCGAATACCTGACCGGCGAAGGCTTCGAGGTGGGCGCTGTGCATAATGGTCTCCAAGCCGAATCACGGGTGCAGCATGGAGACTGGGACGCCATCGTCCTCGACGTGATGCTGCCGGGCATGAACGGCTTCGACCTGCTGAAGCGACTCAAGCCTCAACTGGCTATTCCGGTGCTGATGCTCACCGCGCGGGGCGAGGACACCGATACAGTGCTCGGCCTGGAACTGGGGGCAGACGATTACGTGGCCAAGCCGGTCAGCCCCCGTGTGCTGGTAGCCCGTTTGCGCGCACTGCTGCGCCGCCAGGGCGAGGCCGTCATGGCCTCGGTGCTGCGCGCGGGCGACCTTACCCTGGACGAGGCCAGCCGTCGCGTGACCCTGAGCGGACGGGAGGTGATCCTGACGGGCGCCGAGTTCAACCTACTGGCCTTGCTGGTGCGCCATGCCGGACACCTGGTATCGCGCGATCTCCTGGCCGAGGACGGCCTCGGCCGCGGCTTGCAGGCATTCGACCGGCGCATCGAGACCCACATGGCCCAGATCCGCAAGAAACTCGGCCCCCTTCCCGACGGCTCCCCGCGCATCCAGACGGTACGAGGCGCGGGGTATCAGTACGTGGTGTCCTAATGGGCTCCCTGTTCGGAAAGATCTTTTTCAGCTTCTGGCTTGCCGCCGTGCTGCTCGCCGGCGCCATGATCGGCGTTACCCGCTTGATGGGGGCCGGGACCATCGACGAGGCGCAACGGGATCTGGCGGGATTGGCGCCCACCGTCGCCAGCCTTTGGACGGAGGGGGGGGGCGTGGCGGCGGTGATCTGGTTGCGCGGGCTACCCCTGGAAAAGCGGCCGGTCCTGCTCGACGCCAGGGGCAGGCCTGCGGCGCCGCGTCAACATTTACCGCGCCATCTGATGCGTTGGCTGCCCCACTCCCTGGAACCGGGTGTGCAGAACCTCTCCCCAGGACATGTGGCGGTGGTGGAACCGCTGCCCAATACCGATCCGCCCCTCTATCTGGCGCTGGTCTTGAGGCCGGGCCAGTTGCCCTTGATGCCCCTGTGGCTGCGCATCCTCCTTGCCCTGTTGGTGATCGCGCTGGTCAGCTACGGTCTCGCTGCCCTGCTGACGCGCCGTCTGTACCGGTTGCGGCTGGCGGCCCAGGCCCTGGCGGCAGGCGATCTCTCAGTCCGCGTAGGCCGCCGGGGTGGTGACGAGGTGGAGGCCCTGGCGCGGGATTTCGATCTGATGGCCGGACGGGTGCGGGAGCTACTGGAGACCCAGAAGCGCCTGTTGCGCGACGTCTCCCATGAATTGCGCTCTCCCCTGGCCCGGTTGCGGGTGGCCCTGGAACTGGCGGAGCGGGGCGGCGATCCCTCCAAGGCGGTGGCGCGGATCGGCAAGGAGGCCGATGAACTGGAACGGCTGATCACCCAGGTGCTCTCCCTGGCGCGGCTGGAGTCCGGCCAGGCGGCCTTGGAGCGGCGGCCCGTACCCCTGCGCGAGCTGCTGTCCAGGGTAGTGACCGACGCCGATTTCGAGGCCCAATCCAAAGGCAAGGGCGTTGCCTGCATCTCGGCTTTTGAAGTGACATTGGCGGGCGATCCGGTATCGCTCCGCTCGGCGGTCGAGAATGTGATACGTAATGCCGTTCGTCACACCCCGGAGGGCAGCCATGTGGAAGCAAGCCTGCGCGAGGAAGGCAGCGAGGCCCTGATCGAGGTGCGCGACAGGGGTCCCGGTGTACCGGAGGATCAACTGGAGGCGATCTTTTCCCCCTTTGCCCGCAGCAGCGAGGCGCGGGAGCGTAGCGGCGGCGGTTATGGACTGGGACTGGCGATCGCCAGCCGGGCCGTAGCTGCCCACGGCGGGCGGATACAGGCCCGGAATCACCCGGAAGGCGGCCTGTTGGTGACCATCAGACTGCCGCTGAGAGGAACGATAGAGTGAACGCAACCGGACAACCCATCACGGCAGCGGAGCAGAGACGCCTTTTTCTACAGGGATTGGGCGGTGGCGCCAGCCCATCGCCCCTTGGGCGGACCCTGCTCTGGCTGATCCCCCTGCTGCTTCTCGCCGGCCTCGCCTTCTGGCTGCTGCTCCCAAGCCAAGAGACAGGGGAAGCCAGCTACAAGACCGCCGAGGCGAGCCGTGGCCGGCTCATCGTCACCGTTTCCGCCACGGGCTCCTTGCAGCCCCTCAATCAGGTGCAAGTGGGCAGCGAGTTGTCGGGGACCATCGCCGGCGTCGAGGTGGACTACAACGACCGGGTCAAGCAAGGGGATATCCTGGCCCGCCTCGACACCACCATCCAGGAGGCCCGTCTGGGCGAGGCGCGGGCTGCCCTTCAATCGGCCCAGGCCAAGGAGATGGAGGCAGCGGCGACCCTGAACGAAACTCGCTTGAATCTGAAGCGCTGCGAGGAGCTGGCCCCGCGCGGCATCTGTGCCCCCAGCGAGCTGGATAAGACCCGCGCCACCCATGAACGGGCCAAAGCGGGCCAATCCATGGCCCAGGCGCAGGCGGCCCAGGCCAGGGCCGCCTTGAACGCCCAGGAGACTAATCTTTACAAGGCGGCCATCCGGGCGCCGATCAGCGGCATCGTCCTGAGCCGGACGGTGGAACCGGGCCAGACTGTGGCCGCCTCTTTTCAGACGCCAGTTCTCTTCACCCTGGCCGAAGACTTGGCGCGAATGGAACTGCTGGTGGCGGTGGACGAGGCCGACATCGGACAGATCCGGCAGGACCAGTCCGCTACCTTCAATGTCGATGCCTATCCCGACCGCCCGTTCCAGGCGCGGGTGGCCCAGATTCGCCACGCACCCAAGACCCTGGAGGGGGTGGTCACATACGAAACCCTGCTGCGGGTGGATAACGCCGACCTCTCGCTGCTGCCCGGCATGACTGCCACCGCCGAGATCCAGGTGAAGCGTATCGACGACGCCCTGCTGGTGCCCAATGCCGCCCTACGATTCACCCTGCCCGCCACCATCAAGCAGGAGACGAGCCTGGTCGGCGCCCTCCTGCCGGGCCCCCGTTTTCCGAAAGGGCAGCGAAGCCGGGAAAAGGCCGACGGCAAGGGCATTTGGGTCCTGAGCGGCGGCGAGGCCCGCCCGGTGGCCGTCAAGACCGGCGCCAGCGACGGGACCCTGACCGAAATTATCGAGGGCGATCTCCAACCCGGCGCGGCGGTGATCCTGGATGTGGTGCAGGGGAAGGGGAAGGGAGCGCCCTGATGGAAGATGCCGAGGCAGTGCCCCTGATCGAACTGCGCGGTGTGACCAAGGTCTACGGCCAGGGTCAGGCGGCAATGGCGGCCCTTCGCGGAATCGATCTGCGCATCGGCCGGGGCGAGTTCGTGGCGCTTATGGGACCGAGCGGTTCGGGCAAATCCACCACCATGAACATCCTTGGTTGCCTCGACACCCCGGACTCCGGCAGCTACCGCTTTCAGGGAATCGAGGTAGGAAGCCTGTCGCGGGGCGAGCGCGCCCTGCTACGGCGCAACTACATCGGCTTCGTGTTCCAGGGCTTCAACCTGCTGGCGCGCACCTCGGCCCTGGAGAACGTGGAGATGCCGCTCGTCTACCGGGGCGTGCCCGCCGCCCGGCGTCACGAACAGGCGCGGGCGGCCCTGGCGGCAGTCGGACTGACCCAGTGGGAGTCTCATACCTCGGCCGAGCTATCCGGCGGCCAGCAGCAGCGCGTCGCCATCGCCCGCGCCATGGTCACCGAACCCATGCTGCTGCTGGCCGACGAGCCCACCGGCAATCTCGACACGGCGCGCGGCCGCGAGGTGATGGAACTACTCTGCCGCTTCAACCGGGATCAGGGCCTGACCGTGGTGATGGTGACCCACGAAGCAGACATGGCCGCCGACGCCAGCCGGGTGGTGCGCTTCCGCGATGGCCTGGTGGAGTGGGACGAAGCAGCGGGGGAAGGCGGCTAATGTGGTGGAACGCCCTGCAACTGGCCCTACGCGCCATCCGGCGCAACCTGCTGCGCTCCTTCCTGACGGTGCTGGGCATCGTCATCGGTGTCGCCTCGGTGATCACCATGGTCAACCTGGGCAGCGGCGCCACCGCCCAGGTGAGCGCCCAGATCGCCAGCCTCGGCAGCAATCTGCTCATGGTGCGGTCGGGCCAGCGCGTGGGCCCTGGCGTGCGTTCCGCCGCGCCGCCTTTCAAGCTGGAGGACGCCGAGACCCTCCGCCGGGAGATCGGCGGCCTCAATGCCGTGGCCCCCACCTCCGCCCAGGCCGTCACCGCGATCTTCGGCAACACCAACTGGTCCACCACGGTCACCGGCGTGGACAACAACTATTTCAAGGCGCGCGACTGGCATTTGGCCGATGGCCGCCTCTTCAGCCTCGGCGAACTGCGGACCGGCAAGGCGATCTGCATCATCGGCTCCAGCGTGCGGCGGGAACTCTTCGGCGCCCAGGACCCCATCGGCGCCAAGATCCGATTGAAGAACGTCTCCTGCGAGGTGGCGGGGCTGCTGGCGTCCAAGGGCCAGAGCAGCATGGGCTCCGATCAGGATGATCTGATCCTGATACCGCTACGCATGTTCTGGCGCCGCATCGCCGGGGACCAGAACCTGGGCATGATCCAGCTCTCCGCCCGCGAGGGCGTCTCGACCGCCAAGGTGCAGCGCGAGGTGGAACGGCTCCTGCGGGAACGCCGCCATATCGCCCCCGGCGAGGACGACGACTTCAGCGTCATGGACATGAAACAGATCGCCGACACCCTCACGGGGACCACCAAGGTCCTCACCGGCCTGCTCGGTGCCGTGGCTGCGGTAAGCCTCCTGGTCGGCGGCATCGGCATCATGAATATCATGCTGGTCTCGGTCACCGAGCGCACCCGCGAGATCGGCATCCGCCTCGCCATCGGCGCCCTGGAGCACGAGGTGCTGCTGCAATTCCTGGTGGAAGCGGCGGTGCTCTCCTCCTTCGGCGGCCTCTTCGGCATCCTGCTCGCCCTGGCCGCCACCAGCCTCCTGGCCGGACTGATCCAGGTTCCCCTGATCATCGACCCGGCGATCATCCTCATCGCCTTCTTCTTCTCCGCCGCCATCGGTGTCATCTTCGGCTATTTCCCCGCCCGCCGCGCCGCCCGCCTCGATCCCATCGAGGCATTGCGGCATGAGTGATATACGCATTCCAGGAGAGGGGCTCACCGGATATCCAGCTTCTGGATTACCTTTTTGTCATCTTAGCGTCAGCCCTCTGTCATCCTGCCCCGGCGATACTTAAGGCAATCAACACCGGTCATCTCAAGCCTCATGCAACTTCGCCATTCCTTCTTCATCGTTCAAAGTACCTCGCACGCGGTTTTGCGGGCCGGCCTGCTGCTTTGCGCGATGGTCCTGCCTGTTGCTGCTTTCGCCCATGGCGGCGAGGATCACAGCCACGGGGACGAGGCCGCTTCCCCGGCCGCCCCGAATCTTTCCGCCGGTGGCGGGGTGCGTCTGGAACTGCAATCCTCGGATGTGGAGCTGCTCGGCATCGTCCTTGACGGCAAGCTGACCCTCTATGTGGACCGGTTTTCCACCAACGAACCCATCCCCGATGCAACGGTGGAGCTGGAAAGCAAAGGGAAAAAGCTGGTGATGAAGGCCAATGCCAACGGGATCGCGGAAGGAGATGCCGGCTGGCTTGCCGATCCGGGCCGCTACGAGGTCCTGGCGACAGTGCAGGCGAAGGGGTTGAACGATCTGCTGGTGGGTATTTGGCAGATTCCCGATCCGAATGCGGACGGCGGGCCGGAGTCGAGGCCCTGGTGGCGGTTCTGGGGCAGCCTGCTGGAAAAGACGCTGCTGCCGAAAATGGCCTTTGCCCACGGCGGCGAGGAGCACAGCCACGGGGGGGGCGCCGCAGCCACTCCCCCTTTGGCCGGATCGGGGAATAAGCCGGCCCGCCTTCCCGACGGCAGCCTGTTTCTGCCCAAGCCGGTCCAGCGCCTGCTGGCGATCCGCACGACGCTGAGCATGCCGCAGACCCTGGCCCTGACCGTGCAGCTCAATGGGGTGGTGGTGACCGACCCCAACGCCAGCGCCACCGTGCAACCCCTGATGAGCGGGCAGTTGCTGGCCCCTGAGGGCGGTTTTCCGTCCATAGGCAGCCGCGTGGAGAAGGGGGCTGTGCTGGCCATACTGGAACCTGCGGCCAGCAACACGGACAAGGGGGATCAGCAGGACAAGATCGCCGAATTGCGCAGCCTGCTGGGCCTGGCCGAGAAAAAGGCGGAGCGCCTGACGAGCATTGCCGGGCTGGTCTCGGAGATGGACGTGGATGCCGCCCGCAACGAGTCCGATGTGCTCAAGGCGCGTCTACAAGCCTTGCAGGGCAGCCTGGCCCAACAGCCGGAAACCTTGCGGGCGCCGCTGGCCGGCATCATCAGCACCGCCAATGTGATGCTGGGACAGCAGGCCAATGCCGGAGACAAGTTGTTTACCATCATCGACCCCAGCCGCTTGCAGGTCGAAGCCCTGACTTACGATCCCGGCCTTGCCTGGCGCATCGGCGGGGCCTCCGCCATGATCGAGGGGCAAAGGGTCGCTCTGGAGTTCGTGGGCGCCAGCCAGCAACTGCGCAATCAGGCGCTACCGCTCCGATTCCGGGTCAAGGCCTCCCCCCTGGTCATGAGCGTGGGGCAGCCGGTCAAGGTGGCGGTGCAAACCAAGCAGCAGATAAAGGGCGTACCGCTGCCCGCCGCCAGCCTGGTGCATGACGGCCAAATGGAACCGGTCCTCTGGGTAAAGACCTCGGCGGAGCGCTTTACCCCCCACAAGGTCAAGTCACAGCCGCTGGACGTAGATACCCTGGCGGTGCTGGAGGGCCTGCCCGCCGGCAGGGTGCGCGTCGTGACTCAGGGCGCGGCCTTGCTGGGCCAAGTACGCTAGGGCGGTCCCATGTTCAACGCAATCATCCAAGCCAGTTTGCGCAACCGCCTGTTCGTCTTGGCGGGCGCGGCGCTGTTGCTCCTGTACGGGTTGTTTACCCTGTCCCGCCTGCCGGTGGACGTGTTGCCGGACCTCAATAAACCCACCGTGACCCTGATGACCGAGGCACACGGCATGGCCCCCGAGGAGGTGGAGCAACTGATCTCCTTCCCGCTGGAAACGGCCATGAACGGTCTGGAGGGCGTGACCCGCGTGCGTTCGGTCTCCGGGGTGGGTCTGTCCATCCTGTTCGTGGAATTCGCCTGGGGGACGGACATCTACCTCAACCGCCAGCAGGTGGCCGAGCGGCTGGGCGCGATCGCCAGCCAGTTGCCCGTCGGGGCCTTGCCCAAGATGTCGCCGATCAGCTCGATCATGGGGGAGATCCTGCTCATTGCTTTGACGGTGGAGGAGCCTGACGCCTCGGGAGGCAAGAAGGGCATAGGCCCGATGGAGGCGCGGGACTTGGCGGACTGGGTGGTGCGCCCGCGCCTGCTGGCGATTCCGGGCGTATCGCAGGTGATCCCCATGGGCGGGGACGTGCGCCAATACCGCATTACCCCGGACGTGGGGAATATGGAGCGCCTCAGCATCAGCCTCGATCAGATCGAGTCGGCATTGAGAGGATTCGCGGCAAACACCAGCGGCGGCTTTCTGGAGGCCCACTCCCAGGAATGGCTGATTCGCCATATCGGGCGGACCACGCGGCTGGAGGACATGCGTAATCTGGTGGTTGCCCACCGGGAGGCTGTGCCGATCCTGTTGCAGCAGGTGGCGGAGGTCGATTTCGCCGCCGGGGTGAAGCGTGGGGCCGCCGGCTTCATGGGCAGGCCCGCCGTGATTCTGTCGGTGCAGAAGCAGCCGAGCGTGGATACGGTACGGCTGACCGGCGAGGTGGAAACGGCCCTGGCGGAGCTTGGCCGCAGTCTTCCGACCGGGGTGAAGCTGGACAACATCCTGTTCAAGCAGGCCAGCTTCATCGAAAACGCCATCCGCAACGTGGAGGAGGCCTTGCGCGACGGCGGCGTCATGGTTGTGGTGGTGCTCTTCCTGTTCCTGCTGAACCTGCGCACCACGCTGATTTCCCTGACCGCCATCCCCCTCTCCCTGCTCGCGGCGGGACTGGTGTTTTACGCCTTCGGCCTCTCGGTCAACACCATGACCCTGGGCGGGCTGGCCATTGCCCTGGGCGAGCTGGTGGATGACGCCGTGGTGGACGTGGAAAACGTGTTGCGCCGCCTGCGCCAGAATGCGGCCCTGTCCCAGCCGCGCCCGGTGCTGGGGGTGATCGCGGCGGCCTCCCGCGAGGTGCGCTCCGGTGTGGTGTACGCCACGCTGATCGTAGTGCTGGTGTTCGTTCCCCTGTTCTTTCTGGCAGGGATCGAGGGGCGGTTGTTCACCCCGTTGGGGATCGCCTATGTCGTGTCCATACTGGCGAGCCTGCTGGTGGCGGTCACGGTGACGCCGGTGCTCTGCTATTACCTTCTGGGTAAGGGGGACGCGGGACGGGGGGCGCATGGCGACTCCCCCCTCGTCCGGTTCCTCAAGCGCCTGGACGAACGCCTGCTGCACGCCTCGTTCCCTCGCAGCGGCCTGCTGCTCGGCGCCGCCCTGGCGCTGGTCGTCACGGCGACCGCCAGCATCCCTTTCTTCCCCAAGGCGTTCCTGCCGGCCTTCAACGAGGGCACCCTGACCATCACCCTGATGCTGCAACCGGGGATCTCCCTGACCGAGTCCGGCCGTGTCGGCGCCCTGGCGGAACAGTTGCTGCTGCAAGTCCCGGAGGTCAAGCAAGTCGGGCGCCGCACCGGGCGGGCGGAACTGGACGAGCATGCGGAGGGGGTGCATACCAACGAAATCGAGGTGGACTTACAGCCATCGGACCGCCCGCGCGAGGTGGTGCTGGCGGATATCCGCGGCCGTCTGTCGGTCATCCCCGCCTCTCTCAACATCGGCCAGCCGATTTCCCACCGCCTGGATCACCTGCTGTCCGGCGTAAGGGCGCAGATCGCGCTGAAGGTCTTCGGGGACGACACCGACAGCCTGCGCGGTCTGGCGGCCGAGTTGCAGGCCCGTCTGGCGGCTATCCCAGGGGTGGTGGATCTGCAACTGGAGAAGCAGGTTCGCATTCCGCAGTTGCAGGTTCGGGTGGATTACGACAAGACGCAGCAATACGGCGCTACCCCCGCCAGCATCAACACCGCCCTGGAGACCCTCGCCAACGGCGAGACCCTGACCCAGGTGATCGACGGCAACCGCCGCGCCGACGTGGTGATCCGCCTGCGGGACAGCGACCGGACCGCCGGGGGCTTGCGCAACCTGCTGGTGGAGACCCATTCAGGCTACATCCCCTTGCGCATGGTCGCCGGCATCGAGGAGAGCAGCGGCCCCAATCAGATTCTGCGCGAAAACGGCCGCCGCCGCATCGTGCTGTCGGCCAACGCGGCAGAAGGGGCCGATATGGCCGAGGTAATCCGGGCCATTCGCGCGGAGCTGGAACGGTTTCCCCTGCCCGAGGGCTATTTCACCCGACTGGAAGGCCAGTTCCAGGCCCAGGAAGAGGCCAGCCAGTTGATCGCCGTGCTGGGCCTGGTGTCGTTGACGCTGGTGTTTCTGGTGCTCTACAGCCGTTATCAATCCGCCGTGCTGGCGGCCATCATCATGGGCAACATTCCCCTGGCCATGGTAGGCGGCGTGGCGGCGCTCTGGCTCGCCGGGCAGACCCTTTCCGTCGCCAGCATGGTGGGCTTCATCACCCTGGCGGGCATCAGCACCCGCAACGGCATTCTCAAGATCAGCCACTACATCAACCTGGCCTTGCACGAGGGCGAAACCTTCGGCATCCCCATGATCGTGCGCGGCAGCCTGGAACGGCTGGTGCCGGTGCTGATGACAGCATTGGTGGCGGCCTTCGCGCTCCTGCCGCTGCTGCTGGCGGGTGGGGATCCGGGCAAGGAGATCCTCCATCCGGTCGCGCTGGTGATTTTCGGCGGGCTGGTCAGCTCCACCCTACTGGATACGCTCCTTACCCCCGTGCTGTTCTGGCGCTGGGGCGAGAAGCCTTTGATGCAACTTTTAGCCAATCGAGGAGATAACGATGAAATTGCTTAAAAAACTGGGGTTTGTTGCCGCCCTGCTCCTGTCGGCCAATGCGCTGGCCCATACCGACGAGTACCTGGATACCCAGGCATCGCCCCACGGCGGGCAGGTGCGCATGACAGCCACCCACCATCTGGAACTGGTGATCGAAGGAAAGGAGATCCGGCTGTATGTCATGAACCACGGCAACGAATCCATGCCCAGCGCCGGGATGGATGCCATCGCGACGGTGCTTTCCGGCGGCGCCAAGGTGGAGGTAAAGCTGACGCCGGTGGAACCCAACCTGCTGAAGGGATCGGGTGAATTCACGGCCAGCGACGACATGAAGGTCGTGGTCTCCATCCCTTCCATCGGCCAGCAGGCCCGGTACACCCCGTTCCAGAAAGCTGAGGCTGCTGGCAGCGGCATGCCTATGCAGGAAATGCAGAACCAGGGCATGGAAGGGATGAAGATGCCTGCGGGTGGTATGCATCATTGATGCTGGGATCGGGCCGCTCAGGTTTCCTTGTGGCGCCCGATCTTTTCTGATATAAATACGCGCCTTTCAGCCCTGACCCGTATCAGGCAGCCGAATCGAATCATCGGCAAAAAGAATAGACTCATCGAGGAAAAGAAAATGTCCCGTGTTTGCCAGGTAACAGGTAAGCGGCCCGCAGTGGGCAACAACGTATCGCACGCCAACAACAAGACCAGGCGCCGCTTTCTGCCCAATCTCCACTATCATCGCTTCTGGGTCGAGAGCGAGGGCCTCTGGGTCCGTCTGCGCCTCACCTGCAAGGGGATGCGTATCATCGACAAGAAGGGCATCGACGCCGTGTTGGCCGACATCCGTGCCCGTGGCGAAAAGGTTTAAGGGGAACCCATATGCGCGACAAGATCAAGCTCGTATCCAGTGCTGGTACCGGCCACTTCTACACCACGACGAAGAATAAGCGGAACATGCCCGGCAAGATGGAGATCAAGAAATTCGATCCCAAGGTCCGTCAGCACGTGATGTACAAGGAAGCCAAAATCAAGTGAGTCCCTTGGGGGACCACAGAAAACCGCCGGTCAACGGCGGTTTTTTTTGCCCTGACGATTATCCCGCCTAACGGCCGTAAAATTCGCCAGAGGTAGTCGTTTTGAAGGGCTCGGCGGCGCCCTCAGGGGTGACCTGAATGTCGAAAGCGACCTTCTCACCTGTGACGACGCCGAACACGCCGATATAGTAGATGGCGCTCTCTTCGCGTATTTCCCTCATCTCCACTTCTTCCCGCTGGCCCGTGAGACGCTTCAGGTTGACCTGCACCTTGGCGGCCGTGGCTGTTCCCGTGGTTCCAGCCTGTTCCTTGATCAGACTGATATTGATCATGCCCCTGTTGGGGCTGCGGGTAATGCCGTAGGCCTTGGCGATATCGGGGGCGAGTGTGTCGGTGGTCAGTGTGGCGTGATGAATGCTGTATCCACCCACGCGGGTGCTGTCCTCGGCGAGGAGGGGAAGGGACGCGGCGAGCAGTATCAGGATACCGAGGATCGGGAGTTTGTGTTGCATGGCGTGAGCCTCCTTGGGCTGTGAACCGAGCACTCTAAAATTTCAACAATAGCAGCTCATGGCTTGGGTGGGGCCGATGCCCTGAAAAAGCCAGGGAAATTCAGGCCGCCGGTCTGCTAATTGCTGGCCACAAGCCGGGGCCGGGGCCGTTCGGCAGACGGGGCTTCGGCGCTGACACTTTTGAAGAGCCGGCCTTGCATGCGCTTAAGCTTTTCAAGCTCCACCTCGACGGCCTCCCTGTGATTATCCAGTTCCTCGACACGGCTGTTGAGGGTGCTTCGGGACTGGGCGATCTTTTTCAGGTCGGTGATCTTCCGGTCGAGCAGGTCCTTATGATCCCTGATCTGGTATTTCAGCGGCTCAAGGGATGCTATGGTCCAGCCGTTGGCCTCCTTGGCTGCGTCGGCAAAGACCCTGCGCGCCTGATCGACGATGGCGTTGAAAAAGCGCTTAATGACGAAGTGCTTCTCGGTCAGCGCCATGAGGGTACTGTTGCGGAAGATCTCGGCCTCTTGATGCAGCATTTCCAGTTGCACACGGTATTTCATCACCGAGAACATGCGCGGCTGGATGATATTGAACCCATGGTCATCCTGGAACCGCCGATAGATGCTGCGCACCAGGCGCCGGGTCTCCTCGACCTGGGCAGTGACCTCTTCCATGCGTGTATTAAGCTGATCAAAGAGGGAGCGCATGCTCTTTTTTAGGCCGGCCGTGGTCCAGTTGCCCTGCATCAGGCCGTGGGCCTCATTGATCATCTTGTCGAGAGACTCGATGCTGAGCGCCCGGCGAAGGTCTTCCGCCTGACCCTGCAAGGTCTTCTGGCTGGAGAGGAAGCTGCCCACGTTCTGCTTGTACTTGACCTTCTCATCCGAGGTCTCCGACAGCATGTGTTCGATCATGGCGTCGCTCTTATCCGTCAACTCCAGCAGCTCCGTGCGCTGCTTTTGAACGCTCCCCAGTTTTTCGCTGACCAGACTGACGCTGTTGCTCAGCATGTCGCCGAGGCTGTTGCTCAAAACCTCTGCCAGTATTTGCTGCCGGGTGGAGAGGATGTCCTCGGAGAGGTAATCCTCTATTTCGAGCAAGGCGCTCCGCTTCATCAAGGCGGCATCCCGCTTGATCTTTGCCACCAGGGCCTTTTGTGCCGAGACGGGAAACACGGTTCCCTCGGGGATGTCGAGCAGCTTGGCGGTCGAACTGCGCTGCCGGGCGATGGTGCTGTTGATGGCGGCCTCGGTCTGCAATTCGTCGTCCCAGAGGGTATCGATCTTATTGAGCGCGACCAGGATGCCCCGGTGGCGCCCCCTCTGGAAACCCTGAATGTGGTGTTGCCACATCTCCAGGTCACTACGGGTGACGCCGGTATCGGCGGCAAGCACAAAGAGGATGGCCTGGGCAGCCGGCAACATGCTCAGGGTCAATTCAGGTTCGCTACCCAGGGCGTTGAGGCCTGGCGTATCCAGTACCCGCAGCCCCTTCTTCATCAGCGGATGGGGAAAGCTGAGCAGTGCGTGGCGCCACTTGGGGATCTCGATGTAGGCGGCATTGGAACCTTCGTCGGACATGGCCATATCGTGGGCCGAAAGACCGAGCCGGTGGGCCTCCTCTATGCTGACCTTCTTGGTCCGCTTGACCTCCTTCAAAGTCTGCTCCAACTGGTCGGGGGAGTTGATGTCGAGCGGAAAATGGACCCAGGCGTCCGGTTCGTTCTTGTAGCTGGAGAGTGAACGCTGGTACTGGCGCGTCTCGATGGGAAGGGTCTTCAGGTAGGCCTCGCCCTTCGCGTGGTCGTAGAACATCTCCACCGGGCACATGGTTGTCCGCCCGGCGCTGGAGGGAAGCAGGCGGCGGCCGTAATCGGCGAAGAAGATGGCGTTGATCAGTTCGGTCTTGCCACGGGAGAACTCAGCGACGAAGGCGATGGTGAGTTCATCTTTCTTTAAGGCGCTCAGGCCGTAGCGGATGCGTTCCTCGGCCTCCGCCGAGAGCATTTTGTGGGTTCTCAGCCAAGTGTGATACTCCAGAATGGTTCTCGCGAGGTGTTCCTTCCATTCCTTGAGCGCGCCAAGCTGTTTGTCGAGGGCAATGCTGTGCATTGGTTCCGTTTCGGCTGTTTTGGGGTTACTGCTTACTCACATCCGGCGGGATGCCATGAATCGTTGCTATCCGAGTATAGCCCGAAAAGGGCAACAGGGGCCATTCGTCGTCACGAATGGCCGATAACCATCTGTAATTCGGGGGGAATCCGCTTTGGCTGCCGTATGCGGACGCGCTTGCCGCGCGAGGTCTCACCGGTCTCGATCAAAACATCTCTGAGCGGAACGCCGAAGGCCTTGGAGAGAAACCGCTGCAAATGCTCGTTGGCCTTGCCATCGACCGGGGGCGCGGTGATGCGGATCTTGAAGGCGTCGCCATAGGGTTCGGCAAAGGTATCTCTGCTGGCCTTGGGTTGTATCCGCAGGCGCAGCAGCAGGTCATCCTTTTCCCATTGATACCAGGACTCCACGGATTCAGAGGCCCTGCGGCATCCCGGTAACCATCCGCAAGGGCGGCATCAGCAGCATCTCCAGCAGGTAGAGGCTGATGATCGCGGCCATGGGCGACAGATCCACCCCGGACACCGGCGGGATAAGCCTCTGAAGCGGCGCCAGAATGGGATCTGTCAGGCTGTGGAGCAGACTGTTCACCGGATTGTAGGGGTCAGGACTGACCCAACTGAGGACCGCTTGAATAATGACGGCGAAGAGAAAGATGTTGAGGGTCAATTCGATCAGTGCCGGGATGGACCAGAGCAGAGGAGCCCATAGGGGATAGCTGGACCCGGCCAGCAGCAGGACGAGGGCGATCTCGATGGCCTTCAGCAGCCAGGCGAGCAACAGGGAGGCCGAGTCCAGTCCAAGCATCGGCGGGACGAATCGTCGCAAGGGGCGCAGGACGGGGTGGGTCATCTTGACGATGAGCTGCGAGACCGGGTTGTAAAAGTCAGCCCGCACCCACTGGAACAACAACCGCAAGACAACCGCCAGAATGTATAGCCCAAACAGGGTCTGGACCAGAAAAATGGCGGGATTCGTCAGATATCCGTTACTCATGCCTTCCGCCCATGATGTCCGACAGTTCTTCCGAGCGAATCTTGGCCCCCTTCAACGCCTCGGCGAAGAGCTTGCGGATGCCCCCCTGTTCGAGAATCCCGATGGCCCGTTCCGTGGTGCCGCCAGGGGAAGTGACCTTTTGCCGCAAGATGGCGGTGCTTTCCGGGCTTTCCAAAGCCAGGCGTGAGGCTCCCAGCGCGGTTTGCAGGGTCAGGAGGCGGGCACTGTCCGGCGAAAGGCCCAACTCGACCGCCGCCTGCTCCAGGATCTCCATCACCAGAAAGAAATAGGCGGGACCACTGCCGGAGAGGGCGGTGACAATATCCATCTTTGCCTCGTCCTCCACCCACTGAATCAGCCCGACGGCACGCATGATCGACTCGGCGAGATTGCGCTGCCGTGGATTGATACCCGGACCCGCGTGCAAAACCGTGGCGCCCGATTGAATCATGGCCGGCGTATTGGGCATGGCCCTGATCAGCCACACATCCCCGCCGAGCCATTCCCGGAGCGCCTGCTCGCGAATACCGGCGGCAATGGAAACGAAAAGGGGCTTCTGGCCGCCGAGGCTTGCCGCCAGATCGACCGCCACATCCCGCATGACCTGGGGTTTCACGGCAAGGACAACCACTTCCGCCTGCCCCGCTGCATCCGCATTGCTCGCGCAAAGCTTGATGCCGAAGCGCCCCGCCAAGGCCGCCGCTGTTTCGGGGCTGGGCTCGCTGACCAGGATGCTGCGAGGGGCGTGTCCGTTGGTGATAAGTCCGCCGATGAGGCTGGCGGCCATGTTGCCGCCACCGATGAAAGCGATAAGGGTTTGCTCGTTCATGGATTCTTCTTCGTCAAAGTCACGTCGTGGTCATGGCCAAGCGCCATGGATGATTGGGATTTTACCCTAGTCTCTTATGACTTCACCTTTTACCTGACCGCCCATGGGACGAGATGACCGGCCCCGGAAGATGAAAAAAAGGCAGGTCGGCCTTCAGGCCCACTGCGGCGCCGATGGACAGCCTGAAGGCCGGCCTACCCACCAGGTCTTTTCACGCTGAATTTTCATGAAATCTGTTTGACGAACAGTTTGGAATTGCGGCGCAAGTTGTAAAACTCCCGCTTCTTTTGCGGCAGTCCTTCCAGTGGACAGGCTTCGAAGCCGCGTTCCTGGAACCAATGTGCGGTCTGGGTGGTTAGAACGAAAAGCGCCTTCAATCCCTGGGCGAGGGCAGTTCGCTCCATGTGTTTCAGGAGATCGTCTCCACGTCCAGCATCGCGATAGTCGGGATGGACCGCAACGCAGGCGAGTTCGGCCATGACTGCCTCGGGGTAGGGATAGAGCGCGGCGCAGGCGATCACCGTCTCATCCCGCTCCACCACCACAAAGCAGTCGATCTCGGTCTCCAACAGTTCCCGCGAACGCTTGACCAAAATCCCCTTCTCTTCGAGGGGAGCCAGCAGCGCCAGGATACTGCCGACATCTTCAATGACGGCAGGACGGATGGTTTCATGGGGCGTCGTCGTCAAGAGCGTACCCACCCCTTCGCGAGTGAAGAGTTCCTGCAATAGGACTCCATCGGTGCGCCTTTGCAGCAGATGGACCCGCTTCACCCCGTGGCGGCAGGCATTAACCGCCGCCGCAATCTGCTGGCCTGCCTCCTCGGCCAACTTCCTTTCGGCGAGCAGCAGCTCGGCCTCTTGCGGAAGAAGATGCGAAACCACCCTCCCTTTGCCGTCGAGCAGTTCCTCACCCTCTTGCAGGAGGATCAGCTTGTCGGCGTTCAGCGCTGCGGCCACGGCCCCGGCCAGCTCGGCGGCCGCCAGATTGAAGACCTCACCGGTGGGGGAGTAGCCCAAGGGCGGGACCAGAGCGATGGACCCCTCATCCAGCCGCTGACGGATGGCCGCGTCATCGATCCGGCGCACGATTCCGGTATGGCAATAGTCGATGCCGTCGCGAATGCCCAAGGGCCGCGCGGTGACAAAATTACCGGAACTGACACGGATGCGGGCGCCGGCCATGGGCGAGTTGGCCAGGCCCATGGAGAGACGCGCCTCGATCTCGACACGCAGAAACCCAGCAGCCTCCTTGACGCAAGCCAGCGCGGCATCGTCGGTAATGCGCAGGCCGTTGAGGACACGCATTTCGGCCTGACGTTCCGCCAGGCGCTGCTCGATCTGGGGCCTCGCCCCGTGGACCAGAACCAGCCGGATACCCAGGCCCTGCAACAGGGCGATGTCGTGGATCAGCCCCGAAAACCCCCGCTCGTCCAGCAAAACCTCGCCGCCGAAATAGATGACGAAGGTCTTGCCCCGGTGGGCATGGATATAGGGGGTCGAGTTACGAAACCAATCGACGAAGCCGTTGACGTTGCTCATCACTTTCATAGAAACCAGAGTTTAAGTACCAGGGCCAGAATGATTCGGAATCGATTCCGATCTTGAATTCTGAGTTCCAGATGGTTTCAATTCAATGGGTTATTTCAGGCATGAACACAAGCGAGGTGTATGTGCTGACAACCTACCCCCCTCAATAAGGGGGGAAGTCAATGCTCAGCCTCTTACTAGGACCGCTGGATTCCCCTCGAAAATAGGAATTTTCTGACACGAAAACATTGTTGATCTGGATCAACCTGATTCAATCCGACAGGCAAAACCGCCTCACCAATTCCCGGATCAATCCGATGGCTGGCTGGATCTGCTCCAGGGCGAGGTATTCGTCGGGTTGATGGGCCTGGTCGATGGAGCCCGGCCCCAGGATCACCGTTTCCATCCCCATGTCGTTAAAGTAAGGGCCTTCGGTGGCGAAGGCCACGGCACCGGCGGTGTGGCCGGTGAGTTCTTCCGTGGCGCGGACGATGGCGGCTTCGGCTGGGGTCTCCATGGCCGGGACGCCGCTGAACAGGCGCTTGATCTCCAGCTCCAGGCCGGTGGGTTCGATGAGGGTCTTGAGGCGCCCCTCCAGCTCGCCGCGCAGATCGTCCAGGGAGATGCCGGGCAGGGGGCGCAGGTCGATGTGCAGCTCGCAGTGACCGCAGATGCGGTTGGGGTTGTCGCCGCCGTGGATATGGCCCAGGTTGAGAGTGGGTACTTCCACCGCGAACAGGGGGTTGCGGTAGCGGCACTGTAACTCCTCGCGCCATTGCAGCAGATCGCCGATGACCCGATGCATGCCCTCCAGGGCACTATTGCCAAGTGAGGGATCGCTGGAGTGGCCGGAACGCCCGCCTAGCCGGATCGCCTCCATGGCGATGCCCTTGTGGCTGCGAATGGGTCTTAGACCGGTCGGCTCACCGATCACCACATGGCGGCCCAGACGAGCCCCCAGTCCGGCGAGGGCCTGGGCGCCGCACATGCTGCTCTCCTCGTCGGCGGTGGCGATGAGGGTCAGGGGCCGGCTGATCCGGTCGAGGGGGAGTTCCCGCAAGGCCTCGATCACAAGGGCGAAAAAACCCTTCATGTCGGCCGTGCCCAGGCCGTGCAGCCGCTGGTTGCGCTCCGTCAGACGGAAGGGGTCGCTGCTCCAGCGATTGTCGTCGAAGGGCACGGTGTCGCTGTGGCCCGAGAGCACCAGTCCTTCCGGGCCGCTGCCACGGGAGGCGATCAGATTGAATTTACCGGGATGGTTGGGGATGGCCTGTATCTGGGTGCTAAACCCGAGATCACCCAGCCAGACATCAAGTAGTTCGATCACGCCCAGGTTGCCCTGGTCCCAGCGGGGATTGACGCTGCTCACGGAGGGCGCGGCGATCAGGCCTTCAAGCATGGCGAGGAGTGGGGGTGGGCTCATGGGGGAATTGTGCTTGGCGCCAGCGCCCGCGTCTATCGCATTGGCCCGGTGGAATGGGCATAATCGGCCTTTTCCCAGATCCAGCCGCCGGAGGAAGACATGCCCCAGTATCGCTCCCGTACCACCACCCATGGCCGCAATATGGCGGGCGCAAGGGCGTTGTGGCGCGCCACCGGCATGTCGGACCTCGATTTCGAAAAGCCGATCATCGCCGTCGTCAACTCCTTTACCCAGTTCGTGCCCGGCCATGTCCACCTGAAGGATATGGGCCAATTGGTGGCTCGGGAAATCGAACGTGCCGGTGGCGTGGCCAAGGAGTTCAACACCATCGCTATCGACGACGGTATCGCCATGGGCCATGGAGGCATGCTCTACTCCCTGCCCTCGCGGGAGCTGATCGCCGATTCGGTCGAATACATGGTCAATGCCCATTGCGCCGACGCCCTGGTCTGCATCTCCAACTGCGACAAGATCACCCCCGGCATGCTGATGGCCGCCCTGCGGCTCAACATCCCCGCCGTCTTCGTCTCCGGCGGCCCCATGGAGGCGGGCAAGGTGCGACTGGCATCCAAGGGCAAGGTCAAGCTGGATCTAGTGGATGCCATGGTCGCCGCCGCCAACCCGGCCGAGACCGACGAGGACGTGGCCGCCATCGAGCGCTCCGCCTGTCCCACCTGTGGCTCTTGCTCCGGCATGTTCACCGCCAATTCCATGAACTGTCTGGCAGAGGCCCTGGGGCTGGCCCTGCCGGGCAACGGTTCCCTGGTGGCGACCCATGCCGGCCGCAAGCAGCTCTTTCTGGAGGCTGGCCGTCTGGTGGTCAACCTGGCCAAGCGCTGGTACGAACAGGAGGACGCTGGCGTCCTGCCGCGTTCCATCGCCACCTTCGAGGCCTTCGAGAACGCCATGTGCCTGGATATCGCCATGGGCGGTTCCACCAATACCGTGCTGCATCTCCTGGCCGCCGCCCACGAGGCGGGCGTCAATTTCAGCATGCAGGACATCGACCGGCTGTCGCGCAAGGTCCCCAATCTCTGCAAGGTGGCCCCTTCCACTCAGCAATACCACATGGAGGATGTGCATCGCGCCGGTGGCGTTTTCGGCATCCTGGCCGAGCTGGACCGGGGCGGTCTGATCCATCGCGATTGCCGGACCGTGCATAGCAAGAGCATGGCCGAGGCCCTGATCCGCTGGGACGTGGCAACCACCATCGAGAAAGAGGCGAAGCAGCGCTTCCTGGCCGGACCCGCCGGCATTCCGACCCGCGAGGCCTTCAGTCAGGAATACAACTGGCCCAGCCTGGACCTGGATCGCGCCAATGGCTGTATCCGGGACATGGAGCACGCCTACTCCAAGGACGGCGGCCTGGCCGTCCTGTTCGGCAATCTGGCCGAACAGGGCTGTATCGTGAAAACTGCGGGGGTGGACGAGTCTATCCTGAAGTTCAGCGGCCCGGCGCGGGTGTTCGAGAGCCAGGATGCCGCAGTGGAGGCGATCCTGGCAGACCAGGTCAAGGCCGGCGACGTGGTCATCATCCGTTACGAGGGTCCCAAGGGCGGCCCCGGCATGCAGGAGATGCTCTATCCCACCAGCTATCTGAAGTCGAAGGGATTGGGAAAGGTCTGTGCCCTGATTACCGATGGCCGTTTCTCCGGCGGTACCTCCGGCCTTTCCATCGGCCATTGCTCACCCGAGGCCGCGCAGGGTGGCGTCATCGGGCTGGTGCAGGAGGGGGACGGCATCGAGATCGATATTCCCAATCGCTCCATCCGGGTTGCTGTCTCCAGCGGGGAGCTTGAGGAACGCCTCAAAGCCATGGAAGCCAAGGGGGCAATGGCCTGGCGGCCGGAGAACCGGGATCGGACCGTCTCACAGGCGCTCCAGGTCTACGCCGCTATGACTACCTCGGCGGCCCAGGGCGCCGTGCGGGATCTGTCGCAGTTGAAGAGATAACCGCCAGCCCCCTCTCCCCTTTTGTAAGGGTGAGGGGGCTAAACATTTCGGAGTTGCGCTGAGAATCGCCTTTGCCGGCCTGAGGGCCGGACTGCCCTCTCAACATCAGACAAGATCCTTTTTCATTCCCTTGCGCTGGCAGTGGGGACAGATGTGGCGTTCGCCCTCTGCCTGCCAACCCGCCTGGCGGGCGTCGTCTTCACTACCATCGAACCAGGCGCGGCCATCGGAGATGCGGCGGCCCATGCTAGGGTCGTCCCAGCGCGACCGCCGCCGTTCCTCGACATGGCGTATCGCCATGGGATTGCAGAGGTCGCAGAAGACGAATGCGCGGATGCTCATGGCTAGGTCGTATGGCCTAAAAACCGCTCAGGTAGGATGAATTCTGGCGCCTGGAGGTGCGAAGATTGGGGAGGACGAGCCCAACCAGCATGCCGACCAGGAGTACGCCGCCCCCAATCATGAACCAGCGCTGCTGGTTGCTGCTGCTGGAGCTGAGATAGCGCTGTTCGAGCACGAGCTTTTCGCGGGTCAGGTCATCCACTTTCTTATAGAGAACGTCGCGTTCCTTGGCGGTCTGCACAGAACCGGCCGAAGTGCGGCGCAGGTTGTCGAGTTCCTGCTTCTGGAGCTCGGATTCGGCCATATGCTTTTCGTGGGTCGCCTTCAGCTGATCGTGCTCTTCCTGAAGGGCCTTGAGCTGAACGGCAAGCTGATCTGGTGGCGCATTTATCGTGGCCAAGCGGGTTTCGGCCTCGGAAAGGCGGCTTTTGGCCGGGGGCTCGGCGACCAGGCGGCGGCTTTCGAGGTAGCCCTCCTTCCCATCCTCGGTCCGGACCTTGCTGAACTCCGAGCCTTCGGCGGTTTCCAGCACGATCAATTTCGAGCCGCTGGGAACCCCCGTGATGAATTTGCCGTTGGCGTCCGGCGTCTCCCGTAAGGGGAAGCGGATGACATCGGTGACGTAACGGATCTCCTCCGCCTGGAGGGGCAGCAGGATCAGGGCTAGAAGGGTGAAACCAAGAATGCGCATAACCTTTATTTACCGACTAGAAGAAATTCCAACAGGGCCTTTTGCGAGTGGAGGCGGTTTTCCGCCTCGTCCCACACGACCGAATGGGGGCCGTCGATGACAGAGGCGGTGACCTCTTCCTCACGATGGGCGGGCAGACAATGCATGAAAACGGCGTCCGGCGCGGCCTGTTCCATAATGGCGTTGTTGACCTGGTAAGGGGTAAAGATATCACGCCTTTGAGCCTGCTCGGACTCCTGACCCATGCTGGCCCAGACATCGGTCACCACTAGGTCGGCGTCCTGGGCGGCCTGCATGGGGTCGCGCATGACACTACAGTGCTTGCCGCAGGTTTCGAGGGCCTCGGCCGAGGGCTCGTAACCGGGGGGGCAGGCAATGTTGAGGCTGAAATCCAGTTGCCGGGCCGCTTCCACATAGCTGTTGCACATGTTGTTGCCGTCGCCGATCCAGGCAACGCGCTTGCCGGCGATATCGCCCCGATGTTCGAAATAGGTTTGCAGGTCGGCCAGCAACTGACAGGGGTGCAACAGGTCGGACAGGCCGTTGATCACGGGCACCCGCGAGTGCTCGGCAAAGCGCCGGACCCGATCATGGGCAAAGGTGCGGATCATGACCACGTCCACCATGCGCGATAGGACACGGGCGCTGTCTTCGATGGGTTCGCCCCGACCGAGCTGGGTATCGTTCGGCGACAAAAAGATGGCGTGGCCGCCCAGTTGGGTCATGCCTACCTCGAAGGAGACGCGGGTGCGGGTGGAGGACTTCTCGAAGACCATGCCCAGGGACCAGTTCTTCAGAGGCTCGTAAACCTCGTGCCTTGCCTGCATCGCCTTCAGCTCCCCTGCGCGCGCGATAAGACCCCGGATCTCGCCGGGGGTCAGATCAAGCAGAGAGAGAAAATGCCGGGGGTTTTTCATAGCGATATCCTTATGCCTTAAGGAAATCCCGGACGAGGGAGGAAACAGCGGCGACCAATTGATCGGCGGTCCCATCGTCCAGGTTGAGAGGAGGCAGCAGACGTATCACCCTGTCGGCGGTGACGTTGATCAGCAGGCCCTGTTCCAGCGCCATACCAACCAATTCGCCGCAGGCGCGATCAAGTTCTATGCCGATCAGCATTCCCAGCCCGCGAATATCCGCGACACCGGTTACGGCGCCCAGAGCTGTCTTGAAGCCTTCCAGCAGACGTTTGCCCTGGGCGGCGGCCTGGGCCGGGATGTCTTCGGATTCCATGGTATCGACCACGGCCAGGGCGGCGGCACAGGCCAGGGGATTGCCGCCGAAGGTAGTGCCGTGGCTGCCGGGAGTGAAAAGCCCGGCGGCCTCGCCGCGCGCCAGGCAGGCCCCGATGGGGACGCCGTTGCCCAGCGCCTTTGCCAGGGTCATGACATCGGGCAGGATACCGTTGTACTGGTGGGCGAAGAAGCGGCCGGTACGGCCCATGCCGGTCTGGATCTCATCCAGCATCATGAGCCAGCCATGCCTGTCGCAAAGCTCCCGGACCCTGTTCAGGTAATCGGCGGGCGGGATCTGGACGCCGCCTTCCCCCTGCACCGGCTCGACCAGCAGGGCGCAGACATCGTGGCGGGTGGCAGCGATGGCGGTCAGGGAGTCCAGGTCACCAAAGGGCGCCCGCACGAAGCCCTGCACCAGGGGTTCAAAGCCCGCCTGGACCTTGCGGCTGCCCGTAGCCGAGAGTGTGGCCAGGGTCCGGCCATGGAAACTGCCCTCCATGACGATGATGGCGGGGACATCAATCCCCTTGCGATGGCCATGGAGCCGGGCCAGCTTGATGGCCGCCTCGTTGGCCTCGGCCCCCGAATTGCAGAAAAAGGCGCGGTCCATCCCGGAAAGCGCGGTCAGCCGCTCTCCCAATTTCTGTTGGTTGGGAATGCCATACAGATTGGAGGTATGGATCAACCGGGATGCCTGCTCGCAAATGGCGCGCTGAACGGCGGCATGCGTGTGCCCAAGACTACAGACGGCGATCCCGCTCACAGCGTCCAGAAAACGTTTGTCGTTGCTATCCCACAGCCAGGGCCCATCCCCCCGAACAAATTCGACGGGCAGCCGCTTGTAGGTCACCATCAATGCTTCAGCCATATCGTCCGTCCCAAAAGCAAAAAGGCGGTCCGATAGGACCACCTTTGGGTAAGCGGGTGGAAAAGAAAAACCTTACGCCATTTAATTGACAGAATCAAGAGTTGCAGCACCGCTTTGGTTCGTTCAGGAGTGAGCGCCTTGACCCCCAACCGAAATTGCCAGCGCGGTCAAAATTGAGGTGCCCTGTCAATAACGGACACCCCACAATTTACTGACGCACGCTGTGCTGCGGAAAACCGAGGCGGGCGGGTGCAGTACCAGTTACGAATTGAACGATCCGCATGAGTAGCCAGGCGTTACAACATTAGCTGGCCCCGTTCGAAACCGGTGCGGCCGGATGATCAACCTGACTACGCTCACGCCGGATATCATTGAGGCCATCCTGGACGATCTACGATGAGCCCTCCGCCGCGGGCGCGATCAAGCAAGGAAAAACCCCAACCGAGAACAGTTGGGGTTTTGTCATTGGTGGCGCTGGGTTGACTACCAAACTACTCGCTATTGGGGCCAGTGAGTAAATCTGCGTTCGCCTGCGGCTGTTCGGAAATTCTGTAGCCCATCGCTCGGTATCCGCGCTCTCGCTTGTCCCACATCCGCAGCAGCGCGGGGTGGCCGGTGTCCATGAAATCGATGATCCGCACATCTGTCTTGGTCGCATGCTCTCGATGCAATCGACCAGCGTATTGCTGCAAGGTGCCCTTCCAAGAGATGGGCATGGCCAGAATCAAGGTATCGAGGGGTGGATGGTCGAATCCCTCGCCCACGAGTTTGCCGGTGGCGAGCAGGACGCGCGGCGCATCCGGTGGCAAGGCATTGAGGTCATGGAGGCGAAGAAAGGGGCCAGGGTCGAATTAATCTCATATTTCCTCTTTGATTCTCACTCATCTTATCCTGGTAGACTGCGGTTGGGGCACACACCACCTCATTCGCGGATTCCAAACTTTTTCTCCGGCAACGCATTCAACAAATGACCGACGCAAGCCCACCCAGAGGCCGGTCATGGCCCTTGAACCGGCACCACGGGCTTCGATAGCCCCAGAGAGGCTCGATTCAGTGTTTCGGGATATCGTTGCTGGGTATTTCTGCATCGCTCCGTTCTCCATTTGCCGAGGGGGTTTCCAATGTCCTTCCACATTCGGCACGTGGTTTTATATCAGACCGGATTTTCATTGTCTGTAGGATTTTTCTGAAGTTTTGTCAGAAAAATCTGAAAATGATTTTCTGTCTTCACCCCCTCGCGGGCGGCACTCATCGAGTGCCGCCCTGATCGGGTCCTTATCCGACATATTGGTTTACGCGAGGTGGAAATGATCCTGGGTCAACTGGTGCTGTCCCAGGAGACGGATATCGAAGTCGCTGCCGTCGATCTGGATGTCGGTCGTGTCCGCTGTAAAGTTGAAGTGGAGATCCTCATAGGCGAGGTGCAACTGGCTCAGGTCGATGCGGTCCTGGGCCTCGAAGTCGGCGATGATGTCCACTTCGTTCAAGGTGCTGTCACTGAGGGCACCGAAGTAGAAGATGTCGGCCCCGGTACCGCCGAACAGCACGTCGGCCCCTTGTTGGCCCGCCAGGTGGTCGTTGCCGTCCCCGCCGTAGAGCCGGTCGTTGTCCGCCCCGCCCACCAGCAGGTCGTTGGCTGGCCTCGCAGTAGAGGAGGTCGCTGCCCGAACCGCCGTGGAGGACCTCGTTACCCGTGCCGCTGGTCCGGTCGCGGGGCCACCTATTAGCCGCCTCCGCGCAAGGGCAGTAACGCCTCCTTGAAGCCATTTCTGACTCCATTCGTTTGACAAAAAACCAGCAGTAGAGTCATTCGCTACGCGCCCAGGTCTTCTCTCTTGTGGTTGCGTCATCAGTAAACTGATGCGCACCAGTCACCCATCAGGTTCAAGGTAGCGGGCGATCTCCCAGCGGAAATCGATTCCGGACCCCTGGTGCCAAGTGGCGCCCCAGAAAACCGTTGGTGCCCTGCCGTGTCCACTGCGTGCGGCAGCTGGGTAATGCGCCGCGTTACAGATACTGTGGCTCACTACTGTCCGGTAGTTTGAATGATCAGCATGCGCAAAGCCTTGCCTGACGGGCATTTCCGGGTGATCGGTGATTCCGACGATTTGAAATCACGGTATCCCGGCCTGTCGTATCGTTGCCGACTTTGTAGGCAGACGAGGCGCGATCATGAATCACGGCAGGACGGTCTTTGCACAGTTGCTGGAATTCGTTCCATTCAGCCATTTCGAGCATCTGGTCGATGTGTATCAGGCGAACAAGGAAGTTCGAGAATTCACCGCCTGGAGTCACTTCATCTGTCTGGTCTATGCCCAACTGACCCGCCGTTCCGGACTGCGCGATTTGGAGGCTTGTTTCAATGCCCAGCGCTCGAAGCTCTACCACGTTGGCATTCGGAGTTCCGTTTCGCGCTCGACCCTGGCCGATGCCGCCGAACGGCGCGACTATCGCCTGTTCGAGGCCCTGGGGCAGCGTCTGATCGAGGCCGCCCTGGCACTGTATGGGGACGAGGATCTCGGCTTGGGTCTGAAGGGGCCGGTCTACGCGATGGACTCGACCACCATCGATCTGTGTCTGTCGTTGTTTCCCTGGGCCGATTTCCGGAAGACCAAGGCAGCAGTCAAGGCGCATGTCATCATCGATCTGCGAGGCGTCATCCCGGTTTTCCTCACACTCACCACCGGCAAGACGCACGATGTGCGCCTGCTCGACGAGGTGGCCCTGCCGCCTGGGTCGATTCTGGTCATCGACCGGGGCTATCTGGATTTCACCCGTCTGTTTGCCCTGCATCGCCAGAAGGGGGGGTTCGTCATCCGTGCCAAGGACAATCTGCATTTCACCTGGATCGCGTCGCGACCGGTGGACACCACCACAGGCCTGCGTGCCGATCAGACCATTTTGCTGGCAACGCCGAGGTCGAAGGCCGGGTATCCGGAACGGCTGCGCCGGGTATCGTTTCGCGATCCAGAAACCGGCAAGCATCTGGTGCTTCTGACCAACCGGTTCGAGCCACCGGCGCTGACCATCGCGGCCCTCTACAAGAACCGCTGGCAGATCGAACTGTTTTTCAAGTGGCTCAAGCAGCACTTGGCGGTCAAGCACTTCTTCGGCAACTCAATCAACGCTGTCAAGACGCAGATCTGGATCGCCGTTTGCTCGTACCTGCTGGTGCTTATCGCCATCAAGCATCATCGGCTGCCGGTTTCGCCACAGATATTTTTGCATCTCGTCGAGACGAATATCTTCGAGAAAGTTACGTTGGATCAACTTATTGCGAATTCCATACCGAATGAAAATCTACCGGACAGTAGTGCAGTCGGATATTTCGTCACGGATTAAGGATATTTAGTAAACTGTCACCGTATTCTATTCTATATCCACTGGAGCAAGGGAAAGAGGGCTCAATATTGGAAGAAACTCTCCAACGTGGACTGCAACTTGCGAGCCTGGCGGAAGACCTCCTTGAGGATGCGGCGGTCTAGGTTGCTGAGGCTGTCGGGATCGAGGCGGTTGTTGAGGGGTTGCCCCTGGGCGATCTGTTCGTGGTGGAGGCGCAAGCGCAGCAACTGGATGAAGAGAAAAGAGTCGATCCAGCCGTTGACCTCGGCTGGCTCCATGCGCCAAGCGGTTGCGGCGGCTCGCAGGCGCGGCACGGTGCCGTTTTCGGCAAGCCCCGCAGCCAGGGCGAAGATGCGGGCGGCGTCCACGAAGGGGGTGATGCCGTTGAGCTTGAGGTCGAGGGTGTGGGGGTAGTCGCCGTCGCTGTCCAGGACGAAGTCGCGCACGATACCCAGGGGCGGGCGGCGGCCCAGGGCATTGATGGCCATCAGTTTGAGGAACTGACGGTTGTCGGCGATGCAGTGGTTGAGCCATTCGCGTAGGCGGTGTGCCAGCTCTTCCTGGCCATAAAGGGGCCGGAAGTCGAAGAAGATGCTGGAGTGCATCAGCACCTGGGCGTCGCCGCGATGGATCCAGGTGGAGAAAGTCTCCTGCCACTCCTCTAGGGAGAGGCACCACTTGGGATTGGAGGCCATGATCTCGCCGTGGCAAAGGGGGAAGCCGCATTCGGCCAGGGCCTCGTTGATGCGCTTGGCGAAGGGGAGTAGCAGCCTGCGGACCTCTCCGGCATCCTCCCCCTCGGGCAGGGCGAAGAGGATGCCGTTGTCCTGGTCGGTGTTGAGGGTCTGTTCCAGCCGTCCCTCGGAGCCCAGGGCCAGCCAGCAGAATTCGATGGCATCGGCGGCGGAATCGAGGGCCCGCTCTAGTTCGATGATACGGCTGGTCAGCAGGTCGTTGAGGGTGGAGATGATTTGGGTGAGCTGTTCGGCGGCAATCCCCTGGGCCAGCATGTTGTGCGCCAATTGGCGGATGTCGCTGGCGGCCCCCTTGAGGGTGGCAATGTCCTGGGCGTTGCGGATCAGGTTGCTGATCTCCCTCAGCCGTACCCGTTGCAGCGAGAAGAGGTCCTTCTCCGAGATCAGCCCGGCCAGACGGCCGTTCTCTTCTATCAATATGTGGCGGAAACCGTGCCGGGCCATGACCAGCGCGGCCTCATGGGCCAGGGCATGGGGCGGTAGGGTGCAGGGGTTTGGGGTCATGGCCTCGCTCAGGGGGGCATCTAGATCGCAGCCGCTTCCAGCCACCCGCGCCAGCAGGTCATTCAGGGTGAAGATGCCGATGGGCTTGCGATGATCGTCCACCGCCACCATGGCGCCTATTCTCAGCTTGTGCATATTGGCCAACACCTGGCGCAGGGGGGTGTCGGGCGAGCAACTGACCGGTTCCCGGCGGATGATGCGGGAGAGGGGGCTCGATAGGGTCTGCTGTTCGCTCGTGGTCTGGGCGTACTGGGACATGATGATCTGCTTGGACTGCTCCAGCAGATTGGCGATGCGGCGGGTGCAGAAATCATGGAAAGGCGGGCTGAGCTGGAGCAGGCGGTGGAAGTCCGCTGCGGGCAACAGGAGGCACTCGGCATCGCTTCCGGCGCGGTAGCTGCTGGTGACTCCGCGCCGGGCGATCAGCGCCCCGAGGGGGAAGCACTCGCCCTCGTGCAGTTCCAGCCAGGCGGCGTTTTCCTGGGCGCGGGTCACGTCCTGCTCGCCGTGGATGATCCCGCGCCGGATGATGAACAGGCTGTCGGCGGGGCCGGAGCCGGGGGTCTGCACCAGCTCCCCCTTGGCGTAGGCACGGGGCTGGAGCCGCTCGGCCAGCCAAAGCAGATGCTGGGGCTCCATCCGGTCGAAGGGGGCGAAGCGGGTAAGTCGTTCCAGAGCGGCCTGTTGCGGGGCGTCGGCGGGCATGGGGTTTCGGGTTGCTGTTGATGTGGATATAAAGCCGCATTATATCTTGGGCAGTCATGGCGGGAAACGGCTCAGCCAACGGAGGTCAGCCATCCAGGAATTCACGGGGCTTGAGGATCGGGCTGCCCCGAAATGGCGTCATGTCCAGCAAGTCCTTATCGCCACTGATGATGCAGCTTGCCTGGGAGGCCAAAGCCAGGGACAGGAACTTGTCATCTTTTGGATCTCGGCAAGCCCTCACCGGATGCGTTACTTCAAACCGCGCGGCCTCGAACGCATAACGATGGATAAAGGCGAGCCTGTCTGCATCGCTGACGTACCGGTCGAACTTGGGGGCGGCCAGCTTGTCGATCAACTCCTGCAATGTTTCGTGGCTATAGGCCACCCCGCCTTGGGAGAAAACCTTTCGCACCGCCTGCCCCGGAACGGAATCGACGGACAAGGCATAGCTGATCAAAATATTGGTATCGATCACGAAGACGGTCATTCGTCGTCTTTCAGCAGCTCTTCCAGTTGTTCATCCGTCATTCCTTGCCGTCTTGCTCCCGTAGTGATGTCCCTGGCGATTTCATCGAGGGTGCGATGTTCCCTCTCCAGCAGCAGAAGCGCCACCTCCAGGGCCTCGGAGATGAATTTGTCCGTATTCGGAATCCGTTGCATGCGACGGCCGATGTCGTTTGGCAGGTTGATGGTCAATTGCATGGCCGAGACCTTGGGGTTATTGCGGTGATTTTGATCATAAACCCAAAGCAGGAAGGGGGGCCTACTGTTGTAAGCCGACCGCAAGGAGCACACCGGTGCGCCACTCAAGGTTACCTTTCGTAACATTTATTGCTAAGCTGTGGCCATGAAGTTCCCCTCCTACAGCGAAAGATTCATCGACCGGGTGATCCTGCTGTTCCTGTTCGCTCTGTTTCTCTTTGCCTCGCCGCTGGTGGAGTGGTGGGCGGGGGGCGGGGCCCCCTGGTTCGCGCCCTATCTGCTCTGGCTGCTGCTGATCCTGGTGATGTACCTGTTGCAGCGGGGCGCGCCGGACGACCCCCATGAGCTTTGAGCTGTGGCAGCTCTTCCTGGCGGCGGTGGCCTATCTGCTGCTGCTGTTCTTCATCGCCTACGCGGCGGAACGGGGCTGGCTGCCGCAGCGGCTGGCCCGGCACCCCCTGACTTACAGCCTGTCGCTTGGTGTCTATGCCACCTCCTGGAGCTACTACGGCAGTGTCGGCTTCGCCCAGGCCCAGGGCTTCAATTTTCTGACGATCTACCTGGGCGTCACCCTGTCCTTCCTGCTCGCCCCGGTGCTGTTGCAGCCGATCCTGCGCCTGACGCGGGAGTATCAGCTCGCCTCCCTGGCCGATCTCTTCGCCTTCCGCTATCAAAGCCAGTTGGCCGGTGTGCTGGTGACCCTGTTCATGCTGGCGGGCATCCTGCCCTACCTGGCCTTGCAGGTACGGGCGGTGACCGAATCGGTGCAGGTGTTGACCCATGAGAAGACACCCCAGCCCTTTCTGGCCCTGGCCTTCTGCCTCACCCTGATCCTGTTCGCGGTGCTGTTCGGGGCGCGGCACAGCTCGGCGCGGGAGAAGCACGAGGGGCTGGTGGTGGCCATCGCCTTCGAGTCCCTGGTCAAGCTGGCGGCCCTGCTGGCGGTGGGTCTGTTCGTGCTGTTCGGGGTGTTCGAGGGCTTCGGCGGCCTGGGCCTCTGGCTTGACGCCCACCCCAAGGCCCTGGACGCCCTCTACCGCCCGGTGCGCGAGGGCCCCTGGCCGACCCTGCTGCTGCTGGCCTTCGCCGCCGCCTTTCTGCTGCCGCGCCAGTTCCACATGACCTTCACCGAGAACATCGAGCCCCGGACCCTCTCCATTGCCGCCTGGGGATTTCCCCTCTTCCTGCTGCTGCTGAATCTCTCGATCCCGCCCATCCTCTGGGCCGGGGAGCATCTGAGACTGGGCGTCTCCCCGGACTATTACGTCCTGGGTGTCACCCTGACCGGCAGTTCCGGACTGCTGCCGGTGCTCACCTTCCTCGGCGGGGTCTCCGCTGCCAGCGCCATGATGATCGTGGAGACCCTGGCCCTGGCCTCCATGTGCATGAACCACCTAGTGCTGCCCGCCAGCTTTCCGCCTCGACTCTCCTCCGAGACCGACATCTACCGCTGGCTGTTGTGGGGCCGGCGGCTGCTCATCGCCGTGATCATCCTGGCGGGCTACGCCTTTTACCTGCTGCTGGAGCACAACCAGGGGCTGGTGCAGCTCGGCCTGATCTCCTTCGTCGCCGTGGCCCAGTTCCTGCCGGGGGTGGCCGGGCTGCTGTTCTGGCGCCGGGCAACCCGCGACGGCTTCATCGCCGGGCTGCTCGCCGGCGGCTTCGTCTGGTGGGTGCTGCTGGTGCTGCCGCTGCTGGAGCGTTCCGGCATGCTGCCCGGCCTGCTCCAGGGCCTGGCGGCCCTGGGTCATGGGGAAGGAGAACCCTGGAGCCGAGCGACCTTCGTCTCCCTGGCGGTGAACGGCATCTTGTTCGCGGTGGTCTCCCTGCTCACCCGGCCCAGCGAGGCCGAGCGCGAGGCGGCGCGGGCCTGCTGCCGGGACATCCTGACCCTGCCCGCCGGAGTGCCCCTGGCCGAGTCCCCGGCCCAGTTCAAGGAGCAGCTCACCCAGGTGATCGGCGCCGAGATGGCCGAACGCGAGGTGGGCCAGGCCCTCAGCGACCTGGGCCTGAGCCACCAGGAGCAGCGGCTCGGCGAGCTGAGCCAGTTGCGCGAACGCATCGAGCGCAACCTCTCCGGCCTGATGGGTCCCCTGCTGGCCCGCATGATCGTCAACGAACGGCTGCTCATGGATTCGAGCACCCGTAGCGCCGTGGCCGCCAGCCTACGCTTTGTCGAGCAGCGCCTGGAGGAGTCCCGTTCCCAGTTGCGCGGCCAGGCCGCCGAGCTGGACAACCTGCGCCGCTACCACCGGCAAGTCCTGCTCGATCTGCCGCTCGGGGTCTGCGCCGTGGGGCCGGACCTGGAGGTGATCAGTTGGAACCAGGCCATGACCGCCCTCTCCGGTCTGGAGGATTACGAGACCTTCGGCCGCCACCTGAAGGAGCTGCCGGAGCCCTGGTCCGGTCTGTTGCGCGGCTTCCTGCGCACCAAGGACCGCCACATGCACAAGGTCAAGGTCAACAGCGAGGGACGCACCCGCATGTTCAACCTGCACAAGGCCTCAGTCGAATCCTATGCCGGATTTCCAGGTGAGGGCGCCGGACCCACGCCAACCAGCGATACGGTCATCCTGATCGAGGACCTGACCGACCTGCACCTGCTGGAATCGGAGCTGACCCACAGCGAGCGCCTGGCCTCCCTGGGGCGGCTGGCGGCGGGGGTGGCCCACGAGATCGGCAATCCCATCACCGGCATCGCCTGCCTGGCCCAGAACGTCCTCTCGGAGCGGGACGACCCCGGATTCGTGCGCGAGAGCGCCGAGCAGATCCTGGAACAGACCCGCCGCGTCTCCAACATCGTCCACTCCCTGGTCAGCTTCAGCCACGGCGGCTCCACCGAGGACCGCTCCCCCGAGCCCTTCGACCTGCGCCGTTGCGTGGAGGATGCCGTCCGGCTGATGCGCCTCTCCCACGCCGGCAAGCAGATCGAATTCCTCAACCTCTGCGACGAGGGCCTGACCCTGCAAGGCAACGCCCAGCGCATGGGCCAGGTCTTCGTCAACCTCATCTCCAACGCCTGCGATGCCTCGCGCCCCGGCCAGCAGGTGACCATCGAGGCCCGCCGCGACGGCGACCTGATCGAGGCCAGCGTGACCGACCAGGGCAGGGGCATCCCGGAAGAACTCCAAGAGCGGGTCTTCGAACCCTTCTTCACCACCAAGCAACCGGGCGAAGGCACCGGCCTGGGGCTGCCCATGGTCTACAACATCGTCGGCGAGCACGGCGGCACATTGAGCCTTCGCAGCCAGCCCGGCCTGGGCACCCGCGTCATCCTGCGGCTACCGGCACGGGTCAGAAACAAGGGGAAACCGGCATGAACCTAAAAACCGCGTTTAGCCGCAAAGATCGCAAAGGAGCGCAAAGTAATACAACAGCTTACATGCGCTCAGCCTCTCGCCCGGCAGGTGAAAGCGCCAATAGATGTAACCTATTGCATTTCTTCGCGTTTTTCGCGTCCTTTGCGGTTAATGGAGGTTATTAAGATGAACCGCATCCTCATCGTCGAAGACGAGGTGGTGATCCGACAGGCCCTGCGCCGTCTCCTGGGCCGCCACGGCTACAGCGTCAGCGAGGCGGGTTCGGTGGCCGAGGCGGAAGCCCACTTCGGCCTGACCGATTTCGACCTGATCATCGCCGACCTGCGCCTGCCCGGGGAGCCGGGGACCGCCATCATCGCCAAGGCCCAGCCGGTGCCGGTGCTGATGATGACCAGCTACGCCAGCGTGCGTTCGGCGGTGGAGTCCATGCAGATGGGCGCGGTGGACTACATCGCCAAGCCCTTCGACCACGACGAGATGCTGCTCATCGTCGAGCGCATCCTCCGGCAGAACGCCCTGGCCCGGCAGAACCAGGCCCTCAAGTCTGACCTCTCCCGCGCCTACCCCGTGGCCGGCATGGTCGGCCAAAGCCCCGCCATGCGCGAGGTCTTCGAGCACATCCGCAAGGTGGCCCCCACCGACGCCACCGTCCTGATCCTGGGCGAATCGGGCACCGGCAAGGAACTGGTGGCTCGGGCCGTCCATGAACAGAGTGGCCGCCGCGACGCCCCCATCATCGCCGTCAACTGCGCCGCCATCCCCTCCGGGCTCATCGAATCGGAACTCTTCGGCCACGAAAAAGGGGCCTTCACCGGCGCCGTCGGCACCCACCGGGGACTGGTGGAGGCCGCCGACGGCGGCACCCTCTTCCTGGACGAGGCCGGCGAACTGCCCCCCGAGGCCCAGGCGCGACTGCTGCGGGTCATTCAAGAGGGCGAAATCCGGCGGGTCGGTTCCACCCAGGTGCGCCACGTCAGGGTTCGCCTCATCGCCGCCACCCACCGCGACCTCCAGCAGTGCGTCAAGGACGGCAGCTTTCGCGGCGACCTCTACTACCGGCTGCGGGTGGTGGAGATCCGCCTCCCCCCGCTGCGTGAACGCGGCGACGACATCCTCGAACTGGCCCGGATGCTGCTCGAAAAGGCCCGTCAGCGCCTCAACCGTCCCCCCGTCGCCTTCACCCCCGAGGCACTGGAACGGCTGCGCCAATACCCCTGGCCCGGCAACGTCCGCGAACTGGAAAACACCCTGGAACGGGCACTGATCCTGGCCGAAGGCCCCCTCATCGGTCCCAACCTGCTGGCCATCGAAGAACCGGCCACCTCCGGCCAGCCCCTCTCCCTGGACGACTACTTCCGCCGCTTCGTGCGCGAAAACGAAGGCCGCATGACCGAGACCGAACTCGCCCGCTGTCTCGACATCAGCCGCAAGACCCTCTGGGAACGCCGCCATCGGCTGGGAGTGCCGAGGGTGAAGGGATAGGAGGGTGGTGCGGAGTTAAACCGGCCAAGATTCTTTTTGCGCTAAACTCTGGGCAATCCACCCTGGGAGACTCCACCATGGTCTTGCCTGCATTCAAACCCGCCACCTACGAAGACCTGTTCGATCTGCCGGAGAACCTGGTGGGAGAAATCATTGCCGGACGGCTGATAACACACCCCAGGCCCGCCCCCCGGCATGCCCGCGCCTGTTCCGCCATCGGCTTCGAGTTGGGCAGCCCCTACGACCGGGGCCACAACGGCCCCGGCGGCTGGTGGATTCTGGACGAGCCGGAACTCCACCTGGGGCGGGACATCCTGGTGCCGGACATCGCTGGCTGGCGGCGGGAACGCATGCCCCGTCTGCCCGAGACCGCCTGGTTCGAGCTTGCCCCGGATTGGGTGTGCGAAATCCTCTCGCCCTCCACCGCCCGTCTGGACCGGGCGGAAAAGCTCCCCATCTACGCCCGGCAGGGCGTGGCCCACGCCTGGCTGGTGGACCCGGATCTACGCACGCTGGAGGTCTTTGAGAATCGCGAGGGCAAGTGGCTGCTGCTGACCGTGCTGGAAAACGGCGACGAAGTCTCCCAGCCGCCCTTCGACGCCACCTGTTTCAGCCTCTCCGGCTTGTGGGCGGACTGAGACCTAAATCCTGCATTTAACCGCAAAGGACGCAAAGAACACGAAGAAAAACGGTGGGTTGCGATCATTCATTTACTCATCGATCCGGTTTGAGAAGACCTATGGATAAGCTGTTGTAATCTTGGCGTACTTTGCGCCCTTTGCGGTTTGATTTGAAAGGTTTAGGTGAGAAGACCCGCTCTTACGTCGCACTGAAATCGCCCTGGATCGGACGGAGCCGGAAATCCCCCCTGCCCCGCACTGCTGCGTTACCTTTCGTAACCCTGTTTCGTTACCCGTCGTAACAGATTCCCCACAGCGCGGCCCCTTTCGCCGCTAAGTCACTGAGTTACCGCTTTATTCGCCATGGCATGTGAGTTGCAACTGGGTTTGCACCCCTTTGTGCGCCCAAATGAACATGGCCCTGAAACCCGTCACCACCCATCCCTCCCCCCTGGCCCCGCTGGTGGACTTTTTGCAGCGCCATGCCCCCTTCAACCGGATGGCGACGACGGATCTGGAGTTTCTTTCCAAGCGGCTCAAGCTGGGTTTCTATGCCAAGGGCGAGGCGGTGACCTCGCCCACCGACGGGCCATCCAACCGTTTTTACATCATCAAGCAGGGCCGCATCCGTGGCGAGTTGGGGAAGGAGGGGCCGGACGAGGAGGGCGCCTGGGAACTGGTGACCGGCGAATGCTTCCCCATCGGCGCGCTGTTGTCGCGCCGTCCGGTGCGCACGGTGAACCGGGCGGTGGAGGACAGCTTTTGCTATGAGCTGGACCGGGGCGATTTCGACAAGCTGTTCGAGATCAGCCCTGTCTTCCAAGACTTCTGCACCCGCCGCCTGGCCAGCCTGCTGGATAGCGCCCTGCGCGGGGTGCAGGCCAGCTCGGCCACCCGCGTCTCCGAGGACTCCCCGCTGAATGCGCCCCTGCGGAGCCTGCTGGCCCGGCCGCCCATCACCTGCGCCCCCGATACTCCCCTGGGAGAGGCCCTGGCGGTCATGGACCGGGAGCATATCGGCAGCCTGGTGGTGGTGGACGGGGAACAACGGCCCCTCGGCGTCTTCACCCTGCACGATGTGCTCTCGCGGGTGGCCCTGCCCCGCGCCGGGCACGACATGCCCATGGCCGAGCTGATGACCCCCGATCCCCACAGCGTCCCGCCGGAGGCCCGCGCCTACGAGGCGGCGCTGTTGATGGCCCAGCACGGCTTCAGCCACATCTGCGTGGTGGAGGGCGGCAGGCTGGTGGGCGTGGTGTCGGAGCGCGACCTCTTCTCCCTGCAACGCATCGGCCTGGTCAGCCTCAGCCGTTCCATCAGCCGGGCCGAGGACATCGCCACCCTGAAGGTGCTGGGGCAGCGCACCCATCGCCTGGTGGACCAGATGCTGGCCCAGGGGGCCTCGGTGGAGCAGCTCGGCCAGATCATCACCACCCTCAACGACAGCATTGCCCAGCGGGTCATCAGCCTAGTCATGAGCGACTTGGGCAAGCCCCCGGTGAACTTCACCTGGCTGGCCTTCGGCAGCGAGGGGCGCGGCGAGCAGACCCTCAAGACCGACCAGGACAACGGCATCCTCTTCTTCGCCCCGCCCGGCAAGACGGCGAATGAGACTCGCCAGGCCCTGCTGCCCTTCGCCCGGCGCGTCAATGCCGAGCTGGCCGAGGTGGGCTTTCCCCTCTGCCCCGGCAACATCATGGCCGGCAACCCGGATTGCTGTCTCAGCCTCGACGAGTGGCGGGACCGCTTCGACCGCTGGATCGACCAGGGGACCCCCGAGCACCTGCTCAACGCCAGCATCTATTTCGATTTCCGACCCCTGTACGGCGAGCCGGGGAGCTGCGCCGAGCTGCGCCACTGGGTCCTGGCCCGGATCGCCGCCAATCCCCGCTTCCTGCGGCAGATGACGGAGAACGCCCTGCGCAACCGGCCACCGCTAGGCTGGATGGGGGACATCGTCGTCGGCGACGAGGGGCTGGACCTCAAGGTCCACGGCACCACGCCCTTCGTCGATGCCGCCCGCCTGATTGCCCTTTCGGGCCGAATCGGCGAGACCAACACCGTCGCCCGCCTCAAGGCCGCCGCCGCGTCCGGGGTGGTGCGTGAGCCGGAGGCGGAGGCCTGGTGCCACGCCTATCAGTTCCTGACCCTGCTGCGCATGCGCAACCACCAGCAGCAGGCCCACGAGGGCCTGCCGCTCAGCAATTTCATCGACCCGGACCGGCTGGACGAACTGGACCGCCGCATCCTCAAGGAGGCCTTCCGCCAGGCCAGGAAATTACAGTCGTTCATCGCCCTGGAGTACCAGCTCTAGCCGGTGGAGCAACCCATTCGAACTAAAGAAGAGGAGAGACCGCGATAAAAAATAGAAACCACATACCCGGCCCGATGCGTAGGCCGGGTTCAAGCCCAAAGCCTTCAACCATCAAGGTGGCAACATGCAACTAACCGACAAACACCGCGAATATTGGCGGAAAAACGTCCAGATCACCGGCCTGCTGCTGGGGATCTGGTTCGTCGTGACCTTCGTGGCGAGTTTCTTCGCCCCGCAACTGAATGAGATCAGCTTCCTAGGCTTCCCGCTGGGTTTTTACATGGGGGCACAGGGATCGCTGATCGTCTACGTCATCATCATCTGGTTCTATGCGCGCCGGATGAACCAGCTCGACCGTGAATACGGCGTACATGAGGAGGAATAACCGATGACAGCACAGACACAATCCCAATTCTTCGCCTCCTTGAAGAAGTACTACAGCTTCTACACCGGTGGTTTCATCACCTTCGTCATCTTGTTGGCTATCCTGGAACAGCTCGGGGTGCCTAACAAAATCCTTGGCTACCTGTTCCTGTTCGCAACCATCGGCCTCTACGCCGGTATCGGCATCATGAGCCGCACGGCGGACGTTTCCGAGTACTATGTGGCCGGACGGCGCGTACCCGCGCTGTTCAATGGCATGGCCACCGGGGCCGACTGGATGTCGGCGGCCTCCTTCATCGGCATGGCCGGCACCCTCTACGCGGCGGGATATGACGGCCTGGCCTTTGTCATGGGCTGGACCGGCGGCTACGTGCTGGTGGCCTTGTTCCTGGCACCCTATCTGCGCAAGTTCGGCCAGTTCACCATTCCTGACTTCCTCGGCGCCCGTTACGACGGCAATCTGCCCCGCTCCATCGGTGTCATCGCCGCCATCATCTGCTCCTTCACCTATGTCATCGCCCAGATCTACGGTGTCGGCCTCATCACCTCCCGCTTCACCGGTCTGGAATTTGCCACCGGGGTTTATGTCGGTCTCGCCGGCATCCTGGTCTGTTCCTTCCTGGGCGGCATGCGCGCGGTGACCTGGACCCAGGTGGCCCAGTACATCATCCTGATCATCGCCTATATGATCCCCGCCGTGTGGCTCTCCGTGCAGCAGACCGGCAACCCCATCCCGCAGATCGCCTACGGCTATCAGTTGCAGAAGGTGGGCGAGCTGGAGAAGGAGTTGAACGACAAGACAACCGCCCGTGGCGCGGCCGAAGAGTCCGTGCGTCAGATCCATCGCGACAAGGCCAAGGCGGCCGAGGACAAGCTGGCTGCCCTCAAGGCGCGCGGTGACGCTTACCTGGCCGAGCAAAAGGCCGCAGTCGAGGCCAAGGTGGCCGAGCTGAAGGCTGCTGCAACGCCTGACGCCGCTGCCATCAAGAAGGCCGAGGATGCCCTGGCCAAGTTCCCGGCTGACGTGGCTGCCGCTACCGCCGCCTGGAAAACGGACATGACCGGTGCCAAGGCCAAGGCCGCCCCGGTCAGCGCCCACGCCAAGCCCTTCGCAGGCAAGGACGAGGCAGAAAGCGCCAAGAAGCGTAAAAACTTCCTGGCCCTGGTGCTCTGCCTGATGGTCGGCACCGCCGCACTGCCCCACATCCTGATGCGCTACTACACCACCCCTTCGGTGCGTGAGGCACGCAACTCCGTGGGCTGGTCCCTGTTCTTCATCTTCCTGCTCTACTTCTCCGCTCCGGCCCTGGCCGTGCTGGTGAAGTTCGATGTCTACAGTAACCTGGTCGGCTCCTCGTTCGCGGCCTTGCCGGCCTGGGTGGCCAACTGGGCGGCGGTGGACAAGACACTGATGTCGATAGCGGACATCAACATGGACGGCATTGTGCAGCTCGCCGAGATCACCATCGGTACCGACTTGGTCGTGCTGGCAACGCCGGAGATTGCCGGTCTGCCCTACGTCATCTCCGGCCTGGTGGCGGCCGGCGGTTTGGCTGCGGCGCTCTCCACCGCCGACGGCCTGCTGCTGACCATCGCCAATGCCCTGTCCCACGACGTTTACTATAAGATGATCGATCCCAACGCCCCGACCACCCGCCGCCTGGCCGTTTCCAAGGGCCTGCTGCTGGTGGTGGCCGCGCTGGCTGCCTATGTGACCTCGCTCAAACCCGGCGACATTCTGTTCCTGGTGGGCGCGGCCTTCTCCTTGGCAGCCTCGGCCTTCTTCCCGGCGTTGGTGCTTGGCGTTTTCTGGAAGCGTGCCAACAGGACCGGCGCGGTGCTGGGTATGCTGTCCGGCCTCGGCATCTGCATGTACTACATGTACATGACTTATCCCTTCTTCGGCGTCAACGCGCCCAAGTGGTGGGATATCGAGCCGATCGCCGCTGGCACCTTCGGCATTACGCTGGGGATCATCGGTGTCGTCGTCGGCAGCTTGCTGACTTCCGCGCCGAGCAAGGAAATCCAGGCCCTGGTGGACCATGTCCGCTATCCCAGCCTGGAAGGTGATATCCAAACCGAATCCGCATAAGCGGCTAGTTAGGATGCGGGAGGCCCGTTCGCGGGCCTCTCGTCATTCCCTGTAGAGACCTGAGACTTGAGACTTGAGGACGGAGATGTCACCTCAAGTCTGAAGTCTCAGGCCTCCAGCCTGAAACTCAATAGAGATTCTGATGCGATGATAACGTTGTTGGTGGTTCTGAAGGCCCTGGCGGAGATTGCTGCCCTGGCCCTGCTGGGTCAGGGTTTGCTCTACCTGCTGGTGGGGGCGAAACGCGAGGGAAATATTTTCTATCGGGTGCTGGATACGGTGACTCGCCCGATCTGGAAGTTGATCCGTTTCATCGCCCCCCGGTTCATCGTCGACCAGCACATCGGCTTCCTGGCCTTTCTTGCGCTGGGTCTCCTCTGGTATTTCCTGGCGTCCAACACCGTTTCGCTCTGTCTCGACGATCTGCGCCATCCAAGCTGCGGCAAGCTGGCGGTGGAATACGTCAAACGCTGCGAAATGGGAATGGATCAGGCCTGCCAGCTCCTGGAACGCAACGGCATCCACCAGGCGCCGGTGCAGGCCCCCGCCCCTTGATTCCCCTCATTGTTGGTTCTTCGCGCCTTTGCGCCCTTGGCGGTTGAAGTGAGGTTTCTAGGATGAACTGGCTACGGCGAATCCTCGGGCGTCCCCCGGTGGATGAGGGACTGAAGGCCCGGTTGCGCGCCTGGCGGCAGGGGCCGCCCTTGTCCCTGGATACCCCTTTCGACCAGGCCAGCTTCGTATTGGTGGACGTGGAGAGCACCGGCCTGGACCCGAGCCGCGACAGCCTGCTGGCCATCGGCGCCGTGCCTCTGGCCGACCGGCATATACTGGCGGGCGATGGCTTCGAAAAGATCCTCTGGGGCGAAAAATCAGGGCCGCGCGACACCATCCTCATCCACGGCATCACCCCGACCGCCGTGGCCTCCGGCGAACCGCCGCAGCAGGTGCTGATGGACTTCCTGGAATACTGCGGCAAGCGCCCGCTGGTGGCCTATCATGCCTCTTTCGACGAAGCCATGCTGGGGCGGGCGCTGGGCTTTCAACTGGGGACCGCCCTGCCCAACCACTGGCTCGACCTGGCCTGGATCGGCCCGGCCCTTTTCCCCGAACTGGGATTCCGCCGCAAGCCTTTGGATGTCTGGCTGGATCACTTCAACCTGCATGCCTATGTGCGGCACCGCGCCCTGGCCGACTGCCTTGTCACCGGCGAACTCATGCTCATCCTCCTGCACCGGGCAAAGAAAATGGGGCTTCGCACGGTGGGCGATTTGATTTCCCTGGAGCGCATGGAAAAGCAACACAGCCATGGCGGTCATGGCGGGATTTGATGGTCCAACCCATCGATTTAGTAAGGATACCTAGGCACCTTCGGCCTGTTGTTTTCCTCTGATGCATCCAGGCTGTAGGGCAGTTCCAGAAACTCCAGCCGGGGACCTTCCGCATGGGTCAATCTGACTTCGCCAGATTCGTGGCTTTCAACCTCGCAGACCGCCAGGACTTCGCATCCACCGGTTGTGGGGGCCGCTTCGACGATACGTCCCGCACCCTGTCCCGAGGCGCTGATGGCGGAGTGGAGTTCTTCTCCCGGCAGAGGACAGACCCCTTCGATGCGGGCCCGGTACATGCGGCGCTTCAACTTCCCCAGATACTGTATGCGTGCGACCACTTCCTGGCCGGTGTAGCAGCCCTTGGTAAAGCTGAGCCCGTTGACCCGTTGCATATTGGCCATCTGGGGAATGAAATCCTCGGCCGTCTCCGGGTAGACCACCGGCTCCCCGGAGCGGATGGCCAGCAGTTTCCAATATTCCGTAGCGGCCGGCCGGGCCGATTGGGCCAGCCGGTCCCAAAGGGCGGGGGCGCGGTCGCAGGGTAGCAGCAGCTCGAAACGCGGCGTATTGCCGCCCAGCCGAATACAGGTAACGCCATCCCGGTGGATCACTTCATCGGTCTCGGCCGGACAGGCGCCGATAGCCCTCTCGATCAACCCCTCCGCACAATCACCGGCAAGACCGATACGCGCTAGACCGGCGCTGGCGTCGCTGATCTTGACCTTGGAGCGGATTACGTAAAAGGGCAGCCGTTTCAATACGCCAGGCAGGACCTCGGCGGGCAGTTGCAGCAGAAAGGCGCCGTCGCGCTCGACGATCCGGAACAGGGCCAGCATCCGCCCCTTGGGGCTGCAATGGGCGCTGAGCTGGCTGTGCTCGGGGCTGATGTCGCGGGCGTCGTTGGTGAACTGGCCCTGCATGAAGGTCCGGCTGTCCTCGCCTTCGACGCGGATCAGACTGAGGTGAGAGAGGTCGAACAGGGCGCAATCGGGCGTTTCGCCGCCGCCCGGCAGGAAGCTGGCGGCGCGGCTCTGGAGGAAGCTATTCCAATCGGGATTCATGAGGTTTCCGTCCGGTTTGGGTCAGTGGAAGGTATCATAGCCTTAACGATTTCCTAGATAGTGCATAAATAGTGTCCAGTAAGCTGCAAATCAATAGCCTCGTCCTTTACAAAATCCGGCCCGCACGGGTGATCGGCATCGACGACAAGATCGAGATCGAACTGGAGGGGGGCAAGACCAAGCGTGTCCGCGACAAGGACGTGCATCTGCTCCATCCGGGTCCGCTGGCCAGCCTGAAGGCCCTGCGCGATGATCTTGCCGAAGCGACCGAGGCATGGGAACTGCTGGACGGTGAGGCGACCACCTTTTCCGGCTTGATGGAACTGGTGTTCGAGCGGCCCAGTCCCGTCGATGCCTGGTCACTGTGGCTGCGGGTGGCGGACGGGGTCTATTTCGAGGGGGAACCGGACGCCATCAAGCCCCGGTCCGCCGAGGCTGTGGAACAGGAACTGAACGTCCGCGCCGAAAAGGCCAATGCCGAGCGCGAGTGGGCGGGTTTTCTGGACCGCATGAAGGCGCGCCAGATCGATGAGGGCGACCGCAAGCGCCTCAGCGAGGTGGAGCGCCTGGCCTACGGCGCCGTCGAGCAGAGCCGCATCCTGCAAGAGCTGGAGATCAGCGCATCGCCGGAGAACGCCTACCGCATGCTGGTGGATGTGGGCTATTGGGCCGAGGACCATAACCCCCATCCCGGCCGCCAAGGCCCCCCTACCGAGTCACCGGACTACCCCGTAGGCGAGCTGCCCGAGGAAGAGCGCCACGACTTCACAGCCCTGGCGGCCTACGCCATCGACGACGAGGATAGCAACGACCCGGACGACGCCATCTCCCTCGACGGCGACCGCATCTGGGTCCATGTGGCGGACGTGGCCGCACTCGTCATTCCAGACAGTGAGATCGACCGGGAGGCCCGCGCCCGTGGCGCCAACCTCTATCTGCCCGAGGTGGTCAGCAACATGCTGCCGCCAGCCCTGACCGACCGGCTCGGGCTCGGTCTGCAAGCCGAATCACCTGCCCTTTCCATCGGTTTTCGTCTCGACGATGTGGCGGAGCTGACCGATATCGACATCCGCATCAGCCGCATCCGCGCCACCCGCATCAGTTACGCCGAGGCCAATAATTGCATGGCGGAGGAACCCTTCGCCGGGCTCAAGGCCATCACCGATCGTTACCGCCAGCGCCGCAAGGCAAGCGGTTCGGCGGGGCTCGACCTGCCCGAGGTCAGCGTCAAACTCAAGGAGGGCCGCCCTGTGATCAAGACCCTGGCCCCCCTGGACAGCCGCGAGATGGTCACCGATGCCATGCTCATGGCCGGCGAGGCTGTGGCGAGCTACTGCCAGACCAACGGCATCCCCATACCCTACGCGGTCCAGGCCCCGCCGGACGAGGCCCGCAGTCCTCAAACCCTGTCGGAGATGTACGCCTACCGGCGCTTTTTCAAGCCGACCCAATCCGCCGCGTCGCCGGGTCTCCATGCCGGGCTTGGCTTGCACCGCTACGCCCGCTCCACCAGCCCCCTGCGCCGCTATCAGGACCTGCTGGTGCATCAACAACTCCGCGCCCACCTGCGCGGCGAACCCTGCCTGCCGGAGAGCGAGGTGTCGATCCGCGCCTCCCAGGCTGACGAAGGCTCCGCCCTCCGCCGCCGTACCGAGCGCTTCTCCAACCAGCACTGGAAACTGGTCTGGCTGAAACAGCGCCCCGGCTGGAAGGGCCGGGCCGTGGTGGTTGATAAAGACGAACGCAAGGTCACGCTATTGATCCCCGAACTGGCCCTGGAGACCAAGATCCGGGTCCGCGACGGACTGACGCTGGACGAGGAAGTAACCGTTCAGATACGCGAAGTCGATCTGGCGGAGCAGACGGGGTATTTCAGGGTGCTTTAACCCCAGATCTCTCATTGGATGGTTCTGGGCCTATAGCCTTTAATTCCCACATGAAAGGCGAGAAGCTTCGTCGAGGAGATGAGCCATGGCCCATGCGAGTCCGGATTCGGTTTCCCATTGTCCGCCCCCGTCCGAGTGGCCGCGGATCGGGGGATATCTGCTGGCCCGTTTGAAGGAGGCGGGGGTCGATCACGTCTTCGGCGTGCCGGGCGATTACATCCTGCGCTTCTACGACAGCCTGATACACAGTGATATCCAACACGTCGGCACCACCCGCGAGGATACGGCGGCCTTCGCGGCGGATGCCTATGCGCGCTGCCGGGGGCTCGGCGCCGTAGCGGTGACCTATGGCGTCGGCGCCCTGAATACGGTCAATGCCGTGGCCGGGGCCAATGCCGAGCATGCGCCGGTGGTAGTCATCAGCGGGGCGCCGGGCGTGGATGAGCAGCGTGATGATCCGCTGCTCCACCACCGTTTCGGTCCCTTCAGCTTTCAGCGCGAGATCTTCGACCGCATCACCTGCGCCGGGGCGGTGCTCGACGATCCCTTTACGGCGTTGCGGCAGATCGACCGGGTGTTGGCCGCGGCACGCCGCCACAGCCGACCGGTCTATATCGAGCTGCCCCGCGACCGGGTGGATGCGGTTGCTTACCCCTATCCCAGGGAGGCGGCGGAGGTGCCCGCCAGCGATCCCGCCGCCCTCGGCGAGGCGGTGGCCGAGACTTTGGAACTCTTGCGTCAGGCCCAGGCACCGGCCGTTCTGGCCGGGGTGGAGGTCCAGCGGCGGCGGTTGCAGGACCTGCTGGCCCGTTTCCTGCTGAAGGCCCGCCTGCCCGTGGCCGCCACGCTTACCGGAAAATCGGTGGTGGGGGAACGACACCCGGCCTACGCGGGTGTCTATGAGGGGGCCATGGGGGCGGAAGGGGCTCGCAACCTCATCGAACAGGCCGATCTGCTGCTGTTGCTGGGCGTCACTCTCAATGACGTGGACCTGGGGATCTACACCGCCCGTCTGAACCCGGAACGCATGGTCCGGGCGGACCAGGGGGAGGTCCGCATCCATCATCACTGTTATCCTTCGGTCCATCTGCGGGACTTTCTCGACCGTCTCGCCGCCGCCGTGACGCCTCATGGCACGAATTCTCCGGTATTTCCCGGCCCGCCGGGCGCCGCCGATTTTCCCCAGGCGGGCCGCCCCATAACCATCGACCGGCTGGTGGCGCGGCTCAACGGCGCCCTGACCCCGGCGATGCAGATCGTCGCCGACACCGGCGATTGTCTCTTTGCCGCCCTGGAACTGCGGGTGCATGAACGGAGCGAATTCCTCGCCTCCGCCTTTTACACCACCATGGGCTACGCTGTGCCCGCCGCCCTGGGGGCGCAGATGGCGCGGCCAGAATTGAGGCCCCTGGTATTGGTGGGGGACGGCGCCTTCCAGATGACCGGCACCGAACTGGCCACCGCCGCGCGGCTGGGCCTCGATCCCATCGTCATCCTCTTCAACAACGCCGGTTACACCACCGAGCGCTTCATCCTGGAAGGCCCTTTCAACGACATCAGTAATTGGCGCTTCCACCGGCTTGGCGAGCTGTTTGGTCCCCTGCGGGGCTTCGAGGCCGCCACCGAGGAGGCGTTCGAACAGGCCCTCCAGGCCGCGCTGGTCTTTCGCGACGGTCCCTCGGTGATTGATGTCCGGCTGCGCCCAGACGACACCTCAATGGCCCTGCGGCGGTTGTCCGACGGGCTGAAGGCGCGGGTGGCCGGGGGTTGATCCGCATTAAGCTTTCTCGCGCCAGGCCATTGAACCTAGAAACCTCTTTTCAACCGCAAAGGACGCAAAGGACGCTAAGAAAAACAACCCGATGCCTTTGTCTTTGTTCCTACCTTCCTGGTCAGGGGCGAAACCTAGACAAGCCAATGAATTCCTTCGCGGCCTTTGCGGTTCAATGAGGAGATTAGGTTGAACGGTTCCTTTTGGCTTACCGTCATTATTTCCGTAGGATAGAAAATGAGGCGCACCCATCGCCGTCTCGTTCGCCTTGTCCAAGTTATTTCTTTACGAGCCCTTAAGCCGGAATGGGCATGGCATTGCTCCCTTGCATTCAGGATCGGAAACCCGTGGCAACTCCTCAAACTTCCCCGATAGACAACGACACCTCCCTGCGGCTCAAGCTCCTCCGCTTTGCCCCGATCATCGGCGTCATTTACGTCCATGCCTATGGAAAGACCACTTCCTACGGCAGCGAAACCATCGGCAGGGCCGATGTCAACGCCCTGACCGATTTCATCCGGGTCCTGATCTCCGAGGGGCTGGGCCGGATAGCGGTCCCCCTCTTTTTCCTGATGGCGGGATACCTCTTCTTCGCCAACCTCCAGCCGACGATGGAGGGTTACCTGGCCAAGATGCGCAGCAGGGTCCGCACCCTGTTCGTCCCCTTTATCTTCTGGAACGCCCTTGTCCTGGCCATCATCCTCCTGGCCCAGGCCAGCCCGGTGACCCGGCCCTATTTCAACGAGGGCGCGAAGTTGCTTTCGGAAGGGACCCCGTACAAGTACCTCAACGCCCTTTTCGGCTTTACGCGCTACCCCGTCGCCTACCATTTCTGGTTCATCCGCGACCTCATGGTCATGGTGTTGTTAGCGCCGCTCTTCGCCCTGATCTTGCGTTACGCCGCCCTGCCGTTTTATCTGGCGGTTTATGTCTGCTGGGTCGGCAACATCTGGCCGGTCCTGGTCCCCGGCGATGCGAGTGTGTTCTTCTTCGCGGCCGGGGCCCACTTCGCCCTCAAAGGGAAAAGCCTGTTCGCCCTCGACCGGTTCGGCAAGGCGGCCCTCGCCGTCTATCTGCCCCTGCTTATCATCGATGTCGTCTGGTATGAGGCCTGGTTCAACATCTATCTGCACCGGACCGGGCTGATCGCCGGTGTGCTAGTCGTTCTCTACGCGACCAAACTAATCATGCGCAATGAAAGGATGACCCGCTGGCTCGTCGGCCTCGGCGGCTCCAGTTTCTTTGTCTATGCCGCCCACGAACCTCTGCTGGGAACCCTGCGCACCATCGCCTACCGATACCTGCCGCTGGAGGGGGACTTCACCATGCTGCTGCTCTACCTCGGCATTCCCGCCCTGGTCATGGTGTTGCTGGTGCTGCTTCACCGGCTGTTGAGCCTCCATTTCCCACGGGCGCTCGGTTGGGTCAGCGGGGGGAGGTGAGGGATTGGGGACTGCGGATACTGCTTATCTGCTCAACCGTCACGGTTGGAAGCCCCATTCTCCCGGCGTAGACCGACCGCGAAGCCGAGCCGTGACCTGATCTTGTGGCGCGATCGGAGGTATCCATGCCGGGCCTACAGGTTGAGTAAAGAACCATGAACGCAGCCTGGTAGGGTTCACCCACGGTCATGGCGATCCGCACCCCGGAAGTTGAAAAGCCGCCATACCGTAGCCCAATGGGATGGACTCCTCCCTTCTCAAACGGCATCGAAGTGCCAGACTGGAGGAAGTTGCCCCCCGTCGAATTGAAAGAAGGAGT